>Ga0137367_10005422_pt1 | contig 10341 bp, 7 predicted proteins | sample SagtaG_14_FD_104939 | JGI IMG/M metagenome (GOLD analysis project Ga0137367, IMG submission 104939) | Vadose zone soil microbial communities from Sagehorn Ranch, Mendocino, California, USA - Sage1_L_80_16 metaG | ecosystem: Environmental > Terrestrial > Soil > Vadose zone | place: USA... | reverse complement strand
CGTCGACCTGTCGCGCGGCGTCTCCCGTTCGGCCGCCGAATATCATGCGGGGCGCGTGCCCAGGCCGGAGCCGGGCCGGCAGCTCTCAGGCAGCACGCTCGGCGTCATCGGCTACGGCGCCATCGGCAGGCGCCTCGCAGCGCTGGGCGCGGTGCTCGGCATGCGGGTGCTCGTCGCCGACCCTCACGTGCGCGTTCCCGCGGGGGAGGGGATCGAGCAGATGGAACTGCCCCAGCTGCTCGCGGCGGCGGATTACGTCGTGTGCCTCGCGACCGCGACGCCCGAGACGGAGAACCTGATGAACGACGCGGCGTTCGCGGGCATGAAGCGCGGCGCTTTCTTCGTCAACGTCTCGCGCGGCAACCTCGTCGACGAAGCGGCTCTCTCGCGCGCGCTCGACTCGGGCCGGCTCGCCGGCTGCGCCATCGACGTCGGCCGCGCGGAGGTGCAGATGCCCAATCCCGCCATCGCGGCCCGCCCCGACGTCATCGCGACGCCGCACTTGGGCGGGCTCACGCCGCAGGCGATCGAGCACCAGGCGTTCGAAACGGTCGCGCAGGTCGCCGAGATCGTGCAGGGCCGTTCGCCCAAAGGCGCGCGAGCCGCGTCGCGTGCCTCGCAAAGACGTCTCCAAGGAGAGAAGCATGAAGAAGATCCTCATCACGGGCGCCGCCGGCGACGTCGGCAGCCACCTGCGCCGCGAGCTCGCGGGGCGCTACGCCCCGCGGCTGTCCGACATCCGCCCGATCAAGAACCTCGCCGGGGGCGAGGAATTCATCCGGGGCGACTGCGCCAGCCTGCGCGACATGCTGCGCGTGACGAAGGGCGTAGCCGCGGTCGTGCACCTCGGCGGCTTCTCCGTCGAAGGCGCGTGGGAGGTGATCCTGCGCGCGAACATCCTCGGCACCTACAACGCGTTCGAAGCCGCGCGGCGGAACGGCGCGCGCCGCATCGTGTTCGCGACCAGCAACCACGCCGTCGGCTTCTACCGCCGCGACGAGACCATCGATCACCGCGTCACCCCGAAGCCCGACAGCCGCTACGGCGTGTCGAAGGCGTTCGGCGAGGCGCTCGGCAGCCTCTACGCCGACAAGTACGGGATGGAAGTGGTCTGCATGCGCATCGGCAACGTCAATCCGCGGCCGATGGACAAGAGGCGGCTCTCGATCTGGCTCTCGCCGCGCGATCTCGCGCAGCTCGTGTCGCTCGCGATCGATCGCCCCGGCATCCGCTTCGAGATCGTGTACGGAATCTCCGGCAACAGACGCCGCTGGTACGACAACTCGAACGCCGAGCGGCTCGGCTACCGTCCGCAGGACGACAGCGAGCCCTACGCGGAGGAGGTCCTCAGGAACGAGAAGCCCGGCGCAGACCCGCGCACCGAGCTCTACCAGGGCGGAACCTTCGTCCTCGCCGAAGAGGGCGGCGATCCCACGCGAGCGCCGGTGAAGGCGCAGGGCCCGAAGGGGCGCGCCGCGAAGAAGAAGAGGAAAAGCAAATGAGCGCCGCTCGGCGCCAGCGGCGTTCCGACTTGGCCTGACTATCTCGCCGATGATCTCAAAGTACATCCGGCACTAAAACTGGTCCTGTATCGAGAGGCTGCAAACGGCCCAAGAGCGGTCACTCGCCCGCTAATCAAAGATTGGTAGCCCGGCCCGTCCCCGCCGTCCGGCACAATGTCGCCTTTTGGCTCACGACGGTGCTTAAGTTTTCTGACAGGCGGACTGATAGATGGCAGGTCATGAAGACATCGACGACCTGAAGGCGAAGAGGCTCTGCTATCACTGCGTTGGTGAGGAATACCTGCGTGCCGAAATGAAACGCGAGGGTAGTCGCGAACAAAGCTCGTACTGCGATCGACGTGCCAAGTCCCACACGATCGCAGACATGGCTGAACGCATCGAAACGGTCTTCGAGCAGCACTTCAGACGGACTTCGGATCAACCCAATTCTTGGCAACAGTCCCTGCTTTCCGACCGAGAGTCGAACTACCATTGGGAGCGTGACGGTGAGCCGGTTGTTTATGCGATTGCGAACGCAGCCAAAATCCCGCAGGAAGCGGCTCAAGACATCCAGCTCATCCTTGATGACAAGCACAGTGATTTCGAAGCTGCTGCGATGGGCGAGGAGACCGAGTTCTCCTCGGCGTCCTATTACGAGGAGAAGGGCGCCAGCGATCAGGTGTGGCAGGAGGAGTGGCGGAACTTCGAGCAATCATTGAAGACGGAGGCGCGTTTCTTCAGCCAGACTGCCGCAGCCCATCTCGCGTCGATTTTCAGCAGGATCGACACGATGTCCACGACAAATGGCCGACCGTTGGTGCTTGACGCTGGACCGGGGACGACGTTGAGCGCCATCTATCGCGCGCGCGTCTTTCAGTCAGCCAAAAAGCTGAAGGCGGCACTGTGCCGGCCGGACCAGCAACTCGGTTCGCCTCCGGCGAGTCTCGCGAACGCCGGGCGAATGAATGCGCAAGGCATATCCGTTTTTTACGGGGCGAACGAACCGCGCGTTGCGATTGCTGAAGTCCATCCGCCGGTGGGCGGCCAGGTCGCAGTCGCCCGCTTCGGCATCATTCGTCCACTTCGGTTGCTCGATCTCACGGCCCTGAGCACCGTGAGCGAAGGCGGCAGCCTCTTCGATCCTGGGCTGGCCGCTCGGCTAGAGCGCGCAACGTTCTTACGGTCTCTGAGCGACCGTATCACTCGTCCGGTCATGCCGGACGACGAGGCGTTCGACTATCTCCCGACTCAAGCCATCGCTGACTTTCTGGCAACAGAGAACGAGCCGCGGCTGGACGGGATCGTATTTCCGTCGGTGCAAGCGGCGGGCGACGCGTTGAATGTCGTTCTATTCCATAAGGCAGCCCGCGTCGAAACTATCGAGATTCCAGATGGGACGGAAATCGAGGCTAGCACGGGCCAGACGACCGAGGACGGCTGGGAAGTCGATTATTCGGTAATTGAGCGCGTTCCAAAAAAACAAACGTCCAAGCCTAAGGACGCCGAGGACCAATGGCCAGATCTTGCTGCGCCAGTTCTTGGTGCCTCGGCTCACGATGATTTCGATTTTCGTGAAGCAACGCTGCGGATCGACCCGGACTCAATCAAGGTGCATGTTGTACGCCGGGTTCAGTTTGAGAGCGACGAGCATGACGTGCGTCGATACCGCTGGAACAAGGACGATAGTCAATTGTGATGGCGAAGCAAGGGTCTCGCAGCGCCTGCTTTGCGTTCTTGTGGGTGTAGTGTGCTCGGATGAACTCGAACAGGAACCCTTTGCCGAGCGGCGACCGCTGTATCCGATCGCGTGGTAGCGACCCATCCAGTCCGACGGGCGCGATACGGATGAGGAGACTAGGCACAGCGGTTGGCTCTTGAGCCACGATCAGGGCATTGATTGAGGCAAGGCCCGGCGTGGCCATACCGCTTGACATGTTTAGCGTGCTTGATATACTTAGCACCATGGCGGATCAAACACTCGGTCGTTTCCTGCGTGCAGCGCGCGATGCTAAAGCCTTAAGCCTTCGCGATGTCGAGCGCTCTACGGGCATTTCCAACCCATACCTGAGCCAGTTGGAATCGGGGCGAATAAAAGGACCTTCGCCCAACGTCCTTTTCAAGCTGGCGGAGCTTTATCAGGTCGACTACGCGGAGATGATGGATCTTGCCGGGTATCCGTCACCCAAACTGGGACGACGCAGGACGGAGGGGGTTCTGAGTCGATTAGGTCCTATCACTACAGATGAGGCAAGCCAGCTCTCAGAATACCTTGCTTTCTTGCGAGGCCGTCGGCGCGGTTGACTGGATCGTGATGATCTCTTACAGCGAGGTTCAGCAGTTTCGGCGATGTCAGCGGCAGTGGTTTTTCAAGAACGTTTGCGCGAACGCCCTTGCAAAGAAGGACCCCCTGCGCCGGGAGGCGTACGTTCTGTCCAAGCTGCAGTCGCTGAGCGCGTGGCGCGGATCGCTCGTCGATCGGGTGATCTCGACGTACTTGCTGCCTGAGCTTCGGAAGCGTTCCCTCCCATCGCTCGATTCGCTATTGAGGGAGGCCCGCCGCCTGTTCGATATTCAACGCGCATTCGCGACCGCCCATCGGGTGCGAGAAGGCGGTATGAAGGTCTCTTCGAATCCGGACGCGTTTGCAGCCCTTCTGGATGTCGAGCTCGGAAACACGCCTGATGGCGCCGCGTTCGACTTGGCGTGGAATGACGTCGAGACCTCGCTTCGGAATGCATTAGGAATGCAGGAGTTGTTCGCTGACCTGCGATCGGCAAACGTGATAGTGCAGCCGCGGCTGTTCTTCGACATCAACGACGTCAAGGTTGCGGCGAGTCCAGACGTCATCGCGTTTCGGCGGAATCGCACGATTCGGATCGTGGACTGGAAGGTGCATTCCTTCGGGCTGCGCGCAGCGAAATCACAGTTGACGGTTTACGCATGCGCGCTGCATCGCGGCCAGCCGCAGAGCTACTTTGCGTGGGACCCGAAGGGAACACCCCTTTCTCAGTTTGAATCGACGGAAGTCCAACTCATCAACGGCGAGATTCACGATTATTCCGTAAATGAGCAAGACGTCGATGAAATGCTCGACGACCTGTTTGAAAGCGGCGAGCTGATCGAGCTTGCCTGTGGCGACAAGTCCGAGGACGACATGCGCGCCGACGAATTTCCGGTCACGAACTGGCCGGAAATGTGCCCTCGGTGCGGCTTTCGGCGCATATGCAAGGAAGGCGCATCATGAGCAAGCATTTGTTGAACGTGTTTCGCGTTTCAGGTCTCGAATCGCTGAGCGCCCCGTATCGATTGGCCGACGTCATTGGACTGGACCGCGAACAGCACGACTTCCACACGAGCGCCGATCGCCTGACGGGACTTTCGAGGACACTTGGAAGGCCGATCACTTTTCTGCACCTGTCCGATGGTCCCGTGATCGTTTATCCGGACGGCACGCCCATCCCGACTACTCGCGACCTCGGGACACGGATCGTTTCTTTGCGGCCGCGGCGTGATGTCGTACATATCGACTTCACCAAGTCCTCGGAGTACGACCCGATCAGGCTGCGCATCGTTCGATTTCTCATTGAGCAGCACCTGATCGGGCAGCAGACGCTTTGGCAGCCGGGCAGGGGACAAGCTTTTTTCGAGCGCGTACCTGCATTGACCGAGCGCGACACGGGTTTATATATCGGGACACGGGTGCGTCCCGTGGTATTGCGGGATGGGGCGATCGGTATTTGCGTCGACAAGACGTCGCGGCTGCTCTCCGTCAAGTCGCTGCCGTTGAACATGTCTCGGGAGACATTCGATGACCGCTGGAAAGGGCAACGGTGCATCTACCGCCTGGGCGACACTTGGTACGAGATCAGAATCGAGATGCTGAGTAGGCACGACCTGTCAACGCATCCCATCCGCCAGGGCAACAAGCACACAACGCTATACAACTGGATCCTGGACAACGTGCGCAAGCCGGTCTCGGCGGAGATCGCGGCGCTCAAAAGGAACGGCAGCGTCGTGGTCTACAGAAACCAGCGTGGCGAAGAGCGCTCTGCGCCTGCACAGCTTTGCTTTCCCGTCCGAGATACGGAAGACGTTAGGCGTACGAGACTGGGCCAAGCAACGATTCCCCAGACGCAGGACCGTTTCGACTGGAGCAGGAAATTCGTCGCACAGAATCTTGCGGGAAGAATAGAGATTGGCGGCGCGGTCCTGAGCATCAGCGAGCGACCAGAAACGGATGCCGTCCGCATGATTCCCATTCCGGATCTCAGGTTCGGAAATAACGCGATCCTGTCCGTCCAAGGCAGCGCAAATGCCCGGCGAGCAAATCTTCGGGAGCTCGGAAGGCAGCGCATCGAGCTTCTAAGCAGCCCCAAGGCAGGTCTCCTAGTCACGACACCCCTAGCGAGACAGTACCTCGCTATCCCAAAGACGGCGCAAGCCAGCTTCGGCGCCGCGTATGCCGACGATCTCCGCGCCGCGGTCCACAAGCTCCATCCAACAGGCGGATACGAGCCGGAAGTGATCGTCTATGACGACACCGGCCCAAGGACCTTCGTCGCGCAGGCCAGAGCGCTGACGGATCTGTTTGGTGTACAGCGGAAGCCAGGATACGCCGTCGTCATGGTGCATCGCTGTCGTGGGCGCGATGATTCCGACGACCCTCTTGCAGCGTTCGTGCTGCGCCGCTTCTTTGCCAAGGCAGATATCGTTTCTAGCGTCGTGCACTACGACACCGCCGCCGGGTTTTACGAACCGCAGCAGCAAGGCGATGGAACGAGAGTCTATAGGATACGGGCGGACCAGCGGTTCAAAGCGTCAGGCTATTTCCGAAATGTTGCGCTTAACAAGATCTTGCTGACCAATCAAAACTGGCCATTCGGTCTCGCGCAGCGGCTCCATGCCGACCTGACGATCGGCATAGACATCAAGAACAACGCATGCTGCCTGCTCGCGGTCGGCGAATTCGGGAGCCGGATAACGTCAAAGGTGCACGTCTCCAAGCAAAAGGAGAAGCTCAACGAACGGCAATTGCAAAAATACCTTCAGGATCTCCTCGCAGAAGAAATCCGGCGATCCTCTGCCGCGATTCGGAGCGTGGTGCTGCATCGCGACGGGCGTGCGTGGAGCAGCGAGATTTCCGGCGCGCGGCGCGCGCTTGAGGCTCTGAAGGCAGATAATCTGCTGCCTGAAGAGTGCGCGCTGACGGTACTTGAGCTACATAAACGGTCGAGCATTCCACTGCGCCTGTTTCAGCCGAGTCCCGGAGTAAATGGCGCATCGGTTCAGCGTCCACAAATTGGCACGGCTTGGATAGCGAGCGCTGAAGAGGCGTTCGTATGTACCACCGGAGCGCCATTTGCCCATCCGGGCACTCCAAGCCCGCTTCAAGTGTTCCGGGCTTATGGGACGCTGCCGATCGAAATGTGCGCGGAGGACGTATTCCGGCTGTCCACGCTCGCCTGGAGCCGCCCAGAAGACTGCTCCCGCTATCCCGTAACGCTCAAACTTGCCGACCGATTCCTCGCCGACGAAGCCGCAGAGTACGACGAAGATGTGCTGCAATTCGGCGAATACGCGGAGGCAAAAGGAGGTTTCGAATGAGTGACGTTGGCCTTTACAGCTCCGACATTCAGCGGCTGCGCACGCTTGGAGAACTTGTGGACACAGTTCTGGTCGGCTCAACGGCGGAGCGCAGCGAGGAGTTCCGCAATTCCTGCCGCGCTCTGGCCGAGGCCCTTATGGCCGCGACAACGAAGCCTGCGAGCTCGCTACGTAGCCTTTATCTCTCTGAGTTATTGCATGGTCATCAGGATTCCGCGTTCGCCTCCTGGGAACCGATCATCCACGACCTGTCTCAATGTTCGTTGGGAAGTGAGACCAGGCAGCGGCTTGAATCGCTTGCTCGATTGCTTGAGATGGAGCGCGCCCGGGCTGCGAGTCGAATACAATCTATGCGCTGATGGAGGCGTATCTAGATGGCGCGCTTCGGGATCTCGAAGAGCGCATTCGCTATCTGAAAGGACGAGTGCGTCCAAAGCAGGGGCGTTCGAATGATGCCCTGATAAAAACGTGCCGAGAGCATCTGGACTATGCTGCCTCGCGTTCGCGAGTCCTGCGAGACGACCCCAAATGGCGACAGTCGGCGGCCGCCTCGTCTCGGTACCGCGAATTTCGCACTCTTGTAGGCATTCTTGACGAGCTTGAGTACACTGTAGTCCAGGTATTGGAACGCTGGAACGATGCGGACAATCGCGCGAACGACCTCGTTAATGCTATTGCCGACGAGATCAAATATCCGCTGCCCAGTCCAGTGGCCGCATGTCAATCGAGGGAGTACTACCGAATCTATCCGGCGCTCGGGCTTCTTCTAATCCCACCTGCAGAAAATGCGTCGCTTCTGCACCTGCCGGACTTGTATCACGAGCTGGCGCACCCGCTGCTTCTGGAGGACAACGACCCTCAACTCGAGCCGTTGCGTCGAGCTTTCCTCTCGTGCTGGAATCAAGCTCAAACGTATATCCACTCCGAAATCCAAGCGGAAAGCGTGCGGCGGCAGTCGCCACAGTCTTTTCGGCTGTATCTCGAAGGTTGGCGGCAGTCCTGGCGGTCCTGGCTAGTTGAATTCTTCTGCGATGCGTTCGCGGCATACGTGCTCGGCCCGGCCTATGTTTGGGCTCATTTTCACCTGACGGCGAAACGGGGAGTCGATCCCTATGGTGTTCCTCTGGGAGGCCAATCAACCCACCCCGCGGATGCTGCGCGATTCGAGATCTTGAGAGAGGTACTCAAGCTCACGGAATGGAGCGACGACGCTGCGGCCATTGCGCAAAAATGGCAGTCGCTCATGAACCTTGGCGGGTCTGTTTCAACGCCTGAATACCGGCGATGTTTCCCGAACAACCTGCTCGTGGATATCGCCGCGGCCGCAAGTGCTGCTATAGCGAAGGTCGGATGCCCGGCCGCCAGCGCGGCGAATCCGGCGAAGATCGGAGGCACACTTACCGAGGCTTGGAACGTTTTCTGGCGTGAGCCTAACGGCTATCGCGACTGGCAAAGGCAGCAACTCGTCAAGCTCGGTTTGCAGCCGCCCGGCGCTGACGGCGGATAGCATCTGTAAGGGAACTCCCGTAGGACTGAGCCAACGCCCCGCATATCTTTGCCAAAAACCATTTAACGGCTTTTCCGGAAGGTCAGCCGACCGACCGCTCCGAAGCAGCCATCGGCATTGGCTTCAGGTGAGTTACCGGAATCTTGGCTCGGGACAGTTGGAACGGCACTAGTGGTTGTCGCGCGGCACGAAGGCGCCGCTCTTGCCCACGAGAAAGTCGAGATCCGCGCCCTCGTTCGCCTGCAGCACGTGATCGAAATACAGGCGCCAGTAGCCGCGCTCCAGGGGCGGCTCGGGTTCTTTCCATTTTCTGCGCCTTTGCGCGAGTTCCTCCTCCGGAACGAGCAGCTCGAGCCTTCGCTTCGCGACGTCGAGCTCGATCTCGTCGCCGTTCTCGACCAGCGCGAGCGCGCCGCCCGCCGCGGCTTCCGGCGCGACGTGCAGCACCACCGTGCCGTAGGCGGTGCCGCTCATGCGCGCGTCCGACACGCGCAGCATGTCGGTGACGCCTTTTTTCAGGAGCTTGGGCGGCAGCGGCATATTGCCGACCTCGGCCATGCCCGGATAGCCCTTCGGCCCGCAGTTCTTCAGCATCATGACGGAGCTCTCGTCGATGTCGAGCTTGGGATCGTCGATGCGCTTGTGGAAGTCCTCGATGCTTTCGAATACCACGGCGCGACCTTTGTGCTTCATCAGTGCGGGCGTCGCCGCCGAGGGCTTGATGATCGCGCCGTCGGGGCACAGGTTGCCGCGCAGCACCGCGATGCCCGAATTCTTCTTGAACGGTTTCTCGAATGAGAAGATCACGTCGCGGTTCCAGCAGGGCGCGTCCTTGTTGTTCTCCCAGATCGTCTTGCCGTTCGCGGTGAGTGCGTCGCGGTTCAGCAGGTCGTTCTCGCCCAGCTCGCGGATCACGGCGGGCACACCGCCCGCGTAGTAGAAATCCTCCATCAGGTATTTCCCCGAGGGCATGAGGTTCGCGAGGCAATGCATGTCACGGCCCAGGCGGTCGAAGTCCTCGAGCGCGAGGTCGACGCCGATGCGCCGCGCGATCGCGATGAGATGGATGACGGCGTTGGTCGAGCCGCCGATCGCGGCGTTGACCCGGATCGCGTTCTCGAAGGCCTCGCGGGTGAGGATCTTCGAGAGCGTCAGGTTCTCCTTCACCATCTCGACCGCGCGCCGGCCGGCCATGCGCGCGAGCACGTTCCTGCGCGCGTCAACCGCCGGAATCGCCGCATTGCCGGGCATGCCGACGCCGAGCGCTTCCACCATCGAGGCCATGGTGGAGGCGGTGCCCATGGTCATGCAATGGCCGTGCGAGCGGTGCATGCAGGATTCGGCCTCGTGGAATTCCTCGATCGCGATCTTCCCGGCGCGCAGGTCTTCCGACATCGACCAGACGTTGGTGCCCGAGCCGATGTCCTGGCCGCGGTACTTGCCCGAGAGCATCGGGCCGCCCGAGACGCCGATCGCCGGGATATCCACGCTCGCCGCGCCCATAAGGAGCGATGGGGTCGTTTTATCGCAGCCCATAAGGAGCACCACGCCGTCCAGCGGATTGCCGCGGATCGATTCCTCGACGTCCATGCTGGCGAGATTGCGATAGAGCATCGCGGTGGGGCGGAGCAGCGTCTCGCCGAGCGACATCACCGGGAATTCCATCGGGAAGCCCCCCGACTCGAGGATGCCGTTCCGCACGTGCTCGGCGAGCGTGCGGAAGTGCGT
>Ga0137367_10005420_pt1 | contig 10342 bp, 8 predicted proteins | sample SagtaG_14_FD_104939 | JGI IMG/M metagenome (GOLD analysis project Ga0137367, IMG submission 104939) | Vadose zone soil microbial communities from Sagehorn Ranch, Mendocino, California, USA - Sage1_L_80_16 metaG | ecosystem: Environmental > Terrestrial > Soil > Vadose zone | place: USA... | reverse complement strand
GACCGGTGGTTATTTGATCGGATTCATCCTCGCGGCCTACGTGATTGGTTTCTTAGCAGAACGAGGTTTGGAAAGAAGTGTGCGCACGTCGATCATCCCGTTTCTCATTGGAACAATCATTATATATACTTGCGGAGTTGCCTGGCTGGCTGTAGTACTCGGAAGTTTCAGCAAAGCGATCATGGCAGGTCTGCTCCCGTTTTTGATTGGCGATATGATCAAGTTAATCGCGGCTTCACTCGCGCTACCGGCGGCGTGGAAGTTTGTTGGATAGTTGTTTAGTTTCGTGGCTTGAGAGTCCACTTACTGATGAGGCGGGCCTTTTTTCGGGAGATTTCAGAAATCTAAGAAAATAGGAGTCGGGTGATAGAATTTATCTGATTCCTGCTTTTGTTTCATCACAAATTCGCATGTGCAATCTCTGGCAGTAACTCATCTCGCTAACGAGAAAACAAGATGCCGATAACTTTCATGAGATGGTTTCGACCTCCAGTATTCCCCCAAAACGAAGACAAGACACGTCGTGCCCTACTATTGAATGTTGTTCTGAACACATTCATTGTTACTTTGCCAGTGATTTTTATAGGTGTTATTTTAGGCGGTCCTCTCCCACGTATCGAAAGAATCTTGATCATCATTACATGCGCCTGGCTGACGATCTTTGGAACACGGCTTACTATGCTTGCTGGGAGAGTCACTGCAGCAGGCATCCTAACTGTAGTCATCACTTTTATCGCTACGACGCTGGCTGTCTATAATCTTGGTACCATCCGTGCACCAGCAACATCATTCTATCTTTTGACAATTGTAATGGCGGGTTTAACGATTGGCCGCCGCGCCATTATATGGATGACTGCCCTTAGTTCGGTCACACTCATCCTGCTGTTACGGGCAGAGATCAATGGATTGTTACCTCGACCGACCTTAACAGTCACCATTACGCAAGGCGTAACATTCACCGTTGTTTTCGCGATTGTCAGCATCCTGTTGTACCTGGCAGTCAAAAGTATTGACGAAGCCCTGTTCTACGCCCGAGAGGAACTCGCTGAGCGCAGGCAAGCTGAAGCAGCGTTGGAACAATTCGCCGCGCGTCTGGAAATATTGCATGAGATCGACCGCTCCCTGCTCTCCGCCCGTTCTCTGCATGAAATTGCCAAAAGTGCACTTGCGCGTGTCCGTCAATTGATTCCTTGTCCGCGTGCCAGTGTGACCCTTTTTGATTTAGAGAAAAATGAAGCTTTCTTTCTTGCCGCCGATTTCGATGGCACAGAAATGATTCCAGAGACTCCCATTTCAATGGAGGAATATGGACTAGATGTCATTGATGAACTTCGGCAAAACAAAGCGTGGTTTACAGATGCCATACTAAGAGATCCGCAAGTCACTGAGTTAGATAAGCGGCTGGCAAATGAGAATGGCATCCACACCTGGCTTTCTCTCCCGCTTCTTTATCAGGAACAGTTGATCGGTGCACTCAATCTTGGGCGCGGTCTCGGACATCCGTTCACACAGGAAGATGCAGAAATCGTCCATGATGTTGCCAATCAGCTGGCAATCGCACTGCAACAAACAAACCTATATAATGCGCTGCAGACCGAACTGGCTGAGCGCAAAAAGCTTATTTCTCAATTGGAAACCAGCAATGCCGAACTCGAACGCTTTACTTACACTGTCTCGCATGACTTACGGAGTCCGCTGGTAACTATTAAGGGCTTTCTGGGGATGCTCATCAAAGATTTGCAGGAGGGCAGGCAGGACAAAATAGAAGACGACTTTCAACGGATTTCAAATGCGGCAGATAAAATGCATATTCTACTCTCCGACTTACTCGAACTCTCACGGATTGGACGCATTATTAACCCACCTGAAGAAGTTGACCTTACTCAAGTGATAAGCGAAGCTATTGAAACGCTCGACGCGCATCTCCGCTCAAAGCAAGTTGTTATAAACAGTCCGCTTCACATGCCCATTGTTTATGGTGATCGCGTCCGCCTGCGCGAAGTATTTGAAAACCTGATTGACAACGCGGCAAAATATACGGGCGATCAGCAAAATCCCATGGTTGAAATCGGCACAAAAGATAAGGGAAGCGAAACCGTGATATTTGTTAAAGATAATGGCATGGGTATCGAGCCACAATATCAGAAAAAAGTCTTTGGCTTATTCGATAAGTTAAATCCCAACAGTGAAGGCACTGGAATAGGGCTCGCACTAATCAAGCGCATTATTGAAACGCACGGTGGAAAAATATGGGTGGAATCAGAAGGGTTGGGAAAGGGTTCAACGTTCTGCTTTACAATCCCTGACAGCAGAAATGTGAGGTAAAAAAATTATATTCAGTTTGATTGAAATCTCTTCAAACTCACGGTGAAAGTTGTGCCCTGATCAATTACACTTTTGACATGAATCGTCCCGCCCAAGGTTTCTACAATTGATTTGACAATATAAAGCCCAATGCCACTCCCTGGGATTTCGGCAATGGTCACATTCTTGGCACGATAAAAACGCTCAAACAGGTGAGGAATGGCTTGTTGAGGAATACCCACGCCGCTATCGACAATCTCTATGAGAACTTCAGATTCGTTCTCCGAAACCATGATTTTTACTGCCCCTCCCTGTCGGGAGAATTTGACAGCATTATTGATCAAATTGATGAAGACCTGTTGTAATCCACTTTTGTCACCTATGATATGAACCGGCTGATGTTGAGCGACTAAGCTCAAGGAGACTTTCCCTTTCGCAGCAATTGGTTTAATAGCCATTATGGATTCTTCCAGCACTGGGATAATATCCATCGAACCAATCTCGAGTTTCATCATGCCACTTTCCAGACGCCCGGCAATCAGCAGACGATCAATTAGAATCTTCTGGCGGTTCAACTCACTTTTCAATGTACGCCAGTACTCGTTCAGTTCTTCAGTTGTTCCACCTTCCTGAATTAATTCAATCATTAGGATGGCCGAGGTGAGTGGTGTCCGCAATTCATGTGAAGCGCGGTTGATGAAATCTGATTTCATTTCATTAAGTTTTGCCTGCTCTGTAATATCACGGATAACTATCAATGCTTCGCTCAAACCAAGAGGATAGAGTCTAGCCTCATAAGTATGATTGCTGTAGGGAAGTTGAAATTCATCTACAAAACAGGGTGAAACAAACGACTCCTCGTTCATGGCTCCAATGATTCTTGCAACAATCTCTTCCGGCCAGGTCTGTGACAGTTTCTTTCCTGTGACCATATCGCGATGAATATACAATGGATGATCAGAATTGGCGCTGTAATCGAGAATAATCCCATCGGTATCGATTCTGATCAATAGGTCGGGCAAAGCATCTAAAATGATCCGGTTGCGAGCCTCGTTAAGGCGAATCGTCTCTTCATAACGATTGCGTTGCAGCGCAGACCCGATCAGGTTGGCCGCGGTCTGTGCTGCGTCAATTTCGGAAGGTGACCAGGAAAGTTTATCCCTTTCATCAAAGAATCCAAGGAAGCCCCATGAGCCAAGATTCCCGTTGATTGGGATGGCAACTAACATCGGCTTTGAAAATGAAGCGTTTCGATTTTCATCTGATCCGCAGGAAGAAAAGTACCCACTACTTGTGTTGAGGAGTTCCGGAATAAATGATCCAATTGCGAAAGAAATATCGAAAGCAGCTTCCTCTGATCTTTGCCATTGGTAACGTACTTGCACAAAGGGACTTGCAGAAAATGTATTGATCTCAAAAATAGCACAACAAAAAACATCCATGGCCAGCCCAAGCGATTCCAACACCTCTGGGATTTTGATCTCAATGCTTGAGGCGCGTAACAATCGGGCAGTCGCATCTCCAATGACAGACAGAATCTGAGTGTGTCGCTTCAAAATCCATTCTGCGTTTTTTCTTTCGGATATATCACGGGCTATGCTCTGAATGTACCCTGGTTGATTATTTTCGTCATAAACGACAGAGGTGCTGACCTCAACCGGAAGGGTGGATCCATCTTTGCGCTTCAAAGTCCGCTCGTAGAGACTGGACTGATCTTCGATAACCGATTGATGCCCGAGCGAATCATCCTGCGACATAACGTCGCTGACAGGCATACCAACCAACTCGCGTTCTTCATAACCAAGAAGCCTCAAGGCCTGCTGGTTTGCTGCGAGATAACGAAAGTCCATCCCGATGATAAAAACACATTCACTGGTTTGTTCAAACAAGGCTCGGTAGTGGAGATCTTCACCCCATTTTTTGTTCGACTTTCGAGCGTTGATTCTCGACTCGATGAAATATTTGTCCAAAGGAATTGTCTTTTCATCCATAAGAAATATCTTCAGGTCGCAGGTTAGGAAGCACTGCCTGCACCAAACATCCATTTGAGCTGTTTAGTAGAGTCACACTGCCACCTAGACTGGAGAACACTGATCGAGCAATGAACAATCCTACGCCCAGACCCTCCTGTTCACGGTTATCACCCTGACTAATCTGATAGTAGCGTTCGAAGACCTTTTCACGTAGATCTGCTGGAATTCCAGCTCCCTCATCTCGCACCAAGATCGTCGCTCCACCATTCGTATCAATTTCCAAATTGAATATCACTTTTCCATGATTAGGGCTGAATTTGAAAGCATTATCTACAAGTTGTACCAACGCATGAATAAATTCGCGGCGTGGGGCATTAATCTCACCTTCCCCCTTGATATGATGGATAAAATTCAATTCCTTTGCTTTGTAGCGTGCCAATCTTTTTTGAATTGGCAAAAGGACGTGATTATTGATATCAATCCGCTGTCTGATTCGGTTAAGATCACCATGGTCAATGTTTGTCAATAGGATGAAATCGGTCACCAGCGATTCAAGACGGTCAACGCTGGAGAGTGCTGTACGAACAAATTGAATCTGCTCCTCAGGGTCTTCAAATTTCTTGTTGACCACCAACTCGAGCGGCATAATGATATTGGACAATGGTGTTCGCATTTCATGCTGGAAATTTTGAAGGATTTCCCGCTTCAATTGCTCCATATCCTGTTGGGCGCTCGCTCGCATTTCTTCGCGTCCACGTTCCCGCGCTACATTCACACGTCGCAGAACAGCCTCGATTCGAGCAAACAATTCCTCGGTGACAAATGGTTTTGTGATGTAATCATCGGCGCCATCACGGATTCCGTTGACACGGTCTTCCACGCCAGAGCGGGCAGTCAGAAAAATAAATGGTATGGAGGCAAGCTGCGGATCCTGACCCATCAACCTGCGCAATTCAAATCCATTCGGAGGCGGCATCATTACATCTGACAGGATGAGATCGGGCAATACCTCTTTTGCTTTCTGCATTCCCTCGCTGCCGTTCGAGGCAGTGACAACATGATAGCCCTGGCGCTTAATTTTTGCCGTTAGGCCCAGAAGTAAAGCCGGTTCATCATCAATAATCAGAATGGTGGAGTTTTTATCCATACGGTTTTTCTTGGTCTCGTACACCGCCCTTTTGCAAGCTTTGCGTTGTACCCAATGATTTCCCGGCTATCTTGGGATTGTTATTAACAAACATAATATAAATATTGGCCAATGAAATCAGATCCCCGGAATTCAACACACAGCGGTCAATCTTTTTGCCATTGACGAAGGTTCCGCTGGTTGAATCCTTATCATATAAAACATACTTTTCATTTTCATAAACAATTTCAGCATGAAAACGAGAAAGAAAATCCTCGTGAAAGACAATATCATTCTCAAGTTGACGGCCTAGGGTAATGACTGGCTTTGTCAAAGGTATGATCTGCTTATTGACAATAAGAAACACGCCTGATTGATAGGAGGAAAGCCCGTTTGGTTGCATAGAATTACGTTATACCTGACCCGAATAGTCACACAATACGGGTTTCCCCCCATTGTCATGGTTTTTAGGGCAGAGAAAACAAAATCGTAAGGATTTTCTCTATTCTTTCTTCTTTCCAAACCTACAATTACCGCAACCAGTACGGAAAAACTAATGACAAATGCCACCACAACCATGCTATTCTGCTTGATGAACCGCCCTGGATTCAAAGATGGACTGATTTCAGTTGCAACAGGAGTGGAAGTTATTCGCAGGGTTGACCGCGTTGATAATATCCGCGGGAGAAGGCACCGAAGGCGTTGGAGTAAGAGTCTCTTCCTGTAAGGGAGGCCGGCCCGGAGGAGTCGCGAGAACGTGCGCGGAGGGCAGAATCTACGCAAGGAAGAAGATGAAAATGATCAGGCGGCGAAAACGCGTCTTCATGCGAAAATCCCAATTATAGGTTGCAATGAACGGAGAAAAGGTAACAGTGAGTAAGCATATTATAACCCCGCCCCCCTCCGTCACTGCGTGACACCTCCCCAAATAGATTAGACAGTTATAAACTTTCTTAATGCGTATTTGGGGGAAGCTGATGGGGGCCTCGCTTATAATGTATGCATGTTCATAGATCAGGTAGTAATTCAGGTGAAATCAGGCAAAGGCGGCGACGGCATGATGCATTTCCGTCGTGAGAAATTTATTCCATTGGGCGGACCGGATGGTGGTGACGGCGGCAAAGGCGGCGATGTCATCCTTGAGGTCAAATCCACACTCAATACACTTTCTTCATTCCGCCAGAATCAAAAGTTCAAAGCCGAAGATGGCGTCAAAGGCGGTCCCTCTCAGATGTCGGGACGCTACGGAAATGATCTGACCCTTTATGTTCCACCCGGTACAGTCATCTTTGACGCAGACACAGGCGCGCTCATCGGCGATCTAACTCAACCGGGTCAACAGTTGAACATCCTCAAAGGTGGCCGTGGCGGGAGAGGGAATCAACACTTTGCGACCTCGCGGAACCAGGTACCGCGCACCGCAGAAAAAGGAGAACCCGCGCAGGAGAAACGCATCAAACTGGAACTGAAGTTGATCGCGGATATCGGCCTGATCGGCGTCCCGAACGCGGGCAAATCCACTCTGCTCTCCGTATTGACAAATGCCAAACCAAAGATCGCGCCGTATCCATTTACGACTCTTGAGCCAAATCTCGGTGTGGCAAATATCGACGATGACACAACGGTTGTATTGGCAGATATTCCTGGTCTTATCGAGGGTGCTTCACAGGGCGCGGGACTGGGTCACGATTTTTTGCGTCACGTTCAACGGACGCGCGTCCTTATCCATATATTGGACGGCTTGTCAGAAGATCCTGTTGCAGATTACAGTCAGATCAATTCGGAGTTATCGCTCTTCGACCCAAACCTGGCGAAGAAGCCTCAGCTTGTAGCGCTCAATAAGATAGATCAACCCGAGGTACAGAAAAGATTAGGGGAGATCCAAAAGAAGTTCAAAAAGCTGAACGTTGAGCTAATGACCATATCCGCTCTGGTGCGCACGAACACGCGCGACCTGCTCATCAAAGCTCATCAAAAATTAGCTGACGCTCCTGCATTGGAAGATGTCGCAATGCCGTTGCCAGTCTACAAACCGAAAGAAGACCCGCGCGAGTTCGTGGTGACCCGTGAAGGCGCGACCGAATGGCGCATCTCAGGCGTAGCCATTGAGCGCGCGGCTTCGATGACCTACTGGCAACATGACGGTTCCGTACGCCGTTTCCAAAAGATCATGGAAACGCTGGGTGTGGATGAAGCACTGCGCAATGCAGGCGTGCAGGAAGGCGACACAGTTGCTATCGGTGAGTTTGAGCTAGAGTGGCAGGAATAGACTTTTCGTGAAATGCCATGTCAACTCGTGTCTTCGCCCTTCTTTTTGCGATCGGATTCTTCACGGCCTGTGCACCTAATAATGCTATCCAACCTCTGAATCTGAATTTAACGGAAACTTCCACTCCATTTACTAGCTCTGAATCTGCAACGCCTGAAATTACAGCTACTGTTGCTGAAGGACATGATCCTTCCTATAGAGTGGCCGCGTTTTACTATCTCTGGTATGGGAATCCAAGCACAGACGGTCAGTGGATTCATTGGACGCAAAACAATCACGTTCCACCGGACGATATCGCCAGTGATTATTTTCCAAAATTGGGTGCATACTCATCGAATGATCCGACAGTTGTCGCTCAACACATGAAATGGCTGCGACAGGCTGGAATTGGTGTAATTATCAGTTCATGGTGGGGACAAGGTTCAAAGGAGGATCAAGCCATTCCATTGCTTTTGCAAACAGCTGAGGGATATGGAATCAAAGTTGCGTTTCACATCGAGCCATACAATGGACGAATGCCTGAAAGCCTTGTAAGTGATATCAAATATATTTATGAAAATTATGGCAGCCGCCCTGCATTTTTCCGTTCGACTGCGTCCAGTCGTTACAGCCCAAATGATCAGCCGAAGGGAATGTTTTTTGTGTGGAGCATTCAGGATCAAGCGACCAAAGATTTTTCCTACTGGCAAACTGCTCTGGATGAGATCCATGCCCTTCCAGAAGGTGGACTGGTCATCGCAAATTCATTGGAAGCTGGCTGGATCGAAGGCAGTCATTTCGACGGCTTGTATAACTACGCAACACTTCATCTTGAACAAGACGGTGGCTTTGCCTGGACGCGAAGTTTGCCACCCGATTCGTTATACGTACCTAGTGTCATTCCAGGCTTTTCAGCCATACGCGTTGGCTACGCTGATACTATTTATGTGCCTCGAGAAGATGGAAGCACTTTCGATACCCAGTGGACTTCCGCGCTTAATACCGGCGTAGAGCCAGCTCTGGTTACTATCACATCGTTCAACGAGTGGCACGAAGGCAGTATAATCGAACCCCCTCAATTTGGGGTCAGCGATGGCAATGGATATACCTATACAGACTTTGGCACACTTCCACCCGAAGGATATTTGACTCTAACCCATAATTGGATTGACAAATATCTTGCGATGACCTGGCCAACTACTTATCGTGCGCGCATAAAGATCACTACCACGTCAGACTGGACAACACTCAACGTCGTGAATGGTGGAGCATGGATCAGACCGGAACGCGTCTCAAGCAGCGACTCGGCTACAACAGCCGGTATGGAGGCTGGAGATCGCTTACTCCTGACACAATCTCTGGCAGATGCAAATGCGGGCAAAGAAGTCGAAATGATCTGGGATGTGAGGTTGACAAAATTAGTTGCCGGTCAGGATTTGATCTTGCAAATCGATCGCGGGAATATTGGCAAAACCCAGGTAACGATATATAACTATATGGGCTCTACACCTATCGAAGTAAAGACTTTCGACTGGGATAAGGTCACGACGGGTCGTAATAGTTTTCAAATACCCATTCCATCCGAGCCTCTGATAAACTCAAGTCCTTGAAATGGAAGTATCATGGATACCCTAAACCCCAAACAGCGCAATTTTGTTATTGGCCTGATTATCATTGGACTGATGATCGTAGGTTTTTTCGGCTTGCGCACAGCTCGAGCGTTCAGACAATTTCATGGTCATCGCCCTCCCCCGTTTGATGGCGAACATGTTGAGACCGATGTAAGTTTGATCCGTGACTGGATGACGGTTCCTTTTATTTCGAGAATGTATCGTGTACCGCCGCCGATACTTTTTGAGGCGCTGAAAATTCCTGAGCAGGGAAATAAGGAAAAAAGTCTCAAGCAATTGAATGAAGAATATTATCCTCAGGATAGCGGAATCGTTTTGGAAAAAGTCAAAGCAGCCATTTCAGCAAACCAAGCGCAACAAATACAAGGAAATCCTGACACGCCAGTTGTTCCATCTACGCCCACCCTTCCGAGTAGTCCATAAGGCTCATGTCTGATTTTTTACTGACACAAATCATTAATTATGGCGCACCCTTATTTGCGGCCTTTTTGTTCCTTGGCGCGCTGGGAGTTCCGGTTGGAGCCTCTGTCCTGGTGATCGCAGCGGGGGCCTTTTCACAACAAGGTATTTTGGATTGGGTATCCACAGCCGTTCTTGGACTGATTGGCGCGGTCATTGGCGATGCGATCAGCTTCGGCATAGGGTTTTACGCGAAAGATTGGGTAGATCACCGCCTTGGAAGATCGACAGCTTGGAAAAATGCACGGAGATCCTTCGACTCCCGCGCGGGGCTTGCGATCTATCTCACCCGATTCCTGGTCACCGCCTTAGCGGTACCCACCAATCTGATCGCCGGAGGGAGCGGGATCCAGTTCCGAAGATTTATGGCTTATGACTCGCTCGGGGAATTTACCTGGATCATTCTTTATGGTGGTCTTGGTTATCTCTTCGGGAGTGAATGGGAACTTGTCAGCAACTTTGTCAGCAACTTTGGCGGCTTGATCCTGGGCGTTGTCGTTCTTGGCGGTGGGGTTTGGTTGGGATTCAGAAGGAGACGAAACAGTGAGAGCGAAAGTATGGATGAAAAAATCCCTGAGACGTAAGCCCCAGGGATTTTTTG
>Ga0137367_10005416_pt1 | contig 10345 bp, 8 predicted proteins | sample SagtaG_14_FD_104939 | JGI IMG/M metagenome (GOLD analysis project Ga0137367, IMG submission 104939) | Vadose zone soil microbial communities from Sagehorn Ranch, Mendocino, California, USA - Sage1_L_80_16 metaG | ecosystem: Environmental > Terrestrial > Soil > Vadose zone | place: USA... | reverse complement strand
TGCAGCAGCCGCCGGTGGACGGCCTGCACGGCGGGGCTGGGCGCGATCCCCAGCTCCTCCCGGAGCAGGATTCGTAGCCGCTCGTAGACGCGGAGCGCTTCGGCGACGTTGCCGCGCCGCGCGAGCGCTTCCATGAGGATGCCGTGCGCGGTCTCGCGGTAGGGCGCGAGCTCGGTCAGGATCCTGGCGCGTTCCTCGGCCTGCGCCAGCGCCGGGCCGCCAAGGCCGAGGCCGGCGGCGGCGAAGCACTCCAGCCCGCGAAGCCGGACTTCCTCCAAGCGGCGCCGCCACTCGTCGATCCAGGGCGCCTCCAGCCCGGTGAGGAACGGCCTGGTGGCCACGTGGTAGGCGATCCCGGCCGGCCCCCACGCCTCCGCCCAGCGCCCCTCGGCGATGCAGGACTCCGCCCGGTGGGCGCCCTCCAGGGCCGCCTCGACGTCGACGAAGGTCGCCGGCGGCAACAGTAGCTCGATCTCCGTCCGCCCCCGGAGACGGTCGGCGCCCACGCTGTGCCGCAGCTTGGACAGCAGCACGCTCAGCGCGTTCCTCGCGTCCGCGGGGGCGTCCTCTCCCCAGCCGGCCACCAGCAGCTCGTCGCGGGGCGACGGACGGCCACGGTTGAGGACGAGGTAGGCGAACAGGACCCGCCCTCTGCGGCCGGGCAGCGTGGCTTCGACGCGGGAGCCGTCGACGTCGACGACGAAGCGACCGCACAGCTGGATCCTGGCCTTGGCCCACCCGCTCATCGGCGACCTCGGGTCGACGTCCTCGTCGTCTCGTTCGTGACGGCAAGCATACGGAAAGATCGGGGCGACGAGCCCGCCTTGCAAAAGGGAACCCCGGTGGTGCTCGGCATCACCGGGGTCCGTCTAGGCCGCGGCTGCTGCCACGGTCCGAGCAATGTGGACTCGAATCCCAACGCTAGTTGGGGATTTGGAGCTTCCGCTTGATGCGATCGACGTCCTCTTGGAGATTATTGATCCTCTGCATGATGTTCTCGAGATTGTTCGGAGGCGTACGAGGGTCTTGTTCGTCGCCGCTAGCCAGCCAAGGCTCTGGTGTAGTTCGTTGGGCGGTTGCCGCCCGAGTAGCCCGCGGCCAGGTGCTCGGCACGCCAACGGTCCCCGAACTTCTTGCTGGCGGTCGCGTTGGAAAGGTCGGTGCGGAAGCCGAAGCTGCAGCCGCGCGAGTCAGGGTCGACGCTGCCGTCGCAGTGGAAGGCGACGAACACGTCCATCGCCGGGTACGACGCCGGGTCGGCCAGGATCTTGATCGGAGTGTGGCCGGCGGCCACGAGCTTGGGTTCGAGGGTGTCGAACAGCCGAGTGACGTAGTCCTGCTCGGTCTCCCCGCAGCATCCACCGGTGCCGGTCTTGCCCGTCGTGCGGGGCACGTGCCCGAGTTGGCATCCGACCCTATCCACGGCTGTTCTCCGTTGCGCGGCGGACGAGCCCGTCGTCGTCGGGCCGGTCGTCCGGGAATTTCGTCACCGACCGGGCGCCGGCCAGGACGCGGCGACGGCCAGGGCTAGGATCGCCACCAGCGGGTGCCGGCGGCGGCTGGCCCGCCTGGGGTCGTGGATGTGGCGAGGTAGGCGAGCAGGTGCGGCGTGTCGGCTGGTCGGAGCGGGTCGGCGTGGGTGAGCTCGGCCAAGGCGGCTGGGATCGGGGATGGCCGGAGCCGTGGCCCCTTGCTTGGGATTGGCAAGCTCGCCCTGTCGATCGGGCAGGCTGCCGTTCGTGTAGCAGGTGAAGGAGCCGGCCTGCGGCCGGCGCAGCCCGGCGAAGCGAGGAGACATCAATGTCCGAGCCGAAGGTCCTGCTGAGCGGCCTGGGAATTCCCGAGTCGCCACGGTGGCACGCGGGCCGGCTGTGGTTCTGCAACTGGATCGAACGCCAGGTCGTGGCCGTCGGCCTGGACGGCAAGGCCGAGGTCATGACCACACGAGATCCTGACAGCTACCCGATGGGCTATTCCATCGACTGGCTGCCCGACGGCAGGCTACTGGTGACCGGCGACAAGCTGCGGCGCCAGGAGCCCGACGGGTCGATGGTCGCCCACGCCGAGCAGCGCGCGAACGAGATCGTGGTGGACGGCCGCGGCAACATCTACCTCAACGGCGCGGACTTCGACTTCGTCGCCGGAGCGCCGCCCAAGCCCGGCTACATCAAGCTCGTCACGCCCGACGGGCAGCTACGCCAGGTCGCCGGCGACATTCAGTTCCCCAACGGCATGGTCATCACGCCCGACAACCGGACGTTGATCATCTCCGAGTCGTTCGCGGGAAGGCTCACCGCGTTCGACATCGACGCCGACGGAGGGCTGTCCGGCCGGCGGGTCTTCGCCGAAGGACTCGGCCCGGACGGCATCTGCCTCGACGCCGACGGCGCGGTCTGGGTCGGCACCGCCGGGTTCTCGGTGGCCCGCGTCGCCCCGGGCGGCGAAGTCCTGCAACGCGTCGAACTGCCCGAGAACCGGGCTCCGTTCGCGTTGATGCTCGGCGGTCCGGACCGGCGAACCCTGTTCATCCTGACCGTCGAATGGCGGCCAGCCGACGACCACGTCGCCAACCTCGATCGGCTGGCCAACGGGCCTCGCACCGGAGAGATCCTGACCCTGCCAGTCTCGGCGCCTGGCACCGGCCGGCCGTGACCACGACCATGATGGGGCAGAACTGGCCCAAATTGCACAGGTCCAAGATCATCAACGTGGGTCCGGAATCGGTCCGAAAGCGGGGGCCGGAACTCACCCGAAAGCCACTGAGAGGGCAAGAGCCGCGAGGTTGACTGGCGGCCAGAGAAATCGCTCCCCGAATCTTCCCTGGTTGGGGATGCCGTGGGCGCCGTGTCCCTGCCTGGCCGGACTCAGATATGCCGCCTCGAGGGATGCTCGGTTGGCAGTCGCGGGCGTTCCCGCGGTCATGCGGCTGTGGTAACCGCATGACCTCGGAAGTTCCTGCCAACTCCATACCATCCGGCAGTACGTCACCAACAAGACAAACTCACAGGACGCCGGAGCCCTGCCTCCACACCTTCCCAAGGGTCCTGGGGTTGGCCTGACGGAGCGTGGGGAGTTGGAGCCGTTCGGTCGGCCCAGCGCCGCGCTGCCGGGCGTGCGCGGGTTCGCGTTCGAGCCGGCGATCGCGGTCGACGGGCATCTTCTACGCCCGGATCGGGCCGGGCTGACCGGCAGGGGCCGAGCCCTCCCGGTTGTGCCAGCCGTGCAGGAACCCCAGAACGTCGCGCTCGAACCTGCGCTTGTGGGTCTTGCCGACCGGGTGGCCGACGCCCTCGTACAGCCGCAGCGTCGCGTCCGGGACCCGTTCGGCGTCTCACGAACGATCGGCTCAGGGTAGAAGAAGTACGCGTAGAGCGCTGGCTCGGCGCGCTCCTCAGGGGTCCACAGCTCGGGCTTGGCCCAACGGGTGAGCGTGCTGACGCTTCACCGAAGGAGGTCGCCGCGCGAGCGGCATACCTCGCTCAGCTTCGTGCCGGACCGCTACGGCCACCTGTTCCCCGAGTCGGACGCGGCGCTCCGCGATCGCCTGGACGTGCTGTTCCGTCGCGCGACGCAACAGCGACAAGCACGACCGGCTAGCGCACCCGACGATCCGGTACCCGGCGTGGCCGCGTCAGGCCTGCGGCTGGGCGATGTTGACCATCCAGGGGATGCTGAACCGGTCCACGCACATGCCGAACTCGTCGCCCCACATCTGCTTCTCCAGCGGGACCGACACGTCGCCGCCGTCCGACAGCTTCTCCCAGTAGCCGCGCAGCTCGTCGGCGTCGTCCCCGCTGAGGCTCACGGCGATGTTGTTCCCGGGGTTGCGCTCCATCCCGGCCGGGGTGTCGGCAGCCATGAGCGTGAACCCGCTGCCGGTCTCGAGCTGGCCGTGCATGATCTTGTCGGCATCGGGCGAGTCCTGCTGGCCGAACTCACCGAAGGTGCTCATGGTCAAGTTGCCACCGAAGACGCCCTCGTAGAACTCGAGGGCTTGCCGTGCGTTGTCCTTGAACTGGATGTATGGGTTGAGTCGAGACGCCATCGCACGCTCCTTGCCGTGACACGCGGTGACCTCTGGCAGGGTAGCGCGGACCCGCGACGATGGAGAAATCCAGATCAGGTCCCCAATGGGCGAGGCGGTGCAGGAGGGAATCCGCCACCCCGGTTCACCAGGCAGGACTACTACCTGCCGCCCGAGTTCGCCGCACCGTGTCGGTTCTACGCCACCACCGGCATCTCGGTCACCAGGGACGGCGTCGACCACTCCGAGAACGTCTCGCTCGCCGCCCGCAACGCGCTCCTCAACACGATCGACCACCTGACCGGGCGCGGCTGGACGCCGCAACAGGCCTACGCCATCTGCAGCGTCGCCGTCGACCTCAAGATCAGCCAGGTCGTCGACGTGCCCAACATGCTCGTGTCCGCCTTCCTGCCCGAAGGCATCTTCACCGGCAGTTGACCGCGTGGCGTCACCCGGCCACCGTAGACGGAGAAAGGAGTCCAACTCATGGACCTGAAGCTCGAGGTCGTCATCGTGCCCGTCACGGACGTCGACAAGGCCAAGCACCTCTACGGATCGGGGCTGGCGTGCCGGCTCGACGCCGGCGGTGGCCTCGCCGGCGGCTTTCAGGCCGGCACCGAGGGGCGCGTCACGGGTCCAGATCCCCAAGGCCGTTCCTACGCCTCGTATGCCTCGTCCAGCGATCCCGACGGCAACGGTTGGCTGCTGCAGGAGATCACCGAGCGACTTCCGGGCCGGGTGTGACGATGGACGTTGCGGCTCTCGCACAGCTTCTGCACGAGACGGCCGAGCATCACGGCTCGTTCGAGGCAGTCGCCCCACCGCACGACTGGTGGGACTGGTACGCGGCGTACATGGACGCTCGGGAGCGCGGAGGCACGCCGGAGGAGGCCTCCGCGGCCGCCGGACGCCACATGGCGGAGGTCAAGCACATTGTCGTCCCGCCCGCTTGACCCCTCGCACCCATTGGCTCTGCCGTGGCCAGGAGGTCGGGCCTAGATCTCGAGCCGGGAGTCTTCCAGGTCGAGGTCGCGCTCGATGCGGTGCATGACCTCGTTGCTGATCTCGCCCTGGTTGCGCAGCCGCACGATCTCGCGCCGCTGCGCCTCGAGCAGCTCGCGGACCAGCCGCTGGTAGGCCAGCGAGCGATCCTGGGAGCCGTCGTCTTCCAGGTAGCCGGCGCGGGCCTTCAGGCGCCGGCGGCGGAACTGGTACAGCCCGCGCATCCGCTCGACGGTGTCGTCGCGCGTCCACTCCTCACCGGCGAGCTCCTCCAGCCGCGCCAGCGCCGCGTCGGTGGCGCGCAGGCGCCCCCGCAGCTCCTCCTGCGCCTCGCTGTCGTCACGGTGCAGCCCGAGGCGGCGGATCAGCCAGGGCAGCGTCAGCCCCTGGAGGACCAGGGTGGCGAAGATCACGCCAAAGGTTACGAAGATGATCAGGTTGCGCTGCGGGAAGGCCTGGCCGGTGCTGGTCTGCAGCGGCAGGGCAAGCGCAGCCGCCAGTGAGACCACGCCGCGCATGCCGCTCCATCCCACCACCAGCCGCTCCCGTGCGCCCACACGCCGGGCGACCTGCGAGGGTCGCCGGTCCAACACCCGGACCAGGTAGGGGACGGTGAACCCCCAGCCGACCCGCACGCCGATCACCACGGCGCTGACCAGCGCCGCCTGGCCGAGCAGGACCGCGGCCGAGGACCCGCTGACTCCGCTGAGGATGAGGTGCAGCTGCAGGCCGACCAGCACGAACAGGACCGCATTGAGCAGGTAGACCAGCACCTCCCAGAACGAGAACCCCAGCAGCCGCGTGCCGGGTGACGCCAGCACGGGGGCGCGCCAGCCCACGTACAGGCCCGGCGGTCACCGCGGCCAGGACCCCCGAGGCGCCCAGCAGCTCGGCGGGCAGGTAGGCGGCGTAGCCGGTCACCACCGACAGCACGATCTCGACCGGCGGGTCCTCGATGCGGCGGCGGGCCTCGGCGACCAGCAAGCCGACCGCCAGCCCGATCGCCACGCCGCCGATTCCGCGGCCCACGAACTGCAAGCCGGCCTCCCAGAGCGTGAAGCTCCCAGCCACTACGGCGCCCACGGCCAGGCGGTAGGCGACCAGCGCGGTCGCGTCGTTGACCAGGCTCTCGCCCTCCAGCACCGTGACCAGGCGGCGCGGCACGCCCAGCCGGCGCGCGATGGCGGTGGCGGCCAGCGGGTCGGTGGGCGCCACGATCGCCCCGAGGGTGAACGCGGCCGCCCACGGCAGGCCGCCGACCAGCGCGTGCGCGACCGCGGCGACGGCGCAGATGGTCGCCAGCACCAGCCCCACCGCCAGCAGTGTGATCGTGCGCGCATCGGCCCGCAGGTCGCGCGGTGAGGAGAAGAACGCCGCCTGGTACAGCAGCGGGGGCAGGAACAGCACCAGGACCAGGTCGGGCGGCAACTCGGCGCGTGGAACCCCGGGTAGGAACCCGAGGACCAGGCCGCCCAGGACGAGCAGGATCGGGTAGGGCACACGGACCGTGCCAGCCAGGACGCTCAACCCCCCGACGGCCACCATGAGCACCAACAGCAGCAGCTCAGACTCACGCATGCGATCACCTCACCGGCGCCAGGATCATAGAGCTGGCAGGGGGCTGCCACCCGCGCGGCTCGCTCGGCCACCGGCTCGGCCGCGGGCCGGCCGGCGTCGCCGGCCTCTAGAGGTTCTGTCGCAGCTTCCCGATCGCGGTGCCGAGGTCGGCATCGGCTCTCACCGGCAGCTTCGGGCTGCGCGAGGGCGGTCGTGGTGTGCGCTCTGGCAAGGCTCTGGTACGCCTGGACGGGTCGCTGCGGCCGAGGGCCGCCTAGCAACTACGAGGGCCGGCCCTCAGACTGAGCATGCCGCCTGAGCCTGGTGGAGTCCCCGAGTGATACCGGCCGGGGGCTACCCTTGGAACCACGGGAAGTTGCATGCCGGACCGTCAGACCCTCGGCGCAGCAAGCAGGTGGATCGTCGTAGGGCGCGCCACGGAAGGGTTTGGGAGGTGGAGTGACGACCCGGGTGGATGTCGTGGTGATCGGCGCTGGGCACAACGGGCTGGCGTGCGCCTGCTACCTCGCCCGGGCGGGTCTGCAGGTCGGTGTCGTGGAGGCAGCCGAGGAGCCGGGAGGCTGCATCCGAACGGTCGACCTGCCGGCCGGGCGTGGCCGGTTGGAGCTGGGCGCCTACGAGCATGGCGGCATCCGCGCCAGCGGGGTCGCCGCCGACCTCGAACTGGAGGACCGCTTCGGCCTGCGCTTCCACCTGCGCGACGAGCTCACCCTCGCACCCTGCGACGACGGCACCGCGCTGGCATTCCACAACTCGCTGGAGCAGACCGTCGAGAGCCTGGGCGCGACCGTGGGCGCCGACGAGGCTGATGCCTACCGCCAGTTCGCGCGCTGGGCCGAGGCCGCGGTAGCACTGCTGCGCCAGACCGAAGCAGGACCGCCGCCGTCGCTGCGGCAGCTCGCCGCCCTCGCCGAGACGACGCTCGGTGGCGAGGCGCCACGGCTGCTACAGGCGCTGCTCGGGTCGGCGTCGGCGACGCTGCGCGCCAGCTTCCAGGACGAGCGGCTGCAGGGCCCGCTGGCGCACTGGGCAGCGCACTCCCAGCAGGCACCCACCGATCCTGGCACCGGCGCCGGCGCGTTGCTGCTGGCCGCCGGCCACGGCAGCCCCGCCGCGCGTCCGGTGGCCGGTTCGCGCGTCACCGCGGACGCCCTGGTGCGCTGCCTCGAGGCGGCCGGCGGCACGCTCCGCTGCGGCCTGCCCGTCGATCACGTCGAGGTCGCCAGTGGCCGCGCGGTCGCGGTCCGCGCCGGTGGCGAGCGCTTCGAGGCGGCCAGGGCGGTGGTGTCGGCGGTCGACGCCCGCCGACTGTTTCTCGAGCTGCTCGACCAGGGCGACGTGCCGCCGCGGCTGCTTGCCGAGGTGCGGCGCATCCACGTCGGGCGCGGCAACGTCTCCGAGCTGAAGGTCGACGCGATCCTTGCCGCCATGCCCGAGATCCCCGGACCGGCCGGGTTCGAACGCTCGTTCATGCTGTCTGCCAACACGATCAGCGACGTGGAGCGGTCGTTTGCCCGTATCCGGCTCGGCGAGCTGCCCGACCGGCCGCCGCTGATGATCGCCTTCCCGTCGACCCTGGAACCGGGCTGGGCGCTTCAAGGCCAGGCGGCCGTGTGGCTGTCGACATTCGTGCCCTGGCGGCTCCTGTCCGGACCATGGGACCACCAGACGCTCGAGCGGGCCGCCGACCACACCTGGCGGGTGGCCGAGCGGGCCCTGGGCAGCAACCTGGAACCGGTCGAGCGCCGCGTCACCGGCCCGGCCGATTGGGTCGCCCGCACCCGCAACCCGCACGCCAACCCCAACCACGTCGAGATGAGCATCGACCAGCTGCTGGCCTTCCGACCCTCCCCATCCCTGGCCGGCTACCGCACCCCGCTCCATGGCCTGTTCCTGACCGGTGCCGGCACCCACCCAGGCGGCGGAGTGACCGGCATCCCCGGCCGCAATGCCGCCGCCATCGTGTTGGATGCGCTCGGAATTCGACGCCGCCGCAACGCCGGACACCACCTCCGCCAACAATTGGCCCGCATCCGCGACGCCAACCGGGCCATACGAACCCTCCGCGGGAGCAGGTGACCCATCTGGTTCGCCATCATCGTGGGGATCTTGCCCGGAGAGCGGCGCCAGCGCAGGCCGCCGACCTCGCGGAGAGGCCCGCTGACCGACCGGAAGTGAAGCAGGTTCGAGGCTGTTGCTGCCCGCCTGCTGCCCGAGGGCCCTGCTCCGAGCACATGAACGACGAAGCCGGGTCCGAAGACCCGGCCTGACCTGCGTTGATGTGTGGTGGGCGTGGCAGGTTTTGAACCTGCGACCTCTGCCGTGTGAAGGCAGCGCTCTCCCGCTGAGCTACACGCCCGGGGTCCCGGCAGTCTAACGACGTTGCCGGGGTGCCCGCAATCGAGCTTTCCGGGCGTTGCGGGCCTGGTGACCTGGGTGGCGGCGGGCTGGGTAGTCTTGCGGATGCGGCCGGTTCTCGCTGCTCGTAGGCTCGTTCGGGCGTCTGCCCAGGTGGTGTGACGGCCCTTGCGGAAGGGGGCCTGCGTGGCACGAACGCCGACACGGTCCGGCCGGCGTGGGGGGAGCGAGCGGGTCGGACCACGCTCCCCCGGGGGTCCTGGGTCCGGGGTGCAGGCGGGGACGGTCCCGCGCCAGACGGCCGTCTGGCGCGGGCTGGCGTGGCTGACGGTCCCGCGGCTGTGGCTCGTGGTCGTGCTCGGGGCGATCGGGGCGATGCAGCTCGCGGTCGGCCCGAACGCGGTCGACCTCGCCTACCACGTCAGAGCGGGCGCGCTGATGGTGGACGCCGGCCATGTGCTGCGCACCGACGTGTTCGCCTGGCCGACGGCCGGGCAGCCGTGGCTCGACCAGAACTGGGGCGCGCAGCTCGTCCTGTACGGGCTCTGGAGGGCCGGCGGGTTCCCGCTGGTCGCGGTCGTCAACGCGCTCGTCACCGTCGCCGCGTGGGGGCTGGTGGCGGCCGCCTCCCGGCGGCGTACGGCCAACCTGCGGGTGATCGCGGGCGGCGTGCTGGCGGGCTACGCCGGCGCGATGTTCATCTTCGCCGCCAGGCCGCAGATGTTCTCGGTGCTGCTGTTCGCCGTCGAGCTGTACCTGCTGGAGGCCGCTCGGCGGCGGCCGCGGGTGCTGGCCGCACTACCCGTGCTGATGGCGGTCTGGGTGAACCTCCACGGCGCCTTCGTGATCGGCCTCCTGGTGCTCGCTGTCGAGGCCGTGGTCGCCGTGGCGCGACGGGACCAGTGGATGAGCCTGCGGCTGCTGCTCGCCGGCGGGGCCAGCACGCTCGCGCTGCTCCTCAACCCGTGGGGTCCCGGGGTGCTGCGCTACGTGACCCAGCTGATGGGCAACCGGTCGGTGACGGCGGGGGTCACCGAGTGGGCACCGACCAACCTGCGCGACCCGGCCGGGGCGGCGCTGCTCGGCGCCGTGGCCGTGCTGGTGGTCGCGCTGGCCCGTGGTGGGAGCCTCGCCCGGGCGGCCGGCCAGCTCGCCAGGGTGGTCCCGTTGCTGGTACTCGCGCTCTGGACGGCGCGGGCCGGTGTCTGGTTCGGGCTCGCCCTGCCGCTGGCGCTCGCCGCGCTCGCCCGGGAGCGGCCCCCACGACCGGCAACCGACGACCGGGCTTCGCCGCTCATGACCGCGTTGCTCCTGCTGGTGGTGCTCCTGGCTGTCACGGTGGCGACGCCGGGGGTGCGCGACCGGGTGGTGCCCGGCGTGGGG
>Ga0137367_10005413_pt1 | contig 10350 bp, 7 predicted proteins | sample SagtaG_14_FD_104939 | JGI IMG/M metagenome (GOLD analysis project Ga0137367, IMG submission 104939) | Vadose zone soil microbial communities from Sagehorn Ranch, Mendocino, California, USA - Sage1_L_80_16 metaG | ecosystem: Environmental > Terrestrial > Soil > Vadose zone | place: USA... | reverse complement strand
TCGCGATCGAGATCACGATTAATGCAAGTAGGGCACTTCCTACCAGCGGTCTTGCTGAATTGGCAACTACAAAGCCGAGAGGAACTTCCGAGATGATTGCCACCTGCATGGTATCAAACCATTTGTAATATCCGAGAACGGGCTGACCGGCGTAGTTATCGTAAATGCCTTGCCCGCTATCAACGTTGTTCAGGATTGCGTCTAGTGAAGCCTTTGTACTGACCAGCTCTGATGGCGCACGCGTTTTGGTGATCGGCTTGTAATTCTTGTCAACGAGATATGTTTCCGCATTTTCAAATCCGGTTGTATTCTCCATGATCCCTTTGATCGAACTGGCATTTAACCGGAGAGCCAGGACGCCGCGTATGACGCGCCCGTCTGCATCGAAAATCGGTGCAGCAACAATGAGATTGTCATTACCAAAGGTGGAAACCGGCGTGAAGCCTGTATAAAACCGAAGCGTTCCCTGTCGGAAAAACAACTGATCTTCATAATTGGTCGCCTCGTTTGCAGCGACAGTGGAAATTACGACCTCGCCCTGTGTATTCAAAACCATCACCTCAGAGTAATTCTCTTCTTCCGAGCCGACCTTATCTTGAATGCGCAGCCGGGCAAGCTGCTTATAGTTTTCGATCAGATTGGGATTCGATTGCTTTGTGATAAGTACATTCAATGCATTCGATTCGAAAATAGAATCATTTTGAAGGTTTTTTGTGTCATTTTGAAAATCATGGATCAATGTGCTAATCTGATTTTCTTTCAGGCTGGAGATGGCTTTCAACGTACTGAACATCTGGGTTTGGCTGTTGGTAAATGCTCCTATTGCAGACAAGCTAGCAGCCATGATGGTTGGAATTGTTACGATCACAATGAAGGATGTAAGCAAAAGAGTTTGCAGGCTCTTAATATTTTTGTTTTGAGAAATAACGGTAATGGTAATCAGTAGCAATCCGGTTGCAATCAGGAATGCAAAACTTGCAATTGCAGCTGGAGTACTGTTCTGTAAACGATCAAATGTCGGATACTTATTTATATAAATGATGCCAGCAATGGAAAGGACAACGATCGATAGAAGTATGGGGAGATAGCGACGAGGTAACCTGGCTTGTAAGGATGTAATTGGCGTGATCAGAGCAACCAAAATGGCGATGGGAAGAATTCCCTGCCAGAAAAATGTAAGTAAAATGGCAAAGACGCCAACTGTTGCCGAGCCCCATAAATTCGCTGCAATACCATGGTTACGGCGTGCGAGAGAAAGCAACAGTACTTGCGAAACTGCCAGCAAACAAGTAAGCAAGCCGATATATCTCAATTGTGGCGCGGGTTCTCCGAAAATGCCGAAAAGGGTCAGTAAATAAATGGCAATGAACCCAAGTCCCGTCACTCCAAGGAATTGTGGGTTGTAACGACCGTTCGCATAAAATACACGAGCCAGGCGCTCGTTTTCCGCGTGTAGATCGTTTTGGGATTGGCGTGAATTATTCATATTATCCCGCACCACGCTTGTTCTTTTGCCTGGCAGGAGTTTCAGACGTTTGCTGCCCAATCACTACCGAAACTTCCGAAACGTCTGAAAGTTGTGCAAGTTCGCGTACTGCCGTCTGTAACAGCGTATCAATATCGAGAGATTGGCTAAAGCGTCCGGCAAGTTTGCCCACGATCTGTTCCTGTCTGGCGCGCTGGGTCGCTTCCTCTAGCAGCCGTATGTTGTCAATTGCCAATCCTGCCTGATTCGCAACTTCCACAATCAGCTCCTCATCACTCTTGTTGATCGACGCATCCCCTTTGCGGGCAACAGATATACTTCCTATTTTTTGCCCACGCAAAGTCAATGGAATTGTTATATGGTTGTCGCCAGATGAAGACAGTTTTTCTGCGCGCAAGCCCAAGGGAGTATAGGTAAAGACTCGGCTTTTTCCGTGCAGTTCCTGACTCCACGCTTCGCGCGTGCGGACAGTTGTCAGCGCTTCCAGTTGTGTTAGTGTTGCTTGCGATTCATCAAAGAGACGCGCATTCTCAATGCCGACCGCCACCTGGTCCGCCAGCGTTTGCAGCACATCAATATCATCCACGCTAAATGCCTGTGGTCTATCAGACTGTATGTCGAGAATGCCCAAAACTTTGTTGCGGATCAACAAAGGCAAGGCAAGTTCGGAACGGGTCATGGGCAGATCGGAGTTATTGAAGAAGACCGCGTCAACCCCGACGTCCAGTGCGATACGTGGCTTCTTTTCCGCAGCAACATATCCGACGATGCCTTGTTTTCCAATTGCAAGGCTGTGCCCTCTCTCTATCATCCTCTGTCCACCCTCGGAGGATGCGGCTTGTAGCACAGCTTCTTCACCGGTCTCATTAATGAGGAATACACCGGTATGATAAAAGCCAAACTGCTCTGTGACCAGCTTTGCAACCAAATCGAGCAGAGCGGACAGGTCCTGTACTTCAGCTGTTTTGCGCGCGATATACGATGTTGCCCGGAGTTGCTCGGTTTTTCGAGTTAACCCTGCCGTTCGTTCTTCCACACGCTGTTCCAGGGAGGAATGTTCACTTCGAATGATTTCAAGAGTTCGGAGCGCGGTCCGTTGTGTCCCAATGAATTCATCTTGAAATGCATGCAATCCACTCACGATGAGTGCAACACTGACTGTGAATAATACGCCCAATCGCACCAGGTCTAGTGGGGCAGTTATATTCCAACCAACAATCAGAATGCTCAGAAGCGTTATTATTCCGATAAGAACATAAACGCTAATACGTGGGAAAAATAGCAAACCTGTCATCACGATAAAAGCTAAAAAAAGAACGGATGAGTCAGCAAGCCCATGATCGATCAGCGAAGTGAGAGCTGCGGAATATAGAATGACCAGGAATACACTTGCTCTCAAGCCATATGGGAACTTGGTAAGGAATGTTAGCAGGAGCAGGATCGCATAAATGATTACCGCTAAAATCTTATTCACCAGCGTTGACGGTGTAAAAAGATAGAGAATGACCGCTATAACGCCGAGGACGCACGCAGATTGCAATACAGTATTGAGGAAGCCTTCACGCCACTGCTCGTAGGAAAAAAGCTCACGGTTGTACACGGGTTGAGAAGGAGACCGCTCGTTCATGATTCATCTCCCATCAAATCCTCAACATTGAGTTCAATCGTTGCATGGGAAGCGTCCAACCTTCTGCCAAGTTCTTTTACAACCGTTTGAAGGATGCTGTCTATCGTTGCCGCGGACCAAATCTTGCTGTTGATTTCTGCCAGCATTCGCTCGCGGCCAGCGGCCTGCCGACTCTCGCTGACCAACCTAGCGTTTTCAAGTGCAATGGCTGCCTGCTTTGCCACAGCATCGATTAGGGATCGCTGTTCGGTTGTCCATTCTTCGTTACTTTCAAGCGTGATCTGTCCCATCACTTGATCGCGCAAGCTGATTGCTACTTCGATTGCTTTTTGGTTCTCTCGAATATCATCGCCAACAGCGTATTCCAGATCATCATTTTCTTTTGTAAATCCTTGCCAACCTTCCATTAAATACTGTTGCTGGACTGCACGCATCTCTTTGATGACCTGCTGAGCTTCCTGGAATAAACGGGCGTTTTCCAACGCGATTGCAACCTGACCTGCCATGTTCTGCATGGTCTCGATGACTTGGGGAGTGAAGTCGGCTTCCTTCATCGATTGAACATTTAGTGCACCGAGCACACGGTCACCTATAATGAGGGGCAAAGCGATCTCGGAACGGGTGTAGGGCAACAATGGATTTTCGAAGCGTTGTTTTTCCTGAGAGGCGACCTGCGCGATACGAGCAGTCTTTTCACGGATGGCATTCCCTACCATGCTTCGTCCAGAAGCATCCAGTCGATGATGATTTTGCTTCAACACTTTTCCCGCTTCACCGGTCGCATATTTTAATTCTGCCCACTTCTCACTTGAATCGAGGAGATAGACCGCCGCGTAGTAGTATCCGAACTGTTCCGGGAACAGGTTTGCTATCCGGACGATCAGTTCATCCGGGTCAAGACTGGATGACGCGGCTCGTCCCACTGCATTGGATGCAGTCAATTGTTTTGTGCGTTCCTGAACTTGCTGCTCCAGTGTTGTTTGCAGCGCTTCGAGCCTGGAAACCATGCGATTGAACTGGACCGTGACGATTCCAAGTTCATCGGTGGCACCGATGTGTGCACGTTGCGTAAGATCTCCGTTCTCGATCTTATTGAATGTGGCGATCAGCTCCTTGATAGGATCTGATATGGATCTCGAAACATAATAGGAAAATACTACACCGAGAATCAGTGCAAGTATGCTGAATAGCGTGGACTGGAGTTGAATATCGCGAAAGCTATCAAATGAACTGACATCTGCATATAGAATTCGTATCGTTTGCTGATAACCAATCGGGGCGATGAGTAAGATTGCGATCCCAATTAATCCAAGTGTCAGCACAATGAATTTGCTGATCAATAAGGGACCGGAACGACCTGCCAGTTGAGTCTCAAAATCGGTCGGAAGCAGGATCAGCCTCACAGGGAGGGTGAGACGTTCGATCATTAAAATGTTAAGGATGCCACATCCAAACAGCGAAACGAATCCGCCGAGCAAAACGTAGATTGGGTCCGGTGAATTAAGAGAGGTTGGCTGGAATGGAGAACTGATAACTCCGCTCTGGTAATAGGTAATAAAAAATACGGGCAGAATAACTACGATGAACCCAACGATTCCGGAGGCGATCCCTTGCTGCCAGGTCAATCTGGTGAGCTCACGCCAGGCAGCGAACTCCTCTTCAGCATTCGGTTTCAAAACTCCTTTTGCCCAGGCATCGAGTCTCTTGCGAGCCGTAGATGTCGAAAGCCATCCAATTCCGAGCAGAATCAAGTTGCTTAGGAGTACGAGTAGAGGAATTATGATTGCAAAAATTCGGATTTGTTCTTGATCAAACTGGGCATTAACCTGAGCGGAAACGATTCCCGGGATTGCTGCCACCAGGGAGACGATCTGCGCCACTGCAAGCACGATGATAATGAATCGTCCGCCAGTGCGTGATAAAAGTCGTTCCAGTGTGAACCGCCTATTCATTGACGGACCTCATTTTCTGGTTCGTGTCTGGGAAATTTACTCCCAACTTGATCTTTGCACGGTTAGCGCCAACAGCGCGGCTCAACTCACTGACAGTCGTTGCCAGGATAGTATCCATGTCGGTTGTGCGGCGGATCTTATCTGTGATCTCAAATAAGATTCGTTCACGCTCAGCCTGGGCGCGTATTTGCTCCAGCAGGCGGGCGTTGGCAATGATTGCTGCGAGGCTTCCGCCTAACGTACCGAGAAGTTCTTCGTCGTTTTCAGCATACGCAGAAAGCTGTTCGCTTTCCACATTAAGAACACCCAGCAACTCACTGCGATACAGAAGTGGGATCGCCATCTCTGAGCGCGTATTGGAACTCGCTTCGATATATCGCGTATCCTGCAAAACATTATTAATACGCAGGGTTTTGCGGTGCGCCGCTGACCAACCTGTGATGCCGTTTCCAATGGGAATCCGCAGATCGAATACATTGCTTGCGTAGCCAACTGCGGCTTTCACTTCAAGCAGCTTCTTTTCACGATCTGCCAGAAGGATGGAAACCCGATCTCCGCCCAACGTTACCTGCAAGCCGTTTACCGCAGACTGTAATGCCTCATTCAACGTAGTGCCCGATGCGGCAGTCGTGGTAATGTGATGTAGCAGCCGATGTTGAGCAAGGTGTTCCTGCGTCTCTGCGAATAACTCAGTATTAACCACAGCAATTGCCAGTTGATCCGCAAGGATCTGCAACGTACGCAGATTATCTTCAGCAAAAGCATATGGCTGATTGCTTTGAACATCCAGGACGCCGACGATTCGTTCGCCGACCTTCAACGGGATCGCGGCTTCTGAGCGTGTTTCTGGCAATAAAGGATTCGCATAATAGGTGGCATCGCGGGTGGTGTCATTGACGATCAGGGGCTCGCCGTTGCCAGCCACAAACCCAACAACTGACTTGGATCCAATCGCCAGTTTGTGTCCTACCCGTTTGAGTTGGGCACCTGCTTCACCTGTAGCTTCACGGATGACAACAAATTCTCCGGGCAGATCTTTAAGGAAAACAGATGCATGATAAAAGCTAAAGCGCGATCTGATCAGATCCACGGCTTTCAGCAGGAGTTCATCTAATTCCAGTGAACTGCTGATGTCACGCGCAATCTCTGCGGCAGTCTCGAATTGCACAGCCGCTTGTTTACTATCATTCAGAAGTCTAGCGTTGTGGATTGCTCCCGAAACCTGAGCCGCGGCAGAGACCAGGAAGCGAAGATCATCGTTATCAAATGCATGTTCCTGTTCCAGATCCTGCACGATCAACGCACCAATCGCCTCGCCGCGTGCCATCAATGGCACTCCCAGCCAGGAAAGCGCTGGTTTGCCGGTAATCTTTGCTCCCATTGCGGCGGCTCGTTTTTCTGTATCTTCCACAAGCATGAGTGGCTCGCCTGTCCGAAGCAGAATGGAGGTGAGTCCTTCGCCTACTGGAAATGTATCGATCGATGAGAAAGTGCCATCTTCAAATAAATAAGGAATACTAATGGAATTTGTCTTCTGTTCATAAAGGGCGATGAGGAATCCATGATCTCCGATGACGGAACGAACTTGTTCGTGGATCAATGAATAAAAGGTGTGGAGATCATTCGCGCTGGAAGCATGAAGCGTGAGCATATTAATCGCATTCACTTCTAATGCTCGGCGCTCGTTCGATGGCTCGGTAGGGGAAGTGCTTGGTTTCAACGAACTCACAGCAACCCGGATCGTCCGTGCGAATGCCGTGACAACATCCTCGTTCAACTCCTGCCCGGCGCGTGCTCCAATTAAAACGAGACCGCGCAACTGTCCCTCTTGCAGGATGGGCACATACGCGGCTGTTTCGCACCCCAGTTGACGCGCGTATGTTGTCAGCGGAGGGGGCAGGGATGTCGAGTTTCGCAAATCCAGGTGAATGGGACCGTCCTTGAGGGAACTCTCCACCTCAGTCAGCGGGAGTTCGATGCCGCGCGGGATCGTAGACTGAGCGTCGCGGCCCAGTGGATCTGAATACTGAACGACCTGCAGGCGCTTTCCGGTCACAGTGAAAAAAACGGTGATGAAGAAATAATTGTTGTTCAACGATTTGCGCTCGACGTGGAAAACTAACTAAATTCCCAAACGGCTTCTCCACTTAAGATGCGGCGAATTTGATCGGGGAACTTATCGGGATCGAGTGGCTTTCCCAGAAAGCCGTCGAACCCAGAGTTTTTTGCTTTGTTCATCTGGTCTGTGCTTGCTTCTGCAGTGACGGCAATGATCGGTATGGATTTCAGTCGGTCCGAAGCGCGGATCTTCTTCAACGCGCCATATCCATCTTCGTACGGGAGACGAATATCCATTAAGATCAAATCGAGGCGTTGCAGAGTATCGGCATATTCTACAACCTCATATCCAGAAGTCTTCCATTCACAATGAATGCCAAGATATCCCAGCATACGGGCGATGAGGACGAAATTCGCTACGTTGTCCTCAACGACCAGAACCGTTGCATCCTTCGGAATCGTTGGCTTTTTGATGGGTTGTGTGTCTAGTACATTTTCAGGCATTGGTTCTCCTTAAGAGGAATCGTTCGACCTCTCTGATCAATTGGTCGATATCAAGTGGTTTTTGAATGTAACCGTCACATCCGGCTTCCAGGGTTTTTTCCTTGTCGCCGCGCATAACATTTGCCGTTAAAGCGAGGATGGGAGTGCGCTCAAATCCGGGCATCGCTTTGATCGTAGCCGTCAGAGTATAGCCGTCCATATCAGGCATATTTATATCCATCAAGATCAAGTCGGGATGCTCTTTTTTCAATATAGCGAGGGCCTCCGAGCCATCCTTGGCTTCCAGTAACGCATAATCCTCTGACAACAGAATACGACGCACAAGCATGCGGTTATCTGGATTATCTTCGACGTATAAGATCGTTGCCTTTGTGTTCGATGAAGTCATTCTTGAGGAGCCTCCGACCTTGATTCTACATAGGACTGTTAGGGGAAGACATGACAGCTACCTTACAAATTACCAAACAAAAACGTCGAGGAGAACTCCTCGACACAAGCGCAGTAATCCTGCGGTTCAAACGGGTCATAGAGCTCGGACTCACGATATCTTGCTTGGGAAGCAAGCGCTCCATTATTGAGATAAGCCGACGAGAGCCGGCTGGAACCACTCAGCTTCGACCCCCTCAAGCACTGTCAATTTTAAGTTTTTTTGCGCGCCTGTCTCGGCGCAATTGAGGAGACAAGAGAACATTCACAAGTTGCTTCATTAATTATACGCTACACGGGAATCGCTGACAATACATAAATTCGATTACAGCCTGAGCATGATATAACTGGTAACCAATTCGATTTGCCTGGCTGGGTAATATCCTTTTTGAAGAGTGAGGAAAACATGATGAAGAGGGCTCCTGTTTTGTTGGTCCTGTTTTTACTTGTTGCTTGCACGACTCCACCCGTGGTGATAAATACCCCGACCTCGACGGTCAGCCCCGCCAACGCAACGGACACAGCCACCGCGCCGGCTGTCCCCACCGAAGACGTGCCCTATCTCCCGAACCCAACCTGGCAGCCCGGTGCTTATAATCCGGACGTGACTCCAGACACGATCCAGACCACGATTTGCGTCAGCGGATATTCCTCCAAGATCAGACCTCCCGTTTCATACACTGACAAACTCAAGACCCAACAAATAAAACAATATGGTTATGCTGATACCAACCTAGCAGATTATGAAGAGGATCATCTGATACCGCTTGGAGTTGGCGGCGATCCCAGAGATCCAAAGAACCTTTGGCCCCAACCAAGAAATACAACCCCATATAATGCGTCCACGAAGGATAGGCTCGAAGACGTACTTCACCGAATGGTTTGTGCCGGTCAGGTTCCACTGGATACTGCACGTCAAGCCTTTGCGACCGACTGGGTAGAGGCGTATCATAAGTATGTCGGTCAGTCTATCATCGCGGTGACCGGCGTGCCGACTGAACCCTAATGATTGAAATGTGATCGTTTCAAGCGATAGCAAAACATCGTCCCTCCTTTATGCAGGGACGATGTTTTTTGTCGAGATGTTAGAGCGGGTGATGGGACTCGAACCCACGATATCTTGCTTGGGAAGCAAGCGTTCTATTTTGCCTGGCTTGAGAAGTAGCTGTTCTCAAGCCAAGTTACACGAAAGACTTCCAGGATAATTATATATCATCCCCTATTAATCGTGCGACCGGTAAAAATTTCCGCATCGCCTCCAATTTCAACGTGCGCGTGTAACGATGAATCATCTCCGATGATTTCCACCGTCCCCCTTCCATCAGCACTCGTTCCGCAGCGCCATTTAGCGTGCTGATCACCGCGAACGAGCGGCGCAGATCATGCGGGGATAGCTTGATGCCGATCCGTTCTCCCCATCCTTCGACAATATTATAGAGTCCCTCGGGCGTAAGCCCTTCGCCAGTTTGAATGTTGGTGAAAAGAAAACCCTTACCATCAGCGACGCGGCGATAGTGTAGCCAATGCTCAATGTGCGCGGCAGTCTCAGGACTAAATACAGCCGCTTCCCACTGGCCGCCTTTGACAACCACTTGTAATACACGATGTTCAAGGTCGGTATCCGCAAGCTGCAATCTACAGAGTTCTGATTCCCTAAGCCCAGTATCCAAAGCAAGCGCGCAGATCGCCAGATCGCGCGAACCTTTGGGTGCGTACGTGTCAAACGATGCAAGCAACTTGAGCGCAGTATTCGGGTCCAGCGCGCGCTGCGGTTTTCCTACAACGCGTTTCAATTTTGCAGCAAGCGCGGGATGCTGGCGACCATATTGCCAGGCAAGATATTTTTGACAGGCTGCCAGCGCCACACACTGGCGCGCATTCCCCCACCCACTCTCTGACAATAGCTTAATCAATTCCGCCGCCGTGAGGCTGGCGGGATCTTCCACCTGATCGATGATTCGGGGAATTACATCGCGATAGGTGCGCTTAGTGGTTTCAGCGTACGAATACGCTGACGCAAGAAAATTTTCAAGTTCATCGATGTTCATTTTTTTCACCTGGATATTGGAATAGGCAGAACCAGGTTCGGTGTCCCCCGAGCCTGTCGAAGCAAAGCAGCGTTTGGAAGGCGCTGCGCAATATGCAACTGTCCTGCTGAAGCAGATCATCCACGAAGAGCCCAGCAGGACAGTTGCTATCAGATTGTACCCCGCACATTACATAAATTGAAGAAAAGAGATGTGCGGGGTTGTACCCCCGGTTTATTCAATTAAAGTTTAAAAAATCAATTAGGAGAT
>Ga0137367_10005410_pt1 | contig 10353 bp, 6 predicted proteins | sample SagtaG_14_FD_104939 | JGI IMG/M metagenome (GOLD analysis project Ga0137367, IMG submission 104939) | Vadose zone soil microbial communities from Sagehorn Ranch, Mendocino, California, USA - Sage1_L_80_16 metaG | ecosystem: Environmental > Terrestrial > Soil > Vadose zone | place: USA... | reverse complement strand
TGCCGTTCAACCGGGGGAACGGGCGCCGTGCGGGCAACCCGCAGAACCCTGACGGGTACGCGACCGCCTACCTGTGGGAGCAGGTCTGGCAGCGCGACGCCTGGCTGGACCTGCTCGCTCGGTTCGTACACGTGGAGAAGCCGGCCAAGGGCAAGGGGTCGAGGGGCGGGGGGACCGTGATCTTTCCCCGCTTCCACCAGTGGGACTGCGTCCGCCGGCTGGAGGCCGCAGCCCGCGCGGAAGGGCCGGGGAGTAGCTATCTGGTGCAACACTCGGCGGGATCGGGGAAGTCGAACACGATCGCGTGGCTCGCCCATCGCCTCTCGACGCTCCACGACGAAGCGCACCGCAAGGTGTTCGACAAGGTCGTGGTGATCACCGACCGGGTGATCCTGGACCGCCAGCTGCAGGACACGATCTACCAGTTCGAGCACACGCATGGCGTGGTCGAGCGGATCGACAAGCACTCGGGACAGCTCGCCGCCGCGCTCGCCGGCGAGCAGGCCCGGATCATCATCACCACGCTGCAGAAGTTCCCCTTCATCCTCGAACACGTCGAGTCGCTGCCCTCCCGGCGCTACGCCGTGATTGTCGACGAGGCGCACTCCTCCCAGACCGGCGAGGCGGCCAAGGAGCTGCGCCGGGTCCTTGGCGGCCGCTCCCGTGCCAGTGACGACGGTGACGTGCCGGCCGACGAGGTCGAGGACGCGCTCACGGCCGTCGTGGAGGCGCGCGGACGGCAGGCGAACCTGAGCTTCTTCGCGTTCACCGCGACTCCGAAGGGCAGGACGCTCGAGCTGTTCGGGCGGCCGGGCCTGCTGAGTGGCAAGAACGAGCCGTTCCACCTCTACTCGATGCGGCAGGCGATCGAGGAGGGGTTCATCCACGACGTGCTCGCCAACTTCACCACCTACGAGACCTTCTGGCGCATCGAGAAGACGATCAGCGACGACCCCGCGCTCGAGACCGCCAAGGCGCGGCGTGCGATCGCCCGGTTCGTGACCCTGCACGAGCACAACCTCGCCCAGCGGGCCGAGATCGTCGTCGAGCACTTCCGTCAGCACATCGCCCGCAAGATGCGCGGGCACGCCAAGGCGATGGTCGTCACCTCGTCGCGTGCCCATGCCGTGCGGTTCTTCCGTGCGCTGCGCCGCTACATCGACGAGCACGGCTACGACCTGGGCGTGCTGGTCGCGTTCTCCGGCTCGGTCAAGGACGAGGGCGAGGAGGTCACCGAGCCGAGGCTCAACCGCCTGCCCGAGACCGAGACCGCTGCCCGCTTCGACGGCGACGACTACCGGATCCTGGTGGTCGCTGAGAAGTTCCAGACCGGTTTCGACCAGCCGAAGCTGTACGCGATGTACGTCGACAAGACGCTCACCGGGCTGGCCGCCGTGCAGACGCTGTCGCGCCTCAACCGCATCGACCCGGACAAGGACGGCACCTTCGTGCTGGACTTCGTCAACGACGCCGAAGAGATCGCGAAGGCGTTCGAGCCCTACTACGGGGAGACGGTTTCCCTTCCCAGCGACCCGAACCTCCTGTACGACACGCGCCACGCGCTCGACCCGTTCGGCGTGCTCCGCACCGAGGAGGCGGAGGCGTTCGCCGCTCTCCTGCTGATCGACGGGGCGAACCACGGCCGCCTCCACGGCGTGCTGGGCCCGGCGATCGAGCGGTTCGAGGAGCTGGACGAGGCCGAGCAGGAGCGGTTCCGCGACGCGCTCAGCCGGTTCGTGCGCACCTACTCGTTCCTGTCCTTGATCGTGCCGTTCGGCGACACCGCGCTCGAACGCGACTACCTGTTCGGGCGCGCCCTGCTGCGCTTCATCCGCGCCGACGCCGGCGGGACGGTAGACCTGAGCGACGCCGTGGAGCTCACCCACCTGCGGCTGGAGCGTCGCTTCAGCGGCTCGGTGTCCCTCAGTGGCGAGGTTGGCGAGGTCCACACCATCTACTCGGGCGAAGGGCGTCAGGACGAGCCCGAACCTGAGCCGCTGTCCCACATCATCGAGCGCCTCAACGCCCTGTACGGCACCGACTGGGCCGACAGCGACCGCCTGGTCTTCGACGCCACCGCCGACGACCTGGTCAACGACGAGAAGGTGCAGGCCCAGGCGATCAACAACACCGCCGAGAACTTCCTGCTGGTTCGGTGAGCTGTTCCAGAAGGCTCTGCTAGGCCGCCTGGAGCGCAACGAGAAGGTGATCTTCAAGTTCCTCGACGACCGCGACCTGGCCGCCGAGGTGGTCCGCCACTACAGCGCGCTGGTGCGGAACAAGGCGATGGTCGCCTACCAGGAGCATTGCCCGATCCGCGAGCTGCTCGGCCCGGACAAGGAGTCCCAGATTCTCGAGTACAAGTCGTCGCTGCGGACCCGGGAGAGCGGCGAGAAGTACAAGCCGCTGGAGTCGGCCACGATCAAGACCGTCGCGGCGTTCCTGAATAGCCGCGACGGTGGCAGCCTGCTCATCGGCGTGGCCAACGACGGCACGGTCGTCGGCCTGGACAACGACTACCTGTCCCTGGGGCAGTCCGGCAAGGACGACCGGGACCTGTACCAGCTGCACCTGTCGAACATCCTGGTGACGGCGATGGGCGAGGCAGCGGTCGGCAACGTGGGGATCCAGCTCCACACGGTGGACGGCAAGGACGTCTGCCGCGTCCACGTGCGCCCCAGCCGTTTCCCAGTCGAGGCCAAGGTAACCGTCGACAATCAAGGCCAGTTCCAGAGGAAGAGCGCCTTCTACGTCCGCCTCAACAATGGCACCCGCGAGATCGCCGACCCGACCGAGCGTCAGAAGTACATAGTGGGCCGCTGGGGTTCTCGTTGGGCGAACGGGCTCACGGACTGATAGAGACGAGCGGCGTAACGGCGGCCGTCGTTCCATCTCCACCCGCTCCAACCGTACGCAGGGACCAGGCCGGATAGGATGGTGCTGCCAGACGGTGTAGCGGGCGGGGTGGGGACGTGCCCTACTCGGAGAGGAGGGGGAATCGAGCGCCCGTCGCGGTGGGTGCGGAACGGTTCCGGTGGGTCGGCCCTGCGGCTCGCCCTGCGGATCCTGGTGATCGCACTGGCCGTCTACCTGCTCCTGCCCCAGTTGGCCGGGCTGGAGGCGAGCGGCAGGGCGCTTGCCCGCGCGCGCCGCTGGTGGCTGCCCCCGCTGGTGCTCGGCCTGGAGGGGGCGAGCCTGCTCGCCTACGCCGAGCTGGTGCGGACCGTGCTCGTCTCCACCGGCCAGCCCGTCGCCCGCAGGCTCATCCAGCGGGTCACCTTCGCCGGCTACGCGCTGGGTCGCACGCTGCCCGGGGGCTCCATGTCGGCGCTGGCGGTGATCACCACCGAGCTGCGCGGACTCGGCTTCTCCGCCGCCCCGACGGCCGCGGCGCTGGCGGCCAGCGGCCTGGTCTCCTCGGCCGTGCTCGTCCTGCTGTTCCCGTTCGCGGCGCTGCTGGCGCTGCTCGGCGGGGAAGGCGGCGGCGTCGTGCTCGGCGCCGCCGGGCTCGCGGCGCTGCTGGTGCTGGCCGTGGCGCTCGCCGCCCGCCCGACCCTGCGGCGGCCGGAGGCGCTCGGCCGTCTGGCCGAGCGCGCCGCCGCGGCGGTCGCTCGCGGCCCGCTGCGCAGGCACCTGGACCCCGCCGCGGTCGGCGCCCAGGTCACCAGGTCGGCCCAGGGGCTCAGGGACCTGGCCCACGAGCCGGCGGTGCTGCGGCGCGCCGCCGTCTGGGCGGCCGCCAACTGGCTGCTGGACCTCGCCGTCCTCGGCACCATCGCGGCGACGCTGGGACCCGGCGCGCCGAAGTGGGGGCTGCCGCTCGCCTACGTGCTCGGGCAGTGGACCGCGTCGGTGCCGCTGACGCCCGGCGGGGTCGGCCTGGTCGAGTCCGCGATGACGGCCGCGCTGGTCGCCGGCGGCGTGCCCGGCGGCGTCGCCGCCGCCAGCGTGCTCGGATGGCGGCTGGTCAGCCACTGGATCCCGATCGGCGTCGGACTCGCCCTGCTGCCGACGCTGCGCCGCAACCGTCCGCCCGCCGAGGCCGGGCAGGAGGGCGAGGCCAGGCAGGACCCGGCCTCCAGGAGCTGAGCGATGCCGCGCCGGCGCAGCGGACTGCAGGAGGCACGCGCCGGCCTCGCGGGCGCCACGCCGGCGATCGAGCGCTTCTGGGCGCTCCCCGCCGCCGCGGTGCTCGGCCAGCTCGGCTGCAGCGACGCCGGGCTCCCCACCGGTGAGGTCGCGCTGCGGCAGGCGCGCTACGGCCCCAACCAGCTCGCGCCGCCGCGCCGGGGCGGCGCGCTGGCGCAGCTCGCCCGGCGCTTCACCGACCCGGTGGTGCTGATCCTGCTGTTCGCGGCGGTGCTGGCGATCGTGCTGAAGGACCTCGCCGACGCGCTGATCATCCTCGCGATCGTGGTGCTCAGCGGGCTGCTGGGGTTCTGGCAGGAGCACCGCGCCGGCGTCGCGTTGCAGCAGCTCCTGGCGCTGGTGCAGGTGGGCGTGGACGTGCGCCGTGGCGGCGCAGAGGTGGAGATCCAGCCCGCCGAGGTGGTGCCAGGCGACCTGGTGGTGCTCAACGCCGGCGACCACATCCCCTGCGACTGCCGCCTGCTGCGCGCCCACGACCTGCAGGTCGACGACTCCGCGCTGACCGGGGAGACGTTCCCGCGGCACAAGCACCCCGACCCGGCGCCCGCCGAAGCGCCGCTGGCCGAGCGGCACAGCGCGCTGTTCCTCGGCTCCCACGTGGTCAGCGGCCGCGGCGACGCCGTGGCCGTCGCGACCGGGGCCAGCACCGAGCTGGGAAGGCTCTCCCGCCGGCTCGACGAGGTGGCGCCGCGCACCGGGTTCGAGCAGGGCATCGCCCGCTTCGGCCTGCTGCTGGCCAGGGTCACCGCCGTGCTCACCGCCGCCATCCTGGTGGTCAACCTGCTGCTCGGCCGCCGGGTGGTCGACTCGCTGCTGTTCTCGCTGGCGCTCGCCGTCGGCCTGACCCCGCAGCTCCTCCCGGCGATCGTGGCCGTCAGCCTGTCAACCGGCGCGCGGCGCATGGCCAGCCGGCGCGTGATCGTCCGCCGCCTCGACGCCATCGAGGACTTCGGCGCCATGGACGTGCTGTGCACCGACAAGACCGGCACCCTCACCGAGGGTGCGGTGCGGCTCCACGCCGCCCTCGACCTGGCCGGCGGCGAGAGCCGGCTGGTCGCCGAGCGCGCCACGCTGATCGCCGGGCTGCAGACCGGCTTCGACAACCCGATCGACGCCGCCATCCTGGAACGCGGCCACCCCGACCCGCGCTGGCGCGCGCTCGACGAGGTGCCGTTCGACTTCAGCCGCAAGCGGCTCAGCGTGCTGGTGGACGGTCCGGACGGCCGCCTGCTCCTTACCAAGGGGGCGTTCGCCTCGGTCCTCGCCGTCTGCGGCCACGCGCTCGGACCGCACGGCACGGTCCCGATCGGCCAGCTCCACGCCGACCTCGAGAAGCGCCACCGGGAGCTCAGCGACGCCGGCTACCGCGTCCTCGGCGTCGCCGAGCGGGACCTGCCCGGCCGCGACGACGTCGGCGTCGCCGACGAGCGGGAGCTCACCTTCCTCGGGTTCCTGTCCTTCCTCGACCCGCCGAAGGCCGACGCCGGCCGCACCCTCGGCGAGCTGGCCGCCGCCGGCGTCGAGCTGCGCATGATCACCGGCGACAACCGGCTGGCCGCCGCGCACGTCGCCGCCGCGGTCGGCATGGACGCCGCCGGGCTGCTCAGCGGCGGCGAGATCGACCGCCTCGACGACCACCAGCTGGTCGCAGCCGGCCGCGGCGTCCAGGTGTTCGCCGAGGTCGACCCCCTCCACAAGGAGCGCATCATCCAGGCCCTGCGCAAGGGCGGCGCGACCGTCGGCTACCTCGGCGACGGCATCAACGACGCCGGCGCGCTCCACCTCGCCGACGTGGGCATCTCGGTCGACACCGCGGTGGACGTCGCCAAGAGCGCCGCCGCGATCGTGCTGCTGGACAAGGACCTGGGCGTGCTCGCCGAGGGGGTGCGGCTGGGCCGGCAGACCTTCGCCAACACGCTCAAGTACGTGTTCACCACCGTCAGCGCGAACTTCGGCAACATGGCCAGCATGGCGGCCGCCTCGGCCTTCCTGCCGTTCCTGCCGCTGCTGCCACGGCAGATCCTGGTGCTCAACTTCCTCTCCGACATCCCGAGCACCACCATCGCCACCGACGCGGTCGACCCCGAGCAGCGCCAGCGCCCGCAGCGCTGGGACATCCGCTTCATCCGCGACTTCATGATCGTCTTCGGCCTGCTGAGCTCCGCTTTCGACCTGCTCACCTTCACGGTGCTGCTGCACCTGTTCGACGCCGGCTCGGACCTGTTCCGGACCGGCTGGTTCGTCGGGTCGACCCTCACCGAGCTGGCGGTGCTGCTGGTGCTGCGCACCCGTCGGCCCGCCCTGCGCAGCCGGCCGGGCACGGGGCTGCTGCTCTCCTCGCTCGCCGTGACGGCGGTCACGCTCGCCCTGCCGTACCTGCGGCCGCTGGCGGAGCCGCTCGCGCTGGTCCCCCTGCCGGCCACGATGGTGGCCGCCCTCGCGGCGATCACCCTCGCCTACGTCGCCTCGGCCGAGACCGTCAAGCGCTCCTTCTACCGGGCGGTCGACCGGCCCGCCCGCGATCCCGCCGGCGCCCACCACCCGCGAAGGCTGGCGCGGGTCGCCCGGGAGCACGACGGCCAGCAACGCTGACCGGTCTCAGCTCCTGGTGAGCAGGATCAGCACGAGCTGCGTCAGGTCGAACGCCGCGTGCGCGACCACCAGCGGCCACAGGCGCCGGGTGCGGTGGAAGTACAGCGCGTAGACGAGCCCGAGGCACAGGATCGTCACCGCCGGCCCGACGCCCTGGTAGAGGTGCAGCGCAGCCCACAGGCCCGTGGGCAGCAGCAGGATCACCGCGGTCGGCGCCCTGAGCTGCTCCAGCCGGGTCTGGGCGTAGCCGCGCACCACCACCTCCTCGGTGATCCCGGCCGTGAAGGCGATCGCCAGCGCGTCCGTCACCCGGAACCACAGCGGCAGCGCCCTCGGCAGGAAGTCGACGTCACGCGAGCCGAGGTGGCTGAACACGATCGACAGCACGAACACCAGGATCCAGCTTCCGATCGAGAGGGTGGCGCTGGCGCCGGCGTCCCAGCGGTCGAAGCGTCCCAGCCCGATGGCCGCGTACCCCTCGCCGCTGCGCACCAGCATGTAGCCGAGGACGAGCACCGGCGTCCAGGACAGGAAGGTGTCGAAGATGCTCGCGCCGATGGCCGGGCCGAGCTTGTCGATCGATGCCGCCTGACCGTGCCCGCTCGTCGCCAGCAGCAACAGCCCGAGCAGCCCAGGGGCGAACGCCAGCAGCAGCACCAGCGCCAGCTCGGCGCCGAGCACCCGACCCCCCGCGGTCGGGGGCGGCGGCGGTTTCCGGGTGAAGCGCCGCTTGCCGCCGTCGCCTGGCTCGGGCGGCCGCAGGCCGCCGAACGGCCTGGTCCACTCCGGTGTCGGCGGTGAGGGGGGAGGGCCGGGCTCGGTCCAGCCAGGCGGCGACCCGCTTCCCGGGCGGGTCCAGGCGGGCTGCCCGCCTTCCGGCTGCGGCCACGGCGCCTCCGGCGGTGCCGCCTGCACCCAGCGTGGCCCGCTCCCGTCCGGCGGTGTCCCCGGGCGCAACCCGCCGGTGCCGCCAGGAGGAATCCCCAGCCCACCGTCGGCCGGCCGCGCCGCCCCGCCGTCCGCAGGACCGCCTTGCCGGGCGCCCCCCGCCGCCTGCTCGGACCCTCGCTGGCCCGGACGGTACGGTGGTGGCTGGTCGTTGCGCTCCGGCACGTCGGCGACTCCCGTGGCTGGTAGGAAACGCGCCCCAGGGTAGCTCAGGACCACCGGTTGCACCGTCGGCGCGTTCCGCGACGGCTTGCCGCCGGCCGACCCGCCAGGGGCCACCACGATGGCGTCGCGGGGACTACGATGCCGCACGGAGCGATCGCCGCCTTCAACGGCCCTGTGGCTGGCAGCTCGGCTGTAGGTCCGGCGCGACCAAGAGGCGCGAGAACCCCAGGCAGGGCCCGTAGCTCAGTCGGTCAGAGCAGCGGACTCATAACTGGATGGCATTAGATGGACGCGGGGCTGTAGCTCAGTCGGTCAGAGCAAGCGGCTCATAACCGCTAGGTCGCAGGTTCGAGGCCTGCCAGCCCCACACGGCAAGGGCAAGCGGCCAGTTTGCGTGGTCACTTCCCGAGGACCTGGTCTGTCCCGCGGACGCTCCTATGTCGCGTCAACTGCTGACTGGGCCTCGAGGAGGCGGTAGAGCTGGCGGGCGACGTAGCGCACCAGGCAGCGCTTGATCTCGCGGTTGGTCTTGCCCTGGGCGCGTCGCCGCTGGGCGTAGGCGCGGGTGGCCGGATCGGTGCGCAGTCGGGTCAGGACCACCAGGTGCAAGGCTTGGTTGAGTTGGCGGTCTCCGGACCGGTTGAGCCGGTGGCGCACCGTCTGGCCCGAGGAGGCCGGGATCGGCGCGGCGCCGCCCAGCATCGCGAACGCGCCGTCGGAGCGGCAGCGGCCAGCGTGCGACCAGGCGCACAGCAGGATGGCGGCCACCATCGGGCCGACCCCGCGCCGGCGGAGCAGGTCGGGCCGCCAGGCCCGGACCAGCTTGGTAATCGCGCGGGTGTGCTCGGCCGCTTCAGTGTCCAACGCGCGGATCCGGCGGGCCAGGGCGCGCAGGCTGGCCACGGTCGCGGCAGCTTCGGCGTCGAAGTCGGCCCGTTGGCGCAGCCGGGCGCAGGCGGTGACCAGCTCGCGGGTCGACAGCCCCGGCAGGCGCCCGCGCAGGGTCTCGGGTGCGGCCGTGACCAGCGCGTGGAGCTGGCGTTGGGCGTCGATGGGGTCGGACTTGGCGCCGTAGCCGCCGGTGTCCTCGATCGCCCACACCCGTCGGCCAGGCTGGCGGCCGGCCAGCAGCAGCAGCTGCTGGTAGCCGGCCGGGGTGGCCGGCACGGTCGCGCGGTCGAGGACCGCACCAGTGGCCGCGACCACGACCGCGGCGGTGTGGGTGTGCTTGTGGGTGTCGACCCCGATGACGAGCTCGGCGAGGTTGTCTTGCGTCAACAAATTGGCAGGGTCATCGTGTGCCGCAGCCCGATCCAACATCGGAACAGGTCCCGCTGTTGTTCCGCGACTTCGACGGGCCGCGCGGCACGATCGACCGAGCGGACACGTCAGCCCGTCCCGTCGACCGTCAGCACCAGGTAGCGAAGGTGGGTCGCCTTGCTGCTCTCGGTGATGCGGGTCGGTTGCAGGCGGATGCGGCCGTCGTCGTCGAGCAGGCGGGTGCCGGCGCCGAGCAGGACCGGAGCGAGGTGGATGCGCACCTCGTCGACGAGGCCAGCGCGCAGCAGCTGGCCGCCGATGCTCGCGCTGAACAGGTCGACGTCCTTGCCGCCGGCAAGCCCGATGGCGACCTCGGCGGCCTCGCGTGGGCTGCGGACGAAGGTGTAGACGCCGCCAGCGGGCACGTCGTCGGGAGTGGTGTGCGAGACGATGACCGTCGGGGTCCGCCGGTCGAAGCCGGGCCCGTCGGCGCCCCACCAGGCGATCGAGGTGTCATCGAGTAGCTCGTCGCCTCCGCTCCCGTCACCCTGATCACCGGCGCCAACAAGGGCCCGGCCGCGAGACGGCCCGCCCGCTTCTCACCGCCGGCCATACCGCCCTGCTCGGCGGCCCGCGACGCAGCAGCCGGCCAGCCCGCCTCCGACGGACTCGGCGCCGGGTACGTCCGGATCGACGTCACCGACGACGGCAGCGGCGCGGCAGGCGCCGAGCGCGTGCGCCGCCGCTACGGGCCTCGTGACGTCCTGATCAACAACGCCGGCATGAAGTCACCGCGATCTACTCGACGAGCAAGCGGCCCGGACCATGCTCACCTGGCAGTACGCCACCCGCTGCCCGACATCCCGGTCACCGCCGGACTTGGTGGCCGGCCGCCTGCAGCACCTCGGAAGCCTCATCCAACCGATCGGTCGGAACGAGGTCGCCGTCGTAGCTCGAAACCACCCAGACCGGCACGCCACCGGCCGCCAGCGGCGCCACGATCGCGCTCAGCATCCCAGTCGCCTGCACGTCATGCGCCTCGTCACCGTTCCACAGCGCCGACCATGCATCCTCGCCGGTGTCGTCGCGCCGCATCACTGTGGATCCGTCCGGACCGAACACAACGGCGAGGACGTCCGCGCGCGGAATAACCTCGGTGACGTCTGCCGGACGATCAAGAACGTAAGAACCGTCGAGCACCCGCAACGTCTGATGGCCGGCCACGGACATCGTCAGATC
>Ga0137367_10005408_pt1 | contig 10354 bp, 9 predicted proteins | sample SagtaG_14_FD_104939 | JGI IMG/M metagenome (GOLD analysis project Ga0137367, IMG submission 104939) | Vadose zone soil microbial communities from Sagehorn Ranch, Mendocino, California, USA - Sage1_L_80_16 metaG | ecosystem: Environmental > Terrestrial > Soil > Vadose zone | place: USA... | reverse complement strand
TAGCTCTGGATCCATTTCGCGTACATCGCGTAGATGATCGTTTCCGACGTGGGCCGCACGACGAGCGGCTCCTCGAGCGCCGAGGTGGGGTCGACCGCGATGGCGTCCTTCCCCTGCTTCCCGGTTGCCCTGAGGCGCGTGTGCGTGACCAGCGCGACTTCCTTCGCGAACCCCTCGACGTGCTCCGCCTCTTTCGCCAGGAAACTCATCGGGATGAACAGCGGGAAATACGCGTTGCGATGACCGGTGGCGCGGAGCATATCGTCGAGCGCGCGCTGCATCAGCTCCCAGATGCGATAGCCGTTCGGCCGGATGACCATCGCGCCGCGGACGGGAGAATAGTCGGCCAGCTGCGCATGCTCGATGACGTCCCCGTACCACTCGCTGAAATCCTTAGCGCGTGGCGTGATGTGTTTCGCGTGTGCCATTAATCGAAATATCCGTTGAGAAGCTGGCGAAGGGGTACTTTCGCTTCGGTGCTGGTCCTGAGATCCCGCACGACGGCGAGCCCGGCCGCTCGCTCGTCCGGCCCCACGATCACGGCGCGCGCCGCCCCACGCGCGGCGGCCAGCTCCAGTTGCTTGCGGACCGCCGCGTGCCGCAGCCCGTATTCCACTGCGATGCCCCGCTCGCGCAAGGCGTGGGCGAGCTGCAGGACAACGGGCAGGTCGTCCCCGCCGACCGCCACTAAAAAGGCGCCGAGCTCGGTCGACGCCTTGGGGGCCGCGCCGCGCTCCCTGAGGAGCTCCCCCAGGACAACGTCGCCCATGCCGAACCCCAGAGCGGGCAGATCGAGGAGACCGTCGTACCGTCCTCCGCCGGCGATTGCACGCAGTGCCTTCTGCGCGTCAAACAGCTCCCACACGATGCCCGTGTAGTAGGCTAACCCCCGCACGATGGTCAGGTCGACCGACACGAACTCGTCGAGACCCATGGCCTGGAGCGACTGCACAGCTTGCGTCAGCGGCTCGGCGGCCTCCCCGCCGGCTGTCAGAGCCTCGGGGCCTCGCAGCCCGGCAATCTCAAAGACCGTCCCTGACGCCCGTTTCCCAAATCCTGCCTCCTTGAGCATCTCCTCCAGCACGTTCTTCGGAACGCGCTCGCTGCGGTCGAGTACGGCGAACGCGACGGGGAGCTGCGTGTCCGTTATCCCTCGTGCGGCGAGCAGGGCCTTGAGTAATCGTCGATCCGAGACGCGTAACCGCACGTCTTGGGGGCCCAACCCAAACGCCCGCATGATGTCCAGCGCCGCCGCCATCAGCTCGGCATCGGCGAGCGGCGACGCTTCCCCGATGATGTCCATGTTGAGCTGGAAATGCTCCCGCAGCCGCCCGCGCTGCTGGCGTTCATAGCGGAACAGCTGCGGAATCGAGAACCAGCGGATCGGCTTCTTGAGCGCCTGTACGCGGGCCGCGACCATCCGCGCCAGGGTGGGCGTCATCTCGGGCCGCAGCGCAACCTCGCGGTCCCCCTTGTCCTTGAAAGTATAGAGCTGGGCGACGATCTCATCCCCGCTTTTCTTCGTGTACATCTCGAGCGATTCCAGCGGCGGACCGTCGTATTCCTCGAATCCGTAGCGCCCGGCGACGCTGCGCCAGGTCGCAAAGATGTGGTTTCGGAGGGTCAGGTCTTCAGGGTAGAAATCGCGGAAGCCGGGGAGCGCTTTCCCTTGCATCACAACAATTTAGGCGCGTTAACCGACCGGCGCAAAACCGGGCAGCCGCTCCAGGGCGTCGCCGACCGTGTGAAATGATCCGGTGACGAGCACCGTCTCTGCGGCCTCTTGAATGTCTTCGAGTGCCCGCGTGAAGTCCGGATCGAAGTGCGACAGCGCATCCAGGTCCTCGAGCGACCAGCGCTGCATGACGGGAATCGATGGCGGCACGGTCAGCACCAGCTTGTCCACGACCGGCCGCAGGATGTCGAGCATCGCCCGCCAGTCCTTGTCGTTGCGGATCCCCACAAGTGCGTGCAACGGCCGGCGGATCGGCGGATCGGCGGATCGAATCGCGTCCGCCACCACCTGCATGCCGTCCGGGTTGTGCGCGACGTCGAAGATCCACTTCCCCCGCACCTCGAAGCGGCCGGGGATGTAGGCGTGGGCGAAGCTGGCGGGGAGATTCTTCCCCACCGGCCCGAACGGAGCGGGCAGGGCGTTGAGGGCGGCGTGCGCCACCAGCGCATTGGCCACCTGATGCCGCCCGCGCAGGCCCAGGCGTGTGTCCCTTCGGGGCCGCAGCGTCGTATCCACGGTGATGATCGGGTCGGCGCCGCGCCGCTTCGCTTCCTTCACAAGCTCGGCACGGATCTCGGGGTCGGCCTCTCCCGTCACGAACGGCACCTTGGGCTTGGCAATGCCGGCCTTTTCACGCGCGATTCCTCGTAAGTCATGGCCGAGGTACTCGGCGTGCTCGAGGGCGATCTTCGTGACCGCGGTGACGAGCGGCGTGAGCACATTGGTGGCGTCCAGGCGGCCCCCCAGGCCGACCTCGATGACCGCAATGTCGACGCCCCGGGCGGCCAGATCGGCGAACGCGATGGCGGTCGTGGCCTCGAAGAAGCTGGCGTCGAGCCGCTCGATGTGCGGCTTGAGCTGCGCCGTCCATTCGGCGAACGCATCTTCGCCGACCGGCACACCGTCTACGGTGATGCGCTCGCACGGCGAGAGGAGATGCGGCGACGTGTACAGGCCGACGCGCCAGCCCTGCGCCCGGAGCTCATTCGCCACGAACGCGCAGGTCGATCCTTTGCCGTTGGTGCCGCCGATGTGGATCGCGGGGAAATGGCGTTCCGGCCGACCGAGCACGTCGAGCAGTCCCTCGGTCGGGCCGAGACTCCACTTGATGCGGCCGGCTTGCCTGGCGAAAAGAAACTGGCAGGCGTCTTCGAAAGTCAGTCGGCGGCCTCAGCCGGCCAGGCGCCGGTCATGTGCCGCAGCAGCTGCGCGGCGGTGTCCCGCAGTTCGCCGCGCGGAACGACGGCGTCGATCATCCCATGGTCCAACAGGAACTCCGCCGTCTGAAACCCCTCGGGCAGATCCTGGCCGATCGTCTGTTTGATCACGCGAGGTCCGGCAAATCCGATGACGGCACCAGGCTCCGCCAGGATTACGTCGCCCTGCATCGCATACGACGCCGAGACACCGCCGGTCGTCGGGTTCGTGAGCACCGATATGAACGGCACGCCGGCACCCTGCAGCTCGGCGATGACGACGGACGTCTTGGCCATCTGCATCAGCGACAGCACACCCTCCTGCATGCGGGCGCCGCCGGAGGCGGAGACGAGAATCAGCGGCGAGCGCTTGTCGATGGCATGGCGGGTCAGACGCGCGATCTTCTCTCCCACGACCGACCCCATCGAGCCACCCATGAAACTGAAGTCCATGACGCCGAGGCTGATCGCCATCCCGTGCAAGCGTGCGTACCCGGTACGAATCGCATCCAACGGGCCGGCCTTCTTGACCGCGGCCTGCACGCGGTCCACGTAGTTCTCGAACTTGAGGGGGTCGGCGGACTTCAGGGCGGAAAACAGCTCGTGCCACGAGCCTTCGTCGACCAGGAGGTCGATATACTCCTGCGCACTGATGCGGCGATGATAGCCGCAGTTGGGGCACACGTTGAGCGCGCGAACGAAGCGTTCACGAATGTCGACGTGGCCGCACTGATCGCACTTCTCCCACGCGTCCGCCGGGATCTCGAGCTTTACACGCTCGGACGTGCGCGGCTTACGTTCCTTTTTGAACCAGGCCATTCGTGCCATATTAGTGACGAAGCGCACAATTTGAGTCGGGGCTTCCCGGCACGCCAGCCCCGAGAGACTAAGTCATTGCCCTAATTCAGCATAACCGGACTGCCGCGCCTCCCAGGCAACTCGCAGCGCGACGCCCACGCCAAGCGAGCACACCAGCAGAAACGAGCCGCCATACGAGAAGAAGGGCAGCGGGATCCCGGTGATGGGCATGAGGTTGATCGTCATGCCCACATTCTCGACGATGTGGGTGAAAAACAGGCCGGTGACGCCGAATACGCAGAGACTCGAGAACGGATCGGTGGCCCGGCGGGCAATACGCAGCAGGACAAACAGGAGCCAGGCGAACAGAATGAGCGCAATCAACACGCCGACGAAGCCGAGCTCCTCGCCGACGACCGAGAAAATGAAGTCCGTGTGCTGCGCCGGGAGGAACGCCAACCGTTTCTGCGTGCCTTCGGTGAATCCCTTCCCCAACAGGCCCCCCGACCCGACTGCCACTCTCGACTGAATGACGTGCCATCCCGCGGCCCGCGGGTCGACGTCGGGATTCAGGAACGCCAGCAGCCGGTTCTGCTGATAGGGTGCCAGCCGATTCCAGAACGGCAGCGCCAGCACCCCGCCGAGGACGTTCAGGCCCATGACGGCGAGCCCTTCCCACAGGTAAGGCCGCCACCACAGCAGCAGACCGGCGAGCACGGCAATCCAGACGCCCCAGGCGACGGTCGAGAAGGCGAGCACGAGCCCGATCACGGGCGAGGCGGCGAGCAGGAGCAGCGATGGTTTCGTACCCGCCCAGAACAACATGACAAACAGAATCGCGACGAAGATGATCGCGCTGCCCAGGTCCGGCTGCTTGAGCACCAGCACGCAGGGCAAGCCCGCGATCAAGCCCGGCACGATCAGATCCCGCAGCGTTGCCGGCGACTCGCGCAGCGCCGCGAGCCAACGGGCGAGCAACAGGATCACCGCCAGCTTCGCCAGCTCGGCGGGCTGGCCGAACCGGTGCCCGCCGATCGCCAACCACGATCTGCTGCCGGCGGCGGTCCCGGCGCCGGTGCCGATGAACAGCGTGAGCACGAGCAGGAACACCGCGATCGCATAGACGAACGGCGTGGCCCACTCCAGCAGGCGCGGCGACGTGCGGAAGGTGAGCCCGGCGACGGCCAGGCTCAGCCCCAGCCAGACGAGTTGCCGGTGCCAGATCGTCGCGACGAACGTCGGGACGTCGGTCTGACCGGCGGAGTACAGGGTCGCGAGTCCGTACAACGCCAGCAACCCGACCGAAACGACGAGCGCCTTATCGAGTTGGCGGACGCGCGATAGCACTGTCGACCGGGATCGTGGAAGGGAGCGTGTCCGGCAGCACCGGAATCTGGAAGGGGGCCGGCGCGGAGTCGTTCGGCACGGTCACGCGCAGTGTGGATGCCCGCTGCTCGTCGATGCCGAGGTAGTGTGCGATCATCCGCGACACGAGCGGCGCCACGGCGGTGCCGTGCTGCGAGAACTCGATGATCGCGCCGACCACGATCTCGGGCTTATCGGCGGGGGCGAAGCCGATGAACCAGCCGTGGTCGAGTCCGTGCGGGTTTTGCGCCGTCCCCGTCTTCCCCGCGATGGTTATATTGGCCAGGCGAGAGCCGCGCGCCGTCCCCTCCTCCACGACGGCGATCATGGCGCGGCGCAGCGTCGCGAGCTGATCGGGGCTGAGCCCGAGCGACGCGTTGTCGCCGCTCGCCGTCTGCGCCTGCCTGACCAGGAACGGCGTCCGCACCCGGCCGTCGCTCGCCAGCTGCTGATAGAGACGCACCATCTGCACGAGCGTCTGGGCATTCTCACCCTGGCCGATCGCGAGGTTCAACGCGACCGCCGACGTCCAGCGCCGCGCGCCGTACAGGCGGTCGTAATACTCGGGACCGGTGGGGAATTCGGAGGGAATTTCATCGGGCAAATCGATGCCGGTGCGCCCGCGGAACCCCCACTCGTTCGCATCCTCGAGCAGCGAGGTGACGGTGAGCTTGATGCCGAGTTGGTAGAAGTAGACGTCGCAGCTCTGCGCAATCGCCTCGGTCAGCGTCAGGTCGCCGTGGCCGCGCGCATTCCAGCAGCGGAAGAAGCGATTGCCGTATTGCAGCCCGCCCCGGCAGGGGATCGGCATGTGGCTGCGCGGTCCCACGATGCCCCGCTTCAGCGCCATGGCGGCGACCGCCAGCTTCCACGTCGAGCCGGGTGGGTAGCGCGCCTGGATCGCGCGGTCGAGCAGCGGGCGCGCCGCGCTCTCGTTGAGGGAGCGCCAGTACGGCGCGGAGATGCCGCCCACGAAGGCGTTGGGATCGAACCCCGGCGCGCTGTACAGCGCCAGGACTTCGCCGGTATTCGGATTCAGCGCGAGCACCGCGCCGCGCTGGCCCGCGGGAAAGATGTGCGAGACGTAGCGCTGCAGATCGAGGTCGATCGTCGTGTGCAGGTCGGTGCCCGGGACCGGCGCGAGGTTCGCCGCCGCCTCCGCCTCGCGCACCATCTGGCCGCGTGCGCTCACCTCGACGAAGCGCACCCCCTCGGAGCCGCGCAGCGTGTCGTCGTATTCGCGCTCGAGCCCATACTTGCCCACCAGCCCGCCGAGTCGCACGGTGGCGAACCGCTTCGTCGCCCGCTCGCCTTCCGTGACCTCGCCGACGTACCCGACGAGGTGCGCGACGACCGCCGTGTCGGGATAATACCGCTTGGGCTCCGCCTGAATCAGTAGTCCGGGGATCGCGACGCGCCGCTCTTCGAGCGCCGAGACGACGCTGAACGGAGCGTCGCCCAGGATCAGCGCCGGCTGATACGGCGCCTTGCGGGCGCGTTGCAACACGCGCTCGATTTCGGCGCTGTCGATGTTCGCGATCGACGCGATGCGGGCCAGCGTCGAGCGCAAATTCGCTTCAGGGCCGGGCAGCAGTGAGACCGTATACCCCGGCACGTTCTCCGCCAGCACGTGCCCGTTGCGGTCGTAGATGACGCCGCGCGGCGCGGGCAGCGGAATCGGCCGCAGCCGGTTCGTCTCCGATTGCAGCTGGTACTTGCCGTGCCCGAGGATCTGCGTGCGGAAGAACGACAACACGAGGATGCCGAGGACGATCCACACGCCCGTGCGCGCCACGCCCAGGCGGCGATCGAGCAGGTGCGGATGGAACGCGTTCACGCCGACGCTCCGACGGCCCCGGGCCGCCGGGGCGACAGCCAGCCGCGGAAGAACCACAATACGACGACGCCCACCAGCGCCGTGCTGAAGCCCTGGAGCGGCGACCACACCAGCAGCTCCCACGCGACCTGCGAGCCCTGCAGCCGCCCCGACACGAGCAGCACGATGAAGTTGCGGACCCACGTCCCGGCGAAGAACAGGCAGCCTTTGACGAACACGTGCTCGGCAAAGAAGACCGCCTTGGCCCACGATGAGGAGAACCCGACCAGCGTGTGCGCCAGCGCGCCCGCGCCGAAGCTCGCCGGCGTCAACGCGTCGCGCAGCAGGCCGAGCACGAATCCCGCCGCGGCGCTCCTCCCCGGCTCCGCCCGGATCGTGTAGATGAGCAGCGCGAGCAACAGGAAGTCGGGCGCGACCTGGTCGGCGTGCTCACCGCTCACCAGACTTCCGAGCCGGCTGCGCACCGTGAATTGCAGCAGCACCAGCAGCGTCATCATGAACGGATAGCGGTAGCGATCGCTGCGTCTCATGGCGGCGGCGCCTCGCCCGGAAGGGCACTGTCCTGCGGTACGGTGAACGCGTTACGCAGATCGGATCCCGCGGGACGCGAGGACGTCAAAATCATGACGTGCGACAGCTCGGCCGGATGAATCGCCGGCCGCACGAGGTATGTGCGCCCCCAGCCCTTTTCCTCGCCGGCGGGACCGATCACGACGCCGATCGGGATGCCCCGCGGGAACACACCGCCCAGGCCCGACGTGACGATCACCGTGCCTGCCTGGACCTGCTGGCGGTACAGTACGCCCTGCAGCTCGAGGAGCCACACGCCGGGCCATTCGGCGCCGTGGGGCGCCGCAATGCCGACGACGCTCCCATCCGTCGCGATGGCACTGGCGCGAAACTCCGGGTGCGCCCAGCTCAGCACGACGCTCGAATGTTCGTCCACACTCGCCACCAATCCCACCAAACCCTCCGGACTGACGACGGCCGATAGGGGCCGCACCCCTTCGCGCCTGCCGGCCGAAACGACAAAACTGAGCGGATTAGTGGGCTCGGGTTGATGCAGGATTTCCGCGGAGACGTAGCCGCCGCCCAGCCGGGCGCTCAGCCCCAGCAGGCCCCGCAGCCGCGTGTTTTCGCTGCGCAGCTCGGGCAGGAACGTGGCGGCGAGCGCGACGGAATCGCGCTGCGCCACGACGGCATCGTAGCGGTAGCGGGCGGCGGCGAGCAGCTCGGTTTGGCGCTGCAGGAACAGGAACGGCGCGAGCACGGTCTGCCGCAGTCCCTGAGCGAGCGGGTCACGCCATTGGTCGGGTAGGCTCAAGGCAGCAATCGACAGCCCCACGCAGGCGATGAAAAGCAGCGTGTCGGCGCGCGACGCGTACCGATCCGTGCCGATCGCCATGCGGCTAAGTAGTCAGGACGTTGCGGTATTTCTCCGGAGCGTCGAGGATCCGCCCCGCCCCCCGCACCACGCAGGTCATGGGGTCCTCGTCCAGGTGAATCGGCAGCCCGGTCTCCTGCTGCAGCAGCAGGTCGAGCCCGCGGATCAATGCCCCGCCGCCCGTCATGACGATGCCGCGGTCCACGATGTCGGACGCCAGCTCGGGCGGCGTGATTTCCAGCGCGCGCCGCACCGCGTCGACGATCTGCTGGATCGGCTCCTGCACGGCCTCGCGGATCTCGCTCGAATGCACGCGCACGATCTTCGGGATGCCTGACACGAGGTCGCGGCCCTTCACTTCCATCTCGCGCTCTTCGCCGATCGGCGCCGCCGATCCGATCTGGATCTTGATCTGCTCCGCGGTGGGCTCGCCGATCAGCAGGTTGTAGTTCTTGCGCATGAACTGCACGATCGCCTGATCCAGCTCGTCGCCGCCGGTGCGGATCGACGTGTCGGACACGATGCCCGACAAGGCGATGACCGCGATCTCCGTCGTGCCGCCGCCGATGTCGATCACCATGTTGCCGGTGGGCGTCTCGACCGGAAGTCCGACGCCGATCGCCGCCGCCATCGGCTCGGCGACCATGTACACCTCTTTCGCGCCCGCCGACTGCGCCGAGTCGCGCACCGCCCGCTTCTCCACTTCGGTGATGCCGCTGGGCACGCACACGATCACCTTGGGACGGACGCGGAAGAGATGACGGTCGATGATGGTCTTCAGGAAAAAGCGCAGCATCTTCTCGGTCACGTCGAAGTCGGCGATGACGCCGTCCTTGAGCGGCCGCACGGCGAGCACGCCATCGGGCGTGCGGCCGAGCATGCGCTTGGCCTCGAGGCCGATGCCCTTGACCTTGCCGGTGGCCTTTTCGATCGCGACGACGGAGGGTTCGTTCAACACGATCCCTTCGCCGCGGACGTAGACGAGAGTGTTAGCTGTGCCAAGGTCCACGGCGATTTCGTTCGCCGGGCTCCATGCACCCATTTTGAAATTCAGCCAGCGTGGTGGCACGTGATCGTCGGTGAAAGAGTGAGGCGGGTTGTTGCGAACGGCTCAAGGTAATGAAATGCGTAACCTCAAGCAAGGATGAAGCTTGACGGCCCTATCACGTCCGGCTAGCCTTTCGCCCATGCGTCGCGTGACGCCCGACACAATTGCCGTCGTTGACCTCGCGGTGTGCGACCGCTGCGGCCTCTGTTTACCCCTCTGCCCGCCGGAAGCGATCCACCTCGAGCAGAACGTCCTGACGGTCGACGATGCCACATGCACCGGCTGCGAGAAATGCATCGCGCCCTGCCCCGTTGGCGCGCTCGCCATGGCCGCGTATGCCTGATATCGACGTCCTGGTCGTCGGCGCGGGACCCGCCGGGGCCGTCGCCGCCTGGCAGGCCAAGCAGGCGGCGCCCGAGCTCGACGTCCTCTTATTGGAACGGGACCGCGCGGTGGGCTCACCCGTGCGCTGCGCCGAGGGTGTGGGCGACGCCGGCCTGCGCGAATTCGCCAATCCGGACGGTGCCGACTGGGTATCCCGACGCATCTCGAACGTCATTTTTCAGGCGCCGGATGACACCGAGGTCGTGCTCGCCGATTGCGGTCTCGGCTGGATTCTCGACCGAACGCGGTTCGACGCACACTTGGCGGCGCAAGCAGCAGCGGCCGGCGCGCAGGTGCTCGTCGGCGCCGAAGCGACCGGCATGTCGCGCGATGGTGATGCACGTTGGCACGTGCGCGTGAAGGAGCGCGGGAGGGACGAGATCTACCGCGCGCGCATCGTCATCGGGGCCGATGGCGTCGAAACGATGGTCGGTCGCTGGGCGGGGCTCGAAACCCGGGTTCCCGCGCGCGATATGGAATCATGCGCACAGTACGTGCTCCAAGGAATCGATTTCAATCCCGACGCGATTTACCTGCAGTTCAGCAATGCGATTGCGCCCGGGGGATATGCCTGGATTTTCCCCAAGGCCGTCGGCGTGGCAAACGT
>Ga0137367_10005403_pt1 | contig 10358 bp, 12 predicted proteins | sample SagtaG_14_FD_104939 | JGI IMG/M metagenome (GOLD analysis project Ga0137367, IMG submission 104939) | Vadose zone soil microbial communities from Sagehorn Ranch, Mendocino, California, USA - Sage1_L_80_16 metaG | ecosystem: Environmental > Terrestrial > Soil > Vadose zone | place: USA... | reverse complement strand
TGTAATCATTGCGCCCGGCGTGGTTTTCGACGACACTGTTCTATCGCGGAGGGAGTTCGCCGCTTCGACTAGGAGATGATTTTTGGCTTCAATACCGACGTGAAGGACGAGGACACGATCTACCACGTGCAGAGTGAGGCCCGCGAAGCGGACTTGCTGCTGCAGACGCAGGTCTTCGTGCGCGGTCGCTGCATCGGCAAGCGTGCCACGCCCTATGCCGACCAGGCGCACAGCCGTGACTTCACTGACCAGAAGAAAGAGCAGATTCTCCGCGAACAGCACCGCCTGGTGCTGGACGCAATCCGTGATGGGCGCCTGGAACAGGTATTCGACCGGCGTGACACTCCCGAGACGCTCGCTGCAATCAAAGAATTGGACATTCAGCTGTTGAACGCGGAGTCCATCCACTCGGGAGAAAAGCTCTCCATGAAGCTGCGCGCGACCGAAGGCGGGCAGGGAATTGCTAACGCTCGCCTCACTGTTCGCCTCGCCCGTGCCAACGCCGCTCCTTTCTACATGCAACTCACCACCGAGTCGTCCGGCGAAGCCGAACTCGAAGTAATGGTCGAGGAGTCTGCGCTTGCCGATTCTTCCGTTCTGGTGCAGGTGAATTCGAGCGGAAGAACCGCCACGAGAAAATTCCAGCTGAAACGCGTTCAAGCATAATTAGAAGGAATGACCCTCACGATCAACGGCGAACCCCGCGAATTCAGCTCCGTTTTCACGCTCTCCGATCTCGTCGCCCAACTCGGAATGAAGCCCGACCGCGTAGCCGTTGAACTCAATCGGGAATTGGTTCGACGCGATCGTTGGTCAACCACTCAACTGGCCGATGGAGATAAACTTGAAATCGTCCATTTTGTCGGCGGCGGTTTGGGATGAGGAGGCACAATGAAAGTCAACCGTCAGACTGTCGATCTTTCCAGCTATCGCGATCTGGTTGTGATCTACCTCGGAATGAGGGTCAACACCGTCGCCGGAGTCAAGACTGCGCTTGGGTTCGGTCCAAAGATCTCCAATGCTGTAGGCATGAAACCTGAAGGTCTACTGTTGCACGAGCAGATCATCTACTCGATTTTTCCCATGCACGTCGGCATGCGCCAGTACTGGCGTGATTACGAGTCGTTGGAGCGTTGGTCTCGCTCGGAACCGCACATGCTCTGGTGGAAGCAATTCCTGCGTGACACGGGCGGCACAGGCTTCTGGCACGAAACCTACTTCATGCTCGGCGGCATGGAGGCAATCTACGACGATATCCCCACACGAATCGGCTTTTCAGCCTTCGCGCCGATGAGTCTTGCCCGCGGGCCGATGTTCTCTGCGCGTACGCGTTTGAAAATCGCAGGGCAGGAAACCAAGCCTACCGTCATCGGTGAAGACGATCTCTACAGTTGAACACCTGTAGCGATTACCAAGAGCCTACAGCCGAGAGCCAAGAGCCAAGTAGCTCTTTAGTTACCCCTCTTCTGATTTCCACCGGCTCATTCCTGCAACTTCATGCCTACAATGTTTAAAACATTTTGTAAGTACGACGTTTTAAACATTTGCAGGACACAATGCAGGAAACTTTTACATCTCGCGACATCATCCGGCTCACCGGCATAACCGCGCGCCAGTTGCAGTGGTGGGACGAGCGCGGCCTGGTGGTTCCATTACGCGAGGGGCATCGCCGTGTGTACTCTTTCGAAGACCTAACGGAAGTTGCTGTCATTTGCGAACTGCGCCGCAAAGGCTTCTCCCTGCAACGCATGCGCATGGTGGTGCGCTTTCTGCAGAAGGAGTTCAGCAAGCGGCTGGCGGAAACGGTGAGTGCCTCGTCTAGTTACCACCTTCTGACCGACGGCAGAACGCTATACCTCGAAACCTCTCCGCAGCAGATTGTGGACATTTTGAAAAACTCCCAGCAACCGATGTTAGCCATCTGTTTGAGCGACACGGTGCGCCAAGTGAGAGATCTGGTCAGTGGGCGCAAGCGGCCCGGCCGCTGCGCTCCGGAAAAGAGTCGTTCCGTACGCAAATTGAAATTCGGTTCTTAGCAGGTGATTTGCCCGCCAGGAGGCGAAATGGTTGCTGAACTCGAGATTCTTAGCGAATGGATTCCGGAGCAGATGCAGCCCGGCACGATTTTTGTGCTTGAAAATGCAGGCCGTATTGGCGAAAAGGAAGATCCCTACTGGGCCGTCCTCTCCTGCCCCAATTGCGGAACTCTGGGCCTGATTACGCGCAAACAGATCGCCGGACTGCTCGCTGTCATCTGTGGCTCCGGTACGTGCTCTGCCCAATTCTTCATCCGCGATAGCGAAGTGCAAATTAGAAAGCCGTTCTAGAAAAGTTGTCAGTTGTCAGTTCCCAGCTCTGGAACTGAGGTCTTGAACTGGCAACTGAAAACTTTCTACTGCCCACTGAACACCGGTCACTAGCCACTGATCTTCTGCAGTTCCACCGGCACCTGCTCGACGATCTCGATATCAAAGCCTTCGAGGGCGGCAAGCCTCCGTGGATGATTCGTCAGCAGCCGTATCCGGCGCAGGTTCAAATCCGACAATATCTGCGCACCCAGGCCTATTTCGCGTTGCGTATTGCGCTGGCTCTCCGGCTGCGTTAACGCAGTACGATCTCTGTGAAAAGAAATTGCAGTGCGGTCTCCAACCTTCTCGACGGCAAATCCCTTTGCCGACTGATGTAGATAGATAAGCGCGCCGCGCCCTTCTCGTGCAATAGCGTCCAGAGCGCCCTCCAGTGTCGCCCGACAGTCGCATCCGGCTGACCCGAAAACATCGCCGATCAGGCAGTGTGAGTGCATTCGTACCATCACAGGTTCATCGCCGTTGCCGATTTCGCCGCGAACCAGGGCCAGGTGAGAGTCTCCACCATCCACTTGGCTCTCGTAGGCAATCACGCGAAATTCGCCATAACGGGTATTGACCAGAGCTTCACCTACGCGGTTCACATAGCGCTCGTGCTGCATGCGGTAGCGGATCAGTTCCGCCACCGTCAGCATCTTCATCTCGTGCGCATTACAGAACTCGACGAGATCGGGCACCCGCGCCATGGTGCCGTCTTCGCGCATGATCTCGCAGATGATTCCCGCAGGAACCATACCTGCCATGCGTGCAAGGTCGACAGACGCTTCCGTTTGACCAGCGCGGACGAGCACGCCGCCTTTGCGCGCACGAAGAGGGAAGACGTGCCCCGGACGCGCAAGATCCGACGGCCGCGTCGCCGGATCGATCGCAACCAGAATCGTGCGTGCGCGATCGTAAGTAGAAATACCGGTCGTCACTCCGGTGCGCGCGTCGATGGCCTCGCAGAATGCGGTGCCGTAAGTCGAGGTGTTCTCGGCGCTCATCGGACCAATTCTCAGATAATCGAGTCGCTCTTCCGTGAGCGTCAGGCATACGAGTCCCCGGCCGTACTTCGCCATGAAATTGATGGCTTCCGGCGTGACCTTCTCCGCCGCCAGCATGAGATCGCCTTCGTTTTCGCGATCCTCGTCGTCAACAATGACGATCATCCGCCCGGCGCGGATCTCCTCAATGGCTGTAGGAACGTTGGTGAATGGAGGGCGCGACCTCATTAGTGAGATTGTAGCAATTGGGGATGTAACGGAGTAATTCAGAACGCGGAAGTCAGGATGCAGAAGTAGGAAGGCAGGCTTTTCGACTGCACTGTCATTGCTAATGCTTTGTCATGTTTTCACTTCAGCATTCTCACTTCTGAGTTCTGCATTCGTTTACGCCCCGCGATTGAACATCCACACAATCCAGAAGGCCAATCCCGCCACTGCCGCTGATGCTGGAATCGTCAGTAGCCAGGCCCACACAATGCGCCGGGCCACTCCCCATCGGACAGCCGACAGCCGGTGCACCGCACCCACTCCAACGATTGCGCCAGTAATGGTGTGCGTGGTGCTCACGGGAATCCCCGCCAGCGCCGTACCGAACAGGGTCAGGGCGCCTGCACTTTCGGCGCAGAAACCACCGAAGGGCTTCAGCTTGGTGATCTTTGATCCCATGGTGTGAACAATGCGCCAGCCACCGAAATATGTACCAGCGGCTATCGCACCATTCGCGGCGAGAATGATCCAGTAATGAAAGCGTCCCCAATTGCCAGCCATGTCGGCTTTACTCATGATTCCTGCCGTGTACAGGGCACCGGCAACGATTCCCATGGTCTTCTGCGCATCGTTGCCCCCGTGTCCCAAACTGTATGCCGCTGCTGAAAGAAGTTGCAGCTTACGGAACCATTTGTCCACGGTGCTGGGAGTTCGATTCTTCAGCAGCCAATATCCGGCGATGCTGAAAACCAGCGCCATGACCAGCCCAATCACCGGCGCGACCACGATAAATATCAGGGTCTTGGTCCAACCCTGCGGGAGTATGACGCCATACGCATTCGCAATGCCGTGATTCAGAGCTGCCCTCGCCATTGCCGCACCGGCGTACCCTCCGATGAGCGCATGCGACGATGATGTCGGCAATCCCCACCACCACGTCAGCAGGTCCCACACGATCGCTCCGAGTAGCCCGGCAATGACGACGTACTGCGTCACGTCGTCAAGACGAATCATCCCTTTGCCGATTGTGTGCGCGACTGCTGTCCCTAAAACAAAAGCCGCAACAAAGTTGAAGAAGGCCGCCCAAACCACTGCGAGCTTCGGCGAAAGCACACGCGTTGAAACCACCGTCGCGATGCTGTTCGCCGCATCATGAAAACCATTCAGGAAATCGAAAATCAGGGCGGTGGCGATGGTGATGATGAGCAGCAGCAGTCCTGTATTCACGTGTTGCAGCCCCTCGTCTGGGATGTGGACGTCAATTGCAGGTTACGCGCTTTTCAGCGCCACGGCTTCAAGCACGTTGGCAGCGTCTTCGGCCTTGTCGGTAGCGGTTTCCAGGACTTCGTACAGTTCTTTGAGCTTGATCAGCTGAATCGGATCGGTCTCACTCTCAAACAACTCCGCAATAGCCTTGCGGCTGACGCGGTCGGCTTCATTCTCCAAGCGGTTTACTTCCACGCAATGCTCCAGAAGCTGCTGGTTATCGCCCAGCAAAGCGACCGCTTTCGAAAGCTCCTCGGCCTGAGTGACGATTAGCCTGGCCAGTTCGGCTGCCGGAGGAGGCGGATTGGTGATCCGGTACAGCGTCATTCGAACTGCTGCGGCGTTCACAAAGTCGAGAACGTCATCCAGAGACGAAGTCAGCCGGTGTATGTCTTCACGATCAAAAGGAGTGATAAAGGTCTGGTTGAGCATGCGAATGATGTCGTGCGTCATGGTGTCGCCACGATGCTCGATTTCCTGCAATTGGGTGATTCGGTCTGCTAAACCGTTAGGATTCTGCAGGACATCGTGCAACATTCGCGCGCCTGCAGTCAGATTGTCGCAAACTTCCGAAAACATGCGGAAAAACTTCTTTTCCCGCGGAATCAGTCGCATGCCGCTGGTGGCTCCTTTTCGGATGGACTCTCGAAAACGCTTTACTATCTCACGCGAGTGCGGGAGCGTCAAACATCTGGCTTGATTCCTTGTATTTGCAGAGGTTCTTAACGGAACGTTAATCAAGATATCCAGTTGGTGACTAGAGGGGTGAGCGTTCCTGGATTTCGGGCGGCGTTCCCAAGTCCATGAACCTTGAATCGGTCACCTCCTGGCGCACCGAGCTAAGGGCGACCATGACTTCGCGGATGTAATAGAGAGTTCCCGCTAAAAGGCAGATCAGACCCAACACGAAAACAATAGCCGCTGCCACCGCGGCATCGGCCCAGTACAACCCCAGTCCCAACAATAGACAGGCCAAGATGGTCGTGGCCAGCGAGATGAGTACAAGCAGAAAGCATTTGCGGATCAACTCGGCCCGCTTTTCAATTGACGCGATCTGCTCCGTGTAAGCTTCGGCTTCCTGCACGCGCCCACTCTTTGCGGCGTTGTATCTCGAGTGCACGTAATGGCGCAAGCGGCTCACCATGCCCATGAGCCGCACGTTGATCGACAGAATCAACAGACCTGTAGCTGAGACAAAAATTGCCGGACCCAGAATTGCCTGAAACAGCCGGGGGATTTCGATCATCGAGTTTCCATTTTCTTTTCGAGCCGCTTCCTCACATCCGGCCACTCTGTGTCGAGAATGCTGAAGTACACAGAATCGCGCTGTCGGCCGTTCCACGTCAGCATGTGCTTACGCAAAGTGCCTTCTTCTCTCGCGCCCAACCGCAGGATGGCGTCCCGCGACCGCCGGTTCAGCGAATCCGTCTTGAGCTCAACCCGCAGGCAATTCCAGGTTTCAAATGCTTGCCGCAGCATCAGGTATTTTGCTTCTGTGTTTACGACCGTGCGCTGCCACCGGGGTGCGATCCATGTCGATCCGATCTCCACTTTGCGGTTGGCAATGTCCATGTTCATGAAGCGCGTAGTCCCGGCAATTTGCCCTGAACTGCGCTCAACCGTGGCAAACGGCACTGTCAGCCCGCGCTGCTGCTCGTCCAGCACATGCCGGTTAAACTCACGAAAGTCTTCCAGAGACTCAAGCCGGTAGGGGATCCACTGGAACAGGTCCTGCAGGTGGTCCTTTGCGATTTCCCATAGCATCGGCGCGTGCTCCGAGCGTAGTGGCTCCAGTCGCACGTATGCGCCCTCCAGCGTGAAAATCGAAGCAGCAGGATTTGCCCCCAAGCGAAACTCCTGACAAGATCGTTATTCAATGATGCTCGTGCACTATTATCTTTGCATCTTGAAGCCGGTTTCGTCATCTGATCGAGGAAGCGGTGTGCAAAATTCACAACTAGAAACTGACGACTGAGAATCGATGACCTGTCAAATCCAAGTTAGGTTACGAGGCGAGCTGTGAAGTCGCACTGTTTCCCATTTCGCCAGGTCCCCCACAGTACTCGCCTTTTTCTTGACTACCTCGATCACACTCCATCTGTTCAGTCCTTCTACCCACGGTCGGCGCACTTTCTTGAGTGGGCACAGGACGAGGGTGCGCGAGTGCAATATCCTGCAGATCGCAGAGCGCGCATCGCGGGTATTCTCGACCGGCAAAACAGTAAATTCGGCGCCTCGCAGTCCACGTTGGAAAACATTGCGGCGTTTCGAGCGGGTGCCCTCGCCGTGGTCACGGGCCAGCAGGTCGGCCTCTTTGGCGGCCCGGTCTTTTCGATCTACAAAGCGTTGACTGCTGTGAAGATGGCAAGCGAAGCTCGAAGGCTCGGTGCGAGCTGCGTGCCCATCTTCTGGCTCGCAACCGAGGACCATGATCTCGAGGAAGTGAACCAGCTCCGTATCCCCGGCGCCGAAGGGCAGCTTGAAAAACTGACGAGCTCTGCTCACGATGGCGAAGATGCGCCGGTGGGAACCATCCGCTTCGACGCTGAAATCAGTGAACTTGCGCAGCGCGCAAGAGAACTGCTCGGCGAATCCGAGTTTTCCACCTTACTGGCCGAGTGCTATCGCCCAGAAGAAAGCTTCGGCACCGCGTTCGCAAAATTCTTTGCGCGCGCGTTTGCCGATTTCGGCGTGATCGTTCTCGACGCTTCGGATCCCGAGCTTGATGCGATTGCCGCGCCCCTATACCGCGAAGTCATCGAGCGCGCGCCTGAACTGAACCATGTATTGTTGCAGCGCGACCAGCAACTCCAGGCAGCCGAGTATCACCAGCAGGTCCGAGTCACGAATACTTCAACGCCGATTTTTGTCATCCGCGACGGTTCACGTATTCCGGTTCACATGACGTCGACCGACAAATTTCAGATCGGCAAGAACGATGTGTCGCGAGCGGATCTCCTGCACATTGCGGAAGCTTCGCCGCAGTCCTTCAGTCCTAACGTCCTGCTGCGCCCTGTTGTTCAGGACTACCTGCTGCCCACGCTGGCGTACGTTGGGGGAGCAGCCGAGGTCGCTTATTTTGCCCAGGCTGGAGCGCTCTATGAGGCACTCGCAGGCAGGGTTACGCCTATTTTTTCACGCTTTTCCGCCACTGTGATTGAGGCAAAACCTCAAGCATTACTTGAGAAATACCATTTGCCGTTTGCTGACCTTTTCCATGGCCCCGAGGTTTTGCGGGAAAGGATTGGCTCGCACCTTCTCGATGCCAAATTACAAATTTCGTTCGACCAGGCTCATGCTGCGGTTGAGCGTTCGATGGGTTCCGTCCGCGAGTCGTTAGCTCAGCTTGATAAGACTCTGGTCGAATCTGCCGTCAATGCGGAATCGAAGATGCTTTATCAACTTACGAGCCTGCGCTCTCGGGCTGCCCGCGCCGAGCTACGGCAGAGCGAAGTGGCGGAACGTCATGCGCGTTTATTGAGTAACGCTCTCTATCCTGACAAAACTCTGCAAGAACGTGAGTTCGGTGGAATCTACTTCCTGGCAAAGCATGGCAGGGAACTGCTCGACGGGTTGCTGGAGGTGATTAATCCAGATTGCGTTGACCACCAGGTGATTACGCTGTGAGCGTAGGATCCGGTTGCTGCTGCGTCATGCAGTGAATCGCGCCGAAGCCCCAGATTAAATCTCCGCAATAAATTCCCACCACGTCGCGATCGGGGAAAATATCCGCCAAAATGTCCAGCGCCACCCGGTCGTTTGAGTCATTGAAGACCGGCACCAGCACAACTCCGTTCGCGATGTAGAAATTCGCGTAACTCGCCGGCAGACGCCTCCCCTCGAAATAGATGGGAGCAGGCATTGGCAGATCAATTGTTGCCAGCGGCTTTCCGTCTTCCGTCGTGGCATCGCGCAAACGGCGAATATTTTCCCGCAGCGCCTCGTAGTTTTCGCTCGATGGATCGGCATCCACGCAAGTGACGACCGTGTCGGGAGAAACGAATCGCATGATGTCATCCACATGGCCGTGAGTGTCGTCCCCGACGATGCCTGATCCAAGCCAGATAATTTTGCTCGCGCCGAGGTACTGGGCAAATATCTTTTCGTAGTCCCGCCGCTTCATTCCGGGATTGCGCTCCTGCACCCGGCTAAGCAGGCATTCTTCTGTGGTAATCAATGTGCCGCGGCCGTTGACGTCAATTGAGCCGCCTTCGAGGACGAGTTCCTTGTTCGCAAACTTCGCCTGAATTTCCTGCGCGCCGGCTGCGCCGGCCATTAGGCTGCCAATCTTGTTGTCGCGCTGCCAGTTGGGATACTTCGCCCATGCGTTGAAGCGCCACTTGATGGCTGCAACATTGAGAGGCGAATTGCGGGAGGGCACGGCTTCCAGCCGTGCCGATAACGCCTCAGATGAACCCTGGGCTTTAGCTCCTGAAGGTTCTCGGACAAGAGTGTCCGCGCCGCACGGCACAACGAACGCGCAGCCTGAATCCCGAGTCCACACCCGGTTTGTCGGCCAGCGATGAAAGCGGACGTTCTCGTTGAGAGCGTGCGCCCGCCTCAGAATCTTGCGCGCATCCTTCTCCGCTGCGGCATCTTTTACGATCACCTCAACCCGTTCGTTCCGGCTGAGATACCGAATGGTCTCCGCATACACCCACGGGATCGGCTCAAACTTCCCCGGCCAGTCCAGCTTGTAATGGGGCCACGCGAGCCACGTTGCGGCGTGTGGTTCCCACTCGGCAGGCATGCGGAAGGAATTCAATTGTGTTGGAGGCTTGGGCGTGGCCATGGATCAGTCAATCATCCGGCTGGTAATCAGCCCATAAGCGTCAATGCGCCGGTCGCGCAGGAACGGCCAGTTGCGGCGAGTGTCTTCGATCACGTGCGGATCCACTTCGCCGATGAGAATTTCTTCCTTGTCATGTGAGGCCTTTGCAATGATGCGCCCGAACGGGTCTGCTATAAACGATCCGCCCCAGAACTCCAGGCCCTTACCAGCGGCTTTATTGCCACGTATATCTCCATCTTCGAATCCGACGCGATTCACGCTGCACACATAAAGGCCGTTGGCGATGGCGTGGGCGCGCTGAATCGTTTGCCAAGCTTCGTACTGCGCTTCGCCGTATTGCGCCTTCTCATCCGGATGCCAGCCGATCGCCGTCGGATAAAACAGAACCTCCGCGCCCTGCAATGCGGTAAGCCGCGCGCCCTCGGGATACCACTGGTCCCAGCACACAAGCGTGCCGACTCTGCCCACCGAAGTATCGAACGCCCTGAATCCGAGATCGCCCGGCGTGAAGTAGTACTTCTCGTAGTAAAGAGGATCGTCGGGAATATGCATCTTGCGATAAATTCCACGCAGGCTTCCGTTGGCGTCAATCACTACCGCGGTATTGTGATAAACGCCCGCCGCTCGCTTCTCGAAGAGCGACCCCACAACGACGATGCGCAACTGCTTCGCCGCTTCAGCAAGACGAGTAGTTGTCGGCCCGGGTATCGGCTCGGCCAAATCAAACAGCGCGGCGTCTTCGCG
>Ga0137367_10005390_pt1 | contig 10372 bp, 8 predicted proteins | sample SagtaG_14_FD_104939 | JGI IMG/M metagenome (GOLD analysis project Ga0137367, IMG submission 104939) | Vadose zone soil microbial communities from Sagehorn Ranch, Mendocino, California, USA - Sage1_L_80_16 metaG | ecosystem: Environmental > Terrestrial > Soil > Vadose zone | place: USA... | reverse complement strand
CACGTCCCAGTTGCGGTCCTGGCAAACGGAGATGAGCCGTTTCATCCAGCGCTTCACTGCCGGTGTGCGAGGTCCCTTTCCTAGGCGGGCCGGGACGCCGACCGACACCGTGGAGATCGAGGACGGGCGATCCGAGCCCGCCGAGACGACGGAGGCAAGGCCGTAGATCGCCAGGAGCGCGAGCGCGAAAGACCAAAGAACGACCTTCATCGGCGGCACCCCATCCTCGCGCTATCGGCGAGGTGACTAGGACGGCCATCCCCCGTCTGGTTAGGGCCGCCCTCTTTCGTCGAGCGCTCGGTAGATCTCGGCGAGTTCTTCCTGGAAGTACGCGTCGTGCGTGCCGTTCGCCTCCGCCCATGCGACCGCTCGCTCGAGCAGCGCGACTGCCTCGTGCGGCCGGCCTAACGCGCGCGGCGCCTTGCCAACTGCGTACCGCGCGACTTCGATCTCGTAGGGTCGATCGGGATCCCGCTCCCGCGCGGAGAGCGCGCGCTGGAACGCCGCGAGCGCCGGCTCGTACTCAGCGCGTTCGTAGTAGTGCCAGCCGAGATTGTTGAGGAGCGGCCCTGCCCAGTAGGCCGCGTCCGACTCCGAGTCGGCGACGCCGAGCCCGCGCTCGGTCCACTCGAGCATTCGGGCCGGATCGGCGATCGCAGCCATGTGCGCGGCATCTGCGGCGAGGAAATACGCCTGGCTCTCGCAGGCTCGCGCGAAAGCCGATTCGAACAGCGCCAAGGAAGCTTCGGCATGGCCACTCGAGCGAAGCATCCGTCCGCGCTCGAGCTCGACGCGTGCCCTGGCCACCGCGCTCGATCCGGCGAGCCCTTCCGCTGTCTGGAGCAGACGCTCACTCGCGTCGAAATCGCCAAACAGCCCTTCGACACGCGCGAGTTGTGTGAGCACCTCGGCGCGACCGGCGTCGGTCTGCTCCAGCTCGAGCTGCGTCCGAAGTCTCTCCTCGCTTGCGTGGAGGTCGTCGAAGTCCCACAGCCCGCAGGCGATCGGCCATGCGCTCACTGTAGGACTCGGGCGAGACTCAGCGTCGGCGGCGGCGCTGCCTCAGCCGGAAGAGACGAAGCGCAGGATTCGCGCGTCTGACCTGGCTGACGAAGTCGTGCCAGTCGTCTACGGCGCCGTAGAGCTGCACCGTGCCGCCTTCGAAGTGGACGACCGCGAATCCGGGGCCGGCGGAACGGATCCAGCGGATCTTGCTCAGCGAAACTCGGCGCCGCCAGAGTATGAATCTGAACTCCACCGTGTCGTTCGCGACGTCGATGCGATAGGCCGCGCTCCACACCGTGCTGCACCAGAACCAGGCGACGACTCCGACCCAGACCAGCTCGGGCCAGCTGCGAGATGAGATCGCGTGCCCGAGGACGAACGGCGAAAAGGCGGCGCAGGCGGCCAGCACCAGCGCCATGACGTAGGGCTGAAGACCGCCGATCCGGTACGTGCGCGCAGCCGCAGTTGCGTTCACCGCCGAAACGTAGGAGAAACGACACTGGCGTGACTCCCCCTTTCCGGGATTCCATCGGCACGGGGTTGATTCGCTCTGCCCAACCGGCGTAAGGTCCCTACACAAGCCTAGTTAGGAATCCTTACTAGATTAGGAGGCGAGTCATGGGGAGAGGGCTGGCTGTCTCGAAGAGGTCGCGGCGCGCAATCGCCGCGCTCGTCATCGCGGGAATCGCGGCCGTCGCCGCTGTCGGCTCGATCCCAAATGCCCGCTCCGCGGTCGGCAGCGCCTTCGTCCGCGTGAATCAGGTCGGCTATCCCGCGGCGGTCGCGAAGCGCGCGTACCTGATGTCGAGCGTCGACGCGACGGGCACCGCATTCAGCGTGAAGGCCGCGACCGGCACCGTCGTGTTCTCGGGCCAGGCCGGCGCCAGCCTCGGCTCTTGGAGCAATGCCTACTCGTTCGTCCACCCACTCGACTTCGATGCCGTCAGCACAGCGGGGACATACACGATCGAAGTCGCGGGTCCACCGACCGCCGCATCCTCGAGCTTCCGCATTGACAGTGGCCAGAACCTGTACGCCGGCGCGCTCGCGAACGCGCTCTCCTTCTACGAGACCGAGCGCGACGGCCCCAACTACATCCCGAACGCGCTCCGCTCCGCGCCTGGGCACCTCAACGACCAGAACGCGATGACGTACGTCACGCCGCACGCGAACTCGTCCGGTCACTTCCCGGGCGACCTCCAGGAGCTCGGCGTGCGGATCGACGCGTCGGGCGGCTGGTGGGACGCGGGCGACTACATCAAGGGTGTCGAGACGCTCGGCTACACGACGGCCCTGCTGCTGCACGGCGTCCGGGAGTTCCCGAACCAGATGGGCGCCGGCTCCGCCACGTCCAATTTCACGGCCGAGGCGAAGTTCGGGACGGACTGGCTGCTGCGCATGTGGGACGACCCGACCAAGACCTTCTACTACCAGGTCGGGATCGGAACAGGGAACGCCAAGATCGTGGGCGACCATGACATCTGGCGCCTCCCGCAGGCCGACGACACCTTCGGCGGGGCCGATCCGCAGTTCCGATACATCCGCAACCGGCCTGTCTTCCGTCTGGGGCCGCCCGGCTCACTGATCAGCCCCAACCTCGCGGGGCGGGACGCGGCGGTGTTCGCGCTCTGCTTCCAGATCTTCAAGACCAGCGATCCCGCCTTCGCCAACAGGTGCCTGCTCACAGCGGAGCACATATTCGATCTCGCGGACACGAACCCCGGCCGGCTCACAACCTACATCCCGTTCAGCTTCTACCCGGAGACCGAGTGGCGGAGCGACCTCGAGCTCGGTGCAGCCGAGCTGTACTTCGCCGTCGCGAGTGGAGGGGTGCCGGCGGGCTTGCCACACACCGATCCGAGCTACTACCTCCAGCAGGCGGCCCACTGGGCGAACGCGTACATCACCGGTCCGGACGACGCCGCCGATACGTTGAACCTCTATGACGTCAGCGGCCTCGCGCACTACGAGCTGCACAAGGCGATGGGGCAGGCCGGAAACCCGCCTGGACTCGAGACGACGCAGGCTGCACTCGTCGCCGACCTGAAGAAGGCACTGGACGGCGCCCTGGCGCAGGCGGCGACCGATCCATTCCAGTTCGGCTTCCCGTGGGCGACCTGGGACACGACCTCGCACGGCGCCGGGCTGGCGGTGATGGCGAGCGAGTACACCCAGCTGACGGGAACGACGACCTACGCGCCGTGGAGTACCCGCTGGATGGCGAACATCCTGGGCGCGAACGCGTGGGGCGTGTCGCTGATCGTCGGCGACGGCACCACCTTCCCGCATTGCATTCATCACCAGGTGGCGAACCTCGTCGGCTCGCTCGATGGCTCGCCGCCCGTCCTGAAGGGCGCCGCGGTCGAAGGTCCGAATGGCACCGTCTACACCGGGTTCCAAACCGGCATGAACAACTGCCCGCCTGACGACAGCGATCCTTACGCGCAATTCAACGGCAGCCACGCGAAGTTCAAGGATGACATCGAGTCGTTCTCGACGATCGAGCCGGCCGTCGACCTCACGGCGACGTCACCGCTCGCGTTCGCCTGGCAGACGGTCGCCCCGCCTCCTCCGCCGCCGCCGGGGACGGGGCCGCAGACGGTGGTCTCGATCCAGTTCGACGACGGAGTCGCGGACCAGATCGACACGCTGCCGATCCTCACCGCGCACGGCATGCACGCGACGTACTACGTCAACACCGGCTTCGTCGGCGACTCGGCGCACATGACCTGGGATCAGCTGCAGCAGCTCGCGACCGCCGGGAACGAGATCGCCGGCCACACGCTCACGCACGTCAACCTGAAGCCGCTGAAGACGGCCGACGCACGGCTCGAGGTCTGCCAGGACCGGAGCAACCTGATCGACCATGGGTTCCAGCCGACGTCCTTCGCGTATCCATTCGGGACGTTCGACGCCGGCACGAAGCAGGTCGTGCAGGACTGCGGCTACAACAGCGGGCGCGGCGTCGCGGGCGGCACAGAGACGATTCCGCCCCTGGACGCGTACGCGACCAGAACCCCGCCGAACCCGAAGCAAGGGACGACGGTCGCCACGATCGAGAGCTACGTCACCGCCGCCGAGCAGAACGGCGGCGGCTGGGTGCAGCTCGTCTTCCACCACCTCTGCATCCAGTGCGACGCCTACTCGATTATCCCGGCCGACTTCACCGAGCTACTCGACTGGCTGCAGCTGCGGGCCGCAACCGGAACGATCGTCAAAACGACAGCGGAGGTGATTGGCGGCCCGGTTCAGCCGAGGGTGCAGCCGTAGGAGGTACGTTCCAGGGACGCAGACGTGGCAGCCAGCGCGGGACGTTGGCTCGGTAGACCTCGTAGTCGGCGCCGAAGCGGCGTCGCAGCCCCGGCTCCTCCACGAGCGGCATGTAGATCGTGTTCGTAGCGGCGAAGAGGGCGAGCAGGATCAGCACGGGCCAGGAGCCGAGCAGCGCCGCCTCCCCGGCCACGATGCACGCGACGCCGGTGATCATCGGATTGCGGACGTGACGGTAAGGGCCGCGCACGACGAGCCTCGAGGTGGGGTCCCAGGGCGCAAGCGTGCCGCGCCCTACGCTGACGAACAGCTTCACCGTCCAAACGACGACCGAGATTCCAGCAGCAATCAGGAGTCCTCCGAGGAGTCCCGGGACCAGCTCGACATCCGCCCCATCCCACCAGACGATGACGGCCGGAATCACGACGGTGACCATCGTCGGCAGGAGCAAGACGGCGCGCGCGTGGCGCCAGAAGCTCATCGCCGGCGGCGGAGCGCCCAGCGCAGGAACCTGACCCACCGCGACCACTGACGCGGCCGAGGCGAGCCGCCGACGGCCGCTTCGGCGTTGTCGAGGATGTCTTCGTGCAGCGCGTTGTGGATCGGCCGGATGACGAGCGGCCAAGCGAATCGCGCCCAGCCGCGGCAGTCGGCCTCAACGACATGGCGGAGGACAGTAGCTCCGTTCGTCCGCACGTCCCAGCCATGCCAGCCCCTGAAGCCGCGCGGCCCGGTAACGCGGAAGCGCCGCGACTGGCCGGGCTCGTGGGCGAGCGGCTCGTGACGCAGGAAACCGATGCCGTCCGGCCGCAACTCCGGCCAGCGGTCGTGCGGCCACATGCACGTCGGATCGTCCACGAGTGCGGCTCCCTCCTCCGCCGAGGCGGCGAGTGCACGCTCGTGAACACTGCGGACCTTCGTCAGAAGATCCTGTAGCCCCTAAAGCGGCCTAGCCACCAGCCGTGGCCGGCGCGGTTCGTGCATATGAGGCCTGAGCTTCTGCTGACGCACGTCCAACACCCCGGCTCTCTCGCCAACTGGCCAAAGCCCAACACTCGACCGGGCGCCGGATCGTAGTAGCTCCTGTTTAACTTGTGGTACCGGCGTCGCGGCCGGTCGAAGCGATGCATCGAGACGGTGAAGCCGTCATTCGGCGTCCAGCAGATAAGCGCGACCAGGACCTCCCCGGTGTTGTGCGGGAACGACGTGGCACCAAAGCTCATCGCGTAAGGAGCCGGGCTCCTCACCAGCGTCTGTCCCCGCCCCGCACGCGCCTTCGCAAGCAGATGCGGATGAGCTGCACTGTTGCGAGGAGCGTGGCAACGGCGAACAGGATGAAGCCGGTCCAATAACGCAGGAAGCCGAATGCAAGCACGCCGGCGGCCGACCCGAGCACGATCAGGATCCACAGCCACGTGCCTTCAACCTGCGGTCGCCTTATGCGTCCACCATCGCGTCGATCGCGGCGGCGACCTCGCCGGCGCGGAACGGGATCCCGCGCACGAGGTTGAAGCCGGTCGCGTCGACGAGGAACTCCGCGCGGATCAGCTTGAGCAGCTGGCCGAGGTTGATCTCCGGCACGAGAATCTTCTCGTACCCGCGCACGACCTCGCCCGTGTTGCGCGGGAACGGGTTCAGGTAGCGCAGATGCGCGTGCGCGACCTTCTTGCCGTCGGCGCGCACACGGCGCACGCCCGCGGCGACCGAGCCATACGTGCCGCCCCACGAGAGGACGAGCGTCTCCGCCGCGTCGGGGTCGTCGACCTCGAGCTCCGGGATGTCCTGCGCGATGCCGGCGACCTTCTGCGCACGTAGGCGCACCATCAAGTCGTGGTTGTCCGGGTCGTAGCTGACGTTGCCGGTCACGTCCTGCTTCTCGAGGCCGCCGATCCGGTGCTCGAGCCCGGGCGTGCCGGGGATCGCCCACGGTCGCGCGAGTGTCGCCTCGTCGCGCTGGTACGGCTGGAAGTCGCCCCCGTTCGACTCCGCGAAGCCGGGATCGATCGGCGGGATCGCGTCCACATCCGGCAGCAGCCACGGCTCGGAGCCGTTGGCGAGGTACGCGTCGGAGAGGAGGAAGACAGGCGTCCGGTACTTGATCGCGATCCGCGCCGCCTCCAGCGCCGCGTCGAAGCAGCCGCTCGGTGTCGCGGCCGCAACCACCGGCACCGGCGACTCGGAGTTCCGCCCGAACATGACGCCGAGCAGGTCGGCCTGCTCCGGCTTCGTCGGCATTCCGGTGGACGGACCGGCGCGCTGGATGTCCACGATCACGAGCGGGAGCTCGAGCGTGATGCCCAAGCCGATGCTCTCCTGTTTGAGGACGATGCCGGGGCCGCTCGACGTAGAGACGCCGAGCGCGCCGCCGAAACTCGCGCCGAGCGCGGCGCCGACCGCCGCGATCTCGTCCTCCGCCTGGAAGGTGCGGACGCCGAAGTTCTTGTGGCGGGCGAGCTCCTCCAGCACGGCCGACGCCGGAGTGATCGGGTACGCGCCGAGGAAGAGCGGCAGCCCGGATTTCACGGAAGCGGCGATCAGCCCGTAGGCGAGCGCCTGATTCCCGGTGATGTTCCGATAGACGCCGGGTCGCAACGCCGCCGGCTTGACCTCGTACTGCACCGCGAATGATTCGGTCGTCTCACCGAACGCGTAGCCGGTCTGGAAGGCCTTGACGTTGGCGTCGGCGATCTCCGGACGCTTCGCGAACTTGCGGCGCAGGAAGTCGATCGTCCTTTCGGTCGGCCGCCCGTACAGCCACGACATCAACCCCAGCGCGAACATGTTCTTCGAGCGCTCGGCCTCGCGCTTCGTGATCCCCTCGATCTCCTTCAGCGCCTCGATCGTCATCGAGGTCAGCGGGATCGCGTGCACCTCGTACGACTCGAGCGAGCCGTCCTCGAGCGGGTTGCCGTCGTAGCCCGCCTTCTGAAGATTGCGGTCGGTGAAGGCGTCCTTGTCGACGACGAGGATCCCGCTCAGCGGCAGGTACTTGAGGTTCGTCTTCAGCGCGGCCGGGTTCATCGCCACGAGGACGTTCGGCGCGTCGCCGGGCGTAAGGATGTCATGGTCGGCGAAGTGGAGCTGGAAGCCCGAGACGCCGGGGAGCGACCCTGCCGGCGCGCGGATCTCGGCCGGAAAGTCCGGGAAGGTGGCAAGGTCGTTGCCGATCAGCGCCGTCTCGGAGGTGAAGCGACCGCCGGTGAGCTGCATCCCGTCGCCGGAGTCCCCGGCGAACCGGATGACGACGGATTCGAGCTGCTCGACGGGCTTTGAGGCCACGGCACAGTTGTAGCGAACTTCAACGGGTTCGGCCGACCAGGGGAGGGCGGCTCAGGAGCTGCCCTCCCCTGCGCCTCTACGAAAGGGCCTGAGCCGGGGGGGCCGTGGAGCGCGCGCGTGGGAGCCACCACGTCAGCAACACGCTCGCAACCAGAATCCACCCGAAGAAGATGAAGACCGGGATGAAAATGAACGCCACCGCGAACGTGACCGCAGCAGCGATTCCGATCCAACCGAACCAGCGCGGGAAGATGCCGGTGCGAAGCGCGAGGACCGACGTCGCCGCTACGAGAACGATCGCGACCATCACGCCGCTGCTGAAGGCGGCGTAGCCCGTGTCGTTCAGCAGCCGGTAGCTGTTCGGGTCGAGCTTGAACTTGCTGCCCGAGTCATCGGCCGTGAGGGCAGTCCCGAGCGCCCCAACGCTCCCACCATCTGAAGGTCATCGCTGCCCTCTCTCTCGAAGGGTTCGTCTGTTTGCAACTCGACAGACGAGTGAGTCTAGGAAGCGGATCGGAGGACGCGTCTGACGGCCACGACGACAATGAACAGCACCATGTTTCCCGCGAGAACGGAGTTCGGTCGCGTCTTGACCGAAGCCGAAAGAGGGCGTAGGTTCGCTCCGCGCCGAATGGCCCGCCGCGAGCGTCTCCTTCGCGGGGCAGGGGAGCGACTCCCGTGGGTCGCCAGCCGGCGCAGCACGTGGGAAAACTCACGGAGGGAGAGCCATGAGTGACACACCCGCGCCGGACGAGACGCGGCGCTTCGACCGGAAGAAGTTCATCGGGATCAGCGCCGCCGCTGCGGCGACCCCGATGGTTGCAGGAGCATTCGCCCGCCGAGCCTCGGCTGCGCCCGCGCCCCAGCTCGAGGAGGCGACGATCGCCCAGCTGCAGGCGCAGATGACGGCGGGTGGACTGACGGCGCATTCGCTCGTCCAGATGTATCTCGCCCGCATCGACGCCGTCGATCGCCGCGGCGGGCTGAACTCGATGCTCGAGGTGAACCCCGAAGCGGAGGAGATCGCGAAAGCGCTCGACGCAGAGCGCAAGGCAGGCCACGTGCGCGGGCCGCTGCACGGCATCCCCGTCACGCTGAAGGGCAACATCGACACGCACGACAAGATGCAGACCACCGCGGGATCGATTGCGCTGGTCGGCACACCGGCTCTACAAGACGCAACGGTCGCGGCCAAGCTCCGCCAGGCAGGAGCCGTAATCCTCGGGAAGACGAACCTGAGCGAGTGGGCGAACTTCCGCTCCTTCCACTCCTCGAGCGGCTGGTCCGGCCAAGGCCGGCAGACGAACAATCCCTACGTCCTCGACCGCAACCCCTGCGGCTCGAGCTCGGGCTCGGCGGCCGCAGTGTCGGCGAACCTCTGCGCGGCGGGACTGGGCACCGAGACCGACGGTTCGATCGTCTGTCCGGCGAACGCGAACGGCACGATCGGAATCAAGCCAACTGTCGGACTGACGAGCCGGGCGGGCGTGATCCCGATCTCGCATACGCAGGACACCGTCGGTCCGCACGCACGGACCGTCGCGGACGCGGCCGCGATCCTCACCGCGATCGTGAGCCGGACACCCGACTCGCGCGACGCGGCGACCGGCGGCTCGCCGACCGGCGGTGCTCGTCCGACTCTGCCGGCGGACTACACGGCGTTCATCGATTCGCACGGACTCAACGGCGCGAAGATCGGCGCGCTGCACGGGCCGGTGCTCACGGGCTACAGCGAGGAAACGGACAAGGCGTACGCGGACGCGCTGGATGCGATGCGCGCAGCCGGTGCCCACGTTTTCGACATCGAGCTGCCGCACCTGGACGACATCCTGAACAGCCTGGCCGAGATCATCGTCCTCGTCTACGAGTTCAAGCGGGATCTCAACGCGTACCTCGCGACGCGCACAGGAGTGCCGATTCACTCGCTCGCCGACGCGATCGCGTTCAACACCGACCACGCCGATACCGAGCTGAAATGGTTCGGGCAGGAGTGGTTCGAGCTCGCCGAAGCGGACCCGTTCGCGGCGGACTACGCCGCCGCGCTCGTGGAGGACCGGAGCCTCGGGAGCGGCGCGATCGACGGCGGCCTCGCGCTCGAGGGCGGGCTCGACGCGCTCGTCGCGCCCACGGACAGCCCGCCCTGGACAACCGACCTGGTCAACGGCGACCTGTTCCTCGGCGCGAGCTCCTTTCCGTGCGCCATGGCGGGGTACCCGATCATCAACGTGCCGGCGGGGAACGCATTCGGCCTCCCGCTGGGGATCAGCTTCATGGCGTCAGCGTTCAGCGAGCCGAAGCTGATCAAGCTCGCGTCGGGCTTCGAAGCGGAGACGAAGGCGCGGCTCGTGCCGCAGTTCCTCCCGTCTTTGCCGAAGGACGTGCCGGCGCGACGCGGCAGCAGCAAGGCGAAGTCGAAGGCGCTGCCGAACCGGAGACTCCCGGCGGTCTCGCACCTGTAGCACCGCTGAAGGGCGCCGGTGTTCGCCGGCGCCCTTTCCTCTCAGACGGGCTTCCTCCGGCTTTCTGCGACAGAGGCCAGGCGGTTGATGCTCGAGAGGCGGGCGCGAGCCACGTGCGCAGGAGACGGCTGCGGCCACTGTCGGATCAACCTGAGCGTCCGCCTCGCATTGTGCGAGCTGGCTGACGAATAACGATTCACGTCTGTTCAACGGCAGTGCTCCCGATTTCGGTTCGGGCGGCCGCCGCAAGGACACGCGTTCTTCCCAGCCATGTCCCGGTGTCAGACACCCGGCCGTGGCTGCGGGGGACGAGGGGCACTCGGCTCAGAGGGCCACGTTGCAGAGTGTCGTCCCATTCT
>Ga0137367_10005385_pt1 | contig 10380 bp, 7 predicted proteins | sample SagtaG_14_FD_104939 | JGI IMG/M metagenome (GOLD analysis project Ga0137367, IMG submission 104939) | Vadose zone soil microbial communities from Sagehorn Ranch, Mendocino, California, USA - Sage1_L_80_16 metaG | ecosystem: Environmental > Terrestrial > Soil > Vadose zone | place: USA... | reverse complement strand
TGCGCTCTTACGAGACGCATTTCGGATCGAGTATCTGACGATCGCCTGGATGGTGATCGAAGCCACGGTCGCAATCGCGTCTGCGATCGAGGCGAACAGCCTGACCCTCCTCGCCTTCGGCGTCGACAGCGTGATCGAGCTGGCTTCCGCCTGCGTGTTGGTCTGGCGGCTTACGGTCGAGCTTCGGCGCGGCCAGCTATTCGCCGAGAAGGCCGAGCGAAGGGCAGCCCGTATCGGCGGAGCCTTGCTGTTTGCGCTCGCGATCTATGTCGTCGCCGCAGCCGGCTGGAAGCTGTGGGCACAGGAAGGCGCCGAGTTCTCGGTGCCCGGGCTCGTCGTCAGCGTGCTGGCAATGCCGATCATGTACTTTCTGTCCCGTCGCAAGCTGCGCCTCGCCGAAGCGCTCGGCAGTGGCGCGCTTCGCGCGGATGCGATCGAGAGCATCACCTGCGCCTGGCTGTCGCTGGTTGTGGTGGCGGGGCTGGTGACGCAGCTTCTCATCGGCGCGTGGTGGGTGGACTCAGTGACCTCGCTCGGCATCGTCTGGTTCTTGGTCCGCGAAGGCAAAGAGGCGTGGGAAGCCGAGGAGTGTTGCGCGCATCACTGACAGAGTGCGGTCCCGACATTGATGCGGGCATGACCGCGAGCGCGTGAATGCCGCAGCTCAGAGCGGCTGGAAAGGCGCTCACGCAACGGAAGCTACGGCCGAGCAAAATGCTGCGTCGACATTCGCCGTTCGGTTTTACCCAGCGGCGAAATCCCAATCGGAATAACCCGTTGTGTTTCGGTTCGCTGCATCACGGAGCTATCGCCCCCCGTCTTACCGAGGTTCGGGAGCGCGCCTGGATTTCGCAACCGCACCCTTCCAAAACGAAACTTCTGCGGTGAAGCCGGGCAGCGCCGACTCATTGGAGATACGGACATAGCCGATCTCGGCCGTCCCGTGAAATCCCGCCATCAGATCACCTTGCGGCGAGGCGATGAAAACCTCTGCCGTTCCGGGACGTCTCAGCAACATCAGAACATAAGGCACCGCGTCTCCAGTGTTCGCAGGTAGATTGATGGCGTGGCCCTCGTCCGGCTTCGCATTGTCCTCAGCGCCGAGTTGCTTGAATCGACAGTCCGGATTCGCTCTAGCCAAGCCGAGGGTTTCGCAATAGCGACCCAAATCCTGCGGCCATCCATTCCTTTGCACGAAACTCACCACATCGGAGAAGGTCACTTCACCCTCGGCAACTGGTGTGGCGAGCGGCGCTCCCAGTCGAGGAAGCAAGCCTAAGCGCTCTGCGAACGAGTCGGGTGGATCACCAGAGAGAATTAACGCGCCAATCAGCACGCCGAGAACCGATCGGCCGAACGGCTTACAGCACATGATCTAGCCCATGGGCTCGTCTACAATACGCTGGTTTGCGACTCAGGCTTCCACTTTAATGCGTTTATAAGCATGTCCATATGCCGGTCTTTGGACCTCCCCGGTAGGTGCAAGACTGTAAGGACTTTTGTCGGTACCCGTCAGCATTAACCTCCCGCGCGGACCTCGTAGGGGCACGCCTTCGTTCCATCGCTCGTGCCCTTATGGGCTGTATTTTTGCTCGGACGCGCTGTACCTTCTCTCGACTCGTGTCCTCGAGCGAAGGGCGGGCCTCGTCGGACCCGTGCGCATAACTCGAAATTGCCCCGCCCGAGACACCAGTCGTGGACACAAACCCTGCTAATAGAATTGCGGTGAAGTATCTCCTTGCAATCACTGTTCTCCTCCATCATCTCACGCCGGTCTTTAAATACTGCGACCACAAGCCATTGGTTTCTCGGTTAGGTCGCTTCCGCCCTCGCTTCGATACGGCTTGTGTGCTTGGATCACTGGTCGTGCTGGGTGCCCTATCTGCTGTTCGGGGCTGCGGTTTCCGCCGTTCACACTCTGTAAGAAGCTCGCGTCCTCCCCAGATAATCTCGCCATCTTGCTCTAAAATGAAGATTAGGACTGGATCAAGGAGCTCAGGGCCATCTCTCAAACGAAGTACCTGGCGGATGGCAGCTTCGTTGCTCGCGTGTGGTTCGCAATGCAGTAGCGAAGGGCAAGTCGGATCTGTCCCGTGATAGCGAGCGGCACCATCAGCGTAGACGAGGAGGACAGGACCGAAATCTGGTCGGCGTTTCCACCGGCGGGTAAGCTCGATACACGCTAACTCGACCGTATAGGGGACTTGCTTGGGGTCGGCTTCCCAGTTCTGGATGGTGGTACGCCCCACCCCGAGCTGCTCTGCCGCTTCGTATTGATTAAAGCCAAAACTTTTTCGCCATTCTTTCAAGTCCCAGGAGTCCATCTCGTCTGCCTCGAACCCGTCTTGGCTGGCACGCCAGCATATAACTGTAGACCTTCGAGGACTAAGCTACAGAACCTTTCAGCGTGATACTGCTCGACCATTATGACGGCTACACCTGCTCAGCGCTGTTGGTCGGGCAGTGCTCATCGGATTATAGGCCATCAGGCGAGGCTTTGCACGACTTTCCCAAAACTGCTCAACGAGTGGCTCGATACCGCCGTACGCCTTTTTATCGGGTTTCTAGGGGGTCGAAGAGAGGCCCAAGGATCTCGAACAGCCGCCCGTGAAACAGCGGGCTTACACTGCCGCACAATAGGGCGCGGTGCATATGATGGCTTTAGGGACCCTCATGCGGGTGGCCCATTCAAGTTGGCTAAAGATACGTGACTCGAAGTCCCTCTGAACAACTCCGTTGTTTTTTTAAAACTTCACGATCGCGTCGCCCCCGAACGTGAATTGGGAACTCTTGGTGCCGCAAACGGCGGTGGTTAAGGGAGGCGGGCACGCAGCCGCGAGATCGAAGGGTTTGGTGTTGTTCAAGGATGTGTCGAAGCGAATCTCGGGTCTGAAGATCACCGCCTTGATCAGGCCGCCCTTCGGCACCTCCGGTGTGATGTTCAGGCCGAGTGTGAGCGCCCCATATGTCGTCTTTCCGCCGCTGATGACCGTCGCCGGCAAGCCGAGCTCGGCATTCACGAAGTCGAGATTGCCCGGGAAGGCGTTGACGAAGAACGCGTTGGAATCCGCCCAAATCTCGGCCCGTCCAACAACTTTGAAAACATCATTGATCTTGTAGCCGAAGTATTGCGCAACACCGCCCCCGGAAGTGTTGAAGCCATCATCGCGAATATAGTTGAGATCTGTGATGAGAGTGAGATTGTCAGTAACCTTCCATGTTATCGTGATATCGTTGAGGTACCGTAGAGCGCTATTTGGATTGCACGCGCATGCTGCAATGACCAAAGGTGTGTCGGCATTTTCGGGACCGATGTGCGTGGTCGCCAGCACGGTGACCTTGCCGTCCAAAAGATTGAGTCCAACGCCACCATGGAACGCCGCTGCGTGGTTATTATCCCCCCTGCAGCACCCTATCGTCGTATTTACGCCGGTGTCCGCCCCCAGGTACAGATCGAATAGCGAACTGACGTGAGTGGTCGTCATAAAGCCGGCGTGCTTGAACGGAATGCCAAAATTGAAAATGTATGAATGCGAGTAAAGCAGATTATCGGGCGCATAGATGACTTCGGCGCCCTCAAGCGTGACATACTGGCCGACCTTCACATCGATGCCACCCGTGGTGAGCCATGGTAGATGAAATAACGCGTGAGCCTCGACGATATCGAATTGATTTATGTCGCTGATGGACTTGTCGAATTCCCCGAGGAAATGGGTATAGCGCGCGTCCGACCCGTACATCGCCTGGAACTTGAAGCCGAAATCGTAGCCCGTCGCCTTCGGATCGAGCGGTCGCTGTGCGGTTACCAGTGCCTGATTTAGAAGGACTCTGTCGCCCTTGTCCGTGAACAGATGTCCAAAATTGATATCCGACTCATTGGAATTGAACGTGGCACCTGCTTCGACATGGCCGGAAATCTCGAATGTGCTCCACCAAGAGGCCGGGGCGGCAGGTGCAGCCGGCGGCGCCTTTAGCACCGTCAGATCGGCGGCGAACGATGGCGCTGCACTCGGAATGCCCCAAGCTACCGCCAGCCCGACAAATACCGCTCCAAGAACCCGTCCCGAATGCGACATAGCCCGAAGCCCCCAATGCAGCACGGTTCAAAGAATTCGGTTCGAGTCGCCGATCACTGTCCGTGCATCGGTAAGATGCCGATATCGCAAATATTCCAAGGGAACAGGGCCGGTTCTGCAATGCCATTGTGGCGGCATGTGCCTCAATGCTGTGCAAACGGTCTTTTTTTTCTAAGAATTGTGGCGAACCGTGCCAAAAATGTCACACGGGTTTCCAGAGACCCCGACAACGCATTTTGCGGTAGCACGACCAAAATCAATGCGCCGGGGCGTGGGCTGTCCCGGAGGGTCGGCTGGTGATCCCCCCTCAGGAACCTGTGACTTGACGCAGGCGCCCGATTCCCACATATCCAGCGAAGTCGAAGGCGTAAAATGAGGATCTTTCGAGCCGTTTTAGCCGCTTTTATCGCCTTGTCCGTGGCACTCGGGCCTGCCACGGCAGGCTTTGCTGTTGGCTTGGAGGCTCCGAAAATCGGAGTCCCCTCCAAATTGCCAGACACTCCGAAATCGCCGCAGCTGTCATCGATGGATTGTTGCGATCATGACGGCATGCCCATGGCCCCCATGAATAATAATTGCCAAGCGGCTGCTGGCTGTGCGGCCAAGTGTTTCAGTCTGTACGGCATCATGTTTTCTGACGTGGTGCTCGCTCCGGATTTTGGCCAGCCGGAGCCGCTGATGGCGAGCCAGAGTTTGGACTCGCGCACCGGCACACCTCCCTTCCGACCTCCTCGAGCCTGACTCTCTAGCAAACGTGCTGACTGCGCGAGGAAACTCGTGCGGCATTCACGCTTACTTGCGTGCACTCGTGTGCACGCGCGACGAGCAAATCGAGGAGAAAATCCATGCTGCGCAAATCCATGATCATTGGCGGCATCACCGCCGCGAGCATCCATGCGGCTCTGGCGGGAGCGAATGACTACGCGTTCGAGCCCGTCAAAGCCGAGCTAAAGAAGGGCGATGCCACCGTGGCCGTGCGTCTTGTCCACAGGCCGAGCGGCAAATCGGTGGGCGACGCGGTGATCATCCAGAGTCGGATGGACATGGCTCCGGAAGGCATGGCTCAGATGGCCTCGCCGCTGACTCCGCAGCCGGGCACCGAACCCGGGGTTTACTCGTTCAAAACCGAGCTTCCCATGGCAGGACGCTGGCTGCTCAGCATCGCGGCCAAGGTGCAAGGCGAGCCCGAAACCGTGGTCGGGAAGATCACTTACAAGGTGAACGACTAGAACCCGATCGTCGCTCCTGCAGGTGCTGCAGGGGAGCCCTGAGTCGTGGCCGCGATTCGCGGCCACCATCCCGCTCGAAGCGGTAATGAACCATATCCTGGGATCTCAGCCATGGGCCACATCCGAACCATCCTCGTGCTGGCATTTGCGGTCGGCGCCGGTGCGATCGCCGGTTATTGGTATGCCGGGCGCGATGTTATCGTACCGGTTCCGTCGTTGAATGCCGCGGCGGGCGCGGACAGAAAGATTCTCTATTACCGCGACCCGAGCGGAGCTCCTTATTGGTCGGCGGGTCCAAAGCAGGACGCGGACGGCCGGGACTACCTTCCAGTCTATGAGGACCAGGAGGTGTCGTTTGAACCGACGAAGAAGCCGCCGACTGCGGGCGGCCCGCGACGCGTCCTCTATTATCGCAACCCGATGGGCCTGCCCGATACGTCGCCGGTCCCGAAGAAGGACTGGATGGGGATGGATTACATTCCCGTCTACGAGGGCGAGGAGCAGGATGACGCCAACATCGTCGAGGTGAGCCTCGACAAAATCCAGCGCAGCGGCGTGCGGACCGAGGCCGTCGAGTCCCGTGTCATCGCTCGCCCGGTGCGCGCGGTCGGAACCGTGGAGCACGACGAATCTCGCTTGACGATCGTCACCATGCGTTCCGACGGGTTCATCGAGGACCTGTTCGTCAACAGGACCGGCCAGCACGTCCACGCCGGTGAGCCGCTGTTCCGCGTCTACAGCCCTGACATTCAGCGCGCCCAGATTGATCTGATCGTTGCAATGCGCTCGATCCAGCGAGGCGTGCTGGGGGCGGATGCGGATCGACAGCTGGAAGGGGCCATGCAGCGGCTACGCAATCTCGGCGTGCCCGAGAGCCGCATCCGCGAGGTGCGCGAGAAGGGCGTCAACCCGCGCACGATCGACTGGCTGTCACCTGCCACGGGCGACGTGATCCAAAAGCGCGTCATCAATGGGCAGCGTGTCATGGCCGGCGACGAGCTCTACCGCATCGCCGATCATTCGCATGTCTGGGTTATCGGGGATGTGGCGGAGGCCGATTTGGCTGCAGTCAGGATCGGCACTCGCGCCACGGTGACCTACCGCGCGAACCTCACGCAGCCAGTCGAGGGAGAGGTGACTTTCATTTATCCGGAGCTGAGATCTCAGACGCGTACCGGGCGGGTGCGGATCGAGGTGCCGAATCCCGATGGACGATTGAAGATTGAGATGTACGCGGATGTTGTGTTCCACGCGGGCGCGGACGAGCGGCCTGTCATCGCGCTCCCTACTAGCGCCGTGATCGACAGCGGCTCTCGGCAGGTCGCCCTCATTGCCCGGGGAGAGGGACGCTTCGAGCCTCGGCTGGTGAAGCTCGGCCGGCGCGGCGATGGCTTCGTCGAAGTCCTGGATGGCGTCACCAAAGGCGAGGAGGTCGTCACCTCCGCGACTTTCCTGATCGATGCAGAGAGCAATCTGAAGGCGGCGCTTCAGGCGTTCACGCAATCGGAGCCGCCGAAATGATCGCGGCTCTGATCCGCTGGTCTGCGCGCAACACGTTCCTGGTCGGACTCGGGACCGTGTTCGTGACCTTGACCGGAATCTATGCCGTGTCGCGTGTGCCGCTCGATGCCATTCCGGACCTCTCCGACGTTCAGGTCATCGTCTACACCGAATACCCCGGCCAGGCCCCGCAAGTGGTCGAGGACCAGGTCACCTATCCGCTGACCACGGCGATGCTGAGCGTGCCGAAATCGCGCGTCGTACGCGGGTTCTCGTTCTTCGGGGTCTCCTTCGTCTACGTCATCTTCGAGGACGGCACCGACCTCTATTGGGCACGCTCGCGCGTGCTCGAATATTTGAGCTCGGCGGCGCGGCGACTGCCGGCAGGCGTGGCGCCGAGCCTGGGTCCCGATGCAACCGGCGTCGGCTGGGTTTACCAGTACGTGGTCCGCGGCGAGCAGCGAAGCCTCGCGGAACTCCGCACCATCCAGGACTGGTACATTCGCTACGGCATCGCCAAGTCGGAGGGCGTGGCGGAAGTCGCGAGCGTCGGCGGCTTCGTCAAGCAGTACAGCGTGGTCATCGATCCGCGGCGGCTCCAGGCATTGGGTATTCCGGTTCCCGCAGTTCGCGATGCATTGCGCACGAGCAACATGGATGTCGGCGGACGCACGATCGAGCTCGCCGAAACTGAGTTCGCGGTCCGTGGCCGCGGTTATATCAAGAGCTTGTCCGACCTGGAACAGGTCGTCCTCAAGAGCAATCGCGGCGTGCCGGTGCTGCTCAAAGACGTGGCCCGGGTCGAGCTCACTCCCGACGAGCGGCGCGGCATCACGGAGATGAACGGGGAAGGCGAGGTCGTTTCCGGCATCGCTCTCCAGCGTTTCGGAGAAAACGCGCTCGCCGTGATCCGCAACGTCAAGGATCGGCTCGCGGAAATCGCGCCGAGTCTACCGCGGTGCGTGACCATCGAATCCGTCTACGACCGCTCTGACCTGATCTACCGCGCGATCGAGACGCTCAAACGCACGCTCCTCGAGGAAAGCCTTATCGTCGCGCTCGTCTGTGTCGTGTTCCTCCTGCACGTGCGCAGCGCCCTCGTAGCTATCATTACGCTGCCGCTTGGTGTCCTGATCGCCTACCTCTGCATGCATTTGTTGGGGCTCAGCTCGAACATCATGAGTCTCGGTGGGATCGCCATTGCGATCGGCGCGATGGTCGATGCCGCGATCGTGATGATCGAGAACGCGCACAAGCGGCTGGAGCGCGCCGCGCCCGGCAGGTCCAGAGCCGAAGTGCTGATCGAAGCGGCGAGCGAGGTGGGACCGGCGCTCTTTTTCAGCCTGCTGGTGATTACCGTCTCGTTCCTGCCGATCTTCACGCTCGAGGCCCAGGAGGGACGGCTGTTCAAGCCGCTCGCCTATACCAAGACGTTTGCCATGGCGGCTGCCGCATTGCTGTCCGTGACCCTTGTCCCGGCCCTCATGATGCTGTTCGTGCGGGGCCGCATCGTGCCCGAACATCGCAACCCGGTGAATCGCTTCCTGATCTGGGTCTATCGGCCCGCGATCAACGTGGCGCTCCGGTTCAAGACGCCGACCATCCTGGTCGCGCTCGCCGTGCTCGCTGCCAGCCTGTGGCCAGCCGTTCGGCTCGGCACCGAGTTCATGCCGAACCTCAACGAGGGGACGCTGTTCTACATGCCGACGACGCTTCCGGGCCTGTCAGTCACCAAGGCGGCAGAGCTGGTTCAAACCCAGGACAAGATCATCAAGTCGTTTCCCGAGGTCGCCTCGGTGTGGGGAAAGGCGGGGCGCGCCTCGACCGCCACCGACCCGGCGCCGACCGAGATGTTTGAGACCGTCATCAATCTCAAGCCCGAGACCGAATGGCGTCCCGGCATGACGGTCGACAAGCTGACCGCCGAAATGGACCGGGCGCTGCAATTTCCCGGCGTCTCCAACGCCTGGACCATGCCGATCAAAGCCCGGATCGACATGCTCTCGACCGGCATCCGCACGCCGGTCGGCGTCAAGGTGTTCGGCACCGATCTTGCCGAAATGGAGCGGCTGGCGCGACAGATCGAGGCGGTGATCCGCACCGTGCCCGGGACGACCAGTGCTTACGCCGAACGGGCGATCGGCGGCTATTATCTCAATATTGATGCCGACCGTGCGCAGCTTGCGCGCTACGGCCTCATGGTCGGCGATTTGCAGGGCTTGGTCGCCATGGCTTTGGGAGCCGAGCCCGTGACGACCACCGTCGAAGGCCGGGAGCGCTATACCGTCAGCATCCGCTATCCGAGGGATTACCGCAGCGATCCGCAGGCGATCGCCACCCAGGTCCTCATTCCGACCGCGGACGGCGGCACGGTGCCGCTCGGTCAGGTCGCCAAGGTGAGCCTCGCCCAAGGGCCGGCCAGCATTCGCACCGAGAATGCGCAGCTCGCGGTCTATATCTTCGTCGATCTGCGCGACCGCGATCTCGGCGGCTATGTTGCGGATGCCCAGAAAGCGGTAGCCGCACAGATCAGGTTCCCGCCCGGCTATTACGTCACCTGGAGCGGCCAATTCGAATACCTCCAGCGGGCAAAGACCCGCCTTCAGGTCGTGGTGCCGGTCACGATCCTGATCATCTTCCTGCTGCTCTATCTCAACTTCCGCCGCGTGACCGAGACCTTGATCGTGATGCTCTCGGTGCCCTTCGCGCTGGTCGGCGGCCTCTGGCTGATGTGGTGGCTTGGCTTCAATCTCTCGGTCGCCGTGGCGGTCGGCTTCATCGCGCTCGCCGGCGTCGCCGCCGAAACCGGCGTGGTGATGCTGATCTACCTCGACAAGGCGCTCACGGAGCTGCGCGCGCAACGCGCCGCCGAGGGCCGGGCATTCACGCGCGACGATCTCCATGCAGCGATCATGATCGGCGCGGTCGAGCGCGTGCGCCCGAAGATGATGACGGTCTTTGCCATCATGGCGGGGCTTCTGCCGATCCTGTGGAGTCGCGGCACCGGGGCCGAGGTGATGCAGCGGATTGCCGTGCCGATGATCGGCGGCATGGTGTCATCGACTTTGCTGACCTTGATCGTGATCCCGGCAATCTACGCGGTGATCAAAGGCGCTGCGATCCGTTCGCCGCGCGCAATCGTGGAGGTAGCGACATGATGAACAACATGACCAACATGATGGGAGGGATGGGCTGGGGTATGGGAGTGATCTCGGCGCTGATCATTCTCTTGCTCGTGCTCGCCATCGCGGCGCTCGTCAAATACGTGTTCTTCAAATGAAGCCGGGGAGGTCGACAATGGATCGTCCGCTGATTTACATGGCTGCGGTTCTAGGTCTGGTTCGGCGGGAATGAGCTTCCGCCTTGCCGCCGGGCGTCGTGGTATCGACGCCTTGCTGATGTAGGTACAGGTGATCTTCAAGGGCGTGCAGCTCGGTCAGGAACGCGACCAAGTCTTGCAAGGACCGGCCAAGTCGGTCAACCGACCAACATGCGATGTCGAACTCGCGCCGGGCCGAGCGGTATCCTGCACCGGTACCGCGAACACATTGAAGCGCAAACCAGGGATGCTGGCT
>Ga0137367_10005382_pt1 | contig 10380 bp, 9 predicted proteins | sample SagtaG_14_FD_104939 | JGI IMG/M metagenome (GOLD analysis project Ga0137367, IMG submission 104939) | Vadose zone soil microbial communities from Sagehorn Ranch, Mendocino, California, USA - Sage1_L_80_16 metaG | ecosystem: Environmental > Terrestrial > Soil > Vadose zone | place: USA... | reverse complement strand
CAACGAGCGGACGTTACTGCCCAGGCCCTGGCCTCGCTGGCAAGAAATTCCGAGGCGGTGAAGAGCCGTAAAGTCGCACTTGCGCTGGTGATGCATCCCCGGACGCCTCGACATATTGCGGTGCCGCTCCTGCGCCGTATGTTCACCTTCGATCTCATGCAGGTTACGCTCACTCCTGCGGTCGCGGCAGATATCAGGCGGGCAGGCGAAGAACAGTTGTTGCTGCGGCTGGAGTCGCTCTCGACCGGCGAAAAGATATCTTTGGCGCGGCGGGCCTCCGGAAAAATCGCCGCGGCGCTGCTTCAGGATTCTGATATGCGCGTAATTGCGCCCGCGCTCGACAACCCACAGCTTACGGAAGCTCTCGTCATTAAAGCCTTGATGAAACCACACGGTTCGGAGAAGTTGTTTGTGCTCGTGAGTGAGCATCAGAAATGGCCGCTGAGGCGTGAGGTCCAAATCGCTCTGCTGCGGAGCGCAAAGACGCCACTGCAAAGAGCCCGCGAGTTCACAAAATACTTTTCGGTGGAGTTCTTGCGGGAAATCGTTCCGGGGCCGCTGCAGGACGCGTTGCGGCATGCTTTGGATTTATCGGCAACTTGCAATTCATTTACGACCGAAGATCCTAAGACTGGAGATTCCGAATGAAAACGAAATTCTGGGTGCTCTTCGTGGTTGCTGCTTTTGTTCTGGGTGCACTGGCGAATTCTCAGTCCGACAGCAGTGCAGGATTGATGAAACTCGAGAACGAGTTCATGAAGGCTGCCGCCGATCACGGCTCACAGGGATATATGTCCTACTACGCGGACGATGCTGTCGAGGTGCCAAACGGCCACGCGTTCCTGAAGGGCAAAATTGAAATCGCGAAGATAATGGGTTTCCTTGACCAGCGAGACAATCACCTAACCTGGGCGCCGGTGGGCGCGGGCGTTGCGTCATCCGGAGACCTCGGCTACACCTACGGCACGTTTGAATTCCATTCCAAAGACAAAGATGGAAAGCCGGTCGTTGACCACGGGAAGTACACGACCATCTGGAAAAAGCAGAAAGACGGAAGCTGGAAGGTTGCGCTGGACATGGGGAATGCGGGGCAGTGATCTCTTCGAGAAACGTTAGCTTTCATAACGCATTGGTGTCTCATTAGCCGTTGCTTCTCGGAGGATTATCGTGCATCGGTTCCCTCGGACTCTTAGTTTTCTTTTTTTAGTTGGAGTGGCTGTAAACCTGCATGGCCAAGGATCGTTTCAAGAAGAATTGAACCAAGGCGTCCAGGCCTACAAGGGAGCGAGATACGATGAGGCTACGCAGCATTTTCGTAATGCGATAGCGCTGGACCCGCAAAGCCTGCAAGCCCATCTCTACCTCGCTTCGACGTTTGCGCAGCAGTACATTCCCGGCGTCAAGAACGCCGAGAACAATCATTTCGCCGACGCCGCCATTTCTGAATATCAGGCTGTTCTTGAGGTTAATCCGCAGTCCGTTGAATCACTCAAAGGCATTGCGAGTTTAGACCTGCAGTCGAAGAAGTTCGAAGAAGCAAAAAGCTTCTTTCGCAAGGCTCTCGACGTCGATGCAAACGATCCCGAGGCTTATTACTCAATTGGAGTCATTGCTTGGACGCAAACCTACACCAAACGCATGTCCCTCTTTGAAAAGCTGCACCTCAAACCGGATCAAGCGCTGATCAACAAGCCAGAGTGTTGGGAACTTCTGTCTGCCAATGACGCGGCTGTGAAGAATGGAATGGAGATGTTCACCAAGGCCTTAGAGTTACGTCCTGATTACGACGATGCTATGGCCTACATGAATCTGATGTACAGGGAGAGGGCCAATATCCAGTGCAATGATTCCAGCAGTTACGATTCGGATTTAGGAGCGGCGAACCACTGGGTCGATCTCACCCTGAGCACCAAGAAGGCAAAGTCGGCGAAAGCCGATCAGTCAACCCAAGAAACAAAATAAACCGCTGGTATTCTGCATCAGCTACTCTGAAAGTGCTGCAGGATCGCTTCCGCCTGAGTTCTGGTGACCACCGCCGATAACGCCGCCACGTCGGCCTGCTTCACCGCTTGCAGGCTGCCGAAGTGTTCGAGCAAGCGGCGGGTGGTGTGCTCTCCTACGCCGGGAATCTCCCGTAGTTCGGTTGCGCGGTCGCGAATCTGGCGGCGTTTGCGATGGAAGGTCACAGCAAAACGGTGTGCTTCGTCGCGGATGAGTTGCACAAGATGCAACACGGGATTGTGGTGATCGAGGGCGATAGGGTCGTCCTCCTGCCCGCTGACGTAGATGATCTCTTCGCGCTTGGCGATGGATGCCAGTGGCTGATTGATGACCTGCAGTGACGCCAGTGCCTCGGCCGCGGCGTGAAGCTGGCCAAGGCCGCCGTCGATCAGAATCAGGCTGGGCATTTGTTTTTTCTGGTCGCGGGCCATTTCTTCCTGAACACGTTTATAGCGGCGCGTGACCACCTCCCGCATAGAAGCGAAATCGTCCACGCCTTCCACGGTACGAATGATGAACTTGCGGTAGTCGGATTTCTTCATCTTGCCGTCTTCCCACACGACCATGGAGGCGACAGTTTCTGCGCCCTGAATGTGAGAAATATCGAAGCATTCGATGCGTCGCGGAAGATCCGGCAAGGCGAGTGCATCCTGCAATGCTTCCTGAATGGCTCGGGCGTTGGGTTTCATCACCCGGAAACGCTGGTCGTAAAGCTGTTTGGCATTATTCGAAGCCAGATCGATCAGCGAACGCTTGTCACCCCGAGACGGAACAAGAATATGGACCCGTGTGGCGCGGCCGCCTTCGCCTGCGAGTTGCTCGGAGAGTAGTTCCTCGAGCATCTCGCGATCTTCGAAATCCACAGGGATGTAGATGTTGCGCGGAACGTAGGGCTGGCCGATATAGAGCTGCGTGAGAAAAGATGCAAAGAACTCTGCTGGGTCAAAAGTCGCTGTCGAGCCTCGCTCGACCGGACGGTCGACCACCCCATCCGGCGAAACCTGCGCCGGCTGGGGGCCCCGAGCGAGGACGCCAGTCCCCATATGGCTATCGCTATCCGCATGGTCCGAGCCGAGTTCCAACTCCGGCAAGTCCTCCCAGAAGAACTCACGCCTGTCCAAAACGCGGCCGCCCCGCATGTGAAAGAGATTCACTGCCAGCATTCCGTTCTCGTAGTGGTATCCAAACACGTCAGCGTCGTCACCTTCAGCGGCGGCGATGCGCTGCTTCTCCTGCAATTGCTCAACTGTCGAGATCAGATCGCGATACTTGGCCGCACGCTCAAATTCCTGAGCTTCGGCCGATTTCGTCATCCTCTCGCGCAGCGACTTCGACAGGTCGCTTTGCCGCCCTTCGAGAAAAAGCTTCACGTCGCGAACGGCCTCCTGGTATATCTCCGGGGTGGTCAGTCCCTCGACACATGGTCCGAGGCAGCGGCCGATGTAGAACTGCAGGCATGGCCGCGGATGAGCGCGGTGCAGGTCGACATTACAGGATGGAACCAGGAAATTGCGGTGGATCAGATCCACGATCCGGTAGGCGAGATTGGCAGGGAAGTACGGGCCGTAGTAGATGCTACCGTCTTTCTTCAGGCGGCGGGTCACGTACACCCGCGGATAGCGGTCCGCCAGTGTGAGTTTCACATAGGGATACGTCTTGTCGTCGCGCAGCAGGATGTTGAAGCGAGGCTTCTTCTGCTTGATGAGGTGGTTCTCAAGCGCCAGTGCCTCTTTATTATTAGCCACGACGATGTAGTCCACGTCGACGGCTTCGCGGACGAGCGTTCCGGTCTTGGCATCGGCGACCCGTCCCTCGTGGAAATAAGAGCTGACCCGGTGGCGCAGGCTCTTGGCCTTGCCAACGTAAATGACCTCGCCCTCCGCGTTCTTGTAGAGATACACGCCGGGGGAGGCGGGAATAGTGCGGATTTTCTGCTGCAGATCCACGGGGAGCGTACTTCTATTCTAGAGGAAGCTGTGACTTGAGGCAGTACGGGCCGCACACCGGAAGGTGCTGTCATCCAGGAATCAACGTCGTACCATTCGCTGTAATTCCCGAAGCTGGCGCTCTAGGTCCGATATTTGTGATTCACTCTGGCTGGACGCAGGAGCCTTCTGTGGAAGCACAATATAAATGAGCCACACCAGCACACATACGTTTAAGGCGGTCATACGGACGAGATCCAGCGTAACGTAGCCCCTTTTTCCCAGCTGCGGCATCAGCGCGGAGGCCGCCACTTCAGCTGAAGCGGATATCGCGAACCCGAGCGCGATACCGGCGGGAAGACTGCGCCAGGTGATCGCGAGAACCCTCGTCAGGAGCACTGCCACGATCAGCAGCCCGATCTTGATGAAGTTGGCCGAAAAGTTCAGGCTCTGGAATGTCTCGATCCACCGTTCCGCGGCGGGCCGGGTAATCAGGGCGCCAAGAATGGCTGTAATCAGCAGGAGCACAGCCGCAGTCCAGCGCAGCAGTGGCCGCGAAATGTTAGCCAGCTTGGGACTGGATAGCAGTATTTTGCTGCTCAATTCATACAAGACGCCGAGTTCAAGGACTGTGCTGACTCCCAAGCCGACAACGGCAATGGTGAGATAAGTATCTCTGGAAGCGAGAGACCTGGATGCGAGTTCGTCAGCAGAAATCGCGAACGAAAAGTAAAGTAGTTGGAGAACAAGATAGGTCAGAAAGATCGGATACTGCCTCTGCAGCCTGCGGCGCACAAGCAAAATCGCACACGCGAAAAACAAGAGGTTTGGAGCTATCCAAAGAGAGTACCGCAGGAAAATCATGGGCTACCAGAATAGTATTCTCCGATCCAGTAGCCCACAAGAACTTGAGATCACTATCCCGTGCACGACGCGGGCGGACAGATAGGGACCCCGGCTGTCGCTGCCGGAGCAGCGAGGGACAATGCGAGTAGAGCGGCGGCGAGTAGAAGAAGCTTTTTGACGGTGAGTGTCCTGGCTTGAATTGGAGTTGCACGGCGAGAATGCCTCCCAGAGGAGGGGGCCCCACACAAATCGCACTTTCGTTATAGTTCTCAGAAACGTAACAAGCGTCCCGCTGTATCTATTGTGTTATCTGGTAATTAGCATGGCTCTTTGTCTCGGAGCGCAACACTTTGGCTGCCTCAATTCCGAGTGCATTATTGCTATGCGGGAATTCACGGCAGATTGCAGCCTGAGCGGACCGCCATGGGAGCGCGTTTCGTTCAGGACGAGACAATGTGGTGATCAGGTCCGCGCACGACCCCTCGTTTTTCTCGCACTGTATAAAATTTTCCTCAACTTCCCTGCTGGTACAAGCATCGGGTGTATGCTGGACCTGCATCTAAGCCGTGCAAGATGAGTATGTTACGGCGTGCTCAGCGTTGGAAGGCGGTTGGCACCACCCGTGCTTTAGTTGAGAGTGGCTGAGCAAGCCCCCGGAGCCCACACCGGCACGAACGCGGAAGGTGGGGGAGGTAAACGGGATTTGTCCCAGGTTTTGTACGACATGCAAACCGCGTGTCACCCCAGGCACGGACTTCAAAACTCCAGTTGCCCAGGTTTAAATCATGAGTGAGGAAGGAGTCCTCCAACAATGAATCGCGCTTCTTTAGTCATTGCACTGGCAGCAAGCATGGCGGCGTCGGTCGGCTGCGCCAGCAAAAACTACGTTAAACAACAGACCACGCCACTGATTAACAAGACCAACGAGCTTGACGACTTAACCGCGCAGAACTCGAAGAACATAAAGGATGTCGACGCGCGGGCCCAGGCAGGCATTCAGCAGGTGACGCAGGCCGCAGCCGCAGCCGACCAGAAGGCACAGGCCGCCGGTCAGCAAGCGTCTCAGGCGCAGCAGTTGGCTGACAACGCGGTCCATCGGGTTGATGTGCTCTCGAATGCCGTCGCCAACCTCGACAATTATCGGGTTGTCAGCGAAACCGCCGTGCATTTTGGCTTTGACAAGGACTTCCTGACCAAGCAGGCCAAGGAAGAACTCGACAAGCTGGGCACGACCGTGCCGAACGCTAAGGGATACATCATTACGGTAGAAGGTGGAACGGATTCAGTGGGTGGAGCGGACTACAACTACAGTCTTAGCGAACGCCGCGCGAATTCTGTGATCCAGTATCTCGGCTCGAAGTACAACGTCCCGGCACACAAGATCTACTTGATCGGCCTCGGGAAAGATAAGCCGGTCGAGGAGAACAAGACTCGCGAAGGGCGCGCAGCCAACCGTCGGGTGAACATCAAGCTGATGACGAACACGATGGAAGGACAGGGAACGACCAGTGGTTCGGCCACGGGATCGGCGCCTCCGCCTTCAATGTAACGGTGGTCAGCTCAGGCACAAGACAGTCTGACCGGTTTTCCCTCCTCCCCGGAGGACTTCGCTAAAGGCCGCTCTGTAAAACAGAGTGGCCTTTTTTTCGCCCCGGTTAGACCATATGCGGAATGCAGGATTGGTGGGGCTGGTCGAGTAGAATAGCTGTATGTTTCGCCTGTCATTAGTGGTTTGTGTTCTGCTGCTGGGTTTTTCTGCAGTGTCTTCGCTTCTTGCTCAAGACGATACTTCGTCTGCTCCTGGCCAGGTGCGGCAAAGTGATTCCTCCAGTGCTTCTCGCGAAGCGGAAATAAGTTCCAGCAAAGACACCCGAATCGATCTCACGCCGCCGAAAGATGACGCCAAGAACCATCCCGATAGTTCGGTGGCGATCGTGGATTCGGAAGGGTCAGCGGACGACTCGGACGTCGAGGAGATGCATGCGTGGGATCCTCACAAGGCTGCGAAAGATATTGAGGTCGGCGACTATTATTTCAAGCGCCAGAACTATCGTGGAGCGCTGGAGCGCTACAAAGACGCGCTAACCTACAAGCCAAACGACGCGGTGGCGAATTTTCGCCTGGCTGAATGCGAGGAGAAGGTAAATAGTCCTCTCGACGCTGTCCAGCACTACGAAGCCTACCTGAAGATTTTGCCGAACGGCCCGTTGGCCGCCGATGCCCAGAAAGCTCTGGAAAGATTGAAGACCAAGAATCCCAACGCCAGTATCGTAAACGCAAAGTGAAATAGGTTGGTCGAACAGAGCTATCGTGACCGCTGGATGCGCTCCCAGGTCAGACGCCTCTGATGGTCTTCGCCCGTCTCGTGAACCTTCGCTATTAACGTCAGGCGATCGCTCTCGATGGAGAACTGCCGCACGAAGTCCTCTCCGCGCTCTCCAGGGTAGAGCGACTGCTTTAAATGGTGCGTAACTGTGTAAGCCGTGAGGTCAACGGTCCAAGTTCCGAAGTAAGCGTAGTAGCCTTCAAAGGCGCTCGCTTTTTGCTCAGGGGTTGCCGCCGAAATCGCGGCGCGCGAGTCACTGTTCGGGATATCCGGCTTCGGGTCGGACACGATTTGCACGCTCATCCAGCCGCTGCGGTCATAAATCAACAAGCCTTCGGGATGCTTGCCGTAGTAAGGATACCTCACTTCGCCGTGGGGTCCCACGGTTTCAACGCTTACCAGTTGCCACGCGCCAGTCAGTTTTTGAGCGGTGGACGCGGCTAGCGGACTTGCTGGCGCAGGTTTTGCAGACTGGGCGTGACTTAAACCGATACTGAGCAAGCAAACGAGAATCGAAAATCGGAATCGCATGGTTGTCTCCGGTTTAAAAATTGCTCAATTATCTCTTAAAAGTGATCTGTTAACTCGGCAAATACCTTCAGCACCAGCAATCGGCTTGGAGGCTGGGCAGTGGCCAGGTCTTCGTGTTCCAGAATCCAAGTGTCGTCATGAGGCACAAAGACGGCACTGATTCCGGCGAGGAGAGCTGGATTAATGTCGGACTTCGGACTATTACCCAACCATCCAGGTACTTTCCGCAAACAATTCATGTTTTTCAATGACTGAGCAGTAGGTGGCGGCATCCTTTTCAGGAACGACCTCCACTGCCGAGAAATGTTGCTTCAATCCGGAGCGCTCGACTTTTCCCGACTGCTCGTTCGAATCGCCTTTTGTGACCAGCACCAGGCGATGTCTTCCGGCGAGATAGGTAAGCGTTTCTTCCACTCCAGGCAACAACTGGACTGGTTGCGCGGCGATGGTGTGAGCGAAGCCGCGGATCACTTCGTGCAGCGCAGGCGTGAGCGGTTCGACCGAGAATCGCTCAAAGGTCTTGACCAGCGCATGAGCAAAACTACGTAGGCCATAGCCGTGGCTTACGATACAGTCGCGCTCGACGTCATTCAAAATTTCGCGCACCTCTGCCGATGAACGTTGACGATGGTTGAGGAAAGAAATGAAATCGGCGATGGCGCGCTCGAAATAGATATTGTTTTCCCAAAGCGTGTCGTCGGCGTCAATCAGGAGCGTTTGGAAGGCAAATGGGTAAGGCACAGAGACTATGATAGCTGTGCTCGCGCATTCGCAAGGGGAACCACATCAGAAAAGAGGAACTGATACGCGTGCTGCTAGAATTCGGGCAATGGTCATCAGGGGGGAAGTTGCTGTGGTCTTCGTGTGCCTGCTCGCTTCAGCGCAGGTGAAACCGCAACCCAAAGCCAACCCGGCCGGCGAAGCACGTTCTGTGCATATGCACGCGGCAGTGGACCTCAAAAAGCGGTTGATCAAGTTTCGCCAAGTGGAAATGCCTTTCCACTCCGAGGGGCTCTCCGCACGTGAAAAGCAAATGGTCGAGAAGTTGGTTGAGACTTCTCGCTACCTCGACGATATCTACTGGCGCCAGGTCGATCCCGAGGGACTCTCCATCTACCAGACCCTTCAGGGAAGTATCAATTCCGAAGACGCAGATTTGCGGCGATTCCTTTGGATCAATGGATCCCGCTTCGATTTGCTGGATGCGAACAAGCCGTTTGTGGGTGGTCCAGCGTCTCCCGGCGGCGGATTTTATCCTCAGGGTCTGACTCGTGCGCAGGTCGAAAAGTATGTGAACGCTCACCCCGAGAAGCGAGCCGAGATTTATAGCGCAACGACCACCTTGCGTTGGCGCGACCAGGAACTTGAGGCCGTGCCTTACCACGTTGCTTTTCGGGCTTTTCTTGATCCCGCTGCCAAAGCTTTGCGCGAGGCGGCAGAACTGAGTCCGGACGCCGCTTTTGCCAAATTCCTGCGATTGCGCGCTGATGCATTACTCACCGACGACTACTTCAAGAGTGATATCACATGGCTTGAACTGAAGCGTCCCAAAGTTGATGTCATTTTTGCTCCCTACGAAACCTACAACGATGGGTTGCTCGGGATTAAGGCGACCTACGGCGGAGCGGTACTGATCCGCAATGAGGAAGAAAGCCGCCGTATGGAAACTTTTCAGAAATATGTTGCGGAGATACAGGAGGCGCTGCCCGTAGCCGAGAGAGACCGCCCGTCCAAGCGGGGCCTGGAAACTCCCATGGAAGTGGTGGATGCCCCTTTTCGAACCGGGGACCTGGGACATGGATATCAGGCAGTGGCTGATAATTTGCCCAATGACCCGCGGGTTCACGAACTGAAGGGTAGCAAGAAGCTTTTCTTCAAGAACTTTATGGATGCGCGCGTGATCTACGTGATTCTGCCGCTGGCGCGCTACATGATGCCGGCCAAACAGGTGGCGGAGGCTTCGGGCGAAGGATACCTGCTGGGGACGATTCTGCATGAAATCTGCCACGGTCTGGGGCCGGCATTCGCGCACAACAATTCCGGCGACAGGGTCGATATTCGCGCGGCCATTGGACCGATTTACGGTGGACTGGAAGAAGCCAAGGCGGATGTGGTGGGCATGTTCGCCTTGAAGTGGCTCGTCGATCATGGAGTCCTGCCCAAAGACAAGCTAAAGGAGTACTACGCCTCTTATCTGGCTGGAAACTTCCGCACAATACGCTTTGGTGCTGCGGAGGCGCATGGCCAAGCAGAAATGATGGAGTTCAATTATTACGTGGAGCACGGTGCTGTCCGGCGGCTTGCTTCGGGAAAGTACGAAGTTGATTACGAAAAGATGCCAGGACAGATCGAGAATCTCGCGAAGGAGTTGCTCGATATGGAAGCCACCGGCGACCGCGCGCGGGCCGAAGCCTGGTTCAGGAAATACGATGTGATCTCACCCGAGTTGCAGAATTCCCTGAAAAAGGCTGAAAGTGTGCCAGTGGATGTTGATCCGCTGTTCTCGTTTCCGAGGGAAGTGCATTAGGGACCGTTTCAGATAAACAGGGCCTGCTTGCGCTTCGTACGACGGGAAGGTTTTCTTCTGGGGCCTAGTGGAAACAGTGACCTTGGTTACATTCCCCTAACGCTATTGCTCTGCTACGGTGAGTCACAACCTTCGCAAAAGTGGGGAACTTGTGACTCCTGAACTGCGTCGATCGAACTCGCCTTCTCGCAGACGTTCCGCGAGAAGGATCTGCTTTTTACTCT
>Ga0137367_10005366_pt1 | contig 10390 bp, 8 predicted proteins | sample SagtaG_14_FD_104939 | JGI IMG/M metagenome (GOLD analysis project Ga0137367, IMG submission 104939) | Vadose zone soil microbial communities from Sagehorn Ranch, Mendocino, California, USA - Sage1_L_80_16 metaG | ecosystem: Environmental > Terrestrial > Soil > Vadose zone | place: USA... | reverse complement strand
TTACAACATAGCCGGTAATTTCAGGAGCAAGCACACCAAAATAGTTAGAAGCGATAACGAAGAGAATGCCAATAGTAAAGCGATTGCGATACTTCCAGAAATATTTATGTACAACGGCGAGATTTTTCATTGATCAAAAATTATTTTTTTTTTGAGCCCGGCTTTTTGATTCTTATAGCATCGTCTGTTGCGTCGCACTCTTGTACTGCTGAAACTGTGTTTAGCAATGCGAATCGGAATAAATAAAAATTTCAATGCCCCAGTTTCAAAAAGAAATTTGTTCAAAATTACCGCATCACATCCTAATTTTTTTGGCAGATATATTTGAGAATGTATTTTTGCCTCGGAGAGATGGCTGAGCGGTTTAAAGCGGCGGTCTTGAAAACCGTTGACCCAAAAGGTCCGGGGGTTCGAATCCCTCTCTCTCCGCTGAGACCAATAACAAAAGATGCTAAAAGCCCGCAAATTCTACTGTTTGCGGGCTTTTTCGTTTTGGAACTTTATCAAAAAACACCAAAACATCTCAAAATTCCAGTGAGTGATTCGGTGAGTGGTAAAACGAGCCAAAAAAATCACTCACTGGACTAATTCTAAATCACTGAAAACCAACCTGTATCACTATCGAACATCTTGTCTTCAATCAACTGCAATTCTACATTTGTAAACCTTTAAATGTATTGTATGTTAGAGAAGAGTTTAGGCTTGCTTTTTTTTCTCAGAAAACCAAGCCCATACAGAAAAGGACCCAAACTTGTTTTTTTGCGTATTACTATAGACGGTATACCAAAAGAATTGTCACTGAAAAAAACCTGGGATCCAAACCGCTGGAATACTCATGCAGGCAGAGCCAGTGGTACGAAAGAGGATGCTAAGTCACTCAATGCTTATCTTGATTTAATCTTAGCAAAAGCACATGAAGCGCGTACAAAACTGATTGAGAAAAATGCGCCTATTACTTCTGTTGCTATAAAAGAAATTCTCACAGGAGCCGCTGAAAGAAAAAAAATGTTTCTCAAAATCTTTGAAGATCATAATAAAGAAATGGAAGCGCTTGTTCAAAAAGAAGAATATAGTCCGGCAACGTTCGAAAGATTTACGACTGCTATGAACTTCGTTCGTGATTTTTTGCAAAGCAGGTACAGCATGCAAGACATAAATATTCATTCTCTGGATCTTGAATTTGTAAAGGCATTCTTTTATGGTTGCGAACAATCCGGAATTGTAATCATAATACTTCTATTAAATACATAACCAATGTAAAAAAGATAATTCTTTTATGTGTTGCTCATGGTTGGCTACAAAATGACCCATGGGCTCTGTTTGATATGACGCAACACCGGCACAGCTTATGCCGTGCCTTAATGCACCTATCATTTTTTCATTCGCAAATACATCAAGCTTTTTTACATTCTCACCCTGAACATTCATGATTCCTACATCGCCAAGAATGTCAACAAGACCAGCTTTGTTCACTTCTACATTAATTCGTTTGGCAGCGAGACCAATATCACGCAGCAAGCTGCTAAGCTCTCCCGTTGCATTTGGAATTTTTCTGTACTGCTGAAAGGTAAATTCGTCAAGCGTAAGGATTTGCCCGTTTGACATTTGCTATGAGTTGTTCGGTGAAATTAAAGTCTGTCCTTTTTTATTTTCTTAACCATCTCCAATCCATTTTTTACTGATATTTCAATAGATACAAAATCACCTGCCTCAATTAAATTTTTATTTATGAGGCTACTTCCGATACCCACTGAAGATACACCTGCCGCAAACCATGCATTAAGACCCTCTTCACTCAATTCAAGCCCTCCTGTTGGCATGAATAGCAGCTCGGGAAATATTTCTTTTACTGCCCTTATATAAGAAGGGGTTAATAAATTGCCCGGAAAAAGTTTAATGAGTGTTGCGCCCAAATCTTCTGCGTGAATAATTTCGGTAGTAGTCATGCATCCGGGTATCCAAAGCAAACTGTTGTTATGAACGACATTTGCCACTTCTTTAACTACCCCCGGACAAACAACAAAATCGGCACCTTCATTTACAAACTCTGTTGCCGCAATTTTATCCTTGATTGTACCGGCTCCCAATAGCAAGCCAGGTAGTTCTTTGTCTGCAACTTTTCTAAGTTGTATAAAATTTTCCCATGCAGTATCGCCGCGGTTGGTGTATTCTATTACACGAATTCCCGCCCGATACATAGTTTTCAATATTTGTGCACTTACATCAGCATTGGGATGAAAATACAAGGGTAATATCCCCTGCTCAATAATAAGATTTAATGCTTTTTTCTTTTTATCCATGACAGCGATTTTTTATTCTAAAAAATTTGGTGACAAACACTCTGTAAATGCATGTCGAATGCGGCGAGACATCTCCCGAAATGTATCAGGTTAAAATGTCGGAAGATCTCTCCTATCATCGAAAATGACGATGCGATTTTCCGGACTGTTCATAAAGAACATATACCACAAAAGTGCGACGCAACCGGGAATACCATGAAATACCAAAGCCGGTCTTATAAAATTTCCTCTTATTTTATTCTTACCAAAACTTCACATACAGCGCTGCAATCAATAAGAGTGTAAGAACAATTAATCCTAACGTAGATGGCTTTACTTTAAACATTTCTTTATCCAATTCAAATGCATTCGGATTTACTTTTGGTCCTACCAGGCTGATGGCAATCATGATAATCATCGTGAACAAAAACGACAAGCCCATGCAAATGTGAAATGGTATTTCGTAGCCGCCTTTGCCGTTGGGATAAGCTGTATAGAAAAACGTATTGTGCCCGAATAGCTGCGGCGCAAATTCGTTGAACAAAATCGAGAGCAGAAAACCTGTTATAACGCCTGCAACTGCTGCTGCGCCTGTGGTTCTTTTCCAAAACATACCCAGGAAAAACATTGCAAATACACCGGGGCTTATGAAGCCCGTATATTTTTGGATGTAGGTAAAACCACCCACGCCGCCAATGCCCAGCAAGTCGTTCCAGGTAAAGAGCACCGCAAGAATCATCGCCACAAAAACAGTTACTCTCCCTGTTATTACCAACTTTCTCTCATCAGCCTGTTTGCCAAAATATTTTTTATAAACATCTAATGTAAAAATGGTGGAAATGCTGTTCACTTTTCCTGCCAGCGACGCTACAATAGCCGCCGTTAAAGCTGCAACAGATAAGCCTTTTAGGCCTGTGGGCAAAAAAGTAAGTACGGCTGAGTAGGCTCCATCTTTACCGCCAATCAACTGGGGCAAATGCCCATTCTTATACAGCACAAAGGCAGCAATACCGGGCAGCATTACAATAATCGGCATCATTAACTTTAAAAGACCGGCAAACAAAATTCCGGTGCGGGCAGTATGCAAATCGGCACCCAAAGCTCTTTGCGTAATATACTGATTGCAGCCCCAGTAATTAAGATTGATTATCCATATACCAGCCATATAAGAAGCCAAACCTGGAAAAGTGAGATACTTATCAATTTCAAGCTGTGAAGATGTAGCCGTTGGTTTAGGAATAATGATTCTGAAATGTTCAGGCGCATCTTTCAGTAACGCCGTAAAACCTGCAATGGCATCTTTACCTAAACCAAACTTTTCGCTTACAACATTTAATGCAATGTAAGTAGTTACCAGACCCCCAATTATTAATACCGCTACCTGAATTACGTCAGTGTATGCTACTACTTTCATGCCGCCCAATGAAATCAGCAATGCAAAAATTGCAAGTCCAATCATGATTGTATGCAAGTATTGCCCTCCTGCAAGTCCATTAATGGCAACTGCACCCAAATATAAAATGGAAGTGAGGTTCACAAACACATAGAGAAACAGCCAGAATATCGCCATAATCAAAGCCACCGTTTCGTTGTATCTTGTTTTTAAAAATTGCGGCATGGTGTAAATATGATTTTTAAGATACACAGGAATAAACCACACTGCAACAATAATGAGTGCAATCGCAGCAATCCATTCGTAAGCTGCAACTGCAACGCCCAAAAAATATCCTTCACCGCTCATGCCGATAAATTGCTCTGCCGAAATGTTCGATGCAATCAATGATGAGCCAATCGCCCACCACGTAAGCGTCCCCTCAGCAAGAAAAAATGCCTTCGCATCATGTTCCTGGCTTTTGCGTTTGCGGTAAATGTTATATCCATACACAGATACAATTACGAAATAGATTATGAATACTGCATAGTCTGTAAAGGCGAGATTTTTATTCATGGCAAGTGTGTTAGTGGTACTGAACTATTTGGTTAAAGCGAATCCATTTAATTATATTAGTAAGTATAATAATAATAATATTTTTTTACCCAAGCTGCATTGCTGCTATTTAACTTTTCGTTGCGTCGCACACTTGTACGTTTAGAACATTACTCAGCAATTTGAACCACAAAGTCACAAGAACACAAAGTGTCACAAAGTCTTGTGTTTCTTCGTTTACTTGATATCTTACACAACTCATCTTATTTTATAATACACATCATTCCATCTCAATTCATTTTTGAATTGATAGAGATTTGTATTCTTACCAATCAAAGCAAATTCAATGTCTGCCATTGCAGCAAAATCTTCCATATGTTCTGCAGTTAAGTTCTGACTGTAACCCGTATGATGTGCACCGCCCGCATAAATCCACGCGGCACAGCCTGTTTTCATATCCGGATATGGTTTCCATAACACACGTGCCACAGGTAGTTTCGGCAACTCGTGACTTGGAGCTACAGCTTCAACTTCATTCACCAATAAACGAAAACGGTTACCCATATCAACGATTGATGCATTGAGTGCGGGACCGGCTGCAGAATTAAACACCAATCTCACAGGATCTGCTTTGCCGCCAATTCCCAAAGGATGTATTTCGCAGGAAGGTTTGCCATCTGCAATGCTTTCGCATATTTCAAGCATATGAGAGCCAAGCACCATTTCATTACCAGGTTCAAAGTGATACGTATAATCTTCCATAAAAGAATTACCACCGCGCAAGCCGCTGCCCATTACTTTCATTGCACGCACGAGCGCAGCCGTTTTCCAGTCACCCTCACCAGCAAAGCCGTAACCAGCTTTCATCAAACGTTGTGCGGCAATGCCCGGCAACTGAACCATGCCGTGCAAATCTTCGAAGGTATCAGAGAAGCCTTTGAAGTTGGCATTTTCTAAAAAGGCTTTCAATCCCAATTCGATTTTTGCTGCATCTTTCAATGATTGCCTTTGTGCGCCATCTTTCAGTAAACCATTTTTAAAGGTATAGCTGTCTTCATATTCTTCTATTAATGTGCCTACAGATGCATCACTCACTTCATTAATCACTTTTACCAAATCGCCAATGCCATGCGTGTTTACAGAATAGCCAAACTTATACTCAGCTTCCACTTTATCACCATCGGTAACAGCTACAAAACGCATGTTATCACCAAAGCGCACAAATCTTGCTCCTTGCCAGTCGTGCCAGCCTGCAGCTGCTCTTGCCCATGCGCCAATGCTTTTCAGCGCTTCCTCATCCTGCCAATGCCCGACAACTACTTTGCGGTTCATGCGCAAACGACTTACCATAAAACCAAACTCCCTGTCACCATGAGCACTTTGATTGAGGTTCATAAAATCCATATCAATATCGCTCCAGGGAATATCACGATTGAACTGCGTATGCAAATGGAGCAAAGGTTTTTGCAGATTCTTTAATCCATTCACCCACATTTTTGCAGGAGAGAATGTGTGCATCCATGTAATAATACCTATGCAATCTTTTGTGTTATTGGCTTCCGCGCAGGTATTGTAAATTTCTTCAGGCGTTTTTACTGTTGGCTTAAAAATTACTGTTACAGGAATTTGCGTCGCCTCGTTCAATTCTTTAGCAATGGTTTGAGAATGCTCAGCAACTTGCTTTAACGTTTCTTCGCCGTATAAATGCTGGCTGCCTGTAACAAACCAAATTTCGAGTTGTTTGAAATTAATCATAGAAGTTGTTTAATTAATTCATGTTGTCAAATATTTTTTTTGAACCACTAAGGGCACGAAGAATAAAAGGTTCACGAAGTATTTCCTTTGTGTTTCTTTGTGTACTTAGCGGCTTTGTGGTTCTCATTGTTGAATAATGTTCGGAACGTAAAAGTGAGTGACACAACCGGCGATACCATGAAACACTACAACTGGTACATAAAAAATTGTTATTCACATTCATGGTTTACGATTTATGTTACTCGCTTGCAATAATATCAACATCCTTCACCCTTTCAGGAAACCACACAATCATTTCACCTTTTCCTCTGTTTGCCCATGAATAATATGGAATTGCTGTAAAAGGCTGTGTTACAGTGTTCACTGTTTTATCATCATTGTTTATAATTATCGCAGGCACATTACTTTTTAAAACGATAACACCATTCAACAAATCTTTTTTGTACTCGGTTGTAAACGAAGCTGTCGATGGCATAACAATGTTGCCTGCCCTGCCATTATTGTCAACCCATTCAGCGCAATAAATAATCGGACCCCGCTGCAATGCAAGCTTACCTATATCGGCTTTTACGTTTTCATTTGCCACAACACGTTCTATAGTCATTGGTAATTTTATCTCAACCACATCATTCTTGTTCCATGTTCTGTTTAAAACGGCATAACCATTTTGCACATCATATTCAACAGGTTTGCCATTAATTTTTATAGGTATTTGAGCTTGTATTCTCATCGAATTTTCAAATGAATACAAATCAGATGGAATGGCTTCGCCACGCACCCATCCCGGTATTCGTATAAGCAAAGAAAATACAGTGGATGATTTTGGCCGAACAGTAAATTTTAAATCACCATCCCACGGATAATTATTTTGCTGTATGATGTTAACAGGCTTGCTTTGCACATTAAGCGAAGTATTGCTGTTGATGAAAAGATTTACAAAGAGCTTATCATCTTTTTGCGCATATACATAGCCGGGAACTGATGGCAGCAACCTTACCAGATTTGTGGGACAGCATGAGCAAGGAAACCAGCCAGAACGTTCCGGCTCCATGCTGGGATGCGAGAAGCTGTTTTTTATTTGCATGGCATTGGTGTAGAAAAACGATTTGCCATCCAGCCCAACACCGGAGATTAATCCGTTATACAATATTTTTTCAAGCACATCAATGTATTTAGAATCGCCGTGCAGCAAAAACATGCGCTGGTTCCAAAACACATTGGAAATGGCAGCGCAGGTTTCGTTGTATGCAGTTGCGTTGGGCAATTCATAATCGGTACCATAACGCTCGCCATCAGGAATAGCGCCTGCACCACCCTGCACATACAATTTCTTTGATACCCAATTGTTCCAGATGGTATCAATCGTATTCAATGATTTTTCATCGCCGGTTAATGCAGCAACATCCGTTACTGCTGAATACAAATAGCCTGCACGCACTGCGTGCCCTTCTGCTTCTGTTTGCTCAACCACAGGTTTATCATCCTGCCAGTAAGAGCCGTTTTTAAATGGATCTTTATTTGTTGAATCGTAACCATTGTAATGACCACGTTCTTCTATAAAAAACTTTGCAGTTTGCAGATACTCTTTTTTCCCGGTGATACGGTAGAGTTTTACCAAACCCATTTCAACGATTTCATGACCCGGGGCAACATGCCTTTTATCAGGACCAAATACAGAGCAAACAAGGTCAGCATTTTTCAACGCAATGTTAAGCAATGTGCGTTTGTCTGTTGCCATGTAGTGCGCCACAGCTGCTTCATACAGGTGACCTGCATTGTATAATTCATGGCTCATTTCTCTTTCTTTCACCCATCTCTGCATGCCCGCCCATTCATGCGGATGTGCAGGGTCAATGGTTCGTGCGGTATATAAATAACCATCAGGCTCCTGCGCTCTGCCAATAATTGCAATTAATGAATCGAGATACGCTTCGAGCTTTGCATCAGGAAAAAGACTTAGTGAATAAGATGCACCTTCAATGGTTTTATAAATATCAGTATCATCAAAAGGAAAGATGGTGCAAAACTTTCCGCTTCTTGCAGCAGCCATTAAAAAATTCTTTACACGACCAGTGTTCTCACAACGTTCAAACGATGCAGGTATGGTAACTGTATGATTAATTTTTATTCTTGGCAGCCAAAAGTTATCTGTAAGCTTTACGCTTGTAAATGGCACAGCCTGTATTGGATAATCTTTGTTTTGCGAAAATGCAGGATTAAATATTGCTAAAGAAAATATCAGGAAAAAGTGTTTCATATTTTTAGTTTTTGTTAAGTGTCAATTAGCTTGTAACATTTTTTAGAGCATTGTAAACAGCTAGTCACGTCTGTCCATAATAACTATCCGGTCCATGCTTTCGTTCATAATGTTTTTTAATCAATGCGTCTTTCAAACGCGGAGCATCGTTTCTTATCTGTTCAGTTAAATAAGCCATTTGTGCAACTGTTTCTAATACGGCACTATTGTAAACTGCTTTCTCCGGTGTTTTGCCCCAGGTAAATGGTGCATGATTCCCTACCAAAATCATTTCTACTTCTTCATAGCTTAATGCGCGTTCGTGAAAGCAGTTGATGATTTGAAAACCCGTTTCAAATTCATAATCGCCTTTAATCATTTCATCCTGCATCGGCGGTGCACATGGAATGTCGGCAGTAGTATGATCTGCATGCGTGGTGCCGAAAATCGGAATGTCACGTTGTGCCTGCGCCCATGCTGTTGCATAAGTTGAATGTGTATGCACAATGCCGCCAATCTTTTCCCATTGCTTATACAGCACTGCATGTGTTTTTGTATCCGATGAAGGACGCAAGGAACCTTGGACAATGTTTGCATCAAAATCTACAATTACCATTTTGTCTGGAGTTAACTCCTCGTAGGGAACGCCGCTTGGTTTAATTGCAAACACACCAAGATTTCTGTCAGCAGCACTTACATTTCCAAAGGTGAATAAAACCAAACCCAACTTTGGTAATTGCATGTTTGCTTCGTAAGCGGATTGTTTTATGTGCTCGTATTTCATATAGTGAATGGATGAGGTGGTGAATAGTGAGTGTGAGTAATTTACCCACAACTGACAACTCACGCACATGTCTCTTCGATAAATTTTCCTAACTCTTTATACTGCTCATATCTCTTCTTATACAATTCTACATTTGCTTCATTCGGATGATATTCTGCATCAAATCCCTGACCCATTGCAGCCATTGCATCTTCTACTTTATTATAAATGCCTGCTGCTGTTGCTGCAAACATTGCTGCACCTGTAGCGCATGTTTGTTCGGAGCTGTGAATGCGTATTGACATGTTCATTATATCTGCCATTGTTTGCATAACATAAGAAGATTTTTTTGCCACACCACCCAAACCAATCAAGCCTTGCACATGCACACCTTCATCATTAAATCTGTCAACAATTGCTTTTGCGCCAAAGCAGGTCGCTTCAACCAATGCTTTAAAAATACGCGGTGCACTTGTTCCTAAATTAATGCCGCTAATCGCTCCTTTCAGCAACTGGTTCGCGTCAGGTGTTCTTCTTCCATTTAACCAATCAACCGCTAATTCATCTTTCTCATTTATTGGAAGTTTCCCTGTCTCTTTTGAAAGCTCGCTAATGATTTTGTGATTAATTTCTTGTTGCAGCAAGTCTGCCACTGCAGCATCAATTACTGATGATTGTTTCAATAAATTATCTACCGGCCAGCCAATTAATCTTTTGAACCACGCATACACATCACCAAATGCGCTCTGACCAGCTTCAAGTCCCATCATGCCGGGGATGATTGAACCTGGCACCTGTCCGCAAATTCCTTTTACGAGCTTATCTTTCACTTCGTTCATCGGTGCAACCAGCATGTCGCATGTGGAAGTGCCCATCACTTTGCTTAAATGATATGGCTCAATTTGTCCGCCCACTGCACCCATGTGCGCGTCGAATGCACCCACACTAATAACAACATCAGTTGATAATCCCAACCGCTCTGCCCACTCTTTTGAAAGATTACCCGCAGGTTTATCCGAAGTATATGTTTCAGTAAATAACCGTGATGAAAAACAATTCAGCAAAGGGTCTAATGAATTAAAGAAATCGTTTGGTGGCAAACCACCATATTCTGCTGCCCACAATGCTTTATGTCCTGCAGCGCAAACACTGCGTTTCATTAGATGCACATCATTGCCACCTGTTAAAAGAAAAGGAATCCAGTCGCAATGCTCTACCCATGAGTAACATGCTTTGCGCACTTCATCATCAACACGAAGTATGTGCAATAATTTACTCCAGAACCATTCAGAAGAATAAATGCCGCCTACATACTGCAAATAGTTGATACCAAATTTGGCAGCATGCTCATTAAATTCTGCTGCCTCTTTTGTGGAAGTATGGTCTTTCCACAACACAAACATGGCATTGGGATTATTTTCAAACTCGGG
>Ga0137367_10005365_pt1 | contig 10393 bp, 10 predicted proteins | sample SagtaG_14_FD_104939 | JGI IMG/M metagenome (GOLD analysis project Ga0137367, IMG submission 104939) | Vadose zone soil microbial communities from Sagehorn Ranch, Mendocino, California, USA - Sage1_L_80_16 metaG | ecosystem: Environmental > Terrestrial > Soil > Vadose zone | place: USA... | reverse complement strand
TCATTAGGTGAAAACCAAACCATGTCTCCCGGATAAATTTCTTCAATCGGGCCACCTTGGCGTTGTACCCAACCGCAACCTGATGTTACAATTAAAGTTTGACCTAGCGGATGTGTGTGCCATGCTGTTCGGGCACTAGGTTCAAATGTAACGACGGCTGCTGCTGCACGTCTCGCATCATTTGGCTGAAACAGCGGATCAATGCGTACTGCACCGCTAAACCAATCTTCGGGTCCTTTGCCTGAAGGCTGTGAACCAACTCTTGTAATTTCCATAACTGACTTTTTTTTACTCCGCTCCTGTATGAGTATGATTTACAAAATTTATTAAACCTATTGATGAAATGAAATATCTGTGATCTCTTTGCACAAATTAAGAAATCTCTCTTGTAATAGAATATCATCAGCCTCGGGGTTATGATGTCTTTCTTTTTGATGAAAAAAATAACGACCGCTTACTTTCGCGTTCTCATCGTTACTTACAGCGAGCCACACTTGTGTCTCATATCCTTTTTGCAGGTTATCAGGTGCACCACGACCACCCATTTTTGTAGGAACCCAACCGGGGTCAACTGCATTAGAATAAACCTCTAACCATTTCCGTGCTACTACCATACAAAGCATCAACACATGCAACTTTGAATCGGAATATGTTATGCGACTAATATCACTTTTGAAGTAGTCGAGTTTCGAACGTCCCTGTAAATGCATTTCGGAACTCAGGTAGATCAATCGCTTGGGTCTTTGGATCAAGCATGTAAGAATATAAGGTGCTAATGTATTGACCATGAAAATATCTTTTGCCGAAGCTCGATAAACTCCTGCATTATGAATAACGGTATCGAATTTACCCAATTCATTAACTGCGTGAGCAAGCCTTTTAGTTTCTTCGATGTTTGATAAATCTCCTGTTAAAATATTCTCTGCACCGGCGACTTTTCTTATAGCCTCATGACTACGTTCAAGATTGCGTGCATGCAATACAACCTTATGCCCCTGTTCTATCAATAACTTTGCGGACAATTGCCCAAGTCCATCGGCTGATCCTGTAATAAATATTCTTGCCATTTCACTGTATCCCGCTTTATTCTTTTTCGCTCAGTTCCCTTTACTTGTTAGTCCATCAATTTTATTTTTTTAAAGATGCCATATCAATAACGAAGCGATATTTCACATCACCTTTCAGCAAACGTTCATACGCTTCATTGATTTGCTGGATGTTGATCATCTCTATATCTGCGACGATATTGTGTTCGCCACAGAAGTCAAGCATCTCCTGTGTTTCCGCAATGCCGCCGATTGCAGAGCCAGCGAAGCTTCTCCGAAAAGGAATGAGGCTGAATGCAGCAACAGGCAGCGGATGTTCCGGTGCTCCTACCAAAGCGAGTGAACCATCTACACTTAACTGGTTTAAATAAAGATTGATATCGTGCTGTGCGGAAACGGCATCCAAAACGAAATGAAGTTTGCCTGCATACCTTTTCATTTGGTCTTCATCTTTCGACAACACTACGTCATCGGCACCAAGGCGTTTTGCATCTTCCACTTTCGATGGCGAAGTGGTATATACAATAACCTCTGCACCCATCGCCTTTGCGAGCTTAACAGCCATGTGTCCCAAGCCACCTAGACCAACAATTCCTACCTTTTTACCGGAACCGACATTCCAATGTTTCAGCGGTGAATAGGTAGTAATGCCTGCACACAGCAAAGGCGCAGTAGCCGCGAGATCAAGATTTTCCGGTACGCGTAAAACAAAGTCTTCGTTTACGACGATGCTTTCTGAATACCCGCCATAGGTTTGTGTGCTAAGGTATTTATCAGGTGAATTGTATGTTTGAGTATTGCCCTGTTCACAATGTTGTTCCACTCCTTCTTTACAATACTGGCATTCACGACAGCTATCTACCATACACCCTACCGCAGCAAGGTCGCCAACTTTAAATTTCGTAACATGATCGCCAACACTTACAATTCTACCTACAATTTCATGACCAGGCACACATGGGTAGATCGTACCGTGCCATTCATTTCTTGCTGTATGAAGGTCTGAATGACAAACACCACAATACAATATTTCGATCTCAACATCATGTGGTGTTGGTTTTCTTCTTCGGATGTTTAATTGTTGCAAAAGTGCATCTGCTGCTTCTGTACCAAATGCTTTTACTTGTTTTGTTTTAATGATAGTTGCACCTTCCGCTGTTGTTTTTGTTAATTCCATAGTATTAATTTTTTTTATTTCAATCATCTAATTCTTTACACTTCAAATTCCACCAATAACCATACTATTTTCTATTGTTACTGCCTCCATTTTATTGGATGAACTCAATTTGGTGACTTTGTTACTCAGAATATCTTTCGTGGTAATTTCTATTCCCGGTTTTTTGATATCAGGAACAGGAGACAAAATTTCTCATCATCATACAGATTTTTATTCATCCAATGTCTTAATAATCTTCGCTGGAACTCCACCTACAATTGTATTTGGCGGAACATCTTTTGTTACCACCGCACCCGCTGCTACAACCGAATTTTCACCGATAGTTACTCCTGCAAGAATTGTAGCTCCTGCACCAATCCATGCCTTTTTCTTTATCACTATCGGGTGAGAAATCGTAGCTCTCCTCTGTTCAGGATTTAAAGGATGATTTGTTGTGATAAGATTTACTTTAGGACCAATTAGTACTTCATCCTCCAATGTAATACCACCTCTGTCCATAAAAGTGCCGGCATGATTTACAAAAACATTTTTACCGATGTTGATGTTCTCCCCGAAATCAGAATAAAATGGTGGAATCAAAAAGAATGTATCATCAACTTTTTTACCGATTAATTCACTGAAAACATCCCTGATTTTTTGTAAATCATCAGTAACAAGGTTATTAAGTTTAGCTGTTGTACGAATCGCTTTTAAAATCACTGCAAAAAGCTGCGGATATTCCTGGTCATCAAGACGAATCACTTCTCCTGATTTATCCCGTTCAAAAATGTCTTTATCGAATTGATTCATATCTCTTGTGCGTTTTCTGAAATACTTATTGTTATCAGCGCACAAAGGTATTTTACTCATTACCTGTGCTGGTAATGATTATCAAACCAATGATTAAGAATTTCAAACAGTTTGCACGCGTAAAGAGGAAGGTGCAGTTCCTGTCATTCTTTTGAAGAAGTTATTAAAGTAGGTAGGGTATTCAAAGTCAAGTGCATAAGCAATTTCAGTAATGGTCCAATCGGTATGTTGCAGTAATGCTTTTGCTTCGGCAATGATTCTTTCAGCAATATGTGTGGTAGTTGACTTGCCGGTAACTTCTTTCACTGCACGATTCAAATGATTAACATGTATGGACAATCTTTTGGCAAAATCATTTGCTGTTTTTAATTGCAGTGGGTGGTCTGTGCTTTCGATGGGAAATTGTCTTTCCATCAATTCAAGAAATACCGAGGTAATACGGGAAGCGGCGTTTTTGTGTTTGTCATAGTTTTCAGAAGGTTGCATTTTTAATGCTTCGTGAATAATCAGATTGATATAGCTGCGTATCAGGTCATCCTTAAAAGTATAATCGGTCTGTTGTTCATCGATCATTTTTTGGAAAATGCTACTTAAAAACTCCCGTTGTTTGTCGGTTATGTTTAAAATGGGTGTGCCACCAATCTTAAATAAAGGCGACTGTTGAAGGCTTTCGGAGCGGTCAGATAGCCTTAAAAAGTTTTCAGAAAAGAGGCAGGTATAGCCTTTATATATTGATGAAAGTGTTTCCCATGAATAAGGTATGTGCGGATTGCCAAAGAACAAAACAGTACCGTCAGTTTCAAAACTTCTATCAGCATAGTGAATAATACTCTTACCGGTCGTCAGGCAAATTTTATAAAAATCCTTTCTGCTGTAATTGCGGGTTAAACTGCTGTCACTTTCTATTTCAAACGCATTAAATCCTTTCAACTTCAGTTTCGTATTGAATTCTGACACCTCCCGAACACTTTTACTTTTCATCCGACAAAGTTAAGAAAATCAAACAGAGTGAATTCTAATTAAGAATTCGGTTTGTTGATACCCAGATTTTCACGAGAATACTTTTCAGGAGACTCAATAATCTTCGCAATAAACGTCGCCAAACTTTTCTTAGAAATCACAGAGCCTTTTTCAGGTTCTCCTTTCCTTGTGATTTCGTAATTCACTTCATCTGCATTGGTAAACCATGTTGGTCTTAAGATTGTGTAATCAAGATTGGATGCTTCTATAACATCTGCTAATTTTCTGTATGGTTTTAATACCGGTCGCGGCGGTGTATCGTAAATACCGATAGAACTTATTGCAATGATTCTTTTCACTCCTGTTTCTTCCATTGCTTTCACAATATTCTTTGCCATTACTTCCAAATCACCTGCAAGATTTACATAAACAATATCCTGTCCTTTGATAGCATCTTTTAGTTGATTATAATTCAAAACATCGCCTTCTATAATGTTGAACTTAGAAATATCTTTATTTCTTAACCTGTTTTTGTTTCGCAAAAACAAAGTGAGATGAATATCATCTCTCTTTATCAAAATATCAATGACATGTTTGGCAAGACCGCCACTCGCACCGAGAATGATTACATTTTCCATCTTTAAGTTGTACAACTCCTATTTTTCTTTGGTGAAGAATGACCTGGTAAAAAATCAGTTCGTATTTCGCGGCGGCACAACGGCGCCTTTATCAATCCAAAGTTTAAACTGGTTGAAGAATTCAGCATAACTAAGAGGTGGTGTGGTTCTGCCTTCACCGGGTTGCCAACCCCATTTAACCAAATCTGTTTTCATGTGCTCGATAAGGTCATTCAATGATTTGCCGCCATTTTGTTTTGGGTCTTTTAATTGCATTGCCAAATCATGAGGAGACCTTCCCTGGAAAACCAGCTTCATATTTGATGATGGTAAATGCCAATCTTCGGCACCGGGTGGCATATTTAAACCGGGTGTATTTTCTGTTTGATGACAGTTAGAACATTTCAATGCATAAAGTCCTTTTCCATCAACACCGCGTTTTACACCTTGCGGATGCAAATGATTGTCGTCTCCGTTCAATGGAACATCGCCTGCCGGATGACAGTTCATGCAGCGCGGAGACATTAGCACTTTGTACACTTCAAGAAATGCTTTTTGAGAAACAATGCTATCATCTTCTGAAGTTGAAGTATAGTGAGAGTGATTTATTTTTTTATCATCATTTTTAAAAGACAATGTTGCTAACGATAAAGCAATTACAATACATGTTGAGTATATTGTAATGCGACTAAGTTTTAATGAATGATGTTGAATCTTCATATTGATGTGTTTGTGTTTTTCAAGAAGATTATTTACAGTATGCAAAGAATAAAATAGTGAGTTATTTTATCAATAAGGTAATAAGATTTTTTCCTCTTGTAATTTCTTTTTTTACTAAGGTCAATAATCTCTGAATAACCTTATTACTTTAGTTGAAAATATGATTGATATAAATTCTTAACCTTATTATCTTATGCCTCTTTTAGTTTGTTGATATCACTAATTTATCCCTTAGTTGGAACCTCTCTAAGTTTGATTTTTTTTATCAACTTCAACAGATGCCGTGATACGCAGATAAAATGTTCCAAAGTAAATCGAAATTAAACGCTACAGCCAAATTAATAGCAAGGCGTTCAAGAGTGCGACGCAACGATGATGCTACAAAGAACTACAGCCGGGCTCAAAATCTATCACAAAATTTTGCTGTTATGCTTTCATTAAATCGGAAGATTGTAAAGGCAATCTCCTAACACGTTTACCTGTTGCCGCAAAAATGGCGTTGGCGATAGCAGGCGCAAGCGGCGGAACACCGGGCTCTCCTGCACCACCCATTTTTTCATCGCTCTCAACAATGTACACTTCAATAAGAGGCGTTTCATTCATACGCGCCATTTTATAATCATGGAAATTTCTTTGTTTAACACGTCCTTTCTCCAATGTTATTTCGCCATACAAAACAGCGGTGAGACCAAAGATGATTCCGCTTTCCATTTGCGCTTTTACGCCTTCGGGATTTACAGCGAGACCGCAATCAATGGCACAGGTAACTTTGTGCACATGAAGATGGCCGTAATCAATTGATATCTCCGCAACCTGTGCAACAAAACTTAAGAACGATTCGTGTACTGCTACTCCGCGAAATCTTCCATGCGGCAACGGTTTATCCCAACCTGATTTTTCTGCAACAAGATTGAGCGCAGCAACATGCCTCTTGCTTTTTAAAATAGTGCGACGATAAGCCACAGGGTCTTTGCCTGCTGCAAATGCGAGCTCATCAATCATTGTTTCCGTTACAAATGCAGTATGTGTATGACCTACCGAGCGCCACCATAAAACTGTTACCGGAAGTTTTGGAGAGTGCAATTCTATATTGTGATTCGAAACTGATTCCAAATACGGAGAGTCACTTACACCTTGAACAGAAGTTGGATCAATACCATCTTTGATAGATGCTTCGAACGGTGTACCAATCATAATAGACTGCCCAACAATTCTATGATGCCATGCTGTTGGCATGCCATTGGCATTAAGCCCTGCATTTACATGATGCAAAAAAGCGGGGCGATAATAGCCGCCGTGAATATCATCTTCACGTGTCCAAATTAACTTGATAAACTTGCCGCTTGCTTTTGCAATGTGCACTGCTTCGCTAACAAAATCAGAAGTAGCATTTGCCCTTCTTCCAAACGCGCCGCCAAGAAACATTGTATTTACTTTTACCTGTTCAGGTTTAAAGCCAAGTATCTTAGCTGCATTGGTTTGATCTAACATTGGCGCTTGTGTTCCTGTCCATATTTCACAGGTATCTCCGCTGATTTTTACTGTGCAGTTAAGCGGTTCCATCGGTGCATGAGCGAGATAAGGAAATATATATTCGGCTTCTATTTTTTTTGCAGCGTTAGAAAGAGCATCATCCGTATTTCCTGCCTGCACAACAGTTGCTCCTTTTGTTGTTGCTAATTTGCTATAATCTTCAAATTGAGCAGTGCTGTCAATGTTCTGGCCTGCACCAAGTTCCCAATCAACTTTTAGTGCATCACGACCTTGTTTTGCAGCCCAGAAATTATCTGCTATAACAGCAACGCCGGTAGGAATCTGCACTACATCCTTTACACCCTTAACAGCTTTTGCAGCGCTTGCATCATAAGATTTTACTGTGCCGCCAAACACGGGAGCATGGGCTGTTACAGCAATCAACATTCCATCAAAATATACATCCATGCCAAACATTGCTTCACCGCTTATCTTGGCTTTTGTATCCAAACGTTTCTTTGCTTTTCCTATGTACTTCCAGTCTTTTTTTTCTTTCAATTTTACAGAAGCAGGTGGGGAAAGTTTTGCAGCATCATTAGCAAGTTCGCCATAGCTCGCACGATTATTACCTGCAATTACAAAACCATTTTCTGTTTTACATTCAGAAGGAGAGACATTAAATTTTTTTGCAGCGGCTTCAATCAACAATGTTCTTGCAGTAGCGCCTGCGCTACGATAACGGTCAAACTCAGACCATGTAGTGCTTGAGCCGCCTGTTATTTGCACGCCGTAAGCAGTATGAATATAGGATTGTCCCGGTGGTGCATGTTCAACTGTTATCTTGCTCCAATCACAATCGAGTTCTTCTGCGATAAGCATAGGTAATGTAGTCCACACACCCTGCCCCATTTCTACATGCGCAAGAATAATTTTTACCGTGTTATCCGGCGCAATATTTAAATAAGCATTGGGAGCAAATAATATTTCAGGCGTTCCTCTTCCCGGAACAAAACGTTTAGCGCCTGCAGGAACAAAAAAAGAAATCAACAAGCCACCACCAATCATGCTGCCCGTCTTTAAATCACGACGTGTATAAGATGCTGTACTCATTTTGTGCCTCCTTCTTTTTGCATTTTAGCGGCAAGATGAATGGCTTTTCTTATTCGTTGATAAGTACCGCAGCGGCAAATATTTCCGCTCATGGCATCATCAATATCCTGGTCTGTTGGATTAGGATTTTCACGAAGCAGCACTGCTGCAGACATGATTTGACCACTCTGACAATAACCGCATTGCGGCACATCTTCTTCTATCCATGCAAGCTGCAAAGGATGAGTGACATCTTTAGAAAGTCCTTCGATTGTAACTACAGTTTGATTCTCTGCGCGGCGAACAGGAGTTACACAAGAGCGAACCGCTTCGCCATTCAAATGAACAGTGCAGGCTCCGCATTGAGCCATACCACAGCCAAACTTTGTACCTGTTAAATGAAGTACATCACGAAGCACCCAAAGCAAAGGCATTGAAGGCTCAACATCAACTGTATAAGGCTTATCATTGACAGTTAATTTTATCATAGTGTTTGATAGGTTTTAAAAGAAAATGGAAGACGTTATGTTGATGAAAATATGAATCAATAACTATGCTAAATTAAAGAGGTGTGTTTGAGTACACTTATGAAATTCAAACAATCAATTAAGAAATTCAAATAATTCTGTGTTGCAGAAAACGACAACGACTTTTGGCAATTGTAAATTCACAACTATATCAAAATGATTATTCACTTAATTCCTGCTTATCCTGCCAGGCAAATGTTGCTTTCCTGTTTGCAATCAACCAATGATCATTCTGACGTACATAATCATCATGATAATAAACACCAAATGATGTTTTTATTTTTTTGCCATTCTCTACTCCAATCAATGTTACTGCGCAATAAGAAATGCCGGAAGCCTTATCACCATTTAATGTAAGTGTTTGTTGCCCATTGACATGATAAACGGTTTCAAAGTTGTTTAGGAAACTTGCAAACGCATCTCCTATTTGTTTTTGTCCTTTCAACGTCGAAACCTGTTGACCATTGATATAGGTTGCTGAACTTGCATCTTCTGTAAAAAGCAGCGTTTGCTTTTGTGTTTCTTTTTGATCAGGTAATATTGAAAAAGTATCAACGAGATTTTTAATAGCAATCCTATCTTCTATTTCACTCAGTCTTTTTTCAAGGTTATTGTCATTCATTGTTTGCGCTTTAGGTAAAAAATAAAATAATAACAGAGCAAGTACTAATACAGATTTTTTCATGATGATATAATTTAGTTATAAAAAAGCCGGGTAAACAATTAGAACAATTTTTACATAGTCAATCATAAGAAGTGAAACATCACTTTATCTTCATCTCCGGTACAATGGGAACGGTCTCAACAAGTTCAAGTGACCTAACCATATCCTTTGTACCGGTTTTATATTTTATGAAATGAGGCGTTTGCAGATGCGCCTTATACGCTGCTGTATCAGCATAAATTTCCAGGATCGTAATGTGCGTTGGATTATTTTTTTCAGACATTGCATATAAAGTAATCACTCCCGGTTCTATACGCACAGAAGTTTCGATTTCTTCTTTAAGTATAGTTTTATAGCTTTCCAAGTGCGCTGAATCAATTACGAGTTTTGCCAGCCGCACCATCTGGTTTTTCTCCTGAGCAGAAGCGTTACTACAGAAAATAAATATTAATATAAATGTGAGAAGAACTAAGGATGATAAACCTGCTTTCTTTATTTTCATTTTTATTTTTTCTTTTTCAGTTCAATTCATTTAATACAGATGAACGGATTGCGACGCAACGATGATGCCATGATGCTGCGGCTTGTATCATAAAATATGCAGCGTTCATTGAGACCAAAATAAAATAAGAAATACCGAAATAAATACTATGGCTGGTATTTAAAATAATTAATTCAGCCAGCTTGTTATTTTACAGCCCTGTTGACTTTTCCATCGCTTCTGTGTAACGTGTACCCACGATCTTTATATGAGCAGAGGCATCTTCAATCTCCTGCAATTCCCGGGGAGTTAATTCGATCGAAGCAGCAGCAATATTTTCTTCAAGACGGTGCAATTTTGTAGTGCCGGGTATAGGAACGATCCATGGTTTTTGAGCAAGCACCCAAGCCAAAGAAATTTGTGCAGGAGTTGCATTTCTTTTTGCCGCAAATTGCTCAAGCAAGTCTAACAGCGCTTTATTGGCAATACGTGCTTCTTCAGTGTATCTTGGCAAAACATTACGAATATCGCCTTCGCCAAATTTTGTGTTCTCATCAATTTTACCGGCTAAAAATCCCTTTCCAAGTGGACTGAAAGCCACGAACCCAATGCCCAGTTCTTCTATGGTGGGGATTATCTCTTTTTCATGCTGTCTTGTCCACAAAGAATATTCACTTTGCAAGGCACTAACAGGTTGTACCGCATGTGCACGGCGGATAGTATCGGCACCTGCTTCAGAAAGACCGAAGTATTTTACTTTACCTGCGGCTATCAAATCCTTTACTGCGCCAGCCACATCTTCAATTGGAACATTGGGATCAACACGGTGCTGGTAATACAGATCAATAAC
>Ga0137367_10005362_pt1 | contig 10394 bp, 5 predicted proteins | sample SagtaG_14_FD_104939 | JGI IMG/M metagenome (GOLD analysis project Ga0137367, IMG submission 104939) | Vadose zone soil microbial communities from Sagehorn Ranch, Mendocino, California, USA - Sage1_L_80_16 metaG | ecosystem: Environmental > Terrestrial > Soil > Vadose zone | place: USA... | reverse complement strand
GGGATGTCGGCGTTCTGCACCGCCTGCAGGAACATCAGGCCCATTCCGGGCCACTGGAACACCGTCTCGGTGATGATGGCGAAGGCGATGATCGATCCGATCTGGAGCCCGGCAATGGTGATCACCGGAACCAGCGTATTCTTCAGCGCGTGGCCGAAATGGATCGCGCGGTTGCTCAAGCCTCGCGCCCGCGCGAATTTGATGTAATCGGTCCGCAGCACTTCGAGCATTTCCGAGCGCACCAGCCGCATGATCAGCGTCATCTGGAACAGGCCCAGCGTCACGGCGGGCAGAATGATCGCCTTGAGGCCGGAGCCGGTCAGCAATCCGGTGCTCCAAAAGCCGAGATGAACCACCTCGCCGCGACCGAACGAGGGCAGGACCTGAAAGCTCACCGCGAACACGAAGATGAGCAGGATGCCGATCAGGAATGTCGGCAGCGAGATGCCGATCAGGGAGATTGCCAGGAACAGCTTCGAGAGCCAGGATTGGCGATTGAGCGCGGTATAGACGCCCATGGGAATCCCGAGCAGCAGCGAAAACAGCGCGGAAACCACCGCGAGCTCGATCGTCGCCGGAAAGCGCTCGCCGATCAGCTCGATGACCGGCCGCTTGAACTGGTAGGAAATGCCGAAATCGAAGCGCAGCGCGTGCCACACGAAGCGGACGAACTGTATGAGCACGGAATCGTTCAAGCCGAGCGCCTGGCGCAGCTGCTGGCGTTCCTCGAAGCTGGTCTCGAGCCCCACCATCTGGTTGATCGGATCGCCGACGAAGCGGAACAACGCGAACGCGATCAAAGCCACGACCAGCATGACCAGCACGGCTTCGAGTGCGCGGCGGACGACGAAGGCGAGCATGGAGCTTACCCTCCCGTGGAGGGCGCGATGGTATGTGCCTCCGCGCGCGCCGTGCCCTGCTCCCTCCCCCCTTGTAGGGGAGGGATGGGGAGGGGATCGCGACGCCCTCCCGATCGCCAACCGAAATCGGCTCTTGCCGATTTCGGCAGATATATTTTGGGCCAAGTCGGAAACATCCAACTTGGCCGGGTCGACCTCCCCCTTTCCGGGGGAGGTGTGCCGAGCCAGCCGTCAAGCATGTGCGATATCCTGCGCTGTTCGGCCGCGTGGCGCGCGAGGGGAGGGTGAATGCCTCAGTCTTTGCGGAACCAGTAGAACAGGATCTGGTTGTCCGGTCGCTGGACCACATGCACCTTCTTGGAGACGCCCCAGACCAGCGCCTGCTGATGCAGCGGGATATAGGCCACGTCCTCGTGCGCGATCCGAAATGCCTGGGCGATCAGCTCGTCGCGCTTGGTCTTGTCGGCTTCCACCAGGATCTTGTCACGCAGCTCCTCGATCTTGGGATTGCAGTAATTGCCGAAATTGAACTGGCCGCCTTTGCCCTTCTCGTCCCGGCAGCCGATGATGTTCGCCAGCACGTTCCAGGAATCGAGCGACCCGGGAGTCCACCCGAGCAGATAGAACGAAGTGTCGTATCCGCCCGAGGCCAGCACCTTGGCGAAATATTTGGCCTTGGGCTGCGCCAATAGATCGATCTTCACGCCGACGCGCGCCAGCATCGCGACCACGGCTTGGCAGATCGCTTCGTCGTTGACGTAGCGGTCGTTCGGGCAGTCCATCGTCACCTCGAGGCCGCTGGCATAGCCGGCCTCGGCGAGCAGCTTCTTCGCCGCTTCCGGATCATAGGGCCAGCGTTTGAACTCGCCGGATCGGGAGAACAGCAGCGGCGAGATCATCAGCGCCGAGGGCGTGCCCAGCCCGCGCATGACCCGCGATTTGATCGCCTCGATATCGACCGCCTGATAGAAGGCCTTGCGCACGCGCACGTCCTTGAATGGATTCTTGCCCTTCACGCTGGACGCCTTGAGCTCGTCCCGCGTCTGGTCGAACCCCAGAAAAATCGTGCGGAGCTCCGGCCTGGTCAGCACCTGCGTGCCGGGATTGGCATTGACTCGCGGAATGTCCTGCAGCGGCACGGGATCGACCCAATCGACGTCGCCGGACAGCAGCGCCGCGACCCGGGTCGCGTCATTGGAAATCGTGGTGAAGATCACCTCGTCGAAATTGTGCTCGGGCTTGCCCCACCAATTGGGGTAGGGCTTGAACACGGTGCGCACGCCGGCTTGATGCTCGGTGATGATGAACGGGCCGGTGCCGTTCTCGTGCAGCGCCGCGTAACTCATCTGCTGGCCGGTCGCGGGCTGCGGCATGGCCGAATTGTTCGCTTCCGACCATTTCTTCGACATGATGTACCAGGTATCCCATTCGTAATGCAGAATGGGATTGGGCTGGGAGAGCACGAAATCGACGGTGTGATCGTCGACCTTGACCGCCTTGGCGTCGGCGGGCAGCCGCGTCTTGATATCGGAGCCGTTGGCGCGGGCCCGTTCGGCCGAGAACACCACGTCGTCCGCGGTGAAATCCTCGCCGTTGTGGAACTTGACGCCCTTGCGCAGATAGAACCGCCACCGCGTCGGTTCGACCACTTCCCAGCGCTCGGCGAGACCCGGAACGATCTCGAGGTTCTTGTCGCGCTTGGTCAATCCCTCGTAGACGTTGCCCAGCACCCCGAGCGTGAAGGTCTCGTTGAGGCTGTAGGAATCCAGCGATTTGAGATCGCCCTGGAAGCCGAAACGGAATGTTGCGGCGGACGCCTCGCAGACCATCGGCATCGCGATGGCAAGCGCGAGAAACGCAGTCCTCAATTTCATTGCTACCTCTCGACCTTGCCGCCGATCAGCGCGGCGGCTGCTCGCTCGGCCCGGAGCTTAAGCTTGATCGGCGCGACGGGTCCAGAGCGTTTCCCGGGCAGGCAAACGGCAAACCCCGCGGCGGCTGCCGCGCCGGGCCCGATTTCGCCGCCACGCCCGCGGCGGTCAGTAAACCATCCCGGTGAACGGCGGGACGTAGGCCTGCAGCATCACCAAGATGCCGACCAGACAGGCGAGCGCGATCGAGTGCCAGAATACGAACCTCAGGATCGTGCCCTCGTGGCCGAACCAATTGGTGGCGGTCGAGGCGACGACGATCGATTGCGCGTCGATCATCTTACCCATGACGCCGCCCGAGGAATTGGCGGCGCCCATGAGAACCGGACTGAGCCCGAGCTGCTCGGAGGTGATCTTCTGCAGGTTGCCGAACAGCACGTTGGAGGCGGTGTCCGAGCCGGTGAGCGCGACGCCGAGCCAGCCGAGCAGGGTTCCGAAGAACGGATAGAGAATGCCCGTGGTGGCGAACGCGAGCCCGAGCGTCGCATCGACCCCCGACAGCCGGGTGAGCGTCCCGATCGCCAGCATGGCCGAGATGGTGATGAGTGAATAGGCGCACACTTTGATGGTCTTGCCGTATTCCACCGCGAGCTTGGCCGGCGAGAATCCCATCAGGAAGCCGGAAATGATCGCGGCGATCAGCATGCCGGTCCCGGTGAACGATAGATAGGTGAAGGCGAAGGTCGCGCGTTCCGGAGTCGGCTGGGACACCACCGGCGCCACCTTGTTGATCATCTTATCGAGGCCGGGGACGTCGTAATTCCAGCTGAAGATCGGATTCACCAGCGCCTTGAACCAACCGGTGCCCCAGACCAGCAGCACGACGCAGACGATGATCCACGGCATCAGTCCCAGCCAGATCTGGCGGATGCTCGGCTCGGGTCCGGCAGCGCGAGGCGGCGGCATCGTCGCGGCGGAATCATCATGGCTGCGCAGGGCCGGGGAGGTCCACAGCGTCTTGGGATGCCAGATCTCCAGGAAGCCGATCAGGCAGGCCATGGAGACCAGCGAGGCGCCGACGTCGACGATCCAGGGATTGATGTAGTTCGAGATCAAAAATTGCGGGATGGCGAAGGACACGCCGCAGACGAGGATCGCCGGCCAGATCTCGATCATGCCGCGGAAGCCGGCAAAGGCCCAGATCAGCCAGAACGGCACGATCAGCGAGAAGAACGGCAATTGCCGCCCCACCATGGCGCCGAGCACGTAGGGGTCGAGCCCGGTCACGCTGGCGAGGCCGACGATCGGCGTTCCCAGCGCCCCGTAGGCGACCGGCGCGGTATTGGCGATCAGGGAGAGACCGGAGGCGGCCAGCGGCGAGAAGCCGAGCCCGATGAGGATGGCGCCGGTCACCGCGACCGGAGTGCCGAAGCCCGAGGCGCCCTCGAAGAAGGCGCCGAACGAAAATGCGATCAGGAGCAACTGCAGACGGCGGTCCTTCGTGACGCCGCCGATCGTCTGCTGCAGGGTCTCGAACGCGCCCTTCTCCACGGTCAGCCGATACATGAAGATGACGTTGAGCACGATCCAGCCGATCGGAAAGAAGCCGATCACCGCGCCCAAAATGCTGGCGCGGATCGCCAGCCCCGCCGGCATCGTGAACAAAATGACGGCGACGAGAATCGCCACCAGGAGGGCGATCAAGGCGGCAACATGCGCCTTCACCTTGCCCGAGGCGATCAGAACCAGCAGCGTCACGACCGGCAGCGCTGCCACGAGTGTCGATAACGCCGCGTTGCCGAGCGGATTATAGACTTGGTTCCACATGAGCTTTCCCCCTGGGCTATCTGTCGAAGCGGGAGCACGCCCCCAACCTCTCGGAAGGGTTGGGGGCGCGCAAACGGCAGCGCTGAGAATGTCGCTTGGGATCTGCGTCGATGCCGGCCATACCCCGTCCCGTTTCAGCCCGCTCGCATGCTAAGGGCGATTCCCTTCCCCGGGCAAGAATCTACCTCTTGATCGACATCGCGACCCTCGATTGCTAGCGTGGGCGCCGACCCATGCTGGAGCGCGGCCGGGCCGTGGCCGCAGCCCCACCTCCTAGGCGCTCCCGGCACCGGTCTTCCGAGGAGCCGCCCAAATGCCGATCATCAATCGCATCGCCGCCATGCAGGACGAGATCGCCGGCTGGCGCCATGATTTCCATGCGCATCCGGAGCTTCTCTACGAAGTGCACCGCACTGCGGCGAGCGTTGCCGACAAGCTCAAGGCGTTCGGCTGCGACGAGGTGGTGACTGGGCTCGGCAGGACCGGCGTCGTCGGCGTGATCCGCGGGCGCAAGCGGACGCAAGCGGGGCGGACGATCGGCCTGCGCGCCGACATGGATGCGCTGCCGATCGAAGAGGCGACCGACGTTGCGTACAAATCCACGGTGCCCGGCAAGATGCACGCCTGCGGTCATGACGGGCACACGGCGATGCTGTTGGGCGCCAGCAAATATCTCGCCGAGACGCGCAATTTCGCCGGAACCGCGGTGGTGATCTTTCAGCCGGCGGAGGAGGGCGGGGCAGGCGCCAAGGCCATGCTGGAGGACGGCCTCGTCGATCGCTTCGGCATCGACGAGGTGTTCGGGATGCACAACTTTCCCGGGCTTCCGGTCGGGCAATTCGCGATCCGCCCCGGCGCGATGATGGCCGCCGCCGACCGGCTCTATATCGACATCGAGGGCCTCGGCGGTCACGCGGCCAAGCCGCATCTCGCCGTCGATCCGATCCTGGTCGGCGCGCAGATGATCAATCAGATGCAGTCGGTCGTATCCCGCAACGTCGATCCGCTCGATGCCGCGGTCGTTTCGATTTGCATGTTCCAGGCCGGGCACACTGACAATGTGATTCCGCAAACCGCGCGACTGTGCGGCACCGCCCGCAGCCTGACGCCGCAAGTCCGGGATCTGCTCGAGCGGCGGCTTCACGAGATCGTCGAGGCGACCGCCCGCCTCCACGGCGCCACGGCCAAGCTCACCTACAAGCGCGATTACCCGGTGACCAGCAACCACGAGCGGCAGACCGCGTTCGCCGCCTCGGTTGCTGCCGAGATCGCGGGGCGCGAGCGGGTCGATGCCGGAGCGCCGCCCATGATGGGCGCCGAGGATTTTTCCTTCATGCTGCAGGCGCGGCCCGGCGCCTTCATCTTCCTCGGCAACGGCGCTTCCGCCGGACTGCATCACCCGGCTTACGATTTCAACGACGAGGCGATCCCGGTCGGCGCGTCGTACTGGGTCCGGCTGGTGGAGACGGCGTTGCCGGCGTGACGGTCGTAGGATGGGTAGCGCGTAGCGAGCGAAACCCATCGCATGAGCTGCGGCGCGGAGGTTGGATGGTGGAGTATCGGCGCAACTTCGTTCTCGGCGGGAGTTATTTCTTCACGGTAAACTTGGAGAATCGACAGTTGCGCCTTCTCACAGAAGGCATCGATTTATTACGTGACGCGTTATCCGGAAGATTGGGGCGGCGACGTCCAAGACGAGGCAGGTAATTTCGGCGAGAGCTGATGGGTTTCGCTGACGCTCAACCCACCCTACGAAATCTCAACGCTCAACCCACCCTACGAAATCTCACGAAATCCGATCCCCGATCACGGCAGCGGTTCGAGCGGTTTGTCGGCGCGCGCAGGCGCCTTGGGGATGAGGGCGCGCCGCGGAATGAATTCGGCAATGCGCGCCTCGATCCGGCGCCAGTAGGCGAAATCGTTGATACGCGAGCTCTCGAGCACGGCAATGACCAGCGCCGAGAGGAACGGCAGGCTCTGCAGCACCAGCACCGCGGCGAAGATGTAGATCTCGCGGATCTGCTGGCGATTGGTGAGGAACAGGATCGCCGCGCCGACCAGCAATGCGACGCCGAGGATTGTTTCCCAGAACGCCTGAAACTCCCGGCCCTTGCTCTTGCCGGCGCCCTTTGCGGTGCGCACGAACGGCAGGCTTTGCTTGATCAGGCCGTCGCCGACCGCGCGCGCGACCGTCCATTGCACCGACATCGCCGCGAACATGGCGCCGATCGCGTGGCCCAGCGAGATTGCGACCCGCAGACGGTAGACTGCGACGAAGTGCACGATCGAAACCACGAACGCCGCAATGATCGGCAACGTCAGGATCTTGTCGGGGATCGCGATGCCCACGAAGGCGACGACCGGCACCCATAGCAGGTTGAGCAGCGCGACCGCGACCCCGACGGTCTCGGCGCCGAGCCAATTGAGCCAGCCCACGGCGAATTCGCGTTTCTGGTCGCGGGACAGCAGGCGCGCACCCGGCAAGAACTGGCGCCAGTGCTTCTTGATGATCTGCGCGCCGCCCGAGGCCCACCGGTAGCGCTGTTTCTTGAACGCCTCGAAGGTATTGGGTAGCAGGCCCCAGCCGTAGCGGCGGTTGGTGTAGAGCGCGCGCCAGCCGTGCTCGAGGACGGAAAGCCCGAGGTCGGTGTCCTCGACGATGGTGTCGCTCGACCAGCCGCCCGCCGCCTCGATCGCGGTGCGGCGGAGGAGGCACATCGTGCCGTGCACGATGATGGCGTTGTTCTCGTTGCGCTGGACCATGCCGATATCGAAAAAGCCGGCATATTCGCCGTTCATCACGTGGTGCATCAGGCTGCGGTCGCCGTCGCGGTGGTCCTGCGGCGCCTGGATCAGTCCGACGGTCGGATCGGCGAATACCGGAACCAGATCCTTGAGCCAGTCCGGATGCACGGCGTAATCGGCGTCCAGCACGCCGATGATTGCCGCGTCGGCGGCGGTGTGGACCCCGGCCAAGCGCAGCGCGCCGGCCTTGAAGCCGGGCAGGGTCTCGGCATTGACGAATTTGAAGCGTTCCCCGAGCCCGCGGCAATGGTCCTCGACCGGACGCCACAACGCCGGATCGGGCGTGTTGTTGACGACGAGAACGCACTCGAAGTTCGGATAGTTCAGCCGCGCGACTGCGTCGAGGGTGAGTTTCAGCATTTCCGGCGGTTCGTTGCAGGCCGGGATATGGATCGAGACTTTCGGCGCAAAGTCCTCCGGTGCCGCGGGAGCGGCCGTAATCAGCCGGCTCGGCCTGCGACCGAAGGCGATCGCCGCGATCTCTTCGACCCGGGCGAGCGCAATCACCACGAGCGGCCCCAGCAGCAGCAGACCAAAGCCGAGCGCGAATGCGGCGCCCGGCACGAAATAATGGCCGTTCCAATAGGCGAAGATCGTGGCGATCCACGCGCCGATGCCGTGGACGGCGCCGGCAAGGAGCAGCGCCTGGGGGATGGTCACCGCGGTCAGGGCCAAGATCGGAAGCGACAGCAGAAAGCCGGTCAGGACCGCGATGGCTGCGACCTTCCAGTGGTCGGGATCGACGATCAGCCCGGTCCAGGCGAATTTCGGGTGGCGCGCGGCGTCGAGCAGGCCCCAATAGGGCCCGACGCTGCCTTCGAATACTTTCCAGGGCTGATCGACGGCTTCGACGATGTTGTAATCGATGCCGAGCGCCTCCGCGTGCGAGACGAAGTCCCGCACGACGATCGCCTGCTGCATCCGGCCCGGATTGCCGTTCTTCAAGTTGTAGCCGGCGCTCGGCCAACCGAACTCGGCGATGACGATGCGCTTGCCGGGAAATACCGAACGCAGCTTGTAATAAATGAGGATTGCCTGATCGACCGTCTGCTCCTCGGAGAAGCCTTCCCAGTACGGCAGGATGTGCGCCGCAATGAAATCGACCGCCGATGCCAGCTCCGGATGCTCGATCCAGACGTGCCAGATTTCGCCTGTGGTGACGGGTACTTGGACCTCATGCTTCGCGTGCTGGATCAGCTTGATCAGCTGGTCGATCGTCCGCTCGCCGCGGTAGATGGTCTCGTTGCCTACCACCAACCCGTTGACGTTGCGGTTCTTGTGGGCAAGCTCGACCGCCGAGCGCATCTCCCGCGCATTGCGGTTCTCGTCCTTGTCGATCCACGCCCCAACCGTGACCTTGAGGTCGAATTCGTCGGCGATCGCGGGCACGAGCTCGACGCCGCCGGTCGAGGCATAGGTGCGGATCGCCTTGGTGTAGGGCGCGATGGTTTTCAGGTCCGCCCGGATCTGCTCGGCGGTCGCGCGATGGCCGCGGTCGGGATGCTCGGAATCGGCAAAGGGGGCATAGGAAACGCTGGCGAGCGGCCCAGATACGTCGGGCGCGGCCATGTGGTCCCTAGACAAAGCCCAGATGGCGACGTGCACGAGCGAGACGAGCGCAACGACGGCGGCGACGAAGCGCATGGACGCGACCACTTGGGGCTGAATGCCGAGACCCGAACCCGTCCCCTGGGCTCGACCGCGGCCATGCTGAAAAACAGCGGACCTCGGGTTGGCGGTCTATGAACTAACGGGTGGCGGTGACCATTTCAAGACACCGGCGAGCCACCGCAGCAAAAAACGTTTCTATTGATTGGAAGTTCCCTGCGCGGCGCCCGCGGGCGGCGCGGCCGACGCGGTGGCAGGCGGCATGCTCGGGTTGATCCAGCAGGCGTGGACACGGGAACTGAGGCTCTCGGGCGCCTTGGGATCGATGTTTCCTTGCCGCACGACGCACCGGAACGTGGCCTGGATGTGCCCGGCCGGGCAACCGAACCGGTCGTAGAGATCGAGATGGCGGAACGCCGTGTCGAGGTCGTCGCGCCAGAGCAGGTTGACCACTCGTCGGCCGAGCCAGACGCATTCCGGGTTTCCGGCGCCACCGGAGAGGACGCGGGCAGCCTCGGCGAACTCGTCGATCTTCTTTTTCTCCTCCTTGGCCGCGTCATTCTGCTGTGGCGCGGGCTTCTGGCCTTGATCCTGGGGCTTCTGCTCGCCGGCCGGCTGAGCGGCTGCGAACGAGACGGCAGAACTTATGACCGCGGCTGTAACAGCCGCGGTGAAGATACGCACGAGCGAGGCGGACATGGCGGGCCGGATGGCGTGATCCCGAAGGACCAGATGAAGCTCGACGAACTCCAACACCGGAATAGGTCAGCATTGCGGCGTATTCGCTAGCGTCGGATGCATTGGCATGGCCGAACCGCGGGCTTTTGTCCAGCGTCCTTCGCTTCCATGCTTACCGCGGAGCGCCGCCCTTGGCACTCGGCCCGCGGCAGGGTAAGTCAGCCGGCGCGTCCCATGTCCACGAGTAGCGATTCCCTCCCTGGAAAATGCGCCTTGCCGTAGGTCTTTTTCTCCCCGTCGCGGCGGCGATCCTTGGCTGCTGGTGGTGGCTGGGCGCGCCCGTCGCCCTGCCGCCATCGCCGCTCGAGGCGGGCGAGAAGCTTTCTTGCGTCTCCTACACCCCGTTTCGCGGTAGCGAGACCCCGCTCGATCTTACGACCCGGATCGACGCGAGCGAAATCGAGGAGGACCTCACTCGCCTCGCGCGGATCTCCGGCTGCGTGCGAACCTATTCCACGGATTTCGGGCTCGACCGGGTTGCCGAGATTGCCCAGCGCCACGGCATGCAGGTGATCCAAGGGGCCTGGATCGGCTGGGATCCGGAGCGCAACCGGCGCGAGGTCGAAACGGCGGTCGCGCTCGCCCAGCGCTTCCCGGGGACGATCCGCGCCGTCGTCGTCGGCAACGAAACCCTGCTGCGCGGCGAGATCGCTCCGGCCGAGCTCGCCAACCTGATCCGCAGCGT
>Ga0137367_10005361_pt1 | contig 10395 bp, 9 predicted proteins | sample SagtaG_14_FD_104939 | JGI IMG/M metagenome (GOLD analysis project Ga0137367, IMG submission 104939) | Vadose zone soil microbial communities from Sagehorn Ranch, Mendocino, California, USA - Sage1_L_80_16 metaG | ecosystem: Environmental > Terrestrial > Soil > Vadose zone | place: USA... | reverse complement strand
TCGAGGAGCGACGGTGACGCCACGCGTCACGCTGGCGACTGCCTTGCGCGTGCTCACGCAGCTGCGCCGGGATCCCCGCACGCTCGCGTTGATCGTGCTCGTCCCCTGCCTGCTCGTGACGCTGCTGCGCTACCTCTTCGATGACCAGCCGCAGACATTCGACCGCATCGGCGGAACGATGCTCGGTCTCTTCCCCTTCATCACGATGTTCATCGTCACGTCGATCACGATGCTGCGGGAGCGGGTGACGGGGACGTTGGAGCGGCTGATGACGCTGCCGCTCGCGAAGCTCGACCTTCTGCTCGGATACGGTCTCGCGTTCGCGCTGCTCGCGGTGATCCAGGCGACGGTGGTGTCACTGCTCGCGTTCGGCTTGCTCGACCTCAACGTGCAGGGCTCGCACGTCGCCGTGATCGCGCTCGCCGTCGGCAACGCGATACTCGGTATGGCGCTCGGCCTCTTCGCGAGCGCCTTCGCGCGCACGGAGTTCCAGGCGGTGCAGTTCATGCCTGCGATCGTTTTTCCGCAGGTACTGCTCTCCGGGCTGTTCGTGCCTCGCGGGCAGATGGCGCACTGGCTCGGGGTGATCTCCGACGCGTTCCCTCTGACCTACGCGTACGACGTGCTCTCGCGCGTGACGCAAGGTCGCGGGCTCGGCGGCTGGTTCGCGGCCGACCTTTGCGTGGTCATCGGGGCGACGCTGCTCGCGCTCGCGCTTGGCGCCGCCACGCTGCGGCGGCGGACCGCCTAGACCTGCTTGACGGCGGTGATCAGGTTCTGCACCGACTCCTTCGCGTCGCCAAACAGCATCGCCGTCTTTGGCTCCGTGTACAGCTCGTTGTCGATTCCCGCGAAGCCGGGCCGCATCGAGCGCTTGAGCACGATCACCTGCTGCGCCTGGTCGACGTTGAGGATCGGCATGCCGTAGATCGGGCTGCCGGGGTTGTTGCGCGCAGCCGGATTGGTGACGTCGTTCGCGCCGATCACGAGCGCGACGTCGGTCCGTGGAAAGTCTGGATTGATCTCGTCCATCTCCTTCAGCTGGTCGTACGGCACGTTCGCTTCCGCGAGCAGGACGTTCATGTGACCCGGCATGCGGCCGGCCACGGGGTGGATTGCGTACTTCACGTCGACACCCTTGGACTCGAGCAGCTCCGCGAGCTGCCGCACCTCGTGCTGCGCCTGCGCGACGGCAAGGCCGTAGCCCGGAACCACGACGACCCGCTTCGCGTACGCGAGCATCACGGCGACGTCGTCGGCGCTCGTCGATCGCACCGACGCGCCGTCGGCGCCGGCGGCGGCCGCCGCGGGGCCTGCGACGACCTTGCCGAAGGCGCCGAAGAGGACGTTGGCGATCGAGCGGTTCATCGCGTGGCCCATCTTCATCGTGAGCAACGTTCCCGAGGCGCCCACCAGCATCCCGCTCACGATCAGCACGTTCGAGTGGAGTACGAACCCCGTCGCGGCCGCGGCAAGACCCGTGAACGCGTTCAGCAGCGAGATCACCACCGGCATGTCGGCGCCGCCGATCGGGAGCACGAACAGGATGCCGAACAGCGCGGCCGCGCCGACCATCGCCACCAGGACCCAGAAGCGCGCGTCGACCATCGCCCAGGCACCGAGGCCGACGGCGCCCGCGAACACGATCGCGTTCACGAATTGCGTCCCGGGATACGTGATCGGGCGGCCGGAGACGAGCTCCTGCAGCTTTGCGAACGCGACCATCGAGCCCGCGAACGAGATCGAGCCGATCAACGCCGAGAACGCCGTTGCGATCCCGCGCTCGACGCCGACATGCCCGACGTTGGCCCACACGCCGTGAAACTCGACGACCGAGATCAGCGCTGCCGCTCCACCGCCGACGCCGTTGAACAGCGCCACCATCTGCGGCATTGCCGTCATCTTCACCTTGCGCGCGCCGACGACGCCGATCACCGAGCCGATCAGCGCACCGGCAGCCATCCACCACCAGCCCGTGACGACGTCGCTCTTCAACAGCGTGACGACGACTGCGACGAGCATCCCGAGCGCGCCGATCTGGTTGCCGAGCCGCGCGTGACGCGGCGACGAGAGGAAGCGGAGCGCGAGGATGAATGCCGCCATCGGCACGATGTAGATCAGGTTCGAGACGTTCTGGCCCATTTACCGCTTGCCGGGCTCGCGGCGTTTCTTGAACATCTCGAGCATCCGATCGGTGACGACGAAGCCGCCGACGACATTCGCCGTCGCCAGCACGACGGCGACGAACGCGACGATCTGCATGAACAGCCCGGGATGGTGCGATCCGGCGACGATGATGGCGCCGACGATCACGATGCCGTGGATCGCGTTCGTTCCCGACATCAGCGGCGTGTGCAAGAGCGTCGGAACCTTCGAGATGACCTCGAAGCCGAGGAAGATTGCCAGAACGAGGATTGTCAGCTCCGTGACGAGCTGTGCACTCACGCAGCGACCTCCTGCTTGCCGGCGACGCACGCGCCGCTGATGATCTCGTCCGACCAGTCGAGCTTCAGCTCGCCGTCTTCCACGAGCAGCTGCAACAGCGCCGTGACATTGCGTGAGTAGAGCTGGCTCGCGTGGTACGGCATCGTGGACGGCAGGTTCTCGAGCCCCACGATCGTCACGTCGTGCTCGACCGTGATCTCACCGGGCGTGGTCAGCTCGCAGTTCCCGCCGGCCTCGGCGGCGAGATCGACGATGACCGAGCCCGGTCGCATCGCTTCGACCGCGGCGGCGGGAATCAAGCGCGGCGCCGGGCGCCCAGGAACGAGCGCCGTGGTGATGACGACGTCGAACTCCGAGATGCGCTCGGCAAGCTCTTGCTGTTGCTGCGCCTGCTGCTCGGGGGTGAGTTCCTTCGCGTAGCCACCTTCCGTCTCTTCGCCGCGAACCGAGAGCTCGAGGAACGTCGCGCCAAGGGACTCGACCTGTTCCTTGACGACCGGGCGCACGTCGAATCCGGTTACGACGGCGCCTAGGCGGCGTGCCGTGGCGATCGCCTGCAAACCGGCGACGCCGGCGCCGAGCACGAGTACCTTCGCCGGTGCGACGGTCCCGGCAGCAGTCATGAGCATCGGGAAGAAGCGCGGGAGGCGTTCCGCGGCGAGCAGCGCTGCCTTGTAGCCCGAGACCGTGGCCTGCGACGAGAGCGCGTCGATCGGCTGCGCCCGCGTGATGCGTGGGATCGATTCCATCGCGAATGCGACGACGCCGTGCTTGTCCAGCCGCGCGATTCCCTCGCGGTCGGTGAGCGGCTGGAGGAAGCCGATGAGCACGGCGCCCGACCTCATGAGTTCGAGCTCATCGGCGCTCGGCTTTGCGATCTTCATGACGATCTCGGCGTCGAAGGCGGAGGCGACGACGGTTGCGCCCGCTTCCTCATAGGCCGCATCGGGGAACGCTGCGGATTCGCCCGCGCCACGCTCGACCGCGACATCGACACCGAGCACCGCGAGCTTCGACACCGATTCCGGTACGAGCGCGACCCGTCGCTCGCCGGCGCCAGTCTCGCGTGGAACTCCAACCCGCATCCGCGCGTACTCTACGAGCCTGAATGTTCGAGTCGCTGACCGAACATGTCTCCGGCTCGCCGTGGACGTATGCCTTTCTCTTCGGGATTGCTGCGCTCGACGTCGTGTTCCCGCTCGTGCCGAGTGAGACGTCGGTCATCCTGGGCGGCGTCCTCGCCGCGACGGGCGACCTGCTCCTCGCCGTCGTCATTGCGGCGGCGGCCGCCGGCGCGATCCTCGGCGACAACACCGCCTACGTGATCGGAAGGACCGCGGGCGAGCGTCTGGTTGGGCGCTTCTTCAAAGGCGAGCGCCGCAAACGTGTGGACTGGGCCGAGCAGCAGATCGAGGAACGGGGCGGCTACCTGATCGTCGTCGGCCGTTTCATCCCCGGCGGTCGAACGGCCGTCACGCTCGCCTGCGGACTGCTGGAGATGCGCTGGCACAGGTTCATCCGTTTCGACGTTGCGGCAGGCTTCCTCTGGGCCTCGTATGCAGCCCTGCTCGGCTACTGGGGCGGGAGGACGTTCGAGAAGAATCCGTTCTACGGGTTTCTCATCGCGTTCGCGGTCGCGCTGGCGATTACCGGCGCCGTCGAGCTGTATCGCAGGCTCAGATCGAGTAGCGAGACCTAGAGAGTCGCCCACACCTCGAGCTTCGTCTTCGTCCGCGCGATCACGGCGTCGGTGAACTCGGTTGTGGACGCATGGCCGTGCAGGTCAGCGGTGCGGACACCCTGCGCGACCGTCTCGAGACACGCCTCGCGAATCGCGCGCCCGGCGCGCTGCGCATCGTCCGAGTCGCCGTGGGAGAGCAGCGCAGTGCCGGCGAGGATCATCGCCATCGGGTTTGCGACGTTCTTTCCCTGCAGCGACGGCGCCGTGCCGTGCGCGGCCTCGGCTATCAAGGCATCCGGCTCGAAGTCGTCGTCGAACGCGACGAGCAGCGACTCCGATCCCGCGATCGAACCGAAGAGCGGCAGCACGAGATCCGAGAGGATGTCGCCGTCGCGATTGAGCGCCGGAATCACCATCGGATCGCCGGTGGACGCGATCAGCAACGCGAACGTCGCGTCGATCAGCTGCGGCTCGTAAGGCACCTCAGGATGGCGCTCCGCCGCGCGGTCCATCTCCTCCTTCAGCATTCCCTCGTAGATCGGGCTGACGGTGTACTTCGGGCCGCCGAAGACCTTCGCGCCCGTGCGCTCGGCCTGCCGGAAAGCGAACTCCGCGACGGCGTGGCAGATGCGCCGCTCGATGCGCTCGGTCCGAAACGCCGCCTCGTCCTCTCCCGATCCCTCGCGCCACTCTTTTGCGCCGTAGGCGTCACCGACGGCCATCCGCACGATCGAGATCGGCGCGTGAACGCCGCCGAGCGGCACGACGCCGGGGATTCGCCGGCCCGTGCGCACGATCACGCGGCCGCCGATCGCCTCGCGCAGGATGCGGTTCGGCGAACCGACGTCGCCGGCGCCCTCGGGCGTGATCGTCGCCGCCTTCAGTCCCAGCCCGTGCTCGCGGATCGCCCGCGCCGCGTCGAGCACGACCTCGTTCTGCGTCGCCCTTCGATTCTCCAGGGACAGGTCGTAGCGGGGGAACTCGAGCTCGAGCCCGATCACGTCCGGCTGCAGCACGCGCCGCGCTTCCTCGAGCAGCTCCTGCCCGGTTTGATCCCCTTCCACGAGGACGATCGCGTTCACTTCCATCGCGCCGCGATTATGAAGGTGCCCTGCGTGGCAGAGACGAAGTCATGCCCAGCAGATTGCGGTGGACACGGGCGGGCGCGCGCCGGCCGTTCCGATACCTCGACGCGAAGGGCCGCCGGATCCGCGACCCGGAGATCGTCGAGCGGTTGGACGGTCTTGCAATTCCGCCCGCGTGGAAGTACGTCAAGATCGCGTCGAGCCCGCGCGCCAAGCTCCAGGCGACGGGCCTCGACAGCGCCGGCCGGCGCCAGTACCTCTACCACCCGGCGTTTCGCGCACAGCAAGAGGAGGCGAAGTTCGAGAAGCTGATCCGCTTCGCCGAGAAGCTGCCCGACTTCCGCCTCGCGATGGGAGAGCATCTGACGGGCGACCCGCTGGATGAGCTTCGCGTCTGCGCAGTGGCGATCCGGTTGATCAATCTCGCCTGGTTCCGCGTCGGCTCCGAGCGCCACACGAAGCGCTCGCGCACGTATGGCGTCACGACGCTGCGCAAGTCGCACGCAAGTGTCCGCGGGACACGCGTGACGTTCCGCTTCCGCGCGAAGGGCAAGATCCAGGTCCGAACTGCCCTCGTCGATAGTGAGCTCGCGGAGTCGTTGCGAACGCTGCTCGACCTCCCCGGCGCGCAGCTTTTCAAGTACGAATCCGAAGGCCAGGTGCGGGACCTAACGGCGCCCCGACTCAACGAGTACGTCAAGGCGTTCATGGGCGAGGAGTTCTCGTGCAAGGACTTCCGCACCTGGGGAGGTACACTCGCCGCCGCGATCGCCTTCGCCGAGCGCGGACCGGGGGAGGGAAAGACGGAGCAAAAGCGAGCCGTCGCAGCGGTAATGCGACACGTCGGGCAACGGCTGGGGAACACGCCCGCGGTTGCGCGTAGCTCCTACGTCTCGCCGGCCGTCGTGGAGCAGTATCTCGACGGTCGAACGATCGAGGATTTCCGGCCCCGGAATTTGCGCATCGTGTCCGCGCGCGATATCGGGCTCGATCCGGAAGAGAAGGCGACCCTCTCGCTGCTTCGGTCGTGGCGGATACGCGAGGTGCGGAAAGCAGCGTAGAATTCTCCGCGTAATTCGCCGTCGAAGGAGGAATTCGTGGCCAGGAAGACCGTGCTCGTATGTGACAACTGCGGAAAGGAAGTCGACGAGGGGAAAGGTGCAGTACTGCGCCTGACATACACCGACGCGCGGCGGGGCGCGAAGCAGGCGGATCTTTGCGACGACTGCGCGGGGAAAATGCCGGGCTCGCCGGCCGCCCGCCGTGGCCGCCGTCCAAAGGCTGCTGTAGCCGCCTAACCGTCGGCGACTTTTCCTCGCTCTCAGCACAAAGAGCGCGCAGGACCCGTCAGGACCCAGGTCTAGGATGGATCGGTGGGTCTCGCCCTCATCGTCGGGCCTGCCAACGCGGGCAAAGTCGCGCTTCTGTTGGAGCGCTATGTGGCTGCGCTCGCGCGCGAGCCGGTCCTGATCGTCCCGAACCGGTCGGACGTCGAGCGCGTCGAACGTGACTTGCTCGCCCGCAGCGGCGCGCTGCTCGGCGGCACCATCGGGACGTTCGACGACGTGTTCGGCCGCCTGGCGTTCGCGGATCCCGACGCGCGGCCCATCTTGCCGGATGCTCAGCGCGCGCTGCTCGTCCGCCGCATCGTCGGCGGCGCCTCGCTGAACGGGCTCGGCCGCTCGGCCCGTTTCGCAGGCTTCGCCGACTCCCTCGCCACGACTTTCGCGGAGCTCGAGTCCGGGCTGCTCGAACCTGACGCGCTCGAAGGCGATCTCGCGCGCCTCTTCGCCGCCTACCGAACGGAGCTCGATCGTCTCGTCCGCTGGGATCGCGATCTCCTGCGCCGGCACGCCGTCGACCGCCTGCAGTCGGACTTCGGCGCCTGGCAGGGGGAGCCGGTCTTTGCCTACGGGTTCGAGGATCTGACCGCGGCGGAATGGGAACTCCTGCGCGCCCTCGCCGGCCGGACCGACGTGACGGTATCGCTCCCGTACGAGCAAGGACGGACGGCGTTCGAGTCGCTTCGGTCGACGCTGGACGATCTGAGCGCGCTGGCGGACGGGCGGATCGACGTGCTGCCGCCGAGCCGGGACGCGCACCCGGCGCTGGCGCACGTCGAGCGGTCGCTCTTCGTCGACGAGGTCCCTGAGCCGCCGCGCCTCGAGGGAGCGGTGCAGTTCTTCGAGGGTGCCGGCCCGCGTGCGACGCTCGAGCTCGTCGGCCGCGAAGTGCTGGCGCTTGTTCGCTCCGGCACGCCGCCGGAGCGGATCGCGATCGTGTGCCCCGCGCTCGAGCGCTGGCGCGCGCCGCTCGAGAGCGGGCTCGGCGCGCTCGGCGTGCCGATCGCCGTGGCCTCGACATCGCGCGTGCCGCAGACGCCGTTCGGCCGCGCACTGCTCGGCTTGCTCCGATTCGTCTGGCTCGGCGGCGGCCGCCGGGAGCTGTATGGGTTCCTGCGCACGACCTACTCCGGCGTGCCGCGCGGCAAGGTCGACTTCCTCGAAGGACGATTGCGCGGCCGCGCGATCAACGCGCACGACCGCGTCGAGGCCGAGACGCTCGCGCTGCACGGCAACCCGTTCCCGATCGTCAAGGAGTTGCGCGACGCCGCGACTCCTCTGGAGGGGTTGCGGGCGACGGCGGCGCGGATGCTCCGCCACGCACACGGGTTGCAGCAACCGCCGGCGAACGACGACGCGCGCCGCGACCTGCGCGCGTACGAAGCCGTCAGGCGGCTCGTCGACGAGCTCGAAGGCTGGGTCGCGGCCGGAGGGACGCTCACGCCCGACGAGATCATCGGCACGCTGGAGCGTGCGACGGTTCGAGGCTCGAACGGACGCGAGCCGGGACGCGTTGCCGTCCTCGACCTACTGCGTGCACGTACACGAAGCTTCGAAGTCGTCTTCATGCTCGGTCTGGAGGAGGGGAGCCTCCCGAGGCGCACGCAGAGCGCCGCGTTCCTCGACGACGCCTCGCGCGAAGCCCTCGCCGGCGCCCGCCTCGTGAAGCCCGACCAGGTCGCGCGCGACCGCTACCTGTTCTACACCGCGTGCACCCGCGCGGCGCGCCGGCTGTATCTCGTTCGCGAGGCCGCCAGCGATGACGGCATGCCGCGGGAGCCGAGCCCGTTCTGGGACGAGGTCGTTCGCCTCTTCTCGCCGGACGAGGTGCGGCGCGCCACGACTCGACGGCCACTCGCGGCGCTGACGTGGTCGCTCGAAGCTGCGCCGACGGACCGCGAGCGGCTGCGCGCGCTCGCCGCGCTCGCGGCCGAGGACCCGCGCGAAGCTGAGGCGCTCGCGCTCGCGAACGGGTGGGACCGCCGGCTGGACCGTGCGCTCCGGGCCTTCCGCCGCCCGACACGGTTGAGCCATCCACTCGTGCTCGAGTACCTGGGCGAGCGGACGAGCTTCAACGTCACGGAGCTGGAGCGCTTTTCCGACTGCTCGTCCGCGTGGTTCGTCGACCGCCTGCTCGACCCCAAGACGATCGACGCGGACGTCGACCCGAAGCTGCGCGGGTCGGTCGCGCACAACGCGCTGCACAAGTTCTTCACCGGCATCCCGAAGGAGCTGGGCATCGAACGGCTCGACGAGACGCAGCTCGACCGCGCGCTTCCGTTTCTGCGCCGCTGCCTCGACCAGGCGGTCAACGGCGTGCGCATGGAGCTGACGGAGCTTCAGCGGCAGGAGCTCGATCAGACGCTGTGGCGCGATCTGGAAGCGTTCGTCCGCATCGAAGCGACTTCGGAGGTCCCGCTCGTCCCGCGCCGCTTCGAGGTTTCTTTCGGCCGTGAGCGCTCGTCGGTCGGCGGCCTCGAGCTCGGTGACGGCCTCTCACTCTCCGGCAAGATCGACCGCGTCGACATCGAGACGTTCGGCGCGCGCGGGATCGTCCAGGACTACAAATCGGGTCGCTCCGCTCACTCGGCGGCGCAGATCACGCAAGAGCAGCGTCTTCAGATCCCGCTCTACATGCTGGTGCTGCGCGACCTCGTGGGGATCGAGCCGCTCGGCGGCCTCTACCGGCCGCTCGCAGGGGAGCGAAAGCCGCGCGGCCTGCTGCGCGCGAGCGCGAAGGAAGAGCTGCCGGGCTACACGCGCACCGATTACCTCGAAGAGGACGAGTTCTGGGCGCGGCTCGAGACGGCGCGTGAGGACGCGCGTGCGCTTGCGCAGCGAATCCGGCAGGGCGACGTGCGGCACGATCCGCGCGGCGGCTCGTGCCCGTCCTGGTGTGACCTCTGGCGAGTGTGCCGGGTGGCCCGCCCGTGAACGAGCAACAGCAGGCGGCCGTCGACGCGAACGGGCTCGTCTTCGTCTCGGCGGGCGCGGGCACCGGGAAGACGAAGGTGCTCGTCGAGCGCTTCGTCCGCGCGGTCTGCACTGACGGCCTCGACGTCGCCTCGATCCTCGTCATCACGTATACGAAACGCACCGCGGGAGAGCTGCGCTCGCGTATTCGCGGGCGGCTCACCGAGCTCGGCCGCACCGATCTCGCGCGCGAGCTCGACGGCGCGTGGATCTCGACGATCCACGGCTTCTGCAACCGCCTGCTGAAGACCTACCCGCTCGCGGCGGGGCTCGACCCCCGCTTCCGCGAGCTCGACGAGGCCCAAGGATCGGTGTTGCGCGGCGAGGCTTTCGAAGCTGCACTCGCCGAGTTCTGTTCCGGTGCCGAGCCCGAGCGTCTGCGGCTGCTGGCGACGTACCGCGCGGCCGGTCTGCGCCGGATGCTGACGGGGGTTTACGCCACGCTTCGCTCGGCGGGCCGCGAGCTCGTTCTCGAGCCGGACGAGCGGTCGAGCCTTGCCGACGCGCTCGCACGACTCGAGGACGCGGCACGCTGCCTCGCGGAGGACGAAGCGGCCACCGACGGGCAACGCGCAGCGGCGGTGCAGGCGGAGGCGCTCGCGCAGACCGAGCGCGATCCGGAGCGCCTACTCGACCTCGGCGGCGTGAAGGCCCGCGGGGAACGCGCGGCCTCGTATGTCGAGGCGCTCGCCGCCGTGGAGCAGGCGGCACTGGACGAGGCTGCGGCGCGCGACCGCGAGCTGCTCCAAGAGTTGCTGACAGGCTTCGCGGCGCAGTACCAAGCAGCGAAGGACCGTGAGTCCGTCCTCGACTTCGAGGACCTGCAGCTCCGCGCGCGTGACCTGCTGCGCGCGAACGACGACGTCCG
>Ga0137367_10005356_pt1 | contig 10404 bp, 11 predicted proteins | sample SagtaG_14_FD_104939 | JGI IMG/M metagenome (GOLD analysis project Ga0137367, IMG submission 104939) | Vadose zone soil microbial communities from Sagehorn Ranch, Mendocino, California, USA - Sage1_L_80_16 metaG | ecosystem: Environmental > Terrestrial > Soil > Vadose zone | place: USA... | reverse complement strand
TCGCCCGGTCGAGGTGCTCATGGGGGCGGCCCTGTTCCTGCCGCGCGAGGTGTTCCTGGAGTGCGGTCCCTGGGACGACGGGTACGCCTTTGGCGGTGAGGACATCGACCTCTGCACCCGGGTCGGCCGCCGCTACCCGGTGGTGTACCTGGTGCACGGCTTCCCGGGCCGGGCCGCCGACTGGTTCACCGCCGGGCAGGCCGGCCGTGCGATGGACGTCCTGCTGGGCCGGCACCTGGTGCCGCCGATGATCCTGGCCAGCCCGGACGCGGCGGCCGGCCGCGGGCTGTACGACTCGGAGTGCCTGGACGCGGTCGATGGCCCGGCCGAGGGCAGGTTTCTGACCGGCACCGTGGTGTCCTATGTGGACAGCCACTACCGGACCGTCGCGGACCGCTCGGCCCGTGCGATCGGCGGCATGTCAAGCGGCGGGTACTGCGCGCTCAACCTGGGTCTGCGACACACCGACCGCTACTCGGTGATCCTGTCCTCCGAGCCGTACGGCGACCCCGGCCGGGTCGGCTACTCGCATCTGGCGTGGCGGCGGTCGCTGATGGCCGCGAACACGCCGAGCGGGTACATCCGGACGATGCGCTTCCTGCACCGCATGGCGGTCATGCTGGACGCCCCCGGCGGCGACCCGGCGGACGTGTCCCGCGCCTGCGAACTCGGCCTGGCACTGGCAGCCCGCGGGCAGCAGGTGGCGTTCCGGGTCGAGGCCGGCCAGTCGCACACCTGGCACGCCGCCCGGGCCGGCCTGCCGTACCTGCTCGCTTTCGCCGGAGCCCACCTGCGCGCGAGATATCCGGTACCGTCCCCGCACGCGTGGGAGGTCGGTTGTGAGACGCACTTCACGGTCGGGCCTGGGACGACCCCGGGACGAGAGCCGGGACGAGGCGATCCTGGACGCGGTACTCGACCTGCTGGCCGAGGAGGGGTACTCGGCTCTGACGATGGACGGGGTGGCCGGCCGTGCCCGGGCTGGCAAGGCGACCATCTACCGGCGGTGGCGGGGTAAGGCGGACCTCGTCGTCGACGCGATGAGCAGGCTGGCGCTGCGCGGGCTGGAGGTGCCGGACACCGGTTCGGTGCGCGACGACCTCGTCGGGTTCGGGCTGTCGATGGCGGACCTGCTGTCCGGCCGGCTCGGCCGGGTGGCCACCTCGGTGGTGGGCGAGGTACCCCGCAACGCCGAACTGGCCCGCGCGTTCCGCAGCTCGTTCTGGGCCACCCTGCAGTCCGGCGTGCACGACATCCTGTGCCGTGGGGCGCACCGCGGCGAGGTGCACGGGTCGGCGCCACTCGACCTGCTGCCGGCGATCACCGCCGGACCGTTCATCCTGCGGCTGATGGTCACCGGCGAGCCGCTGGACGAGCCGTTCGTGATCAGGCTGGTCGATGAGGTGATGATGCCGCTGCTGACGATGCCGCGTCCGGCTCGCTAGCCTGAGGTGGCGCGGAAGCGGCGCAGCCGCAGGCTGTTGGTGACCACGAACAGCGAGGAGCAGGCCATCGCGGCGCCGGCGATCATCGGGTTGAGCAGCCCGAACGCGGCCAGCGGCAGCGCGGCCACGTTGTAGGCGAACGCCCAGAACAGGTTGCCCCGGATGGTGGCCAGGGTGCGGCGGGACAGCCGGATCGCGTCCACCGCGGCGCGCAGGTCGCCGCGTACCAGGGTCAGGTCGCCGGCCTCGATCGCGGCGTCGGTGCCGGTGCCGATGGCCAGCCGAGGTCCGCCTGGGCCAGCGCGGCCGCGTCGTTCACCCCGTCGCCGACCATCGCGACCACCCGGCCCTGGCCCTGCAGCCGTTGCAGCACCGCGACCTTGTCCGCGGGCAGCACCTCGGCGACCACGTCCTGCGCCGGGATGCCCACCGCGGCGGCCACCGCCCGGGCCGCGCCGGCCGCGTCGCCGGTCAGCAGCACCGGCCGCAGCCCCAGCCCGGCCAACCGCCGTACCGCCTCGGCGCTGGTCGGTTTCACCGAGTCGCCCACCACCAGGACCGCGTGGACGGCGCCGTCCCAGCCGACGAGCACGGCCGTGCTCCCCGCCGCCTCCGCCTCCCGCCGCGCCGTGTCCAGCCCGCCGGCCGGGGCCCGGTGGCCGGCCAGCGTCCGTCCGATGTGGACGGTGATGCCCTCGACGGTGCCGGCCACCCCGAGCCCTGCCTGGGCGGCGAACCCGGTCACCGCCGGCAGGGCCCCGTACTCCGTCCGGGCCGCCTCGGCGATCGCCCGCCCGATCGGGTGCTCGCTGGCCGCCTCGACCGCGCCGGCCAGCCGCAGCGCCCACGTGTCGCCGTACGCGGCGTGCAGCGCCATCGTGCCGGTGGTCACGGTGCCGGTCTTGTCCAGCACCACGGTGTCCACCCGGCGGGTCGACTCCAGCACCTCGGGACCGCGGATCAGCACCCCGAGCTGGGCGCCCCGGCCGGTGCCGACCATCAGCGCGGTCGGCGTGGCCAGCCCGAGCGCACACGGGCAGGCGATGATCAGCACCGCGACCGCGGCGGTGAACGCCCGCGCCGCGCCGCCGCCCGCCAACAGCCAGCCGGCCAGGGTGGCCAGCGCGAGCACCACCACCGCCGGCACGAACACCGCGGACACCCGGTCGGCCAGCCGTTGCACCGGTGCCTTGCCGGCCTGGGCCCGCTCGACCAGCCGGGTGATCTGCGCCAGCGCCGTGTCCGCGCCCACCCGGGTGGCCCGCACCACCAGCCGGCCGCCGACGTTCAGGGTGGCACCGGTGACGGTGTCGCCGGGACCGACCTCGGCCGGCACCGGCTCGCCGGTCAGCAGCGCGGTGTCCACCGCGGACTGTCCCTCGTGGACGGTGCCGTCGGTGGCGATGGTCTGCCCGGGGCGGACCACGAACAGGTCGCCGACCCGCAGCGCCGCCGCCGCGACGGTGCGCTCCCGGCCGTCCGCGCCGAGTACCGACGCCTCCTTGGCGCCGAGCTCGGCCAGCGCACGCAGTGCCGCGCCGGCCCGCCGCTTGGCCCGCGCCTCGGCGTACCGCCCGGCCAGGATGAACACGGTGACCGCGGCGGCCACCTCCAGGTACGTCTCGCCGCCGGCCACCAGCGCGTACGCCGACCACAGGTACGCCGCGGCGACGCCGAGACTGACCAGGGTGTCCATGGTCGCCGTGCCGTGCCGGGCATTCGCGGCGGCGGCCCGGTGGAACGGCCAGGCGCCCCAGACCGCGACCGGGGTGGCAAGCGCGAAGGCCAGCCACTGCCAGTGCGGGAAGTGCAGCGCCGGCACCATGGACAGCGCCAGCACCGGGACGGCCAGCGCGGCGCTGACCAGCAACCGGCCGCGCGGCCCGGCGGCATCGCCGCTGCCGCCCGGCTCGCCAGCCGTCGCCGTCGGCCGCGGCACCGTCGCGGAGCCCGCCGCCGGCCGCGGCACCGTCGCGGCGTAGCCGGCCGCCCGCACCGCGGCGACCAGCCCGGCACTGTCCACAGTGGACGGGTCGAAGGCTACGGTGGCCCGCTCGGTGGCGTAGTTGACCGTGGCCTGCACGCCGTCGAGCTTGTTCAGCTTGCGTTCGATCCGCGCCGCGCAGGACGCGCAGGTCATCCCGTCGATGGCCAGTTCGACGTGCGCCGTACCGACCGTCCCGGTGCTCATGTCGGTGGCGCTGCCGAATAGGGCGCCGCCGAGTAGCCGGCCTCGGCCACCGCGGCCAGGATCGCCGCGTCGTCGACGGACCCGGCCGTCACCCGCAGCCGCCCGGTGGCCAGATCGACCTCGACGCCGGTCACGCCGGGGACGGCGCCGACCTCCTCCGTCACCGAGGAGACGCAGTGCCCGCAGGTCATGCCGGTGACCGTGTAGGTACGAGGGTTCACGGACGAGCCTTTCAGGAACGGACCAGCCGGGCGATCGCCGCGGTCGCCTCCGCGAGCTTGGCGTCGGCGTCCTCGCCGGTTGAGATGGCGTGTCGGACACAGTGGTCGAGGTGCTCGTCGAGCAGCCCGAGCGCGACCGCCTGCAGAGCCTTGGTGACTGCGGAGACCTGGGTGAGGACGTCGATGCAGTACGCGTCCTCGTCCACCATCCGCTGCAGCCCGCGGACCTGGCCCTCGATGCGGCGCAGGCGGGTGACGAGCTGCGATTTTGTGGAGGAGTATCCCGGCATGCGGCCACTATACCCCTACGGGGTATTCCCGGGTCAACACCCGGGACGGCGGCGCCGGTGGGGGTCAGCGTCGGCGGATCCGGCGCACCACGAGCAGGACCAGCAGCCCCGCACTCACCCCGGCGACCGCCATGCCGGCCGGCGTCCGCAGCTTGGCCACCACCGCCCGCCTGCCGCGGCCGGCCACCGCCTTCGGGCTGTACCGGGCAGCGAGCTGGTCGAGGGTGCCCGCCAGGGCGTCACGGGTCTGCTCGATCTCCTGCTGGATCGTCTCGGGGTCGCGACTCATGCGGCATAGCCTGACACGAAGCACCCCGGGCCGCGCCGCCGCCCGGCCCGGCAAACCGGGCGGACCGGCTAGCGTGGCCCCATGACCGAGACGACCCGCCTGCGGCCGGGCGACGCCGCACCCGACTTCACCCTGCCGGATGCCGACGGCAAGCCGGTGTCGCTGTCGGAGTACCGCGGCCGCCGCGTGGTCCTGTACGTCTACCCGGCCGCGATGACTCCGGGCTGCACCACGCAGGCGTGCGATTTCCGGGACAACCTGGGCTCGCTGGCCGCCGCCGGGTTCGCCGTGCTCGGGCTGAGCCCGGACAAGCCGGCGAAGCTGGCGAAGTTCCGCGATGCGGAAGGGCTGACGTTCCCGCTGCTGTCCGACCCGGACAAGGCGACGCTGGCGGCGTACGGCGCGTACGGCGAGAAGCAGTCGTACGGCAAGACGGTCGTGGGCGTGATCCGCTCGACGTTCGTGATCGACCCGGACGGCAAGGTCGAGCGGGCGATGTACGGCGTCAAGGCCACCGGCCACGTGGCGAAGCTGCGCCGCGACCTCGGGGTCTGAACCCACGGCGCCGTCCTCGGTACAGTGGAACGCACGCGGGAGTGGCGGAATTGGCAGACGCACCAGGTTTAGGTCCTGGCGCCTTCGGGTGTGGGGGTTCGAGTCCCCCCTTCCGCACCATCGCTGCGTTACTCGAACCAACACCGCACAGCGACCAGTTCAGTAGCTCAGCGCGGTACGGGACGGGCGTCAGCCCGTCACCAAGATCATTATCAGCAGGGGCGTCTTCCTTCGGGGAGACGCCCCTGCGTCGTGCCAGGCCCGTTGCGAGCTGCGCAGCCTGGCTCTCGGCTCGAGCCCACACCTCGGCCAGCTCGGCTTCGAGCCAGTCCAGGTCGCCGGCCTCAGCCTCACGGATGGCCTGCACACCTGCCTGCCTCGTGCTCGGCGGCGCCAGGCCGCTGTCGCCACGCCGGGCATAGATGACGGTGGCGAAGGGCTCGTTCAGCTCGTCCCCCACGACCGCCGGGCCGTCGCCCAGGTCGTCGAGGTAGAGCTTGGTGAAGATCGCCTTGTTGAGCACCTTGCGGGCTGGGGTCTTGGCTTCCTGGTACATCGAGCGGGGGTTGTCCAGCAGGCTGATGGCCGAGGTCAGCACGGCTCGACCGATACTCTTCGTGATTTTGGACATCGCCATACTGGGACACAGGCCGTCTGGGCTAATAGAATTCGCCCTGGATCGGCTTGATAAGGCGTCGGATGAGGCAGGCGCGGGTTACCAGGACCCACTCTTGAGCGCAAGGGCCACGCTCGGCCGTATTAGGGCTGTGGGAAACACCCTTCTATGGAGGTACTGCAACGATGGCAAGGATGAGGATTGGACAGGGGACGCCGGGGCATTCCTCTCGACTTGTGGTGAGATATTCGATACATTCTACGACGGGTGCGCCAACAGGGAATTGGATCGCGTTGTCTACGAATGGGCTCTTGTCAGTTGCATCGACGCCGAAGATGTTCGTCAGCACCATACGGAGACGCATGAACGTTACCTGAAGGAATGGGGGAGCTACGTTGCATATGCGCAGATCCGCGTCGCTCGGGCGAAGTATGACCTCTTGATGGGGCGTGGAACGCCTCGACTCTACTACGAATTCAAGGAGATGGCCTATAGGTTGGCGTACGACCATGGCTCGCTGTATTGTATTGGTACACCGAAGCGCTCCTCGTGGCAGGTGCAGCGGCAGCTTGGTGCAGTCTACCTCGCATGAGCATTGCGCGCAATCTGTACGAATCGTACATGATGATGAAGCGAAAAGAGAGGTTCGAGTACGTCCAATATCTCCTGGGCAGCGGCCCAACGCATCCTGAAGCATTCAGACTCGCGCTAGAGTGCGTGCTGGGCTACTGATGTTGTGGCCTGCTCGTCCAAGACCCCGCGAACCCACCAGCAAGAAGTCGGTCGGCCGGTTTAGGCAGACATCGACGACGCTGGCGTAGGAGTGCGGCATGGGTGACCGAATGGGACGACGAGCACCTTCCAACCAGGGCGGCCCTCGTGGCGGCTCGTCACCAGAGCGACGCCGGACGGACGGCAGCGCCGACTCCACTAGACTCTTTCGCCGTGAGCGACACGCCTGGAACCGAGCCCGTCCTGACGGTCATCGTCCTCAACTACAACGGTGCCCACCTGCTGCCGCCGTGCCTGGATGCGCTGGCGAAACAGGACATGCCGGACGATTCGATGCAGGTGTGGGTCGTTGACAACGACTCCCGCAAGGACGACTCCGTGGCGATGCTTGCCCGGGACTACCCCTGGGTGCGCCTCATCCAGAACGACCGCAACGCCGGCTTCGGCGGCGGCAACAACGTGGGCATGCGCCAGGCGACCACGTCCTTCATCGCGCTGACCAACAACGATGCCCGGCCCGACCCTGACTGGGCGCGCCAGCTCATCCGCCCGCTGCAAGAGGACTCGGCCGGCCGGATCGCTGCGGTGAGCGGCAAGATCGTGTTCCTGCCGCGGTTCGTTGAGCTGTCCCTCGACACGCCGGTCTTCCGTCCTGGCTCGGTGGACGGCCGCGAGCTGGGTGTACGCGTCTACAAGGTGCAGGTCAACGGTCAGGACGTGACCGAGCACGTGCTGTGGGAAGGCTGCACTTACGGGCCAGAGGGCGAAGGCGAGGCACGCTTCCGCTGGACGCGGCCGCGTGGCACGGTGTTCGTGCCGAGCAACCTCGACGGCTCCCCAACGCGCGAGGGCCTAGAGATCACGCTAACCCTCGCTGCCGAAGCCACCAAGCCCCTGACACTGGAGTGGTCCAACGGCGGCCCGGTGACAGGCCAGGTTGGCACGACGCCGAGCGAGCTGAAACTGATGGTGCCGGCCGACGTGCCGCAGCTCGACGTCATCAACAACGTCGGCAGCATCGTCACGGTTGACGGCTACGGCGCGGACCGCGGTTACCAGCAGGTGGATCGGGGTCAGTACAGCGACCTAGAGGATGTCTTCGCCTTCTGCGGCGGGTCGGTAGCCTTTCGTCGTGAAGCGCTGCTAGAGGTCGGCTACTTCGATGACAACTTTTTCATGTACTACGAGGACACTGACCTGTCCTGGCGGTTCCGGTCGGCTGGCTGGCGCGTGGTATACGAGCCAAGGTCAGTCACGCGGCACATCCATTCGGCGTCCTCGGTCGAGTGGTCACCGTTCTTCACCTTCCATGTTGATCTGAACCGCCTGCTGATGCTGACCAAGAACGCCACGCCCCGCCTGGCACTGCAGGAAGTCATGCGCTACCCAGCCACGACGGCATCTTTGGCCGCTCGTGAGATTGCCCGCTCCCGGCTCACCCGGCGCCGGCCGGCGGTGCGTCCGACGCTGCTGCGCGCCCGCGTCTTCATGAACTACCTGCGCCTGCTGCCGCGGATGCTGCGCCAGCGGCGCAACCTCGGCGCGCACCTGGTGGTGCAGCGCGGCGAGCTGCAACAGCACTGGCTCGTCAAGCGCTGATACCCGTGGTCGGCATGGACGGCGCAGGCGAGTCAACCCAAGCCGGTGACAACGGCTGGCGAACGCGGGTCGTCCGGCGCCGACGCCTGCCTGGCGGACGCAACGCCCAGGTGTACGCCGTGGACTTCGACGGTCGCCCGGCCTGTCTGAAGGTGTTCGCTGCCGATGACCGCGACCGCGCTGCCCGCGAATGGGCCGCGCTGCGTTACCTGGAGCGGGTCTCATACCTGCTCGCCGCCCGGCCGCTTCGCTACGACCCATGCCCACCCGCAGCCGCCATCCTGATGGACCTGGTGCCGGGCCGGACGCTGACCGGCGCCGAGCTGACGCGCCAGCAGATCACCGCGCTGGGCTACGCGATAGATGGCCTGCACGCCCTGCCGATCGAGGGCGCCGGACTCGCCGACGCTCCCGCCACCGCGGCGTCGATGTTGGCGCGGGTACGGCGGGCGGTCGTCGATGCCTCGGTTCTGGCCGCTGGCTTCACCAGGGACTGTCAGCGGTGGCTCGGTAGGTCCCACGCCGAGGCGCTGGCGCAGCCCGGCAGGCCAGTCTTCGGCAAGGGGGATGCCGGGCTCGGCAACTGCCTGTGGGACGGCGTGACGCTCAGGCTGGTGGATTTTGAGTATTCAGGGATCTCCGACCGCCCCTTCGACCTGGCCGAGCTGATGGAGCACATCGAGGCGCGGGCGACCGCGGACGCGAGCTGGCAGGCGTTCCTCGCTGAGCGGCAGCTTGGCGCCGCCGAGTGGACGCGCCTGTCGGCCGCTCGCCAGCTCCTTGCTATCTTCTGGGCGTTCCGGCTGTCCGCTGAGCCAGCCGACATCCAGGCAGCTCAGCTAGAACGCGCTGCGAGGCTGCTCAGCTCGGACAACTGAAAGGCTGCTCGTCCAGTGGGATGCCGTCCTCCAAGTCTGTGAGCAGCTTGGCATACACCGCATTGATGCTGCGGGAGCTGGGCATGCACTGTGCGCAGGCGTCAGGTACGAACCGATCAGTCAGCGTTGCGACGATACGATCTGAATTGTCCGGCCGGATCGTGCCGAAGTTGAAGTTGGTAGCCGCGAAGCGTGGTTCGGCCTTCAAGTCGCAAGGCGCCACCAGGCCGAACGGGCTAATGGTCGGGCGGAAGAACTTGACACGGCATTGGTCGGTTCGTCGCCGTCGCGCCCGGACGCCGCCGTTGGCGAGTAAGGTCAGCTCGTCCGAAAAGTCGATGTCCAGCATGCCGAACATGCCGGCAACGAGACAATCTCGGATGCCCACCAGTTGCGTCATGACGCATTCCTGGGCCCTGGGTGTTAGCTGGGCAGTGACCTCGACCTCGTCTTTGCGGATGTTCAAGAAGTCAACGCCGAGCGAAGCGCTGAGGTTGGCCATGTCCTCAATCTGGAGCAAGTTGAGCGGCTGAATGACAAAGCCGAAGCCGATCGACACGCCGCTGCCGAGCTGATCCCGGAGGGTGATAAGGCGCTTGAGGTTTTGCAGTACGCGGTCAAGCGGACGGGTCGCCGCCGGGAGCCCGGTCAACCGGCAGTAGGTCTCCGGGTCCGGCGAGTGCACGCTGAACCGGACGCGCTCCAGGTGCGCCAGCTCGGTCAGGATGGCTGAGTCGCCGGCCGGCACGTTGAGGCCCGTGGTGTAGAGCTGCACGCGCAGGCCGCGCTCCCGGGCTCGTTTGAGGATGAGCCACAGATCCCGATTGAGCAGAGCCTCGCCACCGCCGGAGACGACCACCGTTTCGACCCCGCGCTCTGCCAGGTCATCGAGGATCGCCAGCCAGGCGGCCGTCGTTACGAGTCCTTCGCCGGTCAGGCCAGCGGACTGGTAGGTGAGGTCGTTCTTGTCCGACCACAGGCACATCGCGCACTTGAACGCACAGGTGCCGAGTGACGGATGGATCTCTACGGTCCGGGACAGCACTGGCTCGCCGACGAGAAGGCGACGGAGGCGGTCCGGTTCGGTGGTCCATTCCTCGGCCAGTGCCCGGCAAGCGGCCACGGCCAGCCGGTGCGGGTAGAAGATCGACTCCACGAGCTGCTGGGCGGCCGGGTCGTCCCGCAGGAGCCGAGCAGTGAGCCCGGCCTGCTGCATGGGTGCGCGGGACAGGGCAGCCAGCTCCCGCAGGGGCGTGAGCGGTTCGGCGAGCTGGGCGGCTGCGAGCGTGGCGGTTGGCTCGCCCAGCTCGTCCAGGCGCACCGCGGCTACGAGGTCGTTGAGCGCCGGGCAGTCCGGGCCGAGCGTCTGGATGGTGTTCTCACGAGGCGGCATGGTCACGGTCCAGGACGGCGCTGCTCAGCCTCGCGCTCACCGTCATCGCGGAGCAGGAGGACGTGCGACCCTCGGCGGTTGAAGACCAGGACCGGGCCGCTGGCGTGCCTGACGACCCGGAACGCTGCCGGGTCGGCGGTCATGGCTGAGACGGTCCGGTCAACCTCGGCCGGTTGCAGCGGATTGTCGAACAGG
>Ga0137367_10005349_pt1 | contig 10411 bp, 6 predicted proteins | sample SagtaG_14_FD_104939 | JGI IMG/M metagenome (GOLD analysis project Ga0137367, IMG submission 104939) | Vadose zone soil microbial communities from Sagehorn Ranch, Mendocino, California, USA - Sage1_L_80_16 metaG | ecosystem: Environmental > Terrestrial > Soil > Vadose zone | place: USA... | reverse complement strand
CGCGCGCGCCGCTTGAATCCTTCCCGCGCACCATAGGTCGCTGGAATTCCGCCGATGTCGAGTTGACCCAGGACGTGCGGGACGTGCTTGGCCCGGGCGATTTCCTGCTTCGCGACTATCGCGATCCAGAGAACTTTCGAAACGTTTTCTTATTTGTGGCGTACTTTCCGAGTCAGCGGGCCGGCGACACGATTCACTCGCCCAAAAATTGTCTTCCCGGAGCGGGCTGGGCGCCGGTGCAGGCTGGACGTGTGAGCATTAACGTGGCTGGCCGCGCGCCCTTTGAAGCCAATCGCTATCTGATTGCCAAAGGGGATGATCGGCAACTGGTCCTTTACTGGTATTGGGCGCACGATCGGGCAGTCGCCAGCGAGTATTCGGCGAAATTCTATCTGGTAACCGATTCCATCCGGATGCGCCGCACCGACGGATCACTCATTCGGCTTAGTACACCAATCGCGCCACATGAAAGCGTGGAACACGCTGAACAAGCGCTCATTTCCTGGGCGGGCAAAATTGTTCCGCTGATGAACGCCTACGTTCCGCGCTAGTCAGCCAGGAGCGCGTGACGCCGGTAACTTTTTGGCGGTTGTGCGATGCAGTACGGTGAGGTATTGAGAAGAATTCTAAGAATCGGGCGCTACCCGCGTCCTGGGGAGAGCTGTAATGAAGCGTTTTTCAATCCTAAGTTTCGCCGTGGTCCTTGGATGTATGGCCGTGTTTCTAGCCGGCTGTTCGCGGGACCCCAATGTCCGCAAGCAAAAATATTTCGAGAGCGGCGACCGCTATTTCAATAAAGAAAAGTACCGCGAAGCCGTTATCCAATATCGGAATGCGACCGAGGTAGATGCCAACTTTGCTGCGGCGCATTACCAACTCGCGCAATGCTACGTCAAACTGCAGGATTGGCAGCATGCATACGTTGAATTGAACCGCACGGTTGAGCTGCGACCGGACAACTACAAGGCGCGCGGCGATCTCGCCAATCTTCTAGTCGCGGACGGACAACCTGACCATCTGAAAGCGGCACAAGAGCAGGTCGACGTGCTGCTGGACAAACAGCCGAACGAAGCTGATACCCACATTACCGCTGCCAACATCCTGGGTCGCGAGCAGAGGCTCAACGAGGCGCTGGCTGAAATGCAAAAGGCCGTCGCTCTGGCCCCCACCCGCGGAGAATCCTACTATAACCTTGCGGTGCTTCAGTCGCAGGCGAACTTGCCCGAGGCAGCAGAGGCGAATTTCAAGAAGGCGGTTGACCTCAAAGCTACCGGAGTAAATCCTCACATCGCGCTCGCCGCCTTCTATCAGGCACGGGGCCGCTATGCGGACGCGGAGCGACAGGTCCAGCAGGTGATCGACGCTGAGCCGAAGAACACCGATGCTCGGGCGGCAATGGCGAAGGTTTACATTTCGCAGGGAAAAAGGGCTGAGGCGGAAACGTTTTTGAAGCAGGTCAAGCAGCAGTTCCCCGACGATTCTGTAGGCTACCGCATGCTCGGCGACTTCTACTTTGCAACCGGCGATCTCGACAAGGCCACCAGCGAATACGAGTCTCTCTATCACGAGCACGCGAAAGATACCCAGGTCGTGAAGAATTACGTTCAGCTCCTCATTTTGAAAGGGCGAGTCGAAGAGGCAAACAAGATGAACGAAGAGTTTCTAAAGGGGCATGCCAAAGATGACGAGGCGCTCACTTACCGTGGCGAAATCCAATTGGCGCAGGGCAAAGCCTCCGACGCTACTCGGACGCTGCAATCGGTTGTAACCAACAATCCGAACATGGCCGTCGCTCACTACCAACTCGGCATGGCGCTCAATCAAACCGGCGATCTAGACCGCGCGGCTACGGAATGGCGCGAAGCAACTCGCGTGCTCCCGAACATGGTGGAAGCGCAGCGCATGCTCGCGCTGTATTCCATGCAGAAGGGGGACATGTCGAGCCTGGAATCGGTCTCCGGTAAGATTATTGCGATTCAACCCGCCTCTCCGGACGGGTACTCCATGCGTGCAATCGCGCTGATGACGCAGAAGCAATATGCGGGGGCGGAGCAGGACGCGCGGAAGGCAATTGAAATCGCCCCGCAGGCAGCAATGGGCTATTTGCAAATGGGCAACCTGATGGCGGTGCAACAGAAATTCGGGCAGTCGGAAGGCTGGTACAAGCAGGCACTGGAACGGGACAAGAATTCCGGTGACGCGCTTCGCGGCTTACTGAACGTCTATCTCTCGCAAAAGCAAACCGCAAAGGCCATTGCCGCAGCCAACCAACAAATTGCGCTCGCCCCCGGCAACAGCATGTTCTACGACCTGCTGGGATCGATTCAGATGAGCAAACCGGACTATCCGGCCGCGACCGCTGCATTCAAAAAGGCCGTGGAGTTGGACAAGAACAATGCGGACGCTTATCTAAAGTTGGGCCAGGCGCAGACCAGAACCGGCGCCTTCGAGGATGCTCTGGCAACCTGCAAAGCCGGAATTCAAAACAACCCCAAAGAGCCGACCTTCTACATGCTGATGGGAAGCGTGTATGAAAAGAAAAATGACTTGGCAAATGCCCGGGCATCGTATGAAAAAGTGCTGCAAATGAAGCCGGATGACCCGCTCGCATCCAACAATCTCGCTTACGTGCTGCTTCAAACCAACGGCAACCCCGACATCGCTCTCCGTCTCGCGCAGACTGCGCGCCGGAGCCTGCCTGAACTTTCGAACGTAGCCGACACTCTTGGGTGGGCCTTCTATCAGAAGGGCATCTACGAATCGGCGATTGGAATGTTCCAGGAAGCAATCAAGCTGGCCGCTAAACATAAAGAGCCGGAGAGCGCAACGTATCACTATCACCTGGGGCTCGCCTATGCGAAGACCCAACAACCGGCGCTCGCCAAGCAACAACTGGAACGCGCCCTGAAGATCGATCCCAAATACGGCGACGCGGACGACGCAAGAAAGCAACTGGCTCAACTGAAATCCTGAACACGTCTGTTTCGCTGGTAGCGACTGCAAATTTCGTGCGGCGGTTGTTAGATTCCGTGTCTGACAACCGCCGTACACCCGCGACGTCTTCCGCTAGGAACCAGTGAGTACTTCTGTTATCAGTTTCCCACGCAGCGGTGGACACAAGTTCGCAAATATCTAGCGTCACTGTTTGTCTTGCTCATTGTAAGTCTCTGAAACTACGAGGGCCGGGAGCTTCTCACATTGGAATTTGACGTGCATCCGTTGGCGGGTAGCATTCGTGTATCTGCGGGTTCGCTAAACCTTTTTAGCTGCCAACATACATTGAGAATGCTAGAATCCTGCCTCAAAGGGGAGGAGTAGGTTCGATGAGAGCTTTTCTGTTCCGCGCGATTGGGACGCTGGTAATCGCCTGTTCACTTGTAGCTGCTTTGAGTTGCGCCCGCGACCAGCAGTTGGAGTTTATTGAGGTCATCCCAACCACTGAAACTTTTGGCGCCTCCACAATCCCGGTGATTGACGACACCGGCCTCAGCGTACAGGCGCGCGCTTTGGGTCATTACATTCATCCCCCGGTTGTTAAGGACATCACAGACCAGGTTACTTGGGGTTCCAATGATCCTCAGATGGTAATCGTAAACTCTACGGGATTGATCACGGCCGTGGGAAACGCCTGTGGGTCAACAATAGTCTCGGCTACCGTTCAAACGGGCCACGGCAATGGGGGGCGATCTTCATCGGGGGCGATCGTTACGGGCAGTATGACGGCCAATGTCGTTTGTTTCACCGGAACCGGTTCCGGCGGCACAAATCCGATCCTCGCAGTAACTGTAACGGGAACGGGGTCTGTAGTAAGTTCTCCGACTGGGATTAGCTGCCCTGGAATTTGCAGCGCAGGCTTTGCGAGCGGCACTCCACTCACTTTGACGGCTACGCCAAGCGGGAGTGCAACGAATGTGTTGTGGTCCGGGTGCGCACCAACTGGGCTGACTTGCACGATTACCTTGACTGCAAACTCGCCGGTGACGGCTACGTTCTTTTGAAGCTCGCACTTGTGTTTGATAATTTGACTCTTCGCGGAGGGCAGATCAGTGGTTAATAAGAATCTTGCACTAATTGGGATGCTCGCACTCGTAGTTGTGCTGGGCAGTTGCGGTGGCGGCACAAGCTTACAAAGCATCCAGGTTCTTCCGGTTGACCCTACCATTCTGAACAACAACACAGTCTACGTAACGCCGGGCGGGATTGTTCAGTATCAAATTCAGGCCTGGTACAGCAACAGAACTGCATCAACCACTATTCCCGGTTCTCAAGGACATTGGTCCTCTACCCAGCCGTCCATCGCCGCAGTGGATGGCAATGGACTCGTCACGAGCGCCGGCCCGGTCGGCGTAACTACGATCGTTGTAACGGTCGGCGGCCGAAAGAGCACGACGACCTTTGGCGTCTGCACTCTGAGCAGTTTGTGCCCTCCTGTTTGCGATCAGACCTCTTGCCCGTAGAACCTGAGCCCCAGAAAACAGCAACGGCGCCCGTGCGGCGCCGTTTCCAATTCCACAAGAGAGCGCGTCCGATCGACCCTACGAAGCTCCCGCGGACAGCCGATGCGTCCTGGTCTGCGCAATTCCGTACTGGCGGATCTTGTAGAGCAACGCTTTGTAGCTGATCTGCAGCAGCGCTGCAGCCTGCTTACGGTTCCAGTTGGTCTCGTCTAAAGCTTTGGCAATGGCTTCGGCCTCGGCTTCGTCCTTCGCACTGCGTGCCAGCCCTTTCAAACCGCCCTGGGCTTCTGGCGTGTTCCGCGGAGGCGCGGGGTCGAATTGAGCGCCGGAACTATCGGTACGAGGCTGTAACTCGTGAATCGCCAGCTTCTCGTCTCCGAGTACCAGGTATCTTTTCACAAAGTTTCCCAGCTCGCGCAAGTTTCCCGGCCAGGGATGGTTATGACAGGCCTGCAAAAGCTCCGGCGTCAATGGCAGTGGCGACCGAGCGTACTGCTCCGAGAGCCGCGTCATAAAATGCTTCAGCAGAATTGGGATCTCTTCTTTGCGCTCGCGCAAAGGAGGAATATTCAGGGTGAAAGCGTTCAATCGGTAATACAAGTCTTCGCGGAGCCGCTTGTTGGCAAGGGCCTCGGGAATGTTGATGTTGGTTGCCGCCAGAATGCGAACGTCAACTTTTACTACCGAGCGGCTTCCTAATCTTGAGAACTGCTGGTCCTGCAAAACGTGCAGCAGTTTTGCCTGCAGGCTCGGGGGCATCTCGCCAATTTCGTCCAGCAGGATTGTCCCTTTATTGCAGAGCTCAAATTTTCCAGGCTTGGCGTGCGTAGCGCCCGTGAAAGCGCCTGCTTCATATCCGAACAGTTCGCTTTCGAGCAAGTCGGCGGGGACGGCCGCGCAGTTCACTTTCAAAAACGTGCGATGCGCACGCGGAGAAAGTTTGTGGATCAGCCGAGCCATCACTTCCTTACCGGTACCGCTCTCGCCCAGCATCAGGACCGGGATATCGACATTCGCGACCAGTGCAGCTTGTGAGCGCAGCTTGCGCATGTTGGCGCTCGCGGCTATGAAGAATGTCTCGTCGCCGAGTTCTTCCACTTCACCGGAATAGTTTTGCTGGTTGTTGCCGAGGCATTGATCGATGATGTTGTCGAGTTCCGCTTTCTGAAACGGCTTGGTGATGTAATCTGTCGCGCCGAGGCGAATCGCCTGCACAACTTTCTTGGTGTCATTGACGCATGACAGAATTACCACCTTCACGCTGGGACGCAACTTGCGCAGGCTTTCGAGCGTTTCCAATCCGTCGATTCCGGGCATCAGCAGATCCAGCAAGACGAGATCGGGATTGAGTCCCTTTTCGACGATCTCAAGCGCCTCTTCGCCGGTGGAAGCGGTGGCAACCTGGTGCTCTTCGACTTCCAGAAGTGTCTTGATATACCGCAACATTCCCGGTTCGTCGTCAACAAGCAGAATTTTCGCCTTATCGGTCATTAACTTTCCCTTCAGAATTCTTGTCAGATGCGGCAACTGGCGGCCGCAGTGGAACGATGAATGAAAATTTACAGCCAGCGCCAGGTTCACTCTCCACCCAGATCTTTCCGCCCATTCCGTGCACGAGTCGCCGGGCGATCGCCAGGCCTAGTCCCATGCCTTCGGTCTTATCGCTCGATGGCAAGCGGAAGAAATCGTCGAAAATTTCCAGGTGGTATTCGGGTGGAACTCCGGGCCCGGTGTCGGACACGCTGATCTTCACTGAATTCGGCTGCGACAGCGGACGGCGACGACGCTCTTGGGGCACCTCGGGATTGCTCGTCGAACGACGCTCCCACATGTAAGGCTCAGCGTGCAGCCAAACCGTCCCGCTTGCAGGAGTAAATTTAAAAGCGTTCTCCAGCAGGTTGGAAACGACCCTCTCCAACTTCGGTGCATCGAACGGGAATTCAATCACTTTCTCGTTAGCGAGAAAATAGAGTGCCAGACCCTTCTCCTGAAATCGCGGCGACCACAGCCGGCAAACTTCGGAGAGACAATCATTAATATTCGCGGTTTCAAATCGCATCCTCAGCTCACCAGTCTCAAGCACGCTGAAGCTGAGGAAATCCTGAATGTAACGCTGCAAGCGCTGGCCATTGGAGCGCATGTCGCGCAGCACTTCGCGCTGTCGCTCGTTCAAGCCACCAAGCTTCTCGCTCTGCAGCAACTCCACGTAACCATTCAAGATCGCAAGCGGAGTCTTCAGATCATGTGCGGCTGACGCCAAGGCGTTCGTGGTTCGCAGGTATCGCTCGCGGAGCTGCGAATAATCCTGCATCTCCTTCGAGTCCTGCTCTGTATCCGGAAAATGCGCGCCACTAGCTGCCGCTGCTGCTGACCCCTCTTTGGCTGGTAAGGACGACACGAGACTCTCTTTCGACACGACGAATTGATGACATCTAGCGGGGGAGGGGACGGGAATCAGGCCAGCAAAACGGCTGAGTACCGACAAGCAAAATCCTAGGGTAAGCACCGTGGCAGTGTCAATGAAAAATGCAAAAAAATGGTCACTTTCGGTAAATCATTTCCAATCTGCAAGCCGCCGGGGCGGCTGAACAGCTCATCCAGAAGGGTCGGGAACCCGTTTATTTTCCTGCAAATACCGCATGTGGCGCAAGCTGGCGTGCTTCGGGGCGCGGTCCGAAGAAGCCTTCCCCGGTCATGCAACATAGTTTGGCCCAATAGGTGCGACAAGAACGTTTTTCGCATTACCCTGGGGGCTTGGTTTGGATCAGCGCAAGTCGGGAGTTGAACGTCGCGAGTGGGTACGCTTACCCCTTGCTATTCCGGTTTTCGTCCGCAGCCGCGACCAGGGTGGCAAGGATTTCCTGGAGTTCGCCACCGCGTTAAACGTCTCGGCTGGCGGAGCGCTGGTCGCGGTACACCGTGCTCTTCGGCCAGCAGCGCAGGTTACGCTGGAAATCCCGAGTGCTCCTCTTGCAGCTTCTGCGCCCATTCCTAAGAGTTCGAAGAACATGCGTGCCAAGATCGTGCGGGTAACCCATGGCGAAGGTTACCACCTGCTAGGGCTCAAGTTTCAACATGCCCTGCTGAGTCCGGCCATGCAGCGAGCCAAGCTGCGAAGGAAAGTTGCTTCTTCTATGTGAAAGTTTTTTCCCATAGAACTTCCTGCTTTCCCAGCTTTCATTACCGTCTCCGGCGGATTTGCCTATCGCCGCCAACTTCCTCGTAACTCATTGCTTCTATTCACCTTAAGTACATCTGAACGCTAGTGTCGGCCCCTCATTGGGGTTTGGTGTTCGGGGTGCACAAAACCTGTCTGTACAAGGAGTCACACACTCGCTATGGCAGCTACAGTGACAAATTCTGTCAGTTCTCTGGTTCAGGCGATTGGCGACATTCCGCCCGAGGCGATCGTATTTGGGCAGTCTGAAGCCATGCAGGCACTTCGGGATCGCCTCTCGAAAGTCGCCAGCGCCAACGTGCCCGTGCTGATCCATGGCGAAAGCGGCACCGGCAAAGACATCATTGCGCGTCTGGTGCATGCGTTGTCGCCCTGGAAGTCGGGCCCGTTCGTCAAAGTGAACTGCCCCGCCATCCCTGGGACCCTGCTGGAGAGCGAACTGTTCGGGTACGAGCGCGGCGCATTCACGGGCGCTTATGGCTCCAAGCCCGGCCGGGTCGAAATGGCCCACCGCGGCACGCTTTTTCTGGACGAGATCTCTGAGCTCGATATGTCACTGCAGTCGAAGTTGCTCCAGCTTCTGCAGGACGGCCAATTTTGTCGCATAGGCGCTCAGGCTGACAAGAAAGTCGAGGTGCGCGTGGTCTGCGCGACCAACCGCCGCTTAGAAGATGAAATTGAGAATGGAACGTTCCGCCAGGATCTTTATTACCGCATCAATGTTGTGAACCTTTTCATGCCGCCGCTGCGCGAACGCCGTGGCGATATTGAAGCCCTGGTCAGTTACTTTCTCGAGTATTACAACCGCAAATACAACTGCAAGGCGCGGCCGATCTCACCGGAATTGATGGAAGTTCTGCAAAAGTATCATTGGCCGGGAAACATTCGCGAGCTGGAAAACCAGATGAAACGTTACGTGATTCTGGGCAGTGAGGACGTGATCAGCGCCGATTTACAGCCACGCGAATCTGACCTGCTCACACCGGAAATCAATCTCGACGGACCTATCTCGCTCAAGAAGCTCACGCGCCAGGCGACTCGCGCCCTGGAGCGCAAGATCATTCTCAAGGTACTGCACAACCACCACTGGAACCGCAAGCAGGCTGCTCGCACTTTGAACATCAGCTATCGCGCTTTGTTGTACAAGATTCGCGATGCCGGGCTGCCGCCAAACCGCGCGCGACGCCCCGCAGAAGCTGCCAAAAGTCAGGTCGCAGCCGACTAACAGCTGTCCCGCGCTGAGGAAGTTACCTGCGCTGAGTTGTATGCTCGGCACTCTTCTGCCTGCCCACAAACATTGTTCCCACCCTTGCAAAGAACGCACGGATGGGGCACCCTCAGTCGTGATGGTGTGGAGAAAGAAAGCGGAAGGGTGGGCCACCCGCCGAGGAGCCACGTTTTTCGTTTTATGCGGAAGGTCGAATCAGAACTTTCGTCTGGGTGATACCAGCATCGTGGAGGCAGGCTGTGTTCCAACGCAATACAGAAGGACACACCACCCCGGTGCGAGGTGGTCAAAGAAGAAGGGGTCAGGTTTCGCAACCGCCGGAAAATCCGCGCTAGTTCACCACCAATGTCACCGCAGTACTGCGCGTGGCGCTGCCCGAGGTGGCGTTTATGGTCACGGTGTAACTTCCCGCCGGAGTACCCGTGGTGGTTGTGGTATTCCCGCTTTTGGAGCCACATCCTGCCTGCAGCACCATGAATCCCAAGGTGCAAACAATGAAGGCGCCCGCCAGCCATCGTCGTTTGCGCGTTGTCCCGGTACCAATCAATGCCAAGCCTGAAATGGGGAACCAGAAAGCGTAAAGCATTTTGTTGTCGTGGAAGAGACTCGCAGGTGTGGTCACCCGAGGCGTGGTACTGATCACCAGCGTCCTGTTCTGTGCGCCGTTGTTGAGGTTCGGAATGGGATTTCCCGAGAAAGTGCATGTCGCACCCGCTGGAAGATTGGAGCACGATCCCAAAGACACCGACTGCGGAATGATTCCTGTTGGAGTGACCGTAACCGTGTAGGTCGCCTGGTTCCCCGCAGTTACTGTCTGCAAGTTGGGCGACGCCTGAACCGTGAAATCATTCACAAAGGTCTGGAGCGGAGGAGAAAGTGTTCTCTGGAACGCCGTGCCCACCACGCTTAACTGCGCTCCGACTCCGATGCTCGATGTTGCTGGAGAAGGAGTAGACGGCGCGGTCGGCGTGACTGAGATCTGCACGAAATTCGTCGAGGTGAGCGTCGTTGTTGAACCGCTCGTGGCCGAAGTGTTCGTATTCAGAACACTCATATTGCACACAGCGGTTGTAGTTGTATTCGTGCAGGTCCCGGTAGTTGCGGTAGCCGGACTCGTGCCCGTGAATGTGGCGTTCGTACCCTGCACTGTTGCAGTGAAGACAGCCCCGATAACCGGGTCGCCCGTGTTGTAGATCGGGAACTTAAAGGTCACTGCGCTGCCGACACCCGAAGGGTTCGGGGTCGTAGTGGCTGCGCTGGGAGTGCAAGCGGTAATAGTTGCGCCATTGAACGTGGTACCGATTGGGCAGGTCAGGGTCAGACCGGTGATGGTCGACCCCAGCTTGCTGATGAAAATGTCGCTGTTGCCGGAACGCGCGGTTTGAAGCGCGGTGATGGAGGGCTGTCCAGCCGAAGCCGAACTCGGGAAATCCGACGCGGAGTTGGTTTCCCCAGCAATGTAGCTATTCAAGGTAACGTCCGTGACGACGCTGGTGCCAATGTCAGAACCCGAACCGCCCAGAATGCTGGTTGCGGAAGCGACGCCTG
>Ga0137367_10005348_pt1 | contig 10412 bp, 4 predicted proteins | sample SagtaG_14_FD_104939 | JGI IMG/M metagenome (GOLD analysis project Ga0137367, IMG submission 104939) | Vadose zone soil microbial communities from Sagehorn Ranch, Mendocino, California, USA - Sage1_L_80_16 metaG | ecosystem: Environmental > Terrestrial > Soil > Vadose zone | place: USA... | reverse complement strand
GGCTTATGAACTCCGGACACGAGGTTCGCGGAGAGAAGATCGGCCGCTTTCGTGTCGATTTTCATCGCTGGCAACCGCGGCATGCCGAGATTCTCGTCTTTAGCTTTACGCCGCTGCGCAAATGGTCGACCTCAATCAACGGCGCAATTCCAGGGGCTAGCGCCGGAATGTCGATCTTGCGAAGCGAGTTTACGCGCGACGCGGACAGCGCGCGAGGATCCAGACATGCGATGTCATCATCGCCGCGACGCTAAATATCCATCCAATTATGTTAGTTGTTTGGCAGGTAACGAAGTCGGAAGCTCCAACCGCGGTTGGATTTTGGGCTCGGCACAGCTTGAACACGGATGACCCCAGCGATCGCAATTGCAGCTGCGCGCGTTCGTCCGGGGAACTGGCTTGGTCTCCGCCGCGATTGGAACGTGGCGCGCGCCGCACGCTGGCGGGTCCACACGCATCGGAACCGCGCCCCATTCATTAAGACATTCCTCCACCGTTAGCACACGATCTGTTCTCATAGCCGTTCCTTTCACACTGAGGCTAACTGCGCCATGAACGCGTCACTCAACATGGACTGGCTTTTCCTTTGCAAAATTTGCTCTGGAGCGAAGCCATTATTTTGCATTCCAGCTTCGCGCGAGCATGAACAATGCGAAGCCGTGATTGTGTGAGCGTGAGCACAAGAACGTAATCGCAACCGGGTTATAGCTAATAACGAATGCGTTGGTCTAGCTGGCGCAATAACTGCACAGCAAAACGCAACAGACGTACATCGGTCGACAACGGCAGCCACTACGTTTGGGTAACCGTGAACTTAAAGACTAAAAAACGAGCCGGCTACAAAATGCTCGATGCGAACGAAGCGGTGGCGCGCATTGCTTACGCGCTCGATGAGGTCATAGCGATTTATCCGATTACTCCGGCGTCGCCGATGGGTGAATGGGCGGATTCTTGGTCCTCCGGTGGTGTGAAAAACCTTTGGCACACCGTTCCCGAAATTGTGGAAATGCAAAGCGAAGCCGGCGCAGCGGGCGTGATCCATGGCGCTCTTCAAACCGGCGCGCTCAGCACCACTTTCACTTCGTCACAAGGTCTCCTGCTGATGATTCCAAATATGTACAAGATTGCTGGAGAACTAACGCCGACAGTATTTCATGTGGCCGCGCGCTCGCTCGCCGCGCAGGCGCTATCGATCTTCGGCGATCACAGCGATGTGATGGCGGCACGCGCCACCGGGTGGGGAATGCTTTGTTCGGCGTCGGTGCAGGAGGCACAGGACCTGGCCTTGATCGCACACGCAGCCACACTCGAATCGCGCATTCCGTTTGTGCATTTCTTCGATGGATTCCGCACATCACACGAGATCTCGAAGATCGACATTCTGCCAGATGACGTGTTGCGGGCGATGATCGACGAAGCGCGGGTGATCGAGCATCGTGCTCGCGCACTCTCGCCGGACCATCCGGTGATTCGCGGGACGGCGCAGAATCCGGACGTCTATTTTCAGGCGCGCGAAACGGTGAACCCGTTTTACGCCTTGTGTCCTGGGATTGTGCAACAGGCCATGGATCGTTTCGCCCAGGTCACGGGGCGGCGGTATGCTTCGTTCGAATATCACGGGCCGACCGACGCCGAGCGCGTGATTGTATTGATGGGCTCAGGCTGCGAGGCCGTTCATGAGACAGTGGACTTTCTAGCCGCTCAAAATCAGAAAGTCGGTGTGGTCAAGGTGCGGTTGTACCGGCCGTTCGACGCCGTAGCGTTCGTCAAAACATTGCCCCTGACCGTGCGCAGCATCGCCGTCCTCGACCGGACGAAGGAGCCCGGTTCGGGAGGCGAGCCGCTCTATCTCGATTGCGTCAATGCGTTGTACGAGCAGGGCCGCAGCGACGTGCGCGTGGTCGGCGGCCGCTACGGTTTGTCATCGAAGGAATTCACGCCGGCGATGATCACGGCGGTCTTTGACAATCTCGCGGAGGCGTCGCCGAAAAACCATTTTACCGTCGGAATCGACGACGATCTCTCGCACACGAGTTTGCCGTTCGATCCAGAATTTTCCATCGAACCGGATGAAGTTGTGCGCGCGCAGTTCTTCGGCCTCGGAGCAGACGGCACGGTGGGCGCCAACAAGGAGTCGATCAAGATCATTGGCGAAAACACGGATCATTTTGCGCAGGGATACTTTGTTTACGATTCGAAGAAAGCGGGCGCGATGACGATCTCGCATCTGCGGTTTGGTCCGCGCCCGATAAGATCGACATATCTCATCACCAAAGCGAACTTCGTTGCCTGCCATCAACCCGTCTTGCTCGAGATCTGTGATGTGCTCAAGGAACTCGCACCTGGTGGAATGTTCCTGCTGAATTCACCGTTAGGACCGGACCGCGTGTGGGGCCGTCTGTCAGAAGCTGTCCAGCGCCGGCTCATCGAGCAGCGCGCGAAGTTCTTTGTCATCGATGGCAACAAGGTGGCCCGCGACGCGGGAATGGGCGGCCGCATCAACACCGTGATGCAGACCTGTTTCTTCGCCATCTCCGGCGTCCTGCCGGCGCAGGACGCGATCGAGGCGATTAAGAATTCCATTCGCAAAACGTATGCGAAGAAAGGCGATGAGATCGTGCAGATGAATCTGCGGGCGGTTGATGAATCGCTCGCACATTTGTATGAAGTGGAAGTTCCGGACGCAGTTGTTCCGGTTCCCTCCGGGAGCAACGGGGAGCTCAAGCGCGCGCCGGAGTTCGTGCGCAACGTTCTGGGCGAAATCATGGCGGGACGCGGCGATCGAGTGCCGGTGAGCGCGTTGCCTAACGATGGCACATATCCGACCGGCACAACTCAGTGGGAAAAACGAAATCTCGCGAGCGATGTCCCGGTTTGGGATCCGCAAGTTTGTATCCAGTGCGGCAAATGCGTGATGGTCTGTCCACATGCTGTCATCCGAAGCAAAGTGTATGAGGCGGTTGTTCTCCAAGACGCACCTTCGTCGTTCAAGTCGGCGGAGGCACGGCTGCCGGAGTGGAAAGGGTTGAAATACACGCTGCAAGTGGCGATGGAAGATTGCACCGGCTGCGGGATCTGCGTGGATGTTTGCCCCGCGCGGAATAAGTCTGAAGCGCGGTTGAAGGCAATTAACATGGAGCCGCAGCTTCCGTTGCGCGAGCCGGAGCGCGAGAACTGGAATTTCTTCGCTTCGATTCCCGACACGGATCGCCGCCGGGTGTCAACTGATCATGTGCGCAAAATGCAGATTCAACAGCCGCTCTTTGAGTTCTCGGGAGCATGCGCCGGTTGCGGCGAGACGCCTTATATCAAATTGCTCACCCAGCTCTTTGGCGATCGCTTAATCATCGCGAACGCGACCGGTTGCTCTTCCATTTACGGCGGCAATTTGCCAACCACGCCTTACACGAAGGATCGAAACGGACGCGGCCCGGCATGGTCGAATTCGTTATTTGAAGACAACGCGGAATTCGGTCTTGGCTTCCGTGTTTCACTCGATAAACAGCAAGAGTTCGCCGGCGAACTGCTCCAGCAGCTCTCCCCGCAAATCGGGCGCAGGCTCACCACCGAAATCTTAAACGCGCGTCAGCGTGATGAAGCGGATATCTTCGATCAACGCGAGCGCGTCGCCGAGCTGAAGCGCAGACTGGAATCGCTACGTGATCCACTTGGAAAACGCCTGCTCGCGCTGGCCGACACGCTTGTGCGCAAAAGCGTCTGGATTGTCGGCGGTGATGGCTGGGGTTACGACATCGGTTACGGTGGACTCGACCACGTCCTCGCCAGCGGCCGTAACGTGAAGGTCCTACTGCTCGATACGGAGGTTTATTCCAACACGGGCGGGCAATGTTCCAAATCGACGCCCCGCGCTGCGGTCGCAAAGTTCGCGTCCGGTGGGAAACGCTGTCCGAAGAAAGATCTCGGACTAATGGCAATGACTTACGGCACGATTTACGTCGCCTCTGTCGCAATGGGAGCCAAGGACGAGCATACGTTGAAAGCGTTCCTCGAAGCGGAAGCGTACGACGGGCCCGCGCTCATCATCGCCTACAGCCACTGCATTGCGCACGGCATCAACATGACCGCGGCCAATCAAAATCAAAAAGCGGCAGTCAACTCCGGGCAATGGCTCCTGTATCGTTACAATCCTGAGCGACTCCGGCTCGGAGAGAATCCGCTCCAGCTCGATTCCGCTGGGCCGCGCATGAAAGTCGCGGATTACTTTAAACTGGAGAATCGGTTCAAGATGCTCGAAAAAAGCGAACCGCGCGCCGCGAAGGAATTGCTCGCACAGGCGCAGGCGGACGTGAGCGATCGCCGCGCATTCTACGAATTTCTCGCTGCGAGAAAATTCAACCCCACGCCAAACCCATGAACCTAACGACCAGATACCTGGGATTTAAGTTGCGCACGCCGCTCGTGCCGTCGGCATCGCCGCTTTCGGAAAAAATCGACAACATCAAACGAATGGAGGACGCCGGCGCTGCGGCGGTCGTATTCCATTCACTTTTTGAAGAGCAGATTCGCCGCGATCATCATGACCTGCATTATTATCTTGAACAGGGGACGGAAAGTTTCGCGGAATCGCTGACATATTTTCCAGAGCCGGCTGAGTTCAAGATTGGCCCGGAAGCGTATCTGGAGCACATTGCCCAGGCGAAGGCGGCGGTGGATATCCCAATCATTGGTAGCCTTAACGGCTCAACGTTTGGCGGTTGGCTGGCCTATGCCCGGCAGATCGAGGAAGCGGGCGCTGATGCGCTTGAGCTGAACATTTATTCCATTCCGAGCGATCCGGACGTTCGAGGGGAAGACATCGAAGCCCATTACCTAAGCATTCTCGCAGCGATCAAAGCGCAGTTGAAGATACCGGTGGCGGTCAAGCTCAGCCCGTTCTTCACGAACTTCGCGCGGTTCGCCCGGCGGGCCGACCGCGAGGGCGCCGATGCATTGGTGCTGTTCAATCGTTTTTATCAACCAGACATTGAACTGGAGACTCTGGAGATTTCGCCCAACGTGCTGTTGAGCACACCGATGGCGATGCGCTTGCCCATGCGCTGGATCGCGATGCTTTACGGGCGTATCGGTGCGAACTTGGCAGCCACAAGCGGAATCCACCGCGCCACCGACGCACTAAAAATGTTAATGGCCGGCGCCGACGTGACGATGGTTTGCTCAATCCTGTTGCGCCGCGGAATCGATCACATTCGCATGATCGAACGCGAGATGCGCGAATGGATGGAAGAACACGAATACGAATCGGTCGAGCAACTCAAAGGCAGCATGAGCCAGAAAAATTGTCCCGACCCGAGCGCCTTTGAACGCGCGCAATACATGCGGGCGCTTCAGACGTATCCGGCGGCGGAAATTTAGGGTGAAACCTCTGCGCAATAACTGCACAGCAAAACGCAACTGCGGTACATCGGCGCACGCGTCCGCAACTATCATTAGACCAATAACAACGCATTTAGATCAGCCCTGGAGACAACCCCATGAAACTGGCCACTACTTATCTTGGCTTTAAACTGCGGACGCCGCTTGTCCCGTCGGCGTCTCCGCTTTCGGAAAATCTCGATAACATCAAGCGGATGGAAGATGCCGGCGCGTCAGCCGTAGTCTTCCATTCGCTTTTTGAAGAACAACTTCGCCCGGGAAATTATCCCTTGCGCCACGGTTCTGGAAATGGGGACGAATTTTCGTCCGACGCGCTTACTGATTTTTCCGAAGAGCCGAAATTAGAGGTCGATCCCGAGGCGTATGTTGATCACATCGCAAAAGCAAAAGCATCTGTGAAGATTCCAATCATCGGCAGCCTTAATGGGTCGACCTTTGGTGGCTGGCAGCGGTACGCAAAGCAAATCGAGCAAGCAGGAGCCGATGCGCTTGAACTAAACATCTACACCGTGCCGACCGACCCGGACCGCAGCGCTGATGATATGGAGACTGATTGCTTGACGATTGTCGCGTCAGTAAAGGGTCTGTTGAAGATTCCGGTGGCCGTGAAACTCAGCCCCTTCTTTACCAACTTTTCGCAGTTTGCGCGACGTCTCGATTCGCAAGGCGCGAATGCGCTGGTATTATTCAATCGATTTTATCAGCCGGACATTGAACTCGAGACGCTCGAGGTCAGCCCCAATCTGCTGCTCAGCACGCCGATGGAGATGCGGCTGCCGATGCGTTGGATTGCACTTTTGTATGGCCGGATCGGCGCAAACTTGGCTGCCACGACTGGAATTCATCACGGCGTGGATGCGCTGAAAATGGTGATGGCCGGCGCTGACGTGACGATGCTGTGCTCAGTCCTATTGCGGCGCGGCATCGATCACATTCGCGTGATCGAACGCGAGATGCGCGAATGGATGGAGGAACACGAATACGAATCGATCGAGCAAATCAAGGGCATCATGAGCCAGAAGAACTGCGCCGATCCGAGCGCGTTCGAGCGCGCCCAGTACATGCGCGCACTCTCGACTTATCCGAAGGCAAGCGCCTAGCTGGTGCAACGCGTGCCTCGATTTGAAGCAGCTGGAGTTTGCATGCACAATCGATGAGATTTGTGCTGGGAAATTGTCCTGTTGCCATTCTAGTTGTTGCACTCGAGCTGTCCGTCACGCGGCTCTCTGCCGCAGATGAAGTCGATCAGGAATCGCACTTCACCACGAATGCGCGGCAGTTGATTTTTGAAGGCCGACGCAGTGGGGAGGGTTATTTTTCGCCGGATAGTGGCAACCTGATTTTTCAGAGCGAGCGCGAGCAAGGAAATCCATTTTACCAGATGTACGTGCTCGACCTGAACACGGGCGACACGACTCGCGTCTCGCCCGGCACCGGCAAAACCACTTGCGGCTTTTTCCAACTTGGCACGGATCGCGTGCTCTTCGCCTCAACACATGGTGATCCGCAGGCGCTGGCAAAACAAAAAGCGGAGCTGGAATTTCGGGCGAGCGGAAAGCAGCGCCGCTACTCGTGGGATTATGACGACGCGTTCGAAATTTATTCGGCGAAACAAGACGGAACTGATCTGGCGAACATCACTCATTCGCCCGGTTACGACGCTGAAGGCGCGTTTTCGCCTGATGGAAAGCAAATTGTGTTCTGTTCATTGCGTGCCGCGTTCTCTTTCGAAAAACTTTCCTCCGAGCTGCGGGCGCGATATGAAAAAGATCCGTCGTGGTTTGGCGACATCTACATCATGAACGCCGACGGCTCGGATGTGCGCCGTCTCACGGATGCGCCTGGCTACGATGGCGGCCCGTTCTTCTCGCCGGATGGTCAGCGGATTATTTGGCGGCATTTCGAAGAGAACGGCATGATCGCCGACATCTGGACGATGAAAACGGATGGCTCGGACAAGCGGCGCATCACCGATTTCAAATCAATGTCGTGGGCGCCATTTTATCATCCCAGCGGGAAATACGTCATCTTTACGTCGAACAAATTCGGTTTCGAAAATTTCGAGTTGTTTATTGTCGATGTGGACGGTGAGCGCGAGCCGGTGCGCGTGACCTTGACGCCGGGGTTCGATGGCTTGCCAGTCTTTTCTCCGGATGGAAAAAAGCTTTGCTGGACGAGCGGGCGCACGAGTGACGGAAAACCGCAGCTATTTCTCGCCGATTGGAATGACGAAGCCGCGCGCGCGGCGCTCGCAGCGGCGCCGAAACGATCGCGCGCTGGCGAGGACGCCGGGACATTCTCACCGGAGATTAGCCAGGCCGATCTGCGACATGAAGTAGAATGGCTCGCGGATGAAGCGCGCGATGGCCGAATGACAGGAAGCCTGGGCGCGCAGGCCACGGCAAACTTGCTCACGGATTATTTTCGTCAGGCGGGCCTCCGATCGTTTGCCGAGAACTTTGCCATGCCATTTCAATTCAACGCCGGTGAACGTGTGCTGGCTGAGAAGACCCGACTTGAAATCGCAACGGGCGGTTCTCGATCCTTGCACGCCAAACTGGATCAGGATTTCCGGCCGCTTCCTTTTAGTGAGAGCGGCGAGGTAAGCGGCGAAGTGGTGTTCGCCGGATACGGTCTGGTCGCGCCCGGCGACCAGCGGGCGCGCTATGATTCTTACGCCGGGCTGGACGTGAAGGGCAAAATCGTTCTCATTCTTCGCTACGTTCCAGAGAATGTGGAACCCGCGCGGCGCGCGCAGCTCAATCGTTATGCGGGACTGCGCTATAAAGCCATGCTCGCCCGCGAACGCGGCGCGAAAGCCGTACTGGTTGTGACCGGACCGAACTCGCCGCACGCCGGAGAACTTGTTCCACTCACTAGCGATTTCACAAATTCGGCGAGCGGCATCATCGCCGCATCAATCAATGGAAAAACCGCAGACGCGCTTCTCGCTCCTACCAAAAAAACTTTAAAGCAGTTGCAGACTGCGCTCGACAACGAGAATCCTCACGTTCAAACCGCCTTCGTTTTACCGAAGGTGAAAGCGACGCTCGCCTGCGGTGTCGAACATCTGAAAAAAACCGATTCGAATGTCGTTGCGTATCTCTCGCCCGCACAACAATCGAGCGCTGATGAATACGTTGTCGTTGGCGCCCACTACGATCATCTTGGTCACGGCGGCAGCAGCGCGCTCGACCGGGCCGGTGAGGAAAATAAAGTCCATCCCGGCGCTGACGATAATGCGTCCGGCGTCGCATGGGTTATGGAACTGGCAGCGTCGCTGGCCAGGGAGCACGCCGAACATCCGGAAAGATTTCGGCGCGGAGTCATCTTCGCCTGTTGGTCGGGCGAAGAGATCGGGCTGATCGGCTCGGCCGCATTCTGCGAGCATCCGCCGGTGCCGCTCGATAAAGTTGTTGCGTATGTAAACGCGGACATGATCGGGCGGATGCACGACAACAAGCTCACTCTGCAAGGGGCTGGTTCATCGCATGCTTGGCGACGATTGATCGAGAAAAGAAATGTCGCTGCCGGGTTCAATCTCGCGCTCCAGGATGACCCCTATCTGCCGACGGATGTCACCAGTTTCTACACGAAGAATGTTCCGGTCTTGAATTTCTTCAGCGGCGCGCACGAAGATTATCACCGGCCAACCGACACTGCCGATAAGCTCAATTACAAGGACCTCGAGCGCATATCCAGGTTCACGCGCGACGTCATTGTCGATCTTGCGCAAAGCCGCGCTCGTCCTGATCTCGCGAAAGTGGAAAGCAGCGGTCAGGCCGGCGGCGGACGGGAGACGCTGCGCGCTTATCTCGGCACCATTCCCGATTACACGACTGAAGTGAAAGGCGTGAAACTCGGCGGCGTGCGCGGCAGTAGCCCGGCAGAAAAAGCCGGGGTAAGAGGAGGCGATGTCATCGTGGAGTTTGCCGGCCAGAAAATCACGAACATCTATGATTACACTTATGCGCTGGACGCGGCGAAAATCGGCCAACCCACGCGTATGGTGGTGGAGCGCGATGGCGGGCGGGTGACCCTAACAGTGATACCGGAAGCGCGTAAGTAAACTCCCTCACGCGTGATCAGCTGTTTTTGCTGCCACGCATTTTGCGCACTTCGGCTGCGATTCTTGCGAGCTGCTGACTGACATCATCGCGCGGGATTTTCAGTTCAATCACATGAACGCGATCGGACTTTTGCGCACGCGAGAGAGCGGCGTCGAATTCGCCTTTCGTAGATGCGATGGTGCTGTCGCCACCGCCCACCAGTTCGCAGATCTTACTGTAATTCCACTGCGTGATGACATTGAAACGGCCCTCGCGAATCTTTCGCATCGTGCCATAACCATCATTGTTTAGAACGATGATGATCGGATTCAGGCCGAGGCGGACGATAGTTGAGATTTCAACCCCAGTCATTTGGAACGCACCGTCGCCGACCAGAACATAAGGCCGCAATCTTTTTGCAGCCATGGCAACGCCGATGCTCGCTGGGACAGCGAAGCCCATCGACATGTAATATGCGGGGGCGATGAACTGTGCCTGCCGCGCACTGCGAATACCGACTGCGCCAAAGATGGCGTCGCCGATATCAGCAACGATGCAGCAGCGCTCATTGAGATGCAGCGAAAGAATACGAAAGACATCGACCATGGTCAGCACCTGGGGACGCTCAATGTTTTTAAGCGGCTTCGGCAACGCATGAGGGTTAGGATGTTTAAATCGCTTTGGCTTGATCCTGGCAGTGGCGAGCGCTTCGAGAAAATCGCGAAACTGAATTGAATCGTAACGATGATACTGAACGCTCACACGCTCGGTGGTGGCCAAAACCGTGCGCCCGCGGTCAAGTTTCGCCGTGTAAAAACCCATGCTCATGTCTGTGATAAAAGTGCCGAGCATGAGAACGAGGTCGGCAGACTCGACGTAACTTCGAACGTGTTCGTCGCTGCTCATGGCGCCGCCATAAACGCCAATGTAGAGGGGATGGTTTTCAGGAACTGCGCTTTTGCTCAAAAG
>Ga0137367_10005332_pt1 | contig 10423 bp, 7 predicted proteins | sample SagtaG_14_FD_104939 | JGI IMG/M metagenome (GOLD analysis project Ga0137367, IMG submission 104939) | Vadose zone soil microbial communities from Sagehorn Ranch, Mendocino, California, USA - Sage1_L_80_16 metaG | ecosystem: Environmental > Terrestrial > Soil > Vadose zone | place: USA... | reverse complement strand
CGCTGGAGGAGCAGCAGCAAGCCCAGGCGAGCTACGCGGCGCAGCAGCAGGGGGCTCTCGCCCAGGGTCACGCCAACTACAACCGGGCGTTCAGCGCCTGCATGGCGGGGCGCGGCTATATCGTCCGGTAAACCAGGCGCGGGGCCCGGGCCCGTTTGAAGGAAGACCGGCGCGCCGCGGGCCAGTCCGCGGCGGCGGCTGTCCGGAGATTGGCGGGCGCCGCCCGAGTTACCCGACGCGCTCGAGCAGCAACTTCGTCTCCGGGCTGATCCTGCTGTTCGAGCGGCCGATCCACGTGGGCGACATTGTCGAGCTCGGTGATCTCACCGGCGAGGTGTCCCGGATGGGCATCCGGGCGAGCACGGTGCGGACCTGGCGGGGGGCGGAGATCATCGTGCCCAACGCCCAGCTCGTCACCGAACGCGTGACCAACTGGACACTGTCCGACCGGACGCGCCGTATCGACCTGCCCGTGGGAGTCGACTACGGCAGCGCCCCGGAACGCGTGGTGGAGGTCCTGGAGCGGTGGCGCGGGCGCATCCCGAGGTGCTCAAGACCCCGGCGCCCCAGGCCGTGTTCATCGCCTTCGGCGACAGCTCGATCAACTTCGAGCTGCGCGCGTGGACCAACCGGTTCGAGCGCTGGCCGAAGATCCAGACCGAGCTGGCGGGCGGGGTCTACGCGGCGCTGCACAGGGCAGGGATGACATTGCCCTTTCCGCAGCGAGAAGTGCGGGTGTTGCGCGATGCCACCGACGGGCCGGCCGCGGTCCTGCCCTTCGAAGCGGCGACGAGGCCGCGGCGTTCCCCCGGCGATACCGGCCGACCGTAGGAGGTCGGCGTCACGGTGACCGTACGCCCAAGGTCCCATAGACCGCCCTCGGTCCCCGGGAGACTATCGGGTCCACAACATGCCGGACAAAGGAGGAACAGCACAATGAAGCTCGCGCTCGCGGCGCTCGCGACGGCGGCCGTGTTGACCGTCGGCGCCAACGGGAACGTGGTTCACGCCGAGTCCACTTTCGAGACGGAGCCCGTGCTGAAGGCGTCGGACCTGGTGGCGCCCGAGGTGCTCAAGGGCCCGCACTACAGCGTGGACGAGCGCGTGCCCGTGAGGGGCTTTCTCGCGCGCTTCACGATCCGCTCCGAGTACGGGCGCTTCGACGCGCACGGCATCCACATGCTGCAGATCCGCGTCAGAGAGGTCCACGCGCTCGCTCAGCTCGATGACATGAGCAAGACCAAGGAATTCGCCCAGGCGGCGGCCAAGGCGATCGCGCGACCGGTGACATCGACGGTCAACATGGTCATGAATCCGGTCAAGACGGTCGAGGGCTTGCCCGACGGCGTGGGGCGCCTGTTCGACCGTATCAAGCTCGGGACGGAGAAGGTCGTGGAAGCCGCCACCGCGCCCGGCCAGAGCGGGGGGGAGCAGGCCGAGATGGTGGCGAAGCGGGTGGGGGGCATCACGGTGACCGCGCTCGGTTACGAGAAGGAGCGGCGGGACCTCGCCAAGGGCCTCGGCGTCGACCCCTACACCACGAACCCCGTGCTGGCCAAGAAGCTCGACGACATGGCGTGGGTGGCCTTCTCCGGACGCTTCGGGATCCAGGCGGCGATGTCGGTGTTCGTACCCTATTCGATGGCGATGTCGGTCGTGACCATCACCAACACCTCCGTCTACGACACCCCCGCCGGCGACCTCATGAACAAGGCTCAATCCATCTTCGCCGGCACCGGCGCGAGCGACGCGCAGGTGAAGGCGCTCATGAACAACAGGCAGTACTCGCTGAGCGTCCTCACCGCGCTGGCGACGGGCATGCAGCGCCTGCAGGGCGTCAACGGGGTGCCCTCCCTCGTCGACTTCGCCGCGCTCGCGAAGACGGAGGACGAGGCGCGCTTCGTGGCGGCGGCGGTGAACATGCTGGCGCGCAATCACGAGACGGTGGAACCGCTCGCCATGGTCACGGCGCCGGCGCCGATCCTGGGTCGGACGGTGAGCGGCGCCATGGTGCTTCCGGCCCCGGTCGATTACGTGGCGTGGACGGAGCGCACGGCGCGCGCCACGCAGCGGGAGGACTTCCAGGCTCCCCGGCGTATCGCGTGGTTGTCCGGCCAGCTGTCGCCCCGCGCCCGGAAGGAGCTGTCCGCGCGGGGCTGGACGGTGCAGGAGAGCTTCACGATCGCCGCCGAACGGTAGGGAGCCGATGTCGGTGGCGGATGCCGTGTCCGGCGAGCCGGTGAAGGAGCTCCGCCGCTACGGAATCCCGGCGGAACGGGCGCTCGGGTATCCGTCCCACTCCGGGCGCGTCCTGAGGGGCAGTTAGGCGAGCGCGGTGGGCGTAGTGGAAGGGACCCGGGAGAGACCTGCCCCCTTCCTCATCATCGGCTGGCGCACCGTGCCCGGCGCGATTGTCCCACCTCTGCGCCAGCCGCCCGGCCCCGCGGTGGCCCCGGCGGGGTTTCTCCGCGTCTTCCGCGGCCACGCCCACGGTACGACCGGGGTCCCACAGAGGCGGCGGCCGTCGGCCGGTATATCCTATCCCGAGTGAGCATCGACCCGGGAAAGCTCCCCGGCCCGGCGCCGGAACGTGCCGGCGCCGGTCGAAGGAGCGACCACGATCGGGATAGCCCTGACGACCGTGATGCCGGCCGGCCGACGCTGCCGGTCGCGGCCTGATGGCGCAGTGTCCCGCCGAAGGGAAGACGTTCACCCGATATCCGCCGATGCCCATGGTCGCGAGCGTCAACATCGGAGAGCTGAGACGAGCTGACCGAGGAGGTCCAGCGCGCGCTGCCGTGTGGCGGCTGCGCGTCAAGGGGCGCGCGGGCTGCGGCCGCGCGCATCCCGGCCCTCCCTGACCAGCCGTGCGGACCGCTCCACCGAGCGCGTCGGCCCTCTCGTGGCTGGTGCGGGTCTCGACGGCCCGGCCCGGTCTCACGATCGCCGTGTGTCTCGCGCTCGCCGTGGCGGGCGCCCTCTACACCGCCCGCTCGCTCACCTTCCAGACCTCGGCCGTGCAGTTGCTGCCCCCGCACCTCCTCTATGTCCAGCGCTTCAAGGAAGACCTCCGCGACTTCGGCGAGCTCAACGACATCCTCGTCGTCGTCGCCGCGCCGAGCGTCGAGCGGGCCAAGGCCTACGCCGATCGACTGGCGCCGCAGATCAAGGCCCTGCCCGGCGCGGGGCGGGTCAGCCACCGGATCGACCCCGACCTGTTCAAGGGGCAGGCGCTGCTGTACCTGTCGATGGACCGGCTCGCCGAGCTGCGCGACAAGATCGGGGAGCATCGCCGGTTCATCGACCAGTACGCCGCGCGGCCGACCCTGCCCGTCCTGCTGGACAGCCTCGACGAGGAGATCGCGCGCCGCTTCGCGCTCGGCTTCATCGACCTCGGTCTCGACGGCGGCGGCGCCGAGCGCTTCGACCCGGGCTTCATCGATGCGCTGCTCGAAGGCATCGCCGAGGGCCTCGACGGGGCGGGCCCGGTCACCGTGCCGTGGACGCGGGTCTTCACCTCGGCCGGCGACGACCGCGCCGGCTACTTCCTATCCGCGGACGACAAGCTGCTGTTCATCCTCGTGGAGCCGCGGCGGGACGCCGCGAGCTTCACCGACAACGCGCACTTCATCGCCGCGATCCGGCGCACCATCCGGTCGCTGCATGGGGAGTACGCCGACGTCGAGGCCGGTGCCACCGGCGCGCCCGCCCTGTCGAGCGACGAGATGGTGACCGCATTCCACGACAGCACGGCCGCGACCGTGCTCGCCTTCGCGCTGACGCTGGCGCTCCTGCTGCTCGTCTTCCGGCGCGTGGTCGAGCCCCTGGCGATGCTGGGCGTGCTCCTGGTGAGCCTCGCCTGGTCGCTCGCCATCGTCACCGCCACCGTGGGCCACCTGACCGTCTTCTCCGTGATGTTCGTCTCGCTCCTGCTCGGGATCGGCATCGACTACGGGATCTACGTGCTGTTTCGCTACGAGGAGGAGCTCGGCCGCGGCCGGACGCCGCCGGAGGCGCTGGTGATCATGGCGCGCCGCACCGGGCCCGGCGTGCTCGTCGGGGCCCTCACCGCGGCCGGGGCATTCGGCGTCCTCGCGCTCACGGAGTTCCGCGGAATCCGGGAGTTCGGCTTCATCGCCGGCACCGCCATCCTGATGGCGTTCCTGGCGATGATGACCTTCTTCCCCGCCGTGCTCGTCACGCTGCGCCGCCGGGGGCTCGCGCGCGCCCAGGCGTCCCCGGCGCGGGCGCGCGCCGGGGGCGCCGAGGTGCCGGCGCTGGAGCGCGTCCTGCGGCGCCGCACACCGATCCTTCTGACGGCCGCGCTCCTGACCGCCGGCTCGCTGGCAGCGATCCCGGCCGTGCGCTTCGACTATAACCGCCTCAACCTGCAGGCCCGGGGGACGGAGTCGGTGACCTGGGAGCGGAGGATCATCCTGTCCCGGCGCTCGGGCTTCCCGGCCCTCGCCACTGCCGACTCGCTCCCCGAGCTGCGCGCCAAGCAGGAGGCCTTCGCCCGCCTGCCGGAAGTGTCCGAGGTGATGAGCGTGCTGAAGCTGGTCCCCTCCGACCAGGACGCGAAGATCGCCGCGATCCGGGACATTGCCCCCCTGGTCTCGCGCATCCGGTTCGGCCGGGAGTCGGGCGTCGACCGGACCGCGATCCGCGCCGCTCTCGAGCGGCTGCGCGGCCGGCTCGAGGTGGCGATGCGCGAGGCGGAGGGGCCGACGGCGGACACGCTCCGGTCGGCGCACGATCGCGCCCGGGCGCTTCTGGCCCGTCTCGAGCGCCCCCGGTCCGACGGGACGCCACGGCTCGGGCAGATCCAGGCGGGTCTCCGCGACGACTTCATCGCGAAGGTCGAGCGCCTGCGGGAGAACCTCGCGCCCCGGCCCGTCACCGCTCGCGATCTGCCGGATGAGCTGAGGCGCAAGTTCGTCGCCGCCAACGGGCGCCTCCTGATGCTGATCTATCCCTCGATCGACACGTGGGACCGCGACGGCGCCCGCGAGTTCGTGACCCGACTGCGCACGGTCGACCCCGCGGTCACCGGCTCGCCGGTCATCAGCTACGAGGCGAGCCGACTCATGGAGGCCGCGTACTTCCAGGGGACGCTCTACGCGGCCATCCTGGTCGCGGCGCTGGCCGTCGTCATGCTGCGGCGCGCGTCCGACGCGCTGCTCGCGCTGATCCCGCTCGCCCTGGGCACGCTGTGGACGATCGGGTTCATGCGCGTCTTCGGCCTGTCCTTCAACCTCGCCAACGTCTGGGGCCTCCCGCTGATCATCGGCACCAGCGCGGAGTACGGCCTGAATGTCGCGCTCCGATACCGGGAGCAGGTGGCCGGCGGCCGCGCGGCGTTCCCGCGCAGCACGGTCATGGCCGTCGTCCTCAACGGGCTCACCACGATCGGCGGCTTCGGGAGCCTGATGCTCGCCCGACATCAGGGGATCTTCGGGCTCGGCCTGCTCTTGACCGTCGGCGCCGCCGCGAGCCTCGCCACCTCGCTGGTCGTCCTGCCCGTGCTGCTACGCCTGCTGGAGCCGGCGGCCGTCCGGATCGCCCGCGAGGTGACGTGATGCGGACGGGTGCGTCGCCAGGCCGCGGACGCCGGAGTGAGCAGGGCCCCGCGCGAACCGCCCGCTCGGGCCGCCGAAAGGAGTCACGATGACGTACCGTCACGCGCTCGTACTCGCCCTGCTGCTGGTTCTCGCCCCCGCCCGCCCGGAGGCGGCGCAGGCGGGCAAGCCAACCGATCAGATCCGCGCCGACATCGATCGGCTCTACGAGGCGGTCCGGCAACCCGGGCCATCGCCGGGCGGGGACCGGGAGGCCGCCGAGGTCATGGATCGGATGTTCGACTGGAGGCGGATGGCGGAGGCGGTCCTGGGACGGCACTGGCAACAGCGGACGGCGGCGGAGCGGGCCGAGTTCACCCGGCTCTTCGGGGGGCTCTTCCGGCGCGCCTACCTGTCACGCATCCATGTGGTCGACGCCTCGAAGTTCCAGTACCTGGGCGACACGATCGACGGTGACCGCGCCACCGTGAAGACGACGGTCTTCACCAACAAGGGCAGCGCCCTCGCCGTGGACTACGCGGTTCGTCTGGCCGACGGGCAGCGGTGGCGCGTGCACGATGTCCGCGTCGAGCGGGTGAGTCTCGCGGACAACTACCGCGCCCAGTTCGACGCGTTCCTCGCGCGCTCGTCCTACGCGGCGCTCGTGAACAAGCTCCGCGGTGCCGCGCCGTGAGCGCCCGCGCCCGCTTCCCTCTGCCCCGTGGGTCGGAGGATGTTGCGCTCCACGACGTGTGACAGCACCGATTCTCCTCGACGACGTCGCGCCGCCCGCCGACGGACCGCGACCGACGAGGCGAGCCCCCGCATAGGTCCTTGGTCGTATTGCTCCCGCCCACCTGCCCCGGGTACACTCCACCTCCGGGCCGACTCGCGCGGCCACGCGGCATCCGAGGGAGGAGGACCTCACGTGACACTGACGCCGGCCGTGATCGGCGCGGGCATCCGCGCCACGAACGTCGTGGGATCGATGCTGAGCGGGATGGGATTCCGGCTCGTCTCGCTCGACGAGCGCGATCTGCTGGACGCCGCCCGCCGCGCGACCGGGCTCGAGGACTTCGGCGACGACGACTTCCGCGAGCCGTTCCGCCGGCTGCTGGCCGGCCTCGAGACCGAGGCCGACTTGACGCTGGTGGGCCGCATCGCGGCTCACCGCGATCTCACCGGCCTTCTCGTCAACCGGCTCCGGCTCGAGGAAGACCGGACGCGGCATCCGGAGATCGCGTCCCGGCCCATCGCCGCTCCCATCTTCATCGTGGGCCTGCCGCGAAGCGGGAGCACCCTGCTCCACCATCTCCTCGGTCAGGATCCGGACACCCGCGTGCCCCAGGCCTGGGAGGTCATGTATCCCTCGCCCCCACCCACCCGGGCGGCGTACGAGACCGATCCGCGCATCGAGCGCGCCGCGAAGCAGCTCCGCTGGCTCGACTGGCTCGCTCCCGACTTCAAGGCCATTCACCCGGTGGGGGCCCGGCTCCCGCTGGAGTGCATCGCCATCATGAGCGCCTCGTTCCGATCGACGCGCTTTCAGACCACCTACAACGTGCCGAGCTACGAGGCGTGGCTGGCCGGCGAGGACATGCGTCCGGCGTACGCCTTCCATCGGCGGTTCCTCCAGCACCTGCAGTGGCGGGCGCCCGGAGTCCGCTGGGTGCTGAAGGCTCCGGCACATGTGTTCTCGTTCGACGCATTGCTCGACACCTATCCCGACGCCCGGATCGTGCACACGCACCGGGACCCCGTGACATCGGTGGCCTCGGTGGCGAGCCTGAGCGCCGTCCTCCACCGGGCCTTCAGCCGGCGACGGGAGCCGACCCAGTTCGGCGACGAGGTCGCCGCCCGCTGGACGGACGGCCTCGAGCGCACCCTCGAGCTGCGCCGGAACGGGCGAGTGTCGGCGGCGCGATCGGTCGACGTGCACTACCAGGCGCTCGTCCGGGATCCGATGGCGACCGTTCGCCGGATCTACTCGCACTTCCAGACGTCGCTGACCATCACGGCCGAGAGTCGCATGCGCGCGTTCCTGGCCGAGAACCCCCAGGGCAAGCACGGCCGGCACGAGTACGCGCTGGATACCTTCGGGCTGGACGCCCAGGATCTGGCCCGGCGCTTCAAGGCGTACTCGGAGTACTTCGGCGTACCGTCGGAGATGCCCGTTGACCGGTAGGCGTCAGCGAAGATACTGAGTCCGTCCGGACCACGACCGACACCGCCCGTCGGCGGTACCGGCGGGGCGAGGATGCCGCCCCCCGAGGCCGCGAGCGCTGCGCCGAGGCGCCGACGGGGGAAGAGAGAGCGAGCGAGACCCATGCGGGTGCTGGCCGTTCATCCCGGCTGTCTGATGTACTCGCGGATCTATCTCCGCCTCGAGCCGCTCGGGCTCGAGCTCGTCGCCGCCGCCGCCCGCAAGGCAGGCCACGAGGTCCAGCTGATCGACCTGCAGGTCGAGACGCAGGAGGAGTACCTGCGGCGGCTCGAGCGCTGGCGGCCGGACGCCGTCGCCTTCTCCCTCAACTACCTCGCCAATGTCCCCGAGGTCCTCGACCTCGCCAAGGCCACCCGGCAGCGCCTGCCCGACTGCATCATCCTCGCCGGCGGCCACAGCGCCTCGTTCATCGCCCCGGAACTCCTCCGCCAGGCGGAGGGTGCGCTCGACTGCGTGCTGCGCGGCGAGGGAGAGAGTGCGATCGGTCCCCTCCTCGACGCGGCGGGACGCGACCGCCGGGCGCTGCAGGCGGTGCCGGGCGCGGTCACCCTCGACGGCGAGGGGCCGCCCCCGGGATTCGTGAAGCACCTCGACGACCTGGTCCCGGCCCGCGACCTGCTCCGCCACCGGCGCTGGTACTTCATGGGGCAGCTCGATCCGTGCGCCTCCATCGAGTTCAGCCGCGGCTGCCCGTGGGACTGCACCTTCTGCAGCGCGTGGACCTTCTACGGGCGCACCTACCGCATGAAGACCCCCGCGCGCGCGGTGGAGGAGATCGAGCAGATCCGCGAGCCCGGCCTGTTCATCCTCGACGACGTCGCCTTCATCCAGGCCGAGCACGGCCTGGCGATCGGCGAGGCCATCGCCCGCAAGGCCATCCGGAAGCGCTACTGGCTCGAGACCCGGGCCGACGTGCTGCTCCGCAACCGGGAGGTCTTCCGGCTCTGGTCGCGCATCGGGCTCAAGACGATGTTCATCGGCATCGAGGCCATCGACGAGGAGGGGCTCCGGAAGTTCCGCAAGCGCGTGAGCGCCTCCAGGAATTTCGAGGCGCTCGAGGTCGCCCGGGGCCTGGGCGTCAACGTGGCGATCAACATCATCGCCGACCCCGCCTGGGACCGCGAGCGCTTCCGCGTCGTGCGCCAGTGGTGCCTGGAGATTCCCGAGGTCGTCAACATCAGCGTCAACACACCGTACCCCGGAACCGAGACGTGGGCCACCGAGTCTCGCCGCCTGACGACCCGCGACTACCGGCTCTTCGACATCCAGCATGCCGTGCTCCCCACGCGCCTGCCCCTGCCCGACTTCTACGCGGAGCTGGTGCAGACCCAGCAGGTGCTCAACCGCAAGCACCTCGGGTCGAGGCAGCTCTGGCGCACGGCGAGAACCGCCGCCCGCCTGCTCGCCCGCGGCCAGGCCAACTTCCTCAAGATGCTCTTCAGGTTCAACGCCGTCTACAACCCCGAGTTGCAGCTCGCGGATCACGCCCGGCCGGTCACCTACGAGATCTCGCCGCCGCCGGCGCCGCGGGTCACGGTCGACCCCGTCACGCTCTACGTCCACCAGACCCGGGCCCGCCGCGGGCGCGAGATCGACAACGCCACCGAGCAGTTCGTCGAGGACACCCGGACGGGAGCGGCCCCGTAGGTCGCGTGAGGCGCGGGCCGGGACCCCTCCCGCTCATTCCCGTTCCGTCGGCGGGACCGGCCGCGCGGAGACGAGACTCGAGGCGAGGAATCCGGCGGCGACCCAGACGATCTCACGCAGGCGCCGCACCAGCGTGTAGGTGAGTCCCGTCGTTTCCCCCAGGCCGAACGCCGCGAAGATCGCCACGTTGCCTCCTTCGAGCGCGCCGAGGCTGCCGGGGATCATGAAGCTGAAGAACTTCACGGCCGTGCTCAGGGCACCGGCGGCGAAGGCGCTGGCGACGGAGATCGGAAGACCCAGGAGCCGCACGAAGAGATAGATCTCGAGCGTCCCGACCGCAAATCCCAGGAAGTGCCACAGCACGGAGGCCAGGAGACCGCCGCTGTGGTGGATGTAGAGCGATCGGAGGACGCGGTCCGTTCCGTCGAGCGCGGCTTGACGCTCGCGGCTGAGCGGCATGCGCAGCCTCGCCAGCAGCCGGCCGCCGCGTCCGACCACGCCGCGCAGCTGCACCGTCACGAAGCCGGCGACGCACACGATCTCGACGACGAGCGACCCGGCCATGATGGACAGGACCGTGCTCGACACGGGGAGCACCAGGGCGCCGACGAGCAGCCCGGCCAGCAGCAGCACCACCTGGGAGGTCACGCCCGTCGTCTTGTCCGCGATGACCGACGCCACCGCCTGCCGGAGCGGCACGGTGGGTCGCAGCAGGAAGGCCTTCACGAGGTCTCCGCCGAGCGACGCGGTGGGGGTCACGAGGTTCACGGCTTCTCCGGCCAGGCGCACGCCAACCAGCCGGACGAACGAGCGCGGGGGCGTGACGAACGTGAAGCGCCAGCCCAGCGTGTCCGCGACGACGGCGAGGCAGGTCGGGAAGACGAGGACCAGGAGGAGCCGCCAGGACAGTTGTTCGAAGGTGTGGCCGATGGCCGCCGGGCCCACCTTGACGATCAGGTAGCCGGTGACGACGGCGCCCGCGAGGACCAGCAGG
>Ga0137367_10005326_pt1 | contig 10428 bp, 8 predicted proteins | sample SagtaG_14_FD_104939 | JGI IMG/M metagenome (GOLD analysis project Ga0137367, IMG submission 104939) | Vadose zone soil microbial communities from Sagehorn Ranch, Mendocino, California, USA - Sage1_L_80_16 metaG | ecosystem: Environmental > Terrestrial > Soil > Vadose zone | place: USA... | reverse complement strand
CGGACGGTCACCTGCACAAACACCGGCCCGAGCAGGCTGACCATCACGGCGATCACCAGGTCGGGGGCCAACGCGGCTGACTTCGTGCCTTCGACCGGCCCCTGCCTGGTCACGCTGGTCCCCGGCAAGTCCTGCCAGATACCGGTGGCCTTCACTCCGAGCGCCGTCGGCGCCCGGGCGGCGGCGCTCAGCGTTGCCCACACCGGACAGGGCGCGGCGAATCCGACTCCTGTCGAGCTGAGAGGGACGGGTATCGCCCGCAACACCACGCTCAGCTTCGCTCCGACACCGCTCACCTTCCCCGAACAGCTCGGGCTGACCAGGAGTCCTGCCCGGACCGTCACGGTGACGAACATCGGGACGGTGCCGGTCACCATCAACGGGGTCAGCATCGAGAACGGCCCGGCTGGTGATTTCGCCATCTCGGCATCGACCTGCACCGGCGTGACCCTGCCGCCCGGCGGCCGCTGCCAGGTGTCGGTGACCTTCACGCCCAGGGCTCCTGGTGCGCGGGCGGCGACGCTGCGCTTCGACGACACCGGGGTGGGCACGCCGCACAGGTTGTCGCTGCGCGGTACGGGAGCGACGCCAACCGTGATCGTCAACCCCGGCGTAGGCCGACCGGGAACGGTCACGGCCACGACCGGAACGAAGTTCCCCCCGAACCGGGCCATCACCCTGGTGTGGGTGGAGCCAGGTAGCCTGCTCCCCGGCGGCTTCCCTGAGCCCGCCTTCTCCGTCACCAGCAACGCCGATGGCACGCTCACCGCCAGCGTGATCGCCTTCCCGAAGTCCCGTATCGGCGGGCGGACTCTGCTCGCGACGATCGGAGCCTTCACCGCGAATACCCCGTTCCTGGTGACGCCGGGGACCGTGCAGGGACCCGACTTCGTCTACCGCAGATGACCCGGGTCGCTCGGCGCTGGACTACGCAGGCAGGCCGCCCTCGTTCGTGCCGGCGAGGTGCCGGCTGCCCCGTGCCGGGCTCGCCCGGCAGGTGCTCAGATCGTCGAATCGACCCCGATCCTGATTGGGCCTTCGGTCAGATCGGCGGCGGAGGGGAGAGGTGGTCGAGATCGAGCTGTTCACTGCGTCGGTAGCGATACAGGTCGAATCCGGACTCGTCCACAACATCTGCGTCAATCCCGTCGACGGCCGCTTGGATCTCGGCTGCTTCCTCAGGCGAGTACTTGTGGAGATCCGGTGTGCATCGGGCCGCCCATGCTTCGGCTAATGAGAGCCACAGCCAGTAGACTGTCGCCGAGGACGGGTCACCTCGTCGTTCGGCAGCCAACCTATCCGCGATTGCAGTAGAAGTCTGGCGAAGATTGCCGTTATCAGATCGAAGCCACACGGCGAGGTCATGCGGGCATGGTGGCTCATCGTCTGTGGGAAAACTTGGGATCACACCCCGCTCGACTATGACGCAGAGCGTGAGCGCGTATGGCGGATTCTGCCAGCCGCCGACCGCCTCGACCCGTAGCTCAACGACATCACGCATAGCCGCCCCTTCGGGGCTATCCTTGTTATGTCTGCCCTGAACTACCACCTCCAGCGGTCGCAGCCAAGGCACCACCTCATTGGGAAACGGGAATCGGCCGAAGCGTCTGCCGACGGCTCTACCGAACCTGCGAACCTCGTCGTCATCAGTCTGGTCGATGCCAGCGGTACGAGAAGCGGCTAAGAATCGTGCTTTGTCGACGGTCACAATCACCGACATATCTGCGAAAACGTCGGAACCGGCGGAAGGTACATGAACGTACCGTAGGAGCTTGCCGTTCCTCGCATTACGAGCTATGTCGCCCTCCAAGCGAACGATGGGAGAGAGCCCGACCGTCAGCTTTTCGCGACGAACTGCGTCGCATGTCTGGGTAAGCAGAACAGCCCCGTGCGGGGTCGAATGAAAGCGGACCGAATCGCATGTCAAGATTGGCAGGCTGTCAATTTTGACAATGTCACCTTGGCGGAGCGAGGCGATGATCTCCAGATCATCTTCGCTCAGCGGCGCTGGCCCGACCGATCCTAGGCTTCCGGCGTTTGAGAGCGTTCGCTCCGCGCCCCGACCAGACTTGGTGCGCACAAGCGCGTAGACCATCCGGAAGAAGCGTTGCAGCACGGATCTATTCGCTTTCAGCCTCGTCGTATCTTGCACCAAAGAGCTGGTCGGGAGTGAACGGTGTTCCGGTCACCACGCCTTCGTCGCTTGCATGCAGCCGAAGAAACACATCGAAGATGCTGGGCTGAGACTGCCGCGTTTCGAACAGCAGCATGCGGCGCTGTGAGGCGTCCGCCGCAGGCAGGCTCTCAACAATGCCGCGCAATCTGGTAAGAAGTTCAAGGTGACGAGCATTGATGCGTCCGCCTGCTGCCCATAGATGGACGGCGCGGCGACTGACGCCGAGCAGCCTTCCGAGCTGATCCCAGGTCAAACCTGATTTCTCGCGAAGGTCGCGCACGATGGTGGCAGTGCTCTGCATGGGGCGATCATGTGGCGGCCGTATCGCCGGAGCGGAGAGCATCGCGGGCCGGGTCAGCGGTGGAACCGTTCGCTCCGAGATCGATCGAGCACCTACTGTGGGAGCCGTTAGCAACGTGGCCGTAACCGCGACACCGGACAAGGTGGCTATGAGGCTTGACGTCCAAGTCTGCGCGAGAGCTCCGGAGTCCGGGATCGCAGAAGTGCCGCTTTGTGGGACAAGCCCAACGAATGATATCTGTGTGTTCATTGCGGCGCCTCGAACGCCCTAAGGAAATCATAGGATACCGCATAACGGAAGAACCTGTATGCGCGGGCGGCCAGATCCTCTGAGAGTTCTTCGATACTGTCGATGGGTATCGCGCTGGCTTCATTCATAGCTGAGTCAATGTCGAGGATCCAACTTTTCATGTCCGCCGGGGAGACCGTCGGGTCGATTGTCACTCCCGCAGGTAGGATGCCGGAGCGGACCAGAATCGAGTATGCACCTTGAGTGAGTTGAACCTCCACGAGGCTGTGATGAAGCGTCGCGCTATCGGGAAGCTCCAGCGTTGCGGCGCCCATGATCTCCGGCCGGACCAACTCGGGTATGATCGCCACGATGCTTGCGTCTGTGACGCGATTGACATACCTGATGCCGAACCGGTCGAAGCGGGGAGGCTCCGCTATGCGAACGAAGACGCTCGCGAGTCGTGCCAATCGCCCACAGAAGTCGCGGCGTCGAGAGTATGCCAGGGTCTCCAGCGACAACGAACTATGGCCGAGTGTCACCCGCCAGTTGCCGTCAGTAGTCTGAAGACGCCACACTGGACTAGTCACATGCTCCTGCTGGCTGATCGCGGCGCCGGCGATGACCAGGCTTAGCTCTCGGGCCTCCTCAAACAACGGATAGTCTCCGCTGACCTCCTTCGCGAAGGCATGCGCGACGGCATCATCGGCCATCGACGCAAGCCGCGGGAAGCGTAGCTGAGCGATAACACGGACGAGCGGAGCTGAACCTAGGTGGATCTCCTCCACCGGCTCATCGCCCAGAGGCGTCGCGAGCATAAGTTTCCCCACACTTCACACTGTACTTCACAATACCTTTGCCGCTCCATCACCTGTGTGGCCGGTTCCCAGAGACGAGGGTTGACCCGGACGGACGACCGGCCGCGCCAAGGGCCGCCTTCGGCGTCTGTTCCAGTCGCGCGAAGATGCGCCCGGACCGCCCGCCGCCGCCCTGAAGGGTGCAAAGCGGGGTCGTTCGCCGCTGGACCATTGAACCGTCGCTGCGGCGGTCTCGTGTGTTCTACCCGGGAGCCCACGCTCCTGGGCTCCGCCTCATGCCAGGAGGCGATCATGGGTAGGGAGAATCCTGCATCGACCAGGCGCACCGCGCGCCTGCTGGGCGCGGCGCTGCTCGTCGTTCCGCTCGCGTTGCCGGTGCTCACCGCGCCGGCCGCCGCCGCCACGGCACCGACCACGTTCGCCGAGACCGACCTGGTCTCCAACATCCCGGGCCGCGCCGCCCTCACCGACCCGGCGGTGGTGAACGCCTGGGGGCTGGCCCTGTCCCCGACCAGCCCGCTGTGGGTGGCCAACAACGGCACCAACACCGCGACGCTGTACGCGGGCGGGGCCAACGGCGGGCCGGTCACCAAAGTGCCGCTGACGGTGGCCATCCCCGGTGGCGCGCCGACCGGCCAGGCCTTCAACGACACCACCGCGTTCGTGGTCACCGGACCCGGCGGCTCGGGGCCGGCGCGGTTCCTGTTCGTCAGCGAGGGCGGCGACCTCACCGGCTGGAACCCCACGGCCGCACCCACCACCGCGATCCTCGCGGCGCACGTAGACGGCGCCGTGTACAAGGGACTCACCCTGCTACACACCGACTTCGGGCCGTTCCTGCTCGCCGCGGACTTCCACAACGCCCGCATCGACGTGTTCGACGGGCAGTTCCGGCGGGTCACGCTGCCGGCGCCGTTCTTCACCGACCCCAAGCTGCCGAGCGGCTACGCGCCGTTCAACGTGGCGGTGCTGGGGGGCGCGGTCTACGTCACGTACGCCAAGCAGGACGCGGAGGGTGAGGACGAGGTCAGCGGGCCCGGACTGGGGTTCGTCGACCGGTTCACCACCTTCGGGCTGTTCGCGCGCCGGGTGGCCAGCCACGGCGTGCTGAACGCGCCGTGGGGCCTGGCCATCGCGCCGGCCAGCTTCGGGCGGTTCGCCGGGGACCTGCTGGTGGGCAACTTCGGCGACGGGCGGATCAGCGTCTTCGACCGTTCCGGCGGGTTCGACGGCCAGTTGCGGGACAGCGCCGGCCGGCCGATCGCGATCGACGGCCTGTGGGCACTGCTGCCCGGCACCGCGAACACCGGCGGCACGGACGCGGTCTGGTTCAGCGCCGGGCCGAACGACGAGGCCGACGGGCTGGTCGGCCTGATCCGCCCGGCGTAACGACGAGGCCGACCGGCTGGTCGGCCTGATCCGCCCGGCGTCCTGACCACGTCCTGACCCGACGTCAGAGCGCCGGATCAGCTCACGAGTCGGGAGACCGCCTGGCGTTCGGTGTCCAGCTGGATCTTCGCGTCACGCACGTCGTGGAGGACCGCCAGGAACTGCTCGCGAGGCATCTCGAACGCGCCCATGCTCCGCATGTGCGGCGTGGCGAACTGGGTGTCGACCAGGACCGCGTCTGAATGCCGGAGTCGGAACGCCAGATCGGCCAGCGCGATCTTGGACGCATCGCTGCGACGGTGGAACATGGACTCACCGACGAATATGCGGCCGACGAGCACGCCGTACAGGCCACCAACGAGTTCTTCGCTGTCCCAGACCTCGACGCTGTGCGCGAGGCCCAAGCCGTTCAATCCGACGTACGCGTCAGCCACCGGCTGGGTGATCCAGGCGCTCGCCCTGCCCTGTCCGCACTGGCTCACCACCTCAGCGAACCTCTGGTTGAGGGTCGTTGTCCATCCGCATGAACGGAGCGTCGCTCGCAAGGAGCGGGACAGGTGCACGTTGCCGACCAGGATCACGCCGCGCGGGTCGGGGCTCCACCACGGCAGGTCCAGGCTTGCCGGGCGATCCGGGCTGAGGTTCGGTATCGCGCCGCTTGCCACCGCGTGACCGAAACGTTCGTGCACCTCGGCCCTCTCCTGGGCGTTGCCGGGCGGCCACGGGAAGATCCCCCGCCGGTAGGCGGCGGCCAGCGTGGCCGCGTCGAGGTCTCCACCGACCGCTACCGGCCGGTCGGGCTCGGATGCGGCGTCGGCCACGGCGTCCCATGCGGAGCTTGTGGCGGCATCCGCCAGCCAGGTCGGCGTCAAGGTCGGCCCGGACCGGTGTCGGGGTTCGCCGCTGCGGGCAGCAGATCCAGTGCGCCGCGGTGTTCGAGCAGCCACCCGGTCAGCGCTCCGGCCGGCTTTGGTGGGGTGATGTGGTATCCCTGGGCAAGATCGCATCCGTAGACAATCAGCTGCCGAAGCGCCTTCTCCGTCTCGACGCCTTCGACCACGATCAGCAGGCCGAGGGCGTGGGCGAGGTCGATGGTGGACTGGACGATGGCGGCTGCCGTCGGGTCCTCGTCGAGGTGAACCACGAAGGACCTGTCCAGTTTGAGCTCGTCGACGGGGAACTCCCGGAGGTAGGCGAGGGAGGAGTAGCCGGTGCCGTAGTCGTCCACGGCGATGCGGACACCGAGCCGGCGCAGCGCGCCGAGGACCTCGGCCGAGCGGATGTGGTCGAGCATCAGGGTCGTCTCGGTGATTTCCAGATACAGCGCCCGTGATGGCAGACACGCGTCCCTGAGCAATGTGCTGACCTGGGCCGGGAGCTGACTGTCGAGCAGGTTGGAGGCGGACAGGTTCACGGCGACGGCAACCTCCAACCCCATATCCCACCAGAGCCGGCACTGCCGCAACGACAGTTCGAGAACTTCGAGGGTGAGCGGGCGGATGAGTCCGGACTGCTCGGCCACCGGAATGAACTCGTCGGGGTAGAGCAGACCTCTGGTCGGGTGCTGCCAACGCGCCAGCGCCTCCACGGAGGTTACCTCCCCGCTCCGCAGGTCGAGCTTCGGCTGGTAGTGGAGGACCAGTTGGTGCTGCCGAATGCCGTCGCGAAGCGCGTCAACGGTGTCCAGGCGCTCTGAGGCGTCCTGGTCGACCGCTGACTCGTAGTGTGCGATGCCGCAGCCGCGGGCCTTGGCGGTGTACATGGCCAGGTCCGCGCAGTGCAGGATTTCGGGGCCGTCAGGCGCATGATCCGGGTACACCGCGATACCGATACTCGTGTCCACGTGCAGCGTCATCCCGCCGATGTCGAACGGCGCGGCGAGCGAGGCTGCAACCCGTTCGGCGACCGCTGTCGCATCCGCGGTGCCAAGACCGTCCAGGAGCACGGCGAACTCGTCCCCGCCGAGCCGGGCGAGTAGGCCATCGGCTGGGAGCTGATCAGCGATGCGGGCACCGACCGTACGCAACAGATCGTCGCCGACCTGGTGGCCGAGGGAGTCGTTGATCTCCTTGAAGCGATCGAGATCGAGGATCAGCACCGCGAACTGATCCGTGTCGCCTTCCGCGTGGGCCAGACGCTCGGTGAAGCCGCGCCGGTTGGTCAGACCGGTCAGATCGTCGGTGCGCGCCTGCAGTCGGCTCTCGGCCAACTGCTGCACCTCGGTGAACGTGAGCCCGCCGCGCAGCAGAGCGGCTACGACGGTGGCGGTAGCGAGCGCGACGGCCGCCGGCCGCAGATGCATGCTCGACTGGAGCGCGAGCAGGGCAAGAGAGGTGCAGGTGAACAGGGTCGGGACGATCATCACGGCCCAGCCGCCCATGCGCAGCGACTGCCGTTTCGCGGCCGCCTCCGGGGGCGGCCGCCAGGCGGCGACCGCCGGCATCAACAAGGCCAGGCACCACAGCACGTCCCGGGCGGAACTGGGCACAAAAGGCCCTTGGGTGACCTCGATGAGGAACAGCGTGTCGGCGACGGCGAAACCGGCCAGGGCGAACCCGAGCAGCCACCACACCGGTCCGGCGCGCACACCGAGCACGCCGAAGGCGCTCACCACGAGGATCAGCAGGAGCGTGTCGGCGACCGGGTAGGCGAGGTTGACCAGCGCGGTCGCTGACCCTGTGACGTCGACGACGAGCCGGTCGAAGACCAGCCCGCCGGACAGCGCGGCCACGCCGAGCCCGCCGACCAGCCCGTCCAGCCACATGCTGCGATGAAAGGTCGACACCCTGGCCCGGAGCAGCAGGATGACGCAGACGTACGCCGCGGGATAGAACCCCAGCCAGCCCGCGTCGGCCAGCGAGGGATACGGCTGAGGGTCCGCATGCGTCACGACTGTGTAGAAGTAGATTGTGCCTGCGCCGTAAAGGGCCAGGCCGAGGCCGAGCACCCCCCAGGCCGCACGTTCCGCCCGGACCAGCACGGCGCGCAGCAGGCACAGCGAGCCGGCTGCCAGGCTGAAGCTGTTGATCAGCCAGCCGTCGACCCCGCCGACCGCGGGCACCTCCGCTCGCACGCCCGACAGTGTCGTGACCACGAAGAAGCCCGCAGCGGCGAACGGCACGATCAGCACCCAGCGGACCAACCTGGCCCAGCGAGTGAACTCTGCTGCTGAACTCGCCATCGGCTCTGCCTCGTCCCAGCTGATCTGTGCGGATGTGGCTTCCACGCACCATCGGCCGAGGGCGCTCGAAGGTGAGCCGAATGGTGAGTCCGTTCTCGTCAACCCGACCGGCCTGAGGAGGCTCCCGTTCCACGGGTGTCCCTGGTCGTTCACCCCAGCCCTGCCACCAGGCAGGTCTCGGTGCGGAGCGCCGCCCTTCCACCAGACCCGGGACAACCCGGAACCGGGCCGGAGAGCCGAATTCCTCATCGCGAGGCCGGTACGGCCGACGTTCGAGAGACCAGAGGGGGTCCCGCTCTCAACGACGCGGCTCGGGTACCTCTTCATCGGCGGGCACAACCGGGATACGCCGAAACGTACGGAAAGGAAGCGCATGGCCGAGGTGGATGTGAGCGGGCAGGGATACCTGCGCCGCGACCAGCGGTGGAGCGAGCTGGAGCGGCTGCGCACGAGCAGCCCGATGTGCGACGCGGTCATCGAGGAGATCCGCGGCCGGCGTATCCGCATCGGCCAGCACTGGCTGGCCGACTTCGCCTCCTGCAACTATCTCGGCTTCGACCTCGACCCCGAGATCATCGCCTCGATCGGCGAGGCGGTCCGGCGCTGGGGCACCCACCCGAGCTGGTCGCGGCTGCTGGGCAACCCCCGGCTGTACCCGCAGATCGAGGAGCAGCTGACCGAGCTGCTCGGCGCCCCGGACACCCTGGTCCTGCCCACGATCACGCACATCCACATGTCGGTGATCCCGGTGCTCGCCGGACAGGGCATGGTGTTCCTCGACGCCCAGGCGCACAAGACCATCTACGACGGCTGCATGTACGCCCGGGGCCTGGGCGCGACCGTGCAGCGCTTCCGCGCCGGCGACCCGCACCACCTGGCTGAGTTGCTGCGCGCCGCGCCGGCCCGCGCCAGCCGGCTGGTCTGCATCGACGGCGTGAACAGCATGACCGGCAATCCGCCGGACCTGGCCGCGTTCGCCCGGGTCTGCCGGGAGCACGACGCGCTGCTCTACGTCGACGACGCGCACGGCTTCGGTCTGCTCGGCGAACGTCGACCGGACGAGACCTCCCCCTACGGCGCGCGAGGTAACAGCGTTGTCCGGCACGCCGGCGAGTCCTACGACAACGTGGTGCTCGTCGGGGGTTTCTCCAAGGCCTACTCCTCGATGCTGGCGTTCGTCGCCCTGCCCACCTGGCTGAAGAACCATCTCAAGGTTGCCGCCCCGCCCTACCTCTACTCCGGACCGTCGGCGACGGCATCGCTGGCGACCGTCCTGGCCGGACTGGACGTCAACCGGCGACGCGGCGATGAGATCCGCGCCGACCTCTACCGCAAGACGTCGCGGGTCCTCCGGCACGTGCACGCGCTGGGCCTGCACACCCCGAACACCAGCGGCACGCCCATCATCGAGCTGCCGATTGCCGACGAGCGCGAACTCGACCAGGTAGGCAGGATCCTGTTCGACCGCGGCATCTACGTGACCCTCGCCGCCTACCCGCTGGTGCCCAAGAACCAGGTCGGTTTCCGGGTCCAGGTCACCGCCGCCAACACCGACGACGAGATCGACCAGCTCAACGACGCGCTGACCGTTCTCGCCGAGCGGAACGTACTGCGTGAGGCCGCATAACCCGCCGCCGTCAGGCGGCGAGCACCGCCACCCCGGTCGTCAGCACCGCCGCGGCGAGCAGGACCGCGCCGAGGCTGGACAGCGTGTTGCCGGCCGACCACTGCCCGGGCTTGCCGATTCCCATGTGGACGAACATGCCACCGGACTGGGCGAGGACTCCCACCACCAGGAGCACCCCGACGACCCACTGCCCGGTCTGGCCCAGGTCGGTGCGGCCGAGCAGGTCCAGCACGACCAGGGCGAGCACCAGCAGCACGCCGGCGTGCGCGTGTCCGGCCCGGAAGTATCGGATCTGGAAGTCGCTCAGCTTGTTTGCGGTGAGCAGCCGCAGCAGCGAGAACCCACCGAACATGACCGTCGGCAGCGAGATCAGCGCGATCCCGGTCAAGATCTTGATCGCCCCGGTCATCCCTGGCCTCCGGTGAGTCGGTCCCGCACCCTGTGTCTGTTTTCCACGCCGGAATCATAGACAGCACCGCTTGCACCGACCGGACGAAAGGGCTGGAAACGCCGGACGCCTCGCCGAGGATCAGCGCATCATCGCCGCTCGGCGGATCCGCAGCGCAGCCTCGTGCGGCATTCGGTCAGCTCCGGTCCCGGGGATCCGATGGGAGGAGGTCCGGCGGCCGCGGCCTGCCGGGGTCAGCGGAGGAGTGCCGATGCGGATGTGGCGTAGCGCGCCGGCGGGCGTCGGGCCGATGGCCGGCG
>Ga0137367_10005324_pt1 | contig 10432 bp, 8 predicted proteins | sample SagtaG_14_FD_104939 | JGI IMG/M metagenome (GOLD analysis project Ga0137367, IMG submission 104939) | Vadose zone soil microbial communities from Sagehorn Ranch, Mendocino, California, USA - Sage1_L_80_16 metaG | ecosystem: Environmental > Terrestrial > Soil > Vadose zone | place: USA... | reverse complement strand
TTGTCGGCCGCGATCGTCAGGTCGCAGACCAGGTGCAGGACGTGCCCGCCGCCGATGGCGTAGCCGGCCACCATGGCGATCACCGGCTTGGGCAGCCGGCGGATCTGGATCTGCAGGTCCAGGACGTTGAGGCGGCCGATGCCCTGGTCGTCGACGTAGCCGTCGTCGCCACGGATGCGTTGGTCGCCGCCGGAGCAGAAGGCCTCGGGGCCCTCGCCGGTGAGGACCACCACGCCGACGCCGGGGTCGTCGCGGGCGCGCTCGAACGCGTCGGCGAGCTCGTACAGCGTCTTGGGGCGGAACGCGTTGCGCACCTCGGGCCGGCAGATGGTCAGCTTGGCGATGCCCTCGGCGGTCTCGTAGCGGATGTCGTCGTAGTCCCCCTGTCGGTGCCACTCCACCTGCGCTCGCGCTCCTTCGCCTGATCAGGTCGTGACGGGTCTGGGCTGGTAGCGTAGCGGTCGTGTGCGGCTCCCTCCACATCGCGCTCGACGCCGTCCTGCTGCCGAGGCCGGCCGCCGCGGTGGCGATCACCCGGGCCTGGGAGGCCGGTCGGGCGGTGCTCCCGCTCGACCCGGCGGCTCATGCGCCCGAGCTGCGCCGCCTGCTCGACGCGGTCCGTCCGACGCACCTGGTCGACTCCGACGGCCGCCGCCGCCTTCCCGGCGGGCAGCCGCTGCCCGCCGAGGTGGCCGCGGTGGTCGCCACCTCCGGCACGGCCGGCGCGCCCAAGGCGGTCGAGCTGACCGCGAGCGGGCTGCGCGCCGCGGCGCTGGCCACCTCGGCCGCGCTCGGCGTCGGCGTCGGCGACGGCTGGCTGGCGTGCGTGCCCATGCACGGGGTCGCCGGCCTGGCGATCGTCGCCCGCGCCTGGCACACCGGCGTGCCGCTGACCGTCCAGGTCGGCTTCGACCCGGAGCGGGTCGACCCGGCCAGCGGCCACGGCGCCACCCTGGTCTCGCTGGTCCCGACGATGCTGCGGCGGCTCGTCGCCGCCCGCTGCGAGCTGCGCGGCTTCCGCCGCATCCTGGTCGGCGGCGGTCCCGTCCCGCCCGAGCTGCTGGTCCAGGCCGCCGCGCTGGACGCGAACGTGGTCACCACGTACGGGCTCACCGAGACCGGCGGCGGCGTGGTCCACGACGGCCACCCCGTCGACGGCGTCGAGCTGGCGGTCGGCGACGGCGACGGCGACGCCGGCGCATCGAGCGGCGGTGGCCCACCGAGCGCTTCTGAAGGCGAGGGGGAGATCCGCCTCCGCGGGCCCATGGTGATGCGCGGCTACCACGGCGACCCCGCCGCCACCGCGGCCGCCCTCCGCGACGGCTGGCTGCACACCCACGACCTCGGCCGCCTGCTGCCCGACGGCCGCCTGCGGGTGCTCGGCAGGCGCGACGAGGTGATCATCTCCGGTGGCGTCAACGTCCACCCGGTCGAGGTGGAGCAGGTCCTCTCCCGCCACCCCCTGGTCCGCGACGTGGCCGTGGGGGGTGCCCAGGACCCCGAGTGGGGCCAGCGCGTGGTCGCCTTCGTGGTCCCGTGCCAGCCCGAGCGTCCCCCCTCCCTCGAGGAGCTGCGCGGCTTCGCGCGCCAGCAGCTCGCCGCCGCCAAGGTCCCGCGCCAGCTCGTCCTGGTCGACGAGGTGCCCCGCTCACCCGGCGGCAAGCTGCTGCGAAGGAGCCTGGGGTCGGGTCCCGGCTAGGTCAGCGGACAGGTTGTGGACGCGCCTTCAGCTGCGGCTGGGTCAGGCGCCGCTGGCGCCCTCCAGGGGGGCGGGGGCGAGGTCATCGAGGCGGCTGAGGACCTGCCGCCAGAGGAGGCGTTCCAGCTCGGCGAGGCGCTGGTAGACCTCGTCGCGGGTGACTACGCCGAGGTCGTAGCCGCGCCACACGGCGGCCAGCTCGGTGTCAACGAACGACATGCGCGGGTGATCCTTTCCTCGGCCAGCGCGGTGGGGAGCCAGCGCGGGCCACGGGTCGTGCGGGGAGCGCAACGGACCGCCGTTGGCCGGCGGCTCGCCGCACCAACGGAGATTCTCTCTGGGCACGGCTGCCAGCGCAAATGCGCGCAGGACGGCGCCGCGGGCCGCGGGCAGGGCCGCCGTACGACCACGGCCGGCCGCGGCGCTCCCTCGTGCGGCTCGACCACCTCGGGCGGGCCGGCGGAGTGCCGCCGTCCGGGCTGCATCTGCGCTGGTCAGCGGGCACCTTAGGGCGGCTGGCCCGGCGCCGGCCGCCCTAAGGTGCTGGCGCCGCAGGGCGGCCAACTATGAGGTAGGGGACACCCCAGAGCTAAGGCTGCCGTCCGATTCGGGGTCGGCCACCTCAGACCTATGCTTTGTACAGCAGCAATGAGACGTCAAGGAACGAGGTGGCCGGAGATGCAGACCTACTTCACCGACCTACTGGCCCGCGAGCGGATCGCCGAGTTCCGTCGTGACGCCGACCGGGACCGGCTGGCCGCCACGGCGCGGGCTTCGCGCCGGGCACGCCGCCACCGCGGCGCCACCACGCGGACCCGGGTGCTCGTCGAGCACCAGCCAGGACGGGCCGCAGCCTGAGTCAGTGACCCAGAGCATCGACCAGCACGAGCCGGCGGAGCCCACCCCCGCCGGCTCGTGCGCGTCTGTCACAGGTGCCGCCATACTGGCGACCATGGCGACCCGCTTCTCCTCCCCCGTGTTCGTCGGCCGCGGCGCCGAGCTGGCCGAGCTCGGCGAGGCCAGGCGCCGCACCGCCGGCGGACCGCCGGCGGCGGTGGTGGTGGGCGGCGAGGCCGGGGTCGGCAAGACCCGCCTGGTCGACGAGTTCGCCCGCCGCAGCCGCGCCGACGGCGTGCGCGTGCTGGTCGGGAGCTGCATCGAGCTGGGCGAGGAGGGCGTGCCGTTCGCGCCGGTGATCGAGGCCCTGCGGACCATGCTGCGCGCCCAGGACCCGGAGACGGCCAGGCGCTGGCTCGGTCACGGCCGCGGCGAGCTCGCGCGCCTGCTGCCCGAGCTGGGCGTGACGCCGACCGAGCAGGGCCAGGCGGTCGGGCCGGAGCTGGCCTCGGCCCAGGGCCGCCTCTTCGAGCTGCTGCTCGACCTGGTGGAGAAGGCCGCCACCGAGCGGCCGACCCTGCTGGTGGTCGAGGACCTCCACTGGGCCGACCAGTCCACCCGCGACCTGCTCGGCTTCCTGGTGCGCAGCCTGCGGCGCCCGGGGCTGCTGCTGCTGCTCACCTTCCGCACCGACGAGCTGCACCGGCGCCACCCGCTGCGGCCGTTCCTGGCCGAGCTCGAGCGCATCCGCTGGGTCGAGCGGCTGGAGCTGGAGCGCTTCGACCGGGTCGAGCTGGTCGACCAGCTCACCGGCATCCTCGGCGAGACCCCAGCCGCCGAGCTGGTCGACGACGTGTTCGAGCGCGCCCAGGGCAACCCCTTCTACACCGAGGAGCTGCTGGCGGCCTCGGCCTCCGGCCTCCGCGGGCAGCTCCCGCCGACCCTGCGCGACACGCTGATGGCACGGATCGAGACCCTGCCCGACCCCACCCAGCACGTCCTGCGGGTGGCGGCCGCGGCGGGGCGGTGGGTGGAGCACGACCTGCTGGCCGCCGTCGCCGGCCTGCCAGAGGTCGACCTGTTCGACGCGCTGCGCCAGGCGATCTCCGCCCACGTGCTGGTGGCCGACAACGAGCGCGAGGCGTACGGGTTCCGCCACGCCCTGGTGCAGGAGGCGGTCTACGGCGACCTGCTGCCCGGGGAGCGCAGCCGGCTGCACGCCGCCTACGCCACCACCCTGGCCGCGCGGCCCGAGCCGGAGCGCTGCGAGCAGGCCAGCACCGCCGCCGAGCTGGCCCACCACTGGTACGCCGCCCACAACCTGGAGCGCGCCCTGCCCGCCGCGGTCACCGCCGGGCTCGCGGCCCAGAAGGCCTACGCCTACGCCGAGGCGCAGCGGCAGTTCGAGCGCGCCCTCGAGCTGTGGGACCAGGTCCCCGCCGCCCACGCCAGCCTCGGCGTCGACCGGATCGACCTGCTCGGGCGCGCCGCCGAGGCGGCCTACCGGGTGGGCAACTCGGACCGGGCGATCGCGCTGCTGCGCACCGCCCTGAAGGAGCTCGACGCCGAGGCCGAGCCGCTGCGCGCCGGCGTGCTCACCGCCCGGCTCGCCGGCTACCTGCGCTCCTCCGGCAAGCAGGGCGCGTTCGCGCTGTACAACGAGGCGGTCCGGCTGGTCCCGCCGGAGCCGCCGACGCCCGAGCGGGCGCGGGTGCTGTCCAGCCTCGGCCAGGCGCTGATGCTCAAGCCGATGTTCGAGGAGGCCCGCAGCGTCTGCGAGGAGGCCATCGCGGTGGCGAGGGCCTCGGGCGCGAGGGCGTCGGAGGGGCACGCGCGCAACACCCTCGGCGTGGTCCTCGCCCACCTCGGCGACACCGAGGCCGGCCTGGCCCAGCTCGAGGAGGCGCTGCGCATCGCCGAGGACCTCCACGAGAACCATCGCTTCGACGTCGACGACGTGCTCCGCGGCCACTCCAACCTGTGCGACCTGTACGACCTTGTCGGCGAGCTGGAGCGGGCGGCGACGATGGCCCTGCGCGGCGCCGACGAGGCCAGGCGGCACGGGCTGGAGCGGACCTTCGGCGCCTGGCTGGCCGCCGACGCCTCGGCGGCCCTGCTCAAGCTGGGGCGCTGGGACGAGGCCGACGAGCGCCTGCACGACGCCGCGGTGATGGCCAACCGCGAGGGGCTGGCGGCCCTCAACCTCTACCAGACCCTTGCCACCCTCGAGGTCGGGCGGGGTGAGGTGGACCTGGCGGCCGAGCACCTCGGCGGCGCCCGGCGCATCTTCGAGAAGGTGTTCGTCGGCGCCCAGCACATCGGCCCGCTCTACCGCGAGCTCGCCCTGGCGGCCGTCTGGCAGGGAGGCCACGCCGACGCGCGCGCGGCCATCGCCACCGGGCTGTCGGCCTGTCTCGGGGTGGACGGGGCGCGCTACGCCGCCGCGCTCTACCCGGTCGGCCTGCGGGCAGAGGCCGACGAGGCCGAGCGTGCCCGCGCCAGGCTCGCCGACGACGAGGGCGTCGACCTCCGCCGGGCCGCCGCCGAGCTGCTCGACGGGGCGCGCGGGCTGCGCACGCCGTGGGGGCCGGAGTTCGAGGCGCACCTGGCCGCGTGCGAGGCGGAGTGGACCCGGGTGCTCGGCGAGCCCAGCACGGACCGCTGGCAGGCGGCGGTCGACGCCTGGGACAAGGCCGGGCAGCCGTACCAGGCGGCGTACGCGCGCTGGCGACTGGCCGAGGCGCTGCTCGCCACCAGGGACCGCGACCTGGCCGAGCAGGTCATGCGCGACGCCTACGCGGCCGCCACCCGGCTCGGCGCCCGGCCGCTCTGCCTCGAGCTGGAGCAGCTCGGCCGGCGCAGCCGCGTGACGCTCGACGGCGGGGCTGGCGCCACGGCGCAGGCCACGACCGCCGCGCCGGACGGCGGGCTCGGCCTCACCCCCCGCGAGCTGGAGGTGCTACGGCTGGTGGCCGACGGCCGCAGCAACCGGCAGATCGCCGAGGAGCTGTTCATCAGCATCAAGACGGCCAGCGTGCACGTCTCCAACATCCTGGCCAAGCTGGAGGTCAGCAGCCGGATCGAGGCGGCGGCGGTGGCCCACCGCCTGGCCCTGTTCGGCGCGCCGGAGCCGCCGGCGTCGTAGGGCTCGGCGCTAGGACGAGGTGCCGGCAGGCGCGCTCGCGCCTGGCGCGCGCTGGTAGCCGTAGCCGCCTCCGCCGCCACCGCCGCTGCCGCTGCTCTTCTTGCAGCCGCCAGCAAGCAGGCTGCCCAGGAGCAGCACGGCGATGGCGGCGGCAGCCGCGATTCTGGAGCGCATCAACTTCCTCCTGTGGTTCACGGTCTCCGGTGGAGGAACCAGGCCGCTCAGCAGCTGATTCCCGGGTCCTGCGCGCGGGCGAAGACGGTTACCGGTTGGTAACCGCTTGATGCCGGTTCGGGCACGACGGGGACGGAACGTGCGGCCCGCCGGGCCGTGATCCGCTAGCTGAGCAGGAGCGATACCTCACTGAACCGGGCCGGGGGGCCGAGTTGCCCGGTGCGGGGGGGCCGGCGAGGATACCCCTGTTCGTGTCTGCCCTCCCGGTCCGCCCCCCTCGGGAGGGCAGGCACGCTCTCGTTTCCACGCCAACGACGACGACAGGAGGCCCGGTGAACCGCGCCTGGCGCCTGGGCACCGTGGTCGCGGCCTTCCTCGGCGTGCTCGCGGCCACCTGGGTGTCGGCCAGGGCCGTGCCGGCGCCGGTCGGCTGGACCGGCTGGGCACGCGAACCCGGCCCCAACCGGCCGCTGCTGGCCGCGGCCGGCCCGGACGCGGCCAGGGCCGCGCTCGACTACTGGTCGCCGCGGCGCATCGCGACCGCGACCTCGCTGCCGACGCCGGCCGTGGCGGCGCGCCGTCCCGGGCTGGCCGGCGCTCCGGCCGGCCGCGTGCCGCCCGCCCGGCCCGGCGCGGCCGCGTTCAGCCCGCCGGCGGACTCCACCGGCGGCGACTGGCCCGACGGCTACGGCCGGGCGCCGGCGGCCACCACCGGCAAGCTGTTCGTCGAGACCCCCGACGGGCCCGGCGAGTGCTCGGGCACGGTGCTCAACAGCGCCGGCAAGGACCTGGTCCTGACCGCCGCGCACTGCATCCACGGCGGCCAGGGGCGCGGCTTCTTCCGCAACTTCGTGTTCGTGCCCGGCCAGCACGGCGACGCGCGGCCGTTCGGGGAGTGGACGGCCCGCGCCTGGACCGTGCTGAGCAACTGGGCGCAGGCCAGCGACATGCGCTACGACGTCGGCATCCTCGTGATGCAGCCGAGGAACGGGCGCCGCATCGCCGAGGTGACCGGCGGCCAGGGCCTCGCCTGGAACGAGCAGCGCGGCCTGCCGGCGACCGTCCTTGGCTACCCGCGCGGGCCCGCGCCCAAGTACGGCGGCGACTGGCTGGCCTACTGCCAGGGCGTCACCCGGCGGGGCGACTGGGGCCGCCACCGCATCGCCTGCGACATGGGGAAGGGCGCCAGCGGCGGACCCTGGGTGGTCTGGCCGGACCGGCGCGGCCTCGGCTTCGTCTACACGGTCAACTCGACCTACACCGGCGACGCCTACTACGGCCCCTATTTCGACGGCAAGGTCGGCGAGCTGTACGCCTCGGTGGCCGCCGCGTAGCGATGCCCGGCGGATCGTCCCGCGGCCGTGACCGGGGCTCCGGCCGTGCCGCACAATGCCTGGCATGACCGCACCGTCCGCGACCGACCCGTTGCGCGCCTGGCGGGAGCAGCTCGAGGCCTGGGCGATCCCCGAGGAGATCCTCGCCGCCGTGCCGGACTCGCCGTGGGAGCTGCCCGTCGGCCTCTTCCGCAGCCGGGCCGACCAGGCCAGGGAGCGGCCGCCGACCCCGTCGGACCGGGAGGCGGCGCGCTGGCTGCCGCCGGGCGGGACGGTGCTGGACGTCGGCGCCGGCGGGGGAGCGGCCAGCCTGCCGCTGGCGGGCCAGGCCGCCCGCCTGGTGGCCGTCGACGAGTCGGCCGGCATGCTCGAGGCGTTCCGGGCCGCCGCGGCGGCCGCCGGGGTGGCCGCCGAGACCGTCCACGGGCACTGGCCCGAGGTCGCCGCCCGGGTCGCGGCCGCCGACGTGGTCGTCTGCCACGACGTGCTCTACAACGTGCAGGACCTGGAGCCGTTCGCCCGCGCCCTGACCGCGCACGCCCGCCACCGGGTGGTGGCCCAGCTCGGCGAGCGGCACCCGCTGGTGGAGGAGGCGCCCCTGTGGCGCACCTTCCACCAGCTCGACCGCCCCGCCGGGCCGACCGCCGACGACGCCGAGGCCGCCCTGCGCGCCCTGGGGCTGGCGGTCGAGCGCCAGGACTGGACGGCCGGTCCCCGGGCCAGCTTCGCGACCTTCGAGGACCTGGTCGCCTTCCTGCGCCGCCGCCTGTGCCTGCCGCGCGAGCGCGAGGCCGAGCTGGCCGCCGTGCTCGCCGCCGAGCGGGTCGACGACGAGCACGGCGTGCGCCTGCGCCGCGGCCCCCGCCACGCCGTCACCCTGTCGTGGCCGGGCGCCGCCGCCTGACCCGCCGACGGGGCTGTCCGCGCGGCACCCGCTGCGCGTCGCCCTCCAGCGCGATTCGAGACTTTTCGAGGAGGACGGCGACACCGATCGGGAGCGTCCCTGACGCCGGTCCCGGCGGCTACAGGCCGACCTGGCCGGCGACCACCTCGCGCCACAGCTCGCCGCGGCGCACGTAGGTGCGCACCACCGTGGGGGACTTCCAGCGGCCCTGCTCCATGATCAGCTGCTCGGCGACGCCGACCTGCGCGGCGGCCACGGCCAGGCCGGAGCGGAGGCTGTGGCCGGAGAACTGGGCCGGGTCGAGCCGCGCGCGCTGGGCGGCCTGCTTGACCACCCGGGCGACGGTCCGGTCGGAGAGCCGCCCGCCGCCGACGTTGCCGTGCCGGTCGACCGAGCGGAACGCGGGCCCGTCGCCGATGGCGGCGGCGGCGAGCCACGCCCGCCAGGCCCGGACCGGGCAGGTGGCGGCGTGCCGGCCCCAGGGGATCGGCAGCACGGCGCCCTCGCCGTGCTGGTCGGTCTGGGAGCGGCGCACCAGCACCTCGAGGCCCTCTGGGACCTCGGCAACGTCGCCGACGTCGAGCGCGACCAGCTCGGAGCGGCGCAGGAAGCCGGCGAAGCCGAGCAGCAACAGGGCGCGGTCGCGCTGGCCCTTGCGGCTCGAGTCCAGGCCGGCGACCAGGGCACGCAGGGTCTCGGTGACGGCCGGCTCGGCCCGGCGCAGCGGGCGGCTGCCGTGGGTGCGCACGATGCCCTGCCAGACCAGGCGGACCTCGGCCGTGGCGGTGGGGCTCGGCCAGCCGGCGGCCTGGTGGACCTGGGAGATGGAGGAGAGGCGGCGGCGCAGGGTGGTGACCGCCGAGCGGCCGGCATGGGCCGAGAGGTAGGCGGCAACGGTGCGCACCTCGGCGGGCAGGGAGGCGATGCCGCGGACGGCGCACCAGGCGCTGAAGTGGCGCCAGTCGGTGGCGTAGGCCCGCAGCGTCGCCGGCGCCTTGGCGCGCAGCGCGTAGCCCTCCGCCCGCTCCAGCAGCTCGGCCAGGTCGGCGTCGGGGTCGCCGCTGCCCCGCGCGGGTGGGGCCGTGAGCGCTGGCGGCTCGGGGCTTCGGGTCGGCGGCTCGGCCACGGCTGCTCCTCCGGCTGTCGCTACGGCGTCCGATAACGGAGATAGATACCAGACACCACCGACAACCTCGCCGCCGCAGGCAGACGACCAGGCCAGAACGGCCGGCCGTCGGAGGGTCGGCCCGGGCCCGGTGCAGGACAACGCCGAGCGGCGCGCAGCGGCGACGCGACCAGCCGCCGCGGTGGTCAGGCGAGCGCTTCGGCGGTCAGCTCGCTGTCGTCCTCGTCGCCGAAGCCGATGCCGAGGCCGCGGGCGGCCCGCACGATCTCGTGGTCGGTGGGGACCGTGCGGGTGCGGCCGGCGCACTCGAGCATGGAGATGGTCTTGATGGCGCCCTCGGCCATCACGATCACCTCGCCGTAGTGGCCCTCGGCGAGCGTGTGCACCGCGGCCGCGCCGAAGCGGGTGGCCAGGATCCGGTCGAACGGGGTCGGCATGCCGCCGCGCTGCAGGTGGCCGAGGACCACCACGCGCGAGTCCTTGCCGGTCGACTTGGCCACACGGGTGGCCACGTAGCTGCCGACGCCGCCGAGCGAGCCGGTCGACTCCTGGTAGATCTGGCCGCTGCCGGCCTCCTGGGCGCCCTCGGCGCAGACGATGATCGAGAAGCTCGACCCCTGGTACTCGCGGGTCAGCACCTTGTTGGCGACCGCGTCGACGGCGAAGGGGATCTCGGGGACGAGGATGATGTCGGCGCCACCGCCGATGCCCGAGTGCAGCGCGATCCAGCCGGTGTCACGGCCCATCACCTCGAGCACCATCACGCGGTCGTGGCTGGCGGCGGTGGTGTGCAGCCGGTCGATCGCCTCGGTGGCTACCGTGAGGGCGGTGTCGAAGCCGAAGGTCTGTTCGCAGCCGTAGAGGTCGTTGTCGATCGTCTTGGGCACGCCCATCGCGCGTACGCCGTACTTGGCCAGCTCGCAGGCGATGCCCTGGCTGCCCTCGCCGCCGATGACCACCAGCGCGTCGATCGCCAGGCGGCGCAGGTTGGCGGCGAGCTCCTTGTAGGGCGCCGGGTCGCGGTAGGGCTGGCCGTCGACCTCCATCATCGAGAAGTGGCCCTTGTTGGTGGAGCCGAGGATGGTGCCGCCGCGCGGCAGCAGCCCGCTGACCGAGGCGAGGTCGAGCGGGCGGACCCGCGGCTTGCCGACCAGCCCCTCGAAGCCGCTCTCGACCCCGACCACCGTCCAGCCGTACTCGATCGAGGCGGTCT
>Ga0137367_10005302_pt1 | contig 10446 bp, 9 predicted proteins | sample SagtaG_14_FD_104939 | JGI IMG/M metagenome (GOLD analysis project Ga0137367, IMG submission 104939) | Vadose zone soil microbial communities from Sagehorn Ranch, Mendocino, California, USA - Sage1_L_80_16 metaG | ecosystem: Environmental > Terrestrial > Soil > Vadose zone | place: USA... | reverse complement strand
CGGGCAGGCTGTCAGCCCAGCGACTCAGCTCCGTCACTGCCGGGCGTCAGGAGCAGATGGTCGTCGCCGTATCGCCGTACGCCGAAGTGGCCGTCGCCTACACCGACGACAACGACGGCAACACCTACGACCAGGTCTATCTAGGCCTCGACATCTCCAACAACAGCTGGTGAATCACCGCGTCGCCGGGGACACCGTGCTCAGCACGGTGTCCCCGGCCGTCAGCACCTGGAGGCGCGCGATGTCCTTCAGCGGAATCGACGTACTTGCAGGCACATCAGCCAGATACGTGCCGGTGGTCGCCCACCAGCCGGCCGTCTGCGTCGTCCCATCCCGGCCGTACACGATGAGCTTGCAGTGTTCTCCGGGCCGCAAGTCAGTCATCCGCAACTGGATGTCGGTACCCCACCCGCGACTGGTCAGCTCCGCGGTCGTGTCGATCCCTCCCACTCCATTCGTCGCCGACCATGTCACCGGAGTCGGCCCGTCGAGTGTCTGCCAGCCGAACACTCCGCCGGCGGCGGCAACAGTTGCCGCCGCTGCAACCAGCACCCACCGACGAGTACGCCGTACGCGGTGCAGCTGCACGGCCGCCGGCTCCGGCTCCTCGGACTCGATGTCTTCGAGCGGTACGGCGTGGAGGAGGCCCGGCAGGTGGGCGAACTGGAGGAGGGTCTCGCGGCAGGACTCGCAGGTCTGCAGGTGTTGCTCAGTGGCGACGCGTTCCTCGGCGTCGAGAGCGCCGAGGACGTAGGCGCCGATCGCGGTGGCTTCCGGACATGTCATGAGCTCGTGACACCTCGTTCCTCCAGGGCGGCTCGCAATGCGTGCAGCGCGTAGTAACTCCGCGACTTCACCGTCCCGGCCGGTATCCCGAGTACGGCCGCGGTCTCGGTGACGGTGCGTCGCCGGTAGAACAGCTCGACGATGACCTGCCGGTGGTCGTGACTGAGTCCGCGCAGCACCTCGGCGACCTGCCAGGCCTGCAGCACGCGGTCGATGTCGTCTCCCGACGCCGCGAACTCACGCCCCTCGATCGCCACCTCCTTCACCCGCGCGGCCTGCCTGCGTCGTCCGGAGATGACCAGGTTCCGCGCGACCGTGAACAGCCAGCGGCCGGCGCGGTCCGGGTCCAGTTGGGCCGAATGCGCCCAGGCGCGTGCCATCGTCTCCTGGACGATGTCCTCGGCGTACTGGTGATCCCCACCCACCGAACGCAGGACGTAGCCGAACAACGGTCGCCGGTACCTGTCGTACAGCGCGCGGACCACGGTCTCGTCATCCACAACCTGCAGATACGTGCGCGAGCCGTCAAAGGTTCAACTGAACCCGCCGGCCCGCGGCCGCGTACTTGTCAGTGAGAGGAGTGACCCCTATGACACAATGGAAATTGTTGCTTGGCGCAACGGCGGCGGCCGTCACCCTGGCCGCCTGCGGTGGCGGTGGCGGATATGGGCAATCGACCGGCAAGGCCGCGCCCGCGGCGAGCGGTGCCGTGTCGGTGAAGGACCTGAACGGCATCGGCCAGACCCTGGTGGACTCGGCCGGCAAGACGCTCTATTTCGCCGACCAGGAAGCCGACGGCACGATCAAATGCACCGCCGGCTGCACGGACATCTGGATCCCGGTCGTGGGAACCGACAGTACGGCGAAGTCGATGGCGGGATTGGCGCTCGTCAAACGATCCGACACCGGCATGAGCCAGCTGACCTACCAGGGCAAACCGCTCTACACCTTCAAGCTCGACAACGGGCCGGGGCAGCACCAGGGCAACAACGTGACCGACAACTTCAACGGCAACACCTTCCGGTGGCACGCCGCCACCACGACCGCCGCAGCGCCCAGCCCGGCCCCGAGCTCGTCCACCAACAACGGATACGGCAACGGCTACTGACCCGACTCGACCAGGACTCGTACGTCCCACGGGCCCAGGTCGAGCTTGTCCTCCACCGACCTGTCCGCGAGTACGTCGTGGAACGGGGCCGGCAGGTCGACGCTGACTGCGTCCCACGACCAGTTGTGGACGAAGCGCAGTCGTCGGCCGTCGGCGGCGGTCGCGGATGTGACCGTCACGCTGGTCGGCAGATCTGTCCACGTCGTGGGGGCGATCCAACGGAACAAGGCGGTTGCGAGCGGACCGTTGGGAACCGTGCCCACATAAGTGATCCGGCCGTTGCCATGAGCCCGCGTGGTGATCGCCGGCCACCGACCGAAGTGCGGGTGGTCGTAGCCCGCGAGTACGTCGGCTCCGTCGACCTGAAGCCCGTCAGCCCACCGAGTAGCCGCCGCATCGTCGCCAAGCTCTAGTGGCGAGTCGGCGGCAGCGCGGACCGGCAACTCGGCAGAGAGGTTGCTGTACTCGTCGTACGAGACACCAGCGGCGGCAGCGAGTCCAGCCGGCATGGTGGCGGTGCGGGCGCGAGCCTCGTGGTCTGCGTAACCCGTCCGCGGTCCGACGACCAGATGACCACCAGCTGCGGCATAAGCCACCAGTTGCTCCAGCAACGCGTCGTCAGCCAAATACAGTCCCGGCACAACCAGCACAGGGCTGACCACGTCCTTGGAGAATTGGCTGGCGTGCAGGATGCGCACCTGGAGACCGGCGTCGAAAGCCCCACGATAGAAGGGATCGAAGAGACCGTGGTACGAGCGATCGTCCGGGCTGCCGTCCTCGTGTGACAGCGGCGGGTACTTCTGCATCAGCCACTTGCTCGGCAGCGAGTACAGCATCGTCACGTCGCTGTCAGGCCTCAGGTCAGCAACCAGTGACCCAGCTGCCTCAAGCTCAGCACCCAGCTGCGCGATCTCCTTGTACGTGCGCCCGGGCCTGCCGTTGTGGGGGAGTACACCACCCCAGTAGGTCTCCGCACCGAAGTGCAAGGTGTGCCAGTGCCAGTACTCGATCATCTTCGCCCCACGCGAGACGAGTGCCCACGCTGCCTGCCGCCACTGGCCGTCGTACGCGGGCCGGTTGTCCCAGGGGAAGCCGATGGACTGCGCGTTGGTCTCGGTGACGAGGAACGGCCGCTGTTGTGACGAGTACATCCGGTCCGCACTGAGGTACAGCGCCCAGGTGCCCCTGGTGGTCCAGTTCTGTTGTGCCGGACGTGTCTGCGGATGCAGCAGCCCGTCCTGCATCGCGTAGTACGGATTGCCTGCTGTCACGTCGAGACGTCGTACCAGCTCGTCGTCGGCCATAGCAGGACGCTCGTAGGCGATGCACGTGGTGACGAACTGGTCCGGACGTGCGTACTCGCGGACGATGTCCGCCTGCCAGCCGATGAACTCAGTGGTCTGGTCGGCCTGGAACTGCCGCCACGCCACGTCGTACTGCGGTTGGTAGTTCCCATCCGGGGTCCACAAGTCCGCCCAGTCCGACAGCCGGTGCGACCAGTAAACGAGGCCCCACTCGTCGTTGAGCTTCTGTACGTCGCCGTACGTGTGACGCAAGCTGTCGACGAACCGCTGGAACACCCCATGGTTGTGGAAGAGTTCGTTGCCCGGCTCGTTGTCGACCTGGAACCCGACCACCGCCGGATGATCGGCGTACCGACCGATGATCTTGCGGATCACCCGCTCCGCGTGGAACCGGAACGCCGGATGGGTGAAGTCCACCTCCTGCCGAGCACCCCACGGGATCCGCTGACCGGTCTTCCGCTCACCCGCGATCTCCGGATAGAGCCGCACCAGCCACGGCGGTACGGCGTACGTCGGGGTCCCCAGCAGTACGGCGATGCCACGCGCGTGCGCACCGTCGAGAACGGGTTGCAACCAGTCCAGGTCGAACCGCCCGTTCTCGGGCTCCCAGGTCGACCAGACGGACTCGCCGACCCGGATCACCGAGAACCGGGCCTCGGCCATCAGGTCGAGATCCTGCTCCAGCCGGTCGTGGGGTTGGTATTCGTGGTAGTACGCAGCGCCGAAGAGGACACGCTCTTGCACAGCGTTTCTCCAATGGTAGAAGGGGAATCAGCCCTTGACCCCGCCGGTGGAAAGCCCGGACTGCCAGTACCGCTGCAGCAGGAGGAAGGCGGCGATAAGAGGGATGACGGACAAGAAGGACCCGGTGATCACCAACGACAGCACGGCACCGGTCGTGCCGCCACCAGCGCTGGCCTGTGACGACCACTGGGCAAGCCCCACGGTGATCGGGTACAGATCAGGGTTGTTGAGCATGATGAGCGGCAGGAAGTAGTTGTTCCAGGTCGCGACCAGCGTGAAGAGCAGCACGGTGACGACGCCCGGGGCAAGCATCCGGAGCGCGACCTGGAAGAAGATCCGGAACTCGCCGGCGCCGTCGATCCGGGCGGCCTCGATGATCCCGTCGGGCACCGCGTCCTGCGCGTAGATGCGCATCAGGTACAGGCCGAACGGGCTGACCAGCGAGGGCAGGATGATCGCCCACGGTGTGTTGACCAGCGAGGCCTTGCTGAACAACAAGTACGTCGGGATCGCGAGCGCCGTGGTCGGCACCATGATCGCGCCGAGCACCAGGCCGAACATCCCCGAGTTCCCTCGGAACCGGTACTTGGCGAAGCCGTACCCGCCGAGCGCGCAGAGGAAGGCCGCGCCGCCCGCACTGACCACCGCGTAGAAGATGGTGTTGCCCATCCAGCGGGAGAACACCCATCCGCCGTTCGTCACCGTCTCGCGGATGTTGGAGAACAGCGAGAAGTCGTGGGCAAACCACAGCCCGAAGCTCGAGAACAGGTCGCCCACCGTCTTGGTCGAGGCCACGAACAGCCAGAACAACGGCAGCAGGAAGTAGATGAGCAGCACGACCATGCCAAGGGTGAGTACGTTGCTGCGTCGTTCTCTCATGACCGGCTCCTCCGGGTGCTGATGAGCAGAACCGCGTACGACGCGACGACGATGACCAGGCCGAGCAGGAACGAAACCGCCGCGGCGTAGTTCACCTCCTGGCCGGTGAAGGCCAGCGTGTAGGCGTATGCGTTCGGTGTGTAGGCACTGTCGATGACGCTCGGCGCCAGCGTTCGCATCAGTTGGGGCTCGTTGAACAGCTGGAAGCTGCCGATCACCGAGAAGATCAGGCAGACCAGCAGCGCCGGCCGCAACGCCGGGATCTTGATGCTCCACGCCGTGCGGATCGCGCCGGCGCCGTCCACCGCCGCAGCCTCGTAGAGATCGTGCGGCACCGCCCGGAGAGCGGCGTACAGGATGATCATGTTGTAGCCGGTGAACTCCCAGGTGACGACGTTCGCCAGCGACCCGAGCATCCAGCCACTGCTGAGGAACTTCGGTTCGGACAGGCCGAGTTTGTCAGCCAGTTGGGCGAATGGCCCGAAGTCCGGGCCGTACAAGTAGCCCCACATCAGGGTGGCGACAACGCTCGGCACGGCGTACGGCAGGAAGACGCCCAGCCGAAAGACCTTCGCCATCCGTAGCAGGCCGCTGTCGATGGCCAGGGCCGCCAGCAATGCGACAACGAGCATGATCGGCACCTGGATCAGGAAGAACAGCGCGACCCGGCCCACGCCTTCCAGCAACCGCGGATCCGTCAGGGCCCGGGTGTAGTTGTCCAGCCCGGAGAAGACCGTCCCGCCGATCAACCGCTCCCGGAACAGGCTGAGGTACGCCGCGTAGACCAGCGGGAGTACCAGCATGGCGAGGAACACCAGCATGAACGGCGCGACGAAGAGGTAGCCGGTGGAGGCGTGGCTCACGCCACGCCTCCGTCGACGGACCTCACTGCGGCTCGGAGCTCGCGCCTCGAGCCGCCGATCGGTTGCGTTGATGCTCATTGCTCGACCTTGAAGCCCTGGTTCTGTGCGTACTTCGTGACTCGCTGCTGCCACTGGTCGAGCGCCGCGCTCGTATCGCTCTTGTTCGCGAACGACTTTCCGACGGTCTCGCCCCAGTCGGTGTAGGCCTGGTCCAGGAAGGGCGGCCACTGGAACTTCGTGTCCACCGTGTCGCTGATCCCGGCGAACAACTTGTTCACCGTCTGACCGCCGTAGAAGGGCAGCGGCTGGTCGACGAAGGACGTGTCGGCCAGCAATGATTTCGTGACGGGGAACAGGAACTGCTCGCTCGCGAACATCTTCGTCGACTCGGGATCGGTGTTGATGAACTCGGCCAGCTTCGCCGCGGCGATCGGGTTCTTCGTCCCTTGTACGACGGCCGTCGTCGAACCGCCCCAGTTACCGGAAACGTTCTTGCCGGCGTCCCATTGCGGCAGCGGCGCCGCGCGCCACTTGCCGCTGGTCGCCTTCGCGCTGCCGGCCAGGAAGACCGGTCCCCAGGCGGCGGTGAGCCAGGTGGCGTACTTGCCTCGGTTCAGCGCCTGGTACCACGGGTCGTTGAAGTCGGCATCGGTCGAGACCACGCCGTCCTTGATCAGGCCGCTCCAATAGTCGGCGACCTTCTTGGACCCCTCGTCGTTCAGATTGATCTTGACCGAGTCGGCGGTGGGGTTCTCGAACGGCTTGACCCCGGCCTGCCAGAGCAGGCCGAACCAGACTCCGGCCTGGCTCTGCGCGAGGTTCGTCATGTAGACGTTCGGGTCCGCGGCATGCAGTTTGCGGGCCGCCGCGGCGAACTCGTCCCAGGTCTTCGGCACCGCGATGCCGTACTTGTCGAAGATGTCCTTGCGGTACAGCATCCCCATCGGGCCGCTGTCCTGCGGGATGGCCCAGACCTGGCCGCTCCCGCCGACCACCTGGTTCCAGGTCCACGGGACGAACTGGTCCTTCAGGCCCTCGGCGCCGTACGGGCGCAGGTCCATCAGGCTCTTCGTGAGCGAGAACGTCGGGATGTACTGGAACTCGATCTGGACGGCGTCGGGGAAACCGGTGCCGGCCTTCAGGGCCGTGCGCAGCTTGGTGTACTGCGGAGTGCCCTGGCCGGCGTTGACCACCTTCACCTTGATCGCCGGGTACTTCTTCTGGAACAGGTCCACCTCCTTCTGGATGTTCGGCACCCAGGTCCAGAAAGTGAGCTGGGTCGGCGTGGACATCGCCTTGTCGATGTCGGCCTGGCTGACGGCCTGCGCCTGGGTGGCGCCGCCGGACGAGGACTTGCCGCCGCCGCCACATGCGGCGAGTGCGAGCGAGACGGCCAGTACGAGTGCGGTACCGGCGGCTGCACGGCGCCGGATCGTGGAAAGCCTGTTGATGAACACTGCGAACAACTCCTCGGAAGTTGGCCGGCGATGCCTTGGCACGGGGCATGCGCCCGGGTGCCCTGCGGTGTGCGACGGTCAGTTCGCCGTACGGGCGATGGCAGTGGAGTGACGGATGACCAGCTGGAGCGGTGGTGGCTCCGGCGCGGGGGAGCGGTCGCCGGTGGGCGACTCGATCTCCGTGACCAGATTCGCGATCCCGCGGGCGACGTGCTCGTCGAAGTCCTGCGGGATGGTGGTGAGTGCCGGTGTCAGGAACGCGGCGGACGGAATGTCGTCGAAGCCGACGATGCTGACGTCATCTGGGACGACGCGGCCGGCCTCGGTGAGCGCGCGCAGCACCCCGATGGCCATGTCGTCGTTGGCGACGAAGATCGCGGTGACCTCGTCGTCGGCGGCCAGTCTCTGGCCTGCCTCGTAGCCGGACGCGGGCAGCCAATCGCCTTCCAGGACAGGGGGTTCGGGTGCGCCGGCGGCTGCCAGCGCCTGCCGCGGCTCATCGGTGCGCGGGCTGCCCTCGACATTATTCTCGCCGGTAAAAGCGAGCGTGCCGCCAAGGCCTTCCGCCTCGGTATGGTGGACGAGCTCGTTGCCCCGCCGATCCTTGCCGACATCACCCTCGCCGCCGCGAAACGTATGGCGGGCGGCTGGCGGCCCAAGCGCAGGCGGCCCGGTGGATTCGTGGGATTTCTACTCGACGGCAATCCGCTCGGCCGGCGGCTCGTGTTTCGGTCGGCGCGCAAACAGGTGCTCGAACGCACGGGTGGCAATTATCCGGCGCCGCTCGCGGCACTCGAGGCCGTGGAGTACGGTCTGCGGCACGGACTCATCGAGGGGCTGAGGCGCGAAGCGCAGCTCTTCGGCCAGCTGGCGGTGACCGACGTATCCCGCAAGCTCGTGCAGATCTTTTTCGCGACGAATCAACTCAAGAAGGATCCGGGCGTCGCGCATGCGCCCCCTCCCGTTCGTGTGCAGCGGCTCGGTATCATCGGCTCGGGGTTCATGGGCTCCGGAATCGCGGGCACCGCCGTGGCTCAGGCGGAGGTCGACGTGCGGATGAAGGACGCGGACTTGGCCCGAGTCGCGCAGGGCCTTCTCGCGGCGCGCGCGATCCTCGATGACCGGCTGAAGCGACGCCGGATCACGAAATACGAACACGCGCGGCTCGTCGCGCTCCTCTCGGGTGGTGACACCTACTCCGGCTTCGGTCGTGCGGAGCTGACGATCGAGGCGGTCTTTGAGGAGCTTGGCGTCAAGCAGCAAGTGCTCCGCGAGGTCGAGGCGGTGCTCCCGCCTTCGGGTGTGTTCGCGTCCAACACTTCGACTATTCCAATCACGCGCATCGCCGAAGCCGCACGCGCACCCGAGCGGGTCATCGGGATGCACTTCTTTTCGCCCGTCGCCAAGATGCCACTGCTCGAGGTCATCCCCGGCGCTCGCACGGAGCCGCAGACCGTGAGCACCGCGGTCGCTTTCGGGCGGCGGATGGGCAAGACGGTGATCGTCGTGCAGGATAGCCCCGGCTTTTGGGTGAATCGCATCCTCGCCCCGTATCCGAACGAAGTTGGGCATCTGCTGGCTGAAGGTGCATCGATCGAAGATATCGACAGCATGGCGGTGCGTTTCGGCTTTCCCGTGGGACCGGTGACGCTGCTCGACGAAGTTGGTCTCGACGTGGCGATCAAAGTCGCGGGTGTCATGCAGGAAGCGTATGGCGATCACATCATTCCGCCGCCGGGTCCCGGCGTTGCCGCGCTCGTCAAGGACGGGCGGCTGGGCCGCAAATCGGGGCGCGGATTCTATGTCTACGAAGGGGGCAAGAAGCGTGGCGTGGACGAGAGCGTGTACGGCGTCCTCGGCGTCCATCCCAATGGTGGCCCTCGTCCCGCGGAGATTCTGCAACGGCTCGTCCTCGGCATCGTGAATGAGGCGGCACGAGCACTCGGCGAGGGGGTAGTCCGGAATCCTCGCGACGGCGACATCGGCGCAATTTTCGGATTCGGTTTTCCGCCGTTCCGCGGTGGGCCGCTACGCTACGCGGACGATCTGGGAGCCGAGCGCGTTGTCAGCGATCTCGAACGGCTCGCCGAGCGGTACGGTGCACGGTTCGCGCCGAGCGAAGTGCTGCGGGAGCATGCCAGCGCTGGGACCAAGTTCTACGCCTGATGCTGCGCGCCGCATTTCTTTGGCTGAGCGAGCAACCGCGCATCTTCGGGTTCGTCCGGAGGAATCGCCTCGCACGCAAGCTGGCATCGCGTTTTGTCGCCGGGGAAACGATAGACGAAGCCAACACCACGCTGCGCGATCTGAACGCGAGCAACCTGTCTGCGTCTCTCGACCTCCTCGGCGAGTCGGTGCTGCGCGCGGAGGAAGCGCAGCGCGCTTGCCGAACGTATCTCGATCTGCTCGAGCGAATTCACAGCGCCCAGGCCAATGCCAACGTCTCCGTCAAGCTCACGCAGATGGGTCTCGACATCGACGAGCAGCTGTGCCTGGGCAACATGCGGTCGATCATTGGCAAAGCGCAGCAGTACGACTCATTCGTGCGCATCGACATGGAGCAGTCGAGCTACACTGCCCGGACGCTGCAGCTCTTCACCGACGTGTTCTATCCGGAATTCGGGAATGCCGTCGGCGTCGTGTTGCAGTCCTACTTGCGGCGCACGGCGGCCGACACGGACGCCATGATCGACCTGGGCGCACGCGTGCGACTGTGTAAGGGAGCGTATAAGGAGCCTGAAGACGTCGCTTTTCCGAAGAAGAGCGACGTGGACGCCAACTATATCGCCTGTATGGAGCGGTTGCTCGAACGAGGTAACTACCCCGGTCTCGCGACGCATGATGTGACGATCATCGATCATGCCAAAGCATTCGCAAAGAAGCAGGGAATTCCCGCCGCCCGCTTCGAGTTCCAGATGCTGTACGGCGTCAGACGCGATCTCCAGTACAGATTGCGGCGCGAAGGCTACAACATGCGAGTGTACATCCCGTTCGGGACGCACTGGTATCCGTACCTGATGCGTCGCCTTGCCGAACGTCCTGCCAACATCGCGTTCATTACGACCAACATTCTTAAAGAATCCGTGCACCGCCGTCGCTAATGGACGACACGACATTGGGGGGCTATCAGCAGGTGCACGGACGTCCGCCGGCGTTCGGCGCGGTGGACGGGCAGGCCTACTCCGTCGCCACATTCGCCGACGAGGGGGCCGGGGTGGGGAGCCGCTATGGTGCGGCGCTCCTGTTTATCCGATGGGGTGAAGGGGACCGTCCGGTGCGCCATCTGGCAACTGATTACCTCGCGT
>Ga0137367_10005295_pt1 | contig 10452 bp, 10 predicted proteins | sample SagtaG_14_FD_104939 | JGI IMG/M metagenome (GOLD analysis project Ga0137367, IMG submission 104939) | Vadose zone soil microbial communities from Sagehorn Ranch, Mendocino, California, USA - Sage1_L_80_16 metaG | ecosystem: Environmental > Terrestrial > Soil > Vadose zone | place: USA... | reverse complement strand
AGCGACCCAGTACGCGAGCGAGTCCCTTCCGGTGCGATCACTAGAATATTGTCTTGCTCCATCAAGGAGATGACTTTGCGCAACGCTTTGACATCAGCGTTGTAACGGTCTATGAAAATAAAGTTGAAGTATCTCCCGACCCAGCGAAACAAGCCCACCTGTTGCCATTTATCTGCAATGAGAACAAACATATCCCAATAATCCAATGCATAATAGGCAATTGGGACATCCACCATTCCCAAGTGGTTGGTGGCAATGACGAAGCTACCTTCTTTAGGAAGGTTCTCATGTCCTTTTACATCCACATGGGCAATTATGTTAAAGAGCAGGCGAATGAGCCAGCGGATAATATATCTCATGTCAGTTATTCAATAATTCCTTCAAGCGTGGATGATCCGCATAAACACCGCGGTATTTTTCTGGAAGAGCAGCAGCAATGCGACACATAATCTCGTCTGTTGCGAGACGCATTGCCCGTTCGCGTCCTTTCCCTGCAGGGAGGTGGATTTCGATCAAGTCGCTGGCAGTGACCGTGATCTTCGAGCGGCGAAAATGTTTTAAGTTATCTGCCACACGTCGATCCTCCGTTCCGGTCAACGCAACTGGCAGGACCGGATATCCGCTTTTACTTGCTAGGAAAGCAACACCCATTTTGCCTTCCTGCAGCGCCTCCGTTTTGGAGCGCGTCCCTTCTGGAGCGAGCGCAAGCATCCCGCCCCCTTTCATTCGATTAAGGATTTCCCGCAAAGCGGAATAATCCGCTTCGAAGCGATTCAACCAGATGGCATTGGCAGCGCGCCCAATCGCGCCATAAAGAGGATGGTTCTTATATTTTTCGGCCACCGGCATAATGATATCTTCACGGTCTATGATGCAGAGCAACACGGCTGTATCTAGCCGCCCTAGATGATTTGCTGCTACGATGACGTTTCCCTGAGGAAGGTTTTCCGTCCCGTTGACCTCAATATCTGTGATGAACTTCATGATGAAGCGAACGATGGAACGCAATGTTGAGTATTTCATGGCGTCCATTTTACAACAAGCGAAGCAGTCCTGTGGATAAAAAGGACGGGCAGCGTCAAAGCTGCCCGTCAATAAAAGAAAAATATCCTTGGAGTTATCTCCACAAATAATCGTCGGAATTTTTGTTCTTTGTACGGTTTTCAGTACCATATCTATCGAACATACGTTGGAAGATAGCCACATCACTGGGTGACATGTTGATGATCTCGAAACCGACGTTGAAGCTATTCGGGTCAACATAATCTCTGTGACACCATTTGCTGCGCGCAATGAATACCATTGCGTTCTTATCGGCAATGTCAGGTGTCAGTTCGATGTGCAGGCGAAAGTCCTGTCCGGGTGTGATCTGTTTTTGGCTATCCAGCTTAAATCCGCCGGTGCTGATGTCTGATAGATAACCGAGCAACTCCTTCGTCACATCATTTGTGACCTGCATATAATAGGTAAAGTCTCGGCGGCTGATTTTTCGCTTGTCTGCCATGCGAGCCTCCTTTCTGATACAAGTATAAGATATGTGTGAATAGGAAACAAGAGTTGAAGGTCACAAAAACCTGTTTACAATTTTGTTTTCTCCCACATATGGTAAAGCGCGACGGTCCGCTGCCAAATGTGGATAAGCATTTTCTGAGTGGAACTTTCTCCTGTTTTTTGGGTTTTAAATTTGCTCAAGCTTATCACAGCTTTTCGTTACATCCATTGAAATCTCTACTTAAATACATTTTAGGAGCGTTCGCTTGGAAACTGAAATCCAACCTTCTCCCCGCAGGCCCGTCCTCATTTGGTTGATTGTCTCCCAATTGCTGACATTGGCATCCTTATTCTTTTGGCTTCTGATGGCGGGACTTTCTGTGATGGCATTCGATTCAGGTGTTTCGGCGCAAGCGTGGACCTTCGTGATCGCGGTATGGTCTTACCCAATCTGGCCGATTGGATTCAGCATTGCATCCTGGATCGCTTATGCACGCAAAAAGGACAGATTGGCAGGCATATTGACAACGCTCACATTTCTTCCAGTGCTGGTGTTCATCGTTGTGCTTGTTGTCGGAAATCTTTGGTTTATGTACCAGTTACAAACAAATCCCCCCTTCTAAAAATTGCGAAGACGATCATCTTCGTAATTTTTTATTCTGCCTTCAAGATATGCGTCAGGATCGTCGCGCCCGAACCGCCGATGTTTTGCGCCATGCCGATTCGTGCACCGTCCACTTGTGTTTTGCCGCACTCCCCGCGTAGTTGCTGAACCACTTCCACGATCTGATATATTCCCGTTGCACCGACAGGATGACCGCGCGCCTTCAGCCCGCCACGAGTGCAAATAGGCACGCGTCCCTCAGGGCAGATCTCATTATCGAGTCCAAGCCTCACCCCCTGTCCCCGCTCTGCAAATCCACAGGCTTCGAGCGAAAGTGCAGACATGATCGAAAACGCGTCGTGAAGTTCGAACATGTCAATATCCTTCGGCTGAACGTTTGCCATCTCATATGCTTTTTGGGATGACAAATAGGCGGCGGATAAAAACAGGGGATCTTTTCTTGAGTGGACAGCAATCGAATCCGTTGCGGATGCTGAGCCAGCCACCGTTATCTTGGGCTTTCCCTTAAACGAGGCGACCTTCTCCGCAGGGACAATGATCACCGCGGCCGCGCCGTCCCCGGTCGGAGAGGCGTCCAATAGATTAATGGGTGTGGCCACCATGGATGACTTCTCGAACTTTTCTATACTGATCATTTCATGCAGCCGCGCAAATGGATTATGGATCGCATTTGCATGAGCGTTGATCGAGAACGGCGCGAAGTCTTCATGCTTCCATCCAAATTCGTGCATGTATCGACGCATGACTAGCGCGTTAATTCCTACAAATGAAATACCTTGCTCTACCTCATAATCCGCGTCGGCCGCGGTCGCCAACGCGGCGGTGACGTCGTGTCCTGCCTTGTCGGTCATCTTCTCGACTCCCACGATCAGCGCTGATTCGATGTCCCCTGCGGAAACGGCCATCAATCCCGCGCGAAACGCTGCCGCTCCCGAAGCGCATGCGGCTTCCACTTTGACCGATTCCTGATTCCAGAGCCCAATCCAATCTGAAAAGAACGTCCCCAATTGATTTTGCCCACTTACTATACCTGAGAGCATATTGCCAACGAACAGCGCGTCCACTTTATTCACGCCCGCGTCCTGCATTGCAGCAAAGGTGGCGTTCCCGCCCAATTCACGCAAGGAGAGATCCCAGTGCTCGTCAACTTTTATTTGTCCAATTCCAAGAACAGCAACTTGTCGCATGATTTAACCTCAGCCTTATTTTAACAGATTGGACTCTCAGGGTCTATCAAATAAAAAAGGAGCGACCAAAGTCGCTCCTTTTTTCAAATTAGTGGGTTACGGTCTGTTACCGTTTCCATTCCCGTGACCATTGCCTTTATCTTTATTCTTTCCGTTACCATGTTCTTGCAGGAAATTTGCACCCGTAGAGTCATCACCAGTCTCTGCATGCCCAGAAACAATGATGCCGAGATTTTTCTTGTCTTTGCCGAGTGCAGCCTTCTTGAATTGTCCCCAGTTGGTGGCAGTAGAGCCATCCGGCAAAACAAAGGCACTGTAATCACCAGTTTTCTTGGCCTCGAGGATCAAACCTGCTGTAGTAACATCGTCATTGAGTCCCTGGGCGATCCATAAAGCCTGGGCGATAACACCAAACCCGTATCCATCTTCATGGTATTGATTTACTACGCTAGCATCGACGCCAAAGAAGGAAGCCAATATGGCGGCAACGGGATTTACAGGTTCTTCCGAGGTTTGATCAGGAATTACCTTGCTCGAATCAACTACTAAATTCACCGCATCTCCAACTTGGACCAGAAGTTGCTGTGTATTCAGATCGTACAGACCGATATCAGAAGCTTCCTGTGTAGTGAGGCTAATCGGTTGATAGCCCTCCACCGTTACCACGACAATGGTGTTACCATCCCCATCCAGCTGAGTTTCAATATTTGTTACGTTGCCACTGACAGTTGTAGTTGTACCTTCCTGCGCTGCTGGAGCTGCAAACACCGTCCCAACTTGTGCGAATAAAACTGTGACTACTAACAAGAGACCTACTAGTACTTTGGTTTTGAACATGCTTATCTCCTTTCTTAACTCTAAAATTATTCTAACCAGTATTTTCTTCATATTGACTTACATCAATGTAAACGTGACCTTTTTACTAGGGTCTGTATGCAAATTAGAGAAATGTCATTCTCCCGAAGGACACCGCTTCGGGACGGTGTGAGTGACCATCGGGAGCGAAGAATCTCGGGTTTATTCCAGAAATTGCTTTTGGAACTGAGATTCTTCGTCGCTTCGCTCCTCAGAATGACATAAACTGGTGATTTTGCATACACACCCTAATACGGATTAACTACTATTGTGTGATTTATTGGACAAATTTTGCTTGAAAATAGTTAAATCCTAGTCACCTGACACTTTTGAAATTCAATCCACCTCCGGTGGTCGAGTAGCCCCGAGTGCTCGTCGAGGGGCGTATCGAGACCACAAATTTGCAGGAAATCATCGCTTCACAGGTTCCTTTTGGTCTCGATACGCCGGCCATGTGGTGTAAATATGTGCTTAGCTATCAAACTTGCCGCCTACTCGACCAACGAATTGCTTTTGAAACAAACTGTCAGGTGGCTAGGTTAAATCTATCTAAACTTATACAATGTAAACGGATAACTTAAAATTGTAATTGGCGCAAATATAATAGTTGCATTGAAACTCGCAGTGAGGAGCGCAGAATGGAACATTCAGTTTGGGTGAATATGTTATTGGATCGAGTTGGTGAAGTCGGGGACGAAGGACTGGCTGCTGTGCAATATATTCGCACTAACAAGACGAGGATTGCGTTCAAACGGGTACGACCCAATATTGGTGCTTTTTGGACGGTCTTCGGCAACATCCGTTTGAATTCACAATACTATACTTACGATACACCTCTGGATGATTTACGCATCAGGACTTTGATCATTCACGAGGCTCGCCATTTGCAACAAGGGATTCCGACTGCATTATCTGTTTACGGCGAGTTAGACGCCTGGCAGTTGGAATTTCGAATTTATCACCGGATTAAAGGAAATTATCCACACACTGCCATTGCTGAATTGATGACATTGCCATTGGAACATGATCGTACTATTCTTAAGAAAGCCGTGCCACTGATGCAGGCGTATGCTGGCAAAGGGTATCGTGCTGACCTTTTACCTTTGTTTCCAGTAGGAAGAGAAGTCAGATATTGGGTGCTTAGAAGTTGAATGAACTTCAAATCGAAACTCAGAAGTTGCATTCCGACATTTTTATCGGATAATTTCTCTCTGCAATCATATATTTTCCATGATTTTCTTCACTTTCAGAACATGACATCCCCACGTAGAATTGGGCAAATCACCCCACGAGAAATTATGGGTAATTTGATCCTATAATCTAGCAACACTGAGTCTACTTTCAATGAGGAGCGTGCAATGAGCAAATGGTTTCAGACTCGCACAATGAAGTTTGGGTTGTTGAGTCTTGCATTAGGAATATGCCTTCTCATCGTTGTAACCGCTCTTTCATCAACGACACCTGTCGCGGCGGCGCCTGCGCCCCAAGGCGAAAAACCATCGAATGATACTTGTTTAGCCTGTCACCAACAGCAAGGGATGGCAACGCAAATCGGGGGACAATCTCTTCCCTTAACGATTGATACTGGAAAGTTCCAGGCATCTGTACACGGAACTGAGAATATCGACTGCGTAGATTGTCATACGAACATTACCGGTTTTCCTCATCCACAAGTTACTGCCAGCAGCACACGCGATTTTTCGTTGGAAATGTATCCCACTTGCGAGCAATGCCACAAAGAACAATATCAAAAAGTTTTGGATAGCGTCCATCAGAAGGCTCTTGCAGCAGGCAATACAAATGCCGCTGTCTGCACAGACTGCCACAATCCTCACACGCAAACACGGCTTACCAATAAAGCGACAAGGGAACTCTTATTGGGCGCGCGGCTCGCCATCCCGCAAACATGCGCGAAATGCCATAGCACGATCTATGATACCTATAAGAAAAGCGTGCATGGTGCAGCTCTGACTGAAGAAGGCAATCAATATGTTCCCACTTGTATTGATTGTCATGGCGTTCACAATATTCAGAATCCCACAACAGCTACCTTTCGCAACAGTACCCCTTATCTATGTGCGAAATGCCATACCAATGAAACAATCATGAAGCAATATGGTATCTCAACGAACGTGTTAAATACCTATGTTGCGGACTTTCACGGTACGACGGTGCAAATGTTCGAAAAGAATTATCCTGACCAATCCACGAACAAACCCGTCTGTACCGATTGTCATGGGGTTCACGATATTCTCAGACCAGATGATCCTCAAGCAGGCATTGCCTTCAAGAAAAACCTACTCGTCAAATGCCAGCAATGTCATCCGAATGCAACCACGAATACCTTCACTAACGCGTGGCTAAGTCACTACGAACCCAGCCCGAAAGTATTCCCGCTCGTATACTTCGTCAACCTGTTTTATAAAATCTTCATTCCAACCGTGCTGGGAGGTATGCTCTTCTATGTGCTTACTGATGTGTATCGTAGGTTCATTGCGCGTCCTGCACGCGCGAAAGGGGGAGAGCAGAAATGAGTGAGCATACTTCCCGCTCTTATGTACGCTTTCCGCTTGCCCGTCGTGTTGAGCACATCATCATGCTGCTTTCCTTTACGACACTTGCACTAACAGGTTTGCCCCAAAAATTTTCCAGTGCACCGATTTCGATTGCTTTTGTAGGCATCCTGGGTGGCATCGAAAATTTACGCAAGATCCACCACTTCGCCGCGATCGTTATGATGCTTGGCACTGCTTGGCATCTCCTTGTCTTTGGTTACATGGCTTACGTTCGGCGGACAAGGCTCAGCATGCTCCCCAGCCTTCAGGATATCAAGGATGGGTGGCAGGCTCTCCTGTATAACTTGGGTTTTGCAAAATCCTTCCCGCAAATGGGACGTTACACCTTTGAAGAAAAAATGGAATATTGGGCCTTCGCATGGGGCGCGATTATTATGGGTGCGACCGGCTTCATGATGTGGAATCCTCTCTCCACCGTCAAATTCCTGCCGGGTGAGGTAATTCCCGCAGCGAAAGCCGCGCATGGTGGAGAAGCGCTTCTGGCGGTTCTTGCCATCATCATCTGGCATATGTACGGTGTTCATATCAAACGCTTCAATAAATCTATGTTCACCGGAAAGATGAGCGAAGATGTTATGCTCCACGAGCATCCGCTCGAATTGGCGGATATCAAAGCGGGTTTGGCTAATCGTCCCGTGGAACCAGCTGCGCTCCGTAAACGCCAGAGGATTTATTTTCCAATTGCGGGATTATTAGCGCTCTTCATGCTCGGTGGTATTTATGGATTTGTCAACGCGGAAACGACCGCGCTTACAACCACGGAACGACAAGTACCCACAGTGCTAGTCTTTGTTCCCCAAACGCCGACTCCCGCGCCCACACTGACTGCAACTCTTCCTGCGACGGAAACCGCGATTCCAACCCAGACGTCAGTGGGTTCCACGCCGTCAACTCCCTCCTCAGCCCTGACGTGGGATAACGCAATTGGTGTGCTGCTTTCAACCAAATGTGGAATGTGTCACGGCGGCGCAGCACCCATGGCAGGTTTGAACTTGACCACATACGTGGATGCCATCAAGGGCAGCAATTCTGGCCCTGTAATTCTGCCTGGAGATGCAGCGAACAGTTTGATTGTACAAAAGCAACAAGCAGGGAATCATCCGGGTCAATTGACATCAGAAGAGATAGCACAATTGATTGAGTGGATTAACGCTGGCGCTCTTGAAAAGTAAATACTAAAAGAAGCGCAGGAAATTCCTGCACTTCACATGTTTTAAAGAAGAATATTCACTGAAATCGCAACGGAGTCGGCAATGAAAAAATTTCGAGCATGGCTTGCAAGATTCTTCTTCCCTGCACCTGGTTCTCCTCGTTGGGTGTTGGTATTGCCGTATGCAGTTTTGGGCGTTCTTACGCTGATGGTACTCACCGGCGGGATGTACGCCTGGGAATATACAAACTCACCAAAGTTTTGTGGGACAGCTTGTCACACGATGCCGCCGGAGGATACTGCTTATAAACTATCCCCTCACGCGAATGTGACCTGTGAGGAGTGCCATATCGGACGCGCCTCTTTCGTCAACCAATTGACGCGTAAGTCACAGGGTATTAAAGAAACATACGATCAGGTCTTCAAACTATATAAGTATCCCATTCGTGCGGAGGCGTTGCGCCCCGCGCGCGATACCTGCGAGAAATGTCATCAACCAGAGACTTTTTCCAACGACAGCCTGCACGTTATCTCACACTTTGCGAATGACATTCCAAACACACCGTCCAAAATCTACCTTGTGCTCAAGACTGGCGGTGGAGCAAAGCGTGAAGGTCTGGGACGCGGGATCCACTGGCACATCGTCAATAAAGTACAATATTATCCATTTGACGAGTTAGCGCAGCAAATTCCATACGTTCGTGTCTATAACGATGATGGGACAACCACCGAATATATAGATGTTGAGTCGGGCTTCGATCCATCCACGTTGGATGAAAGCAAACTTGTCAGTATGGATTGCCTTACCTGTCATAACCGTATCACGCATAACTTTTCGTTCCCCGAAGAATCAGTCAACACAGCAATGGCACGTGGACAGATCAATCCTGAGATTCCACAAATCCATAAAAAAGCAGTCGAAGTCTTATCTGCTCAGTATGCCTCTCGTAGCGAAGCCTTTGCCGCAGTTGATAAGTTGACCGCGTATTACAAGACTACCGATTATTACGCCGGACATGGTGAACAAATCAGTTCTGCTCTTCAGGCGATTAATGATATCTATGACCGCACTGTGTTTCATGATCAGCAAATCGATTGGACAACGTATCCAAACAACCTCGGTCATATCAACTCGCCCGGCTGTTTCCGCTGTCACGATGGCAAACACCTTGACAGCAAGCAGCAGGCAATTCGTCTCGAATGCAATGTCTGCCACTCGATCCCAGTTGTAAAAGGCGCGGACGATTTCGTCACCAAAATCGAGATCAGCACCGGACTCGAACCTGATACGCATCTCAATCCAAACTGGATCAGTCTGCATAATAAGGCTTTCGGCGCCTCATGCACTGCCTGTCACACCATGGACGATCCTGGTGGCACAAGCAATACATCCTTCTGTTCCAACTCCGCTTGTCACGGAAATGTTTATACCTTCGCTGGATTTGATGCACCCAAACTTCGCGAAATTCTGCAATCACAATTGCCACCACCTGAAGCCACTCCGGAAACACTTACACTAACCGGCGCACCAACATATGATAATTATGTTGGTCCGCTGGTTTCCACAAAGTGCTCAGGTTGTCATGGTGACCTTGCCACCGCAGGATTGAATATGCTTACTTATGAAGGCATGATGAAGAGTGCTGCAGACGGTCCTGTAGTTGTTCCAGGCGACTCAGCGAACAGTAAGTTGTTCCAAATCCAAAGCGCAGGCGGTCATTTTGCCAACCTCACCGCTGACGAATTGGCTATTATCAAAGAATGGATTGACTCTGGAGCGCCGGAAAAATAGCAACTGAAGATAAAGAATAGACAAAAGACGCGCTTCTTTTTTATTTAAATCAAAACCTAATCGTCATAATATCACCGTAATTATTTGTGACAATACCCCGTGTCATGTATATGACTTTAGTCAGGAACTCTCTTCACCCGTTGCGGAAGCGATATCCAAAGCCGCTCAAATCGTGATTGAACTTGCAACGCGGAATATCATAATTCATTGAGAAGAAAGTCATCCACATGGGTGACTTTCTCCATCTTGGACATAATCTGTTAAGCGATTAATCTAAAGCTGAAGTTGACTATGCATGAATTTGCTTTGACTCAGAACCTACTTAACCGTGCCTTAAAAACCGCTAATTCAAAAAAGATCGTATGTGTAAATCTGTTGATCGGTCCATTTTCAGACGAACGGGAAGACTCAATTCAGTTCTATTGGAAGGATCTGGCAAAAGGTTCATTTGGGGAAGGAGCGGAGTTGCATTTCGATCATATAAAGGCTGAGATGAGATGCCTCGATTGCACAGGGATATTTTATCTAGATGAAGATGAAATAATATCCAGATGCAAGTATTGTTACAGTGAGCATTTACAATTGTTAAACGAAGAAGACGTACGTCTCGAAAGCATTATAGTTGAGTAAAAGATTCGCGTGAGCGCGAAACTTTGAGTAACGGATTCGATTAGCTCAGGACGATGATAATATGGCTAAGCATATCTCAGTTAAAGGTGTTGTGCAGGGAGTTGGATTCCGTCCATTTGTGTATGGATTGGCAATCCGATTCGATT
>Ga0137367_10005294_pt1 | contig 10453 bp, 7 predicted proteins | sample SagtaG_14_FD_104939 | JGI IMG/M metagenome (GOLD analysis project Ga0137367, IMG submission 104939) | Vadose zone soil microbial communities from Sagehorn Ranch, Mendocino, California, USA - Sage1_L_80_16 metaG | ecosystem: Environmental > Terrestrial > Soil > Vadose zone | place: USA... | reverse complement strand
GGACCAGGACGACCGTCGCCATGAGCGTGACGACCGCATGCCCGAACAGCATGCCGGTGACGAGCTCGTCGGCCCGGGCCACCGCCGCGAAGACCCGGACGCGGTCGGGTCGGGCCTCGGCGTCCGGACCCGGCACCGGCACCGGCAGCCGCCCCAGCCGGATAGCCAGCAGCGGAAAGGCCGCGACGCCCGGCATGAGGACGGCCAGCACGACCGCCGCCGCGCCGGCCGGTGGTAACCAGTAGGCGAGCAGGGCACCCAGCGTGCCGAGGCACCCCGCGGTGATCCCCCCGACGAAGATCCGCAGCCCGTACCCGGCGCCGACCGCGCCGATCACGCCCGCGAGGAGCAGTGCCGTGGCAGCCACGAGGACGCCCGGCGTACCGCGCAGCAGCAGGTATCCCCCCACGAACGCGTAGGGCAGCGCCGACCCGCTGAGCGTCGCCCCCACCGCCCCTTCACCGAACCCGCGTGACGCGACCACGCCACCGAGCAGGAGCAGCCCGGCCACGCCGAGCGCGACCGGCGCCGCGGCCGGCGCGCCGACGGGGGACCCGAGCAGCACGACGAGGCCGAGGAGCAGGGCGATTCCGGCAGCACCCAGCCCGGTAGCCCGGGTCCACGTGCCGTCCCAGGCCCGCCCGTATCGCCGCGCGCCGGCGGCGATCGCGTCGACGACGTCGTCGTACTCCAGCTCCGGCCACCCGACCCGGGCGGGGACGAGGTGCAGTACGTCTCCGTCCCGTACCCCTTGCTGGACCAGCCCGGCCCCCACGGAGAGCGGGCTGCCGTCGGCCCGCCGCAGCACCCACCCGCCGTGCGCCTGGCCCGCGTCGGGCAACCCTTCGCCGGCGTGCCGCAGCAGCTCCGGCAGCAGCTCGGCGAGGGGCACGTGCTCGGGCACGGCCACGTCGAGCCGCCGCCGCGGCGCGCTCACCGTCAGCCGCGCCAGACCCGTCGCCGTCGTCACGGAACCTGCCTACCACATCGGGCCGACAGTCAGCCGCGCTGCGATCGGGTTATCCACAGGGACTGCCGCCCGCCGTCCGGCAGCCCATAGCATGTCCGCGGGGAGGTGAACGGTGGCAACGGTGGTGGTCAAGCGCCGGCCACGCCAGCCGGCGCCGGAGATCCCGGCGGGTGAGCTGGTCGTCCCCGCCCCACCCGAAGTCCCCCGGTCGGTAGGTTCCCGGTGGGGTCAGGCGCTGATGCTCCTGCCGATGCTCACCGGCACCGTCGCCACCGCCATGATGTTCGCCGGGCGGCAGGGTGGCGCCTACTCCTACGTCGTGGGCGCGGTCTTCGGCATCTCCTCGCTCGGCATGCTGGCCACCGGGTTCGGCACCAGCGCCGGACAGCCGAAGAAGGCCGAGATGATGGCGGCCCGCCGGGAGTACCTGCGCCATCTCGCGGTGCTGCGGAGCAAGGTGCGGGAGACCGCCGACCAGCAGCGGGAGGGTCTGCACTACCGCCATCCCGACCCGGCCACGCTGTGGTCGGCCGTGGACAGCTACCGGCTGTGGGAACGCCGGCCGACCGACGGGGACTTCGGGGTGGTCCGCGTCGGGATCGGACCCCAGACCCTGGCCACCCCGCTGGTAGCGCCGGCGACCCCGCCCCTGGACGACCTGGAGCCGATGACCGCGGGAGCGCTGCGGCGGTTCCTCGACACCTATTCGGTGGTACCGGATCTGCCGGTGGCGGTGTCCGTGCGCGGCTTCGCCCGGTTGCATCTGCGCGGTCCGGAGGAGGCGACGCGGGCCCTCGTCCGGGCCATGCTCGCCCAGCTCACCGTGTTCCATGCGCCCGACGACCTGCTGATCGCGGCGTGTGTGGCGCCGGGGCGCCGGCCCGACTGGGAATACCTGAAGTGGCTGCCGCACGCGGTACACCCGACCCGCACCGACGGGCTCGGGCCGGTACGCCTGGTCGCCGAGTCGGCGCGTGACCTGGAGGCCCTGCTCGACGACGTGATCGGCAACCGGCCCCGGTTCGGCCCCGGCTCGACCGGCGCGGCGCCCCAGGTCGTCGTGGTGATCGACGGCGGCGAGATGACCGGCAGCGAACACCTCACGACCGAGGGCGGGCTCACCGGGGTCGCCCTGCTCGACCTGGACCACCCGCCGCCCCGCGTGCTCGACCGTCCCGGCATCGCGCTGACCGTCTCCGCCGACGGCACCCTCTTCAGCAGGTCGGTCGACCAGGACGGCAGCGTCGGCGTGGCCGACGGGATCGACCCGGCGACCGCGACGGCGCTGGCGCGCCAGCTCGCGCCGCTGCGGCTGGCCGCCGCGACCCGCGTCGGCGAGGCGCCGTTGCAGTCCGACACCGGCCTCGCCGAGCTACTCGGCATCGTGGACGCCGAGGCCTTCGACGTGGCGACCGGCTGGGCGCCCCGGCCCAACCGCGACCGGTTGCGGGTACCGATCGGGATCGGCGCGGACGGGCACCCGGTCGAGCTGGACCTCAAGGAGTCGGCGCAGGACGGCATGGGCCCGCACGGGCTGCTGATCGGCGCCACCGGCTCCGGAAAGTCGGAGCTGCTGCGCACCCTCGTCCTCGGTCTCGCCGCGACCCACGACTCCGAGACGCTCAACTTCGTGCTCATCGACTTCAAGGGCGGCGCCACGTTCGCGTCCATGGACGAGCTGCCGCACACCGCTGCGATGATCACGAATCTGGAGTCCGAGCTGCCGCTGGTCGACCGGATGAACGACGCGCTGGAAGGCGAGCTCAACCGGCGCCAGGAGCTGCTGCGCCGGGCCGGCAACTTCGCCAGCCTGCGCGACTACGAGAAGGCGCGGGCCGGTGGCGCGGCCCTGGCGCCGCTGCCGGTCCTGCTGGTCATCTGCGACGAGTTCTCCGAGCTGCTGGCGAAGAAGCCGGAGTTCATCGACCTGTTCGTGCAGATCGGGCGGGTGGGCCGGTCGTTGGGGGTGCACCTGCTATTGGCCAGCCAACGGCTGGAGGAGGGTCGGCTGCGTGGCCTGGACACGCACCTGTCCTACCGGATCGGCCTGCGCACCTTCTCCGCCATGGAGTCGCGCAGCGTGCTCGGCGTACCCGACGCCTACGAGTTGCCCCGCTCGCCGGGGCACGGGTACCTGAAGTCGGGCACCGAGCCGCTGATCCGGCTCAAGGCCGCCTACGTCTCCGGGCCGTACCGCCGCCCCGGACGGATCGCGGCCACCGCCGGGCACTCCGGCCGGGTGCTCGACTTCACCACGCACGAGCTCGTGGTGCCGGACCCCGGCCCGGCCGCGCAGCCGGTCGGCGAGACCACCACGAGCCTGCTCGACCTCCTGGTCGGGCGGCTGGCCGGCGCCGGCGCACCGGCGCATCAGGTCTGGCTGCCGCCCCTGCACCAGGCCACCCACCTCGACGAGCTGCTCGGCCCGCTGGTGACCGACCCTCAGTTCGGGCTTACGGTCGGCAACCCGCAGTTGCGCGGCGGGCTGCAGGTACCGGTGGCGCTCGTGGACAAGCCGTACGAGCAGCGCCGCGACCTGCTGTGGCTGAACCTGTCCGGCGACGCCGGCCACGTGGCCGTGGTGGGCGGGCCGCGGAGCGGCAAGTCCACCCTGCTCCGCACCGTCCTCTGTGGACTGTCGCTGACCCACACCCCGGCCCAGGTTCAGGTCTACTGCCTCGACTTCGGCGGTGGCACGCTGGCGGGCCTCAAGGAACTGCCCCACGTCGGCGGCGTAGCGGGCCGGCAGGAGCCGGCCGCGGTCCGCCGCACGGTCGGCGAGGTGGCCGCGCTGCTCGCCGAGCGCGAGCGCGACGGCGGTACCACCCGGGACGGGCGGGCCGACGTGTTTCTCGTCGTCGACGGGTGGAACACGATCCGGGGCGAGTACGACGACCTCGAACCGGTGATCACCGACCTGGCCACCCGCGGCCTGTCCTACGGCATCCACGTGGTGGCCAGCGCGTCCCGCTGGATGGACCTCCGCCCGGCGATCCGCGACCTGTTCGGCTCCCGGCTGGAGCTGCGCCTCGGCGACACGTCCGACTCGGCGGTCTCCCGCCGGGCGGCCGACAACGTCCCGAAGGCCGCGCCCGGCCGGGGCATCACCGCCGAGGGACTGCACTTCCTCGCGGCGCTCCCGTCGACCGCCCACCTCGACAGCACCGATCTGGTCAAGGCGGTCGCAACCGCGTGGACCGGCCCGGCCGCACCGCCGGTACGGCTGCTGCCGTCCGTGGTGCCCTACGCCAGCCTGGACGTCGCGACCGGCGCGGGGATCCCGATCGGCATCGCCGAGGCCGACCTGCGGCCGGCCGCCCTCGACTTCGCCGCCGACCCGCACTTCCTGGTGTTCGGTGACGGGGAGAGCGGCAAGTCCTCGTTCCTCCGGGCGCTGGCCACGTCGCTCGTCCAGCGGTACGAGCCGGAGCGGGCCCGGCTGATCGTCGTGGACTACCGGCGCAGCCTGCTCGGGGCGGTCACGTCGGACCATCTCATCGGCTATGGCACCGGTGCGGCCCAGACGCTGGAGCTGACCGAGTCGGTCGCCGGATACATGCAGAACCGGCTCCCCGGTCCCGACGTGACGGCGCAACAGCTACGGGACCGCTCGTGGTGGACCGGTCCCGACTGCTACCTGCTCGTCGACGACTACGACCTGATCGCGGCCGGCCCGACCAACCCGCTCCAGCCGTTGCTGGAATACCTCGCCCAGGCCCGCGACATCGGGCTGCACCTGGTGCTGACCCGCCGTTCGGGTGGTGCCGGGCGGGCCCTGTACGAGCCGGTGATCCAGCACCTGCGCGAGCTGTCCTCCCCCGGTCTGGTGCTCTCCGGCGACCGTGACGAGGGGGCGCTGCTCGGCACGGTACGGCCGGGGCCGCTGCCGCCGGGGCGGGGCTGGCTGGTGACCCGGCGGGAGGGCGTCCGCCTGATCCAGCTCGCTCACCTGCCGCCGCGCTGACGAGCCGGACGCCGCCCGTGCGGATCCGGTTCTCCTAGGCCGCGCCGCGAGCGGGGTGCGGGGCGCGAGCGCGGCGAGCGGGGAAGGCCTCAGCCCTGCGCGCAGCGGCCGGTGGTCACGGCGTCGGTCGCGCCACGCCCTGCCTGGATCACCGGCGCGGCCTCCTGGTTGGTCAGCGCGAACCCGGTCGACGAGTCGTCCGCCGCCGCGGCGAAGATGACGCCGAGCACGGTGCCGTCAGCGGCCACCAGCGGCCCACCGGAGTTGCCGCTACGGACCAGGCCCCGGATCGTGTAGATGTCCCGGGTGACGGTGTGCGCCTCGTAGATGTCCGGGCCCCGGATCGGTCCCTGGTCGCGGACGCGCGCCGGCTCCGCGTCGAACGGTCCGTCCAGCGGGTACCCGATGACGATCGCGTCGTCCCCGCTGCGCGCCACGGTCGTCGCGAACTTGACGGCCGGCGCGGTGAGCCCCGGTACGTAGATGACCGCCAGATCCTTGTCGGAGTCGTAGCCGACGACCACACCGCGGCGCCGGGTTGAGCCGTCCTCCACGGTGATCGACGTCGTGCCCGCGACGACGTGGGCGTTGGTCATGACGTGCTCGGGCGCGTAGACGAACCCGGACCCCTCGATCTTGCGCGAGCAGGACGGCGCGCTGCCGAGGATTTTCACGACCGAGCGCCGGACCTGCGCGACCACCGGCGAGGCGGCCAGCCCGGAGTTGGGCGGTGGCACCTGCCGCACCTGCGTCGGATCGAGGTCGCCGAACACGTTGGGGAACCCACGCGTGTCGACGCTCTGCCGCAACGCGTCGGACAGCGCCTTGGCCTGACTGGGCATCACCGCGTTGATGCCGTGCAGCAGGGCGCTGTTGCGCACGGCCCGGGACAGCCCGGGGATCGGCGAGGACGCCAGCGGCGCCGCCACCAGCCAGGCCACGATCAGCACGGCGATCATCGAGACGACGCCGCCGAACAGGTCGTCGACCGTGCGCCCGGTCCGGTTACGGATCGAGGCCCGGATCCGGGCCCCGAGCCAGCTCGCGATCGCCTGACCGCCGACCGCGACCGCCAGCACCGTCAGCAACGACACGAACACCCGCGCGAGCGACGACTCGAGGAAGTTGGCCAGGAACGGGCCGAGCTGCAACCCGAGTGCGGCACCGCCGAAGAAGCCGAGCAACGACAGCAGGCCGACGACGAATCCCTGCCGGTACCCGTTGATCGCGAACACGATCACGAGAACGATCAGGACGAGGTCGACCAGGCTGCCACGCACGCGCTCTAGGGTACGGGCCGGTCGCCAGCGATGGGGAAGTCGAGCTGCGGGGCGTCCTCCCACGGCACCGACCAGCCGCCCAACTCCAGCAACACGCTGAGCACGCCGGCCGTGAAGCCCCAGACCAGCATCGAACGCACCCGAAACGCCGGTCCGATCCACCCGCTCGGATGGCGTACCCACACCCGGTTGGCCGGGTCGACCAGCTCCGCCACCGGTACCCGCTCGACCCGCGCGACCTCGGTCGGCTGCATCGGCGCCACCGGATGCGGTCGCCGCCACCAGGCCAGCACCGGCGTCACCACGAACCGGCTCACCGGGATCCACAGTCGGGGCAACTGGGCCAGCACCTCGACGCTCCTCGCGTCGAGGCCGACCTCCTCGGCCGCCTCCCGCAGCGCGGTCGCGGCCGGGTCCGGGTCGCCCGGGTCGGCCGCGCCCCCGGGAAACGCCGGCTGTCCGGCATGGTTGCGCATGTCGGCCGCCCGCTCCAGCAGCAGCACATCCGGTCCGCCGTGGTCGCCGTCCGCGAGCAGGATCAGCACCGCGCTGGGTCGCCCACCCTCGGGGGGTACCGCCAGCCGCGTGAAGAAGTCGTCCTGCCCGGCGCCCGAGACCCGGGTGAGCAGCGGCTGCCACCACTCGGGCAGCTCGCTCACGCCGCCCCACCTTCCCGGCTCGCCGCGCTCACGTGCCCACGCCCAGATGCGTCCTGGCCAGTCCGGCCAGCCCGGCATCGTCGAGGGCGACGTCGTTGTAGACATACCGCACGCCGCCGTCGGCGTCGACGAACAGCGTGACCGGCAGCGCGCCGCGCCCCACCGCGGACATCAGCCGCCGCTTCGGGTCGGACAGGTTGGGAAAGCTGACTTTCGCGTCGTGCAACAGCCCCGCCCCGGCGTCGCGGGTGTCGTCCGTGTCCACGCCCAGCACGAGTACCCGGTCGCCGACCGCGTTCGCGAACCGCTGGAACGCGGGCAACTCCGTGCGGCACGGTCCGCACCACGACGCCCACAGGTTGACGATCGCCGGCCGGTGCAGCTCGGTCAGCCGTACCGTGCCGCCACCGGAGAAGCAGTCCAGCGTGAGGTCGGGGATCCGCGCGACGACCGGCCCGCCCGGCACCACGACGGGCGCGGACGGCGGTGGCGGCAGGCAGGACCCGCCGCTCCCCGACGCCGTACCGTCCACAGTGGACGCGCCGCAACCGGCGAGCAGGACCACGAGTACCAACAGAAGCCGGATCACGGCGCCGGCACGCCCGCGAGCTCGGCGAGTTCGGCGATGCGCGGCCCCTTGAGCAGCTTGGCCGCCGCGACCGGGTCGACCGGGCCGGTGCCGTAGGACGGGCACCACCGGGCCAGCGTGCAGGCTCCACATGCGGGCTTGCGGGCGTGGCAGACCCGCCGGCCGTGGAAGATGATCCGGTGGGAGAGCATGGTCCAGTCACGCTTCTCGATGAGCTTGGCCACCGCGGACTCGATCTTCACCGGGTCGGTCTCGGCGGTCCACGCCCAGCGCCCGACCAGTCGCTGGAAGTGCGTGTCCACGGTCAGCCCCGGCACCCCGAACGCATTGCCCAGGATCACGTTGGCCGTCTTACGCCCGATGCCGGGCAGGGAGTCCAGGTCGTCGAGGCGGCCCGGCACCTCGCCGTCGAAGCGCTCGACGAGCGCCTGCCCGAGCTTGATCAGCGCGTCGGCCTTGTTGCGGTAGAACCCGGTGGACTTGACCATCTCCTCCAGCTCGGCGCGATCGGCGGAGGCGTAGTCGGCGGCGGTGCGGTAGCGCGCGAACAGCTTCGGGGTGACCTGGTTGACCATCACGTCGGTGCTCTGCGCGGACAGGATCGTGGCGACCGTGAGCTCCAGCGGGCTGGTGTGGTCGAGCTCGGTGTGCGCGTCGGGGTGCGCCTCGGCCAGCGCTTTCGCCATCCGGCGCGCGCGGCGCTTGCGGGCCAGGTCAGTCTCCGTGTCCACGCCAGTGAGCCTACGTCGGGGGGGTGACGGTCCCGTCGGCGGCGATGCGGGCGCCGGTCTTCGGGAAGTCGGCCTTGCACAGCCCGGACACCAGGGAGATCGCCTGCTTCTGCGGGTCGGGGCGGGGTGCGCCGGGCGCGACCAGGTGCGCGGGTACCAGCGAGCCGGACACGTACGAGCCGTCCCGGCGCAGCGTCACCTTCAGGATGCCGGTGATGCCCACCACACCGGTGTAGCCCAGCGCGTGGTACCCCGCGAAGTTGCCCAGGCTGTAGGCGATCAGCCGGCCCTTGTAGAACTCCATCGCGCGCATCACGTGGGGGCTGTGCCCGACGATGAGGTCCGCACCCGCGTCGACCACCGCGTGGCTGAACGCGATCGGGTCGCCCCGGTTCTCCCCGAAGAACATCTCGGTGCCCGGCCGGGTGTGCGTGTGGTCGGCGCCTTCCCCGCCCATGTGCACCTGGACGACCACGAGGTCGGCCTGCTTCTTGGCCTGCCGTACCAACTCCTGGGCCTGGGGGATGTTGACCAGATCATTGGCCCAGGGATAGGGCGCGAAGCCGACCACCGCGACCCGGATGTCCTTGACGGTGACCACGGTGATCATCCCGGGCGGACCGGTGTACTTCACCCCGGCGGCGTCCAGCGCCTTGCGGGTGTTCTGGTGCCCGGCCGGACCGAAGTCGTACGCGTGGTTGTTGGCGAGGTTGACCAGCTGGAAGCCGGCCTCCTTGAGCACCCCGGCATACGAGGGCGGCGAGCGGAACTGGAAGCAGGTCTTGCCGGCCGAGGCCGCACCGCACTTGCCGACGCCGGTGTCGTCGGTGAGCGGCTGTTCCAGGTTGGCCATCTGCAGGTCGGCGCGCAGGCCCGGGGCGACGCTGTCGAAGAAGCCGTGGCCGTTGTTGGGCGGCAACCCCCGGGGCGCGTCGCCCATGATCACGTCGCCGACGGCGGACATCGTGAGCTGCGCGTCGGCGTCCGGCGCAGGGGCCGAGGAGCCTCCCGAGGCGCCGGCCGGCGAGGGGAGCGGCGGCCCGGAGTTCGCCCCGGCCGGCAGTGCGGGGTCGCTGCCACACCCGGCGAGCCCGAGGAGCCCGGCCAGGAGAACGGCGGCCAGCCGGCCGCGCACGTGGATCATGTGGGACACGTCCTGGGTGCGAGGGGTGGGTCAGCGCGGACGATACCGGGGCGGGGATCGGCCAGCCAGTCCCGCCCGCCGCGCAGCACCGCCGCGTAGACCGTCCGCGCGACACGGGCACCCCAGGTCGAGCACGGTCCGCCGTAGGCCTCGGCGGGTCCCGCTGTCGGGCACCCGACGACGGTCGCGTCGGTGCAGGTACCCGTGCCGGGGACGCCGAGATCGAGCAGGGCCTGCACCTTGGCCTCGGCCACCGTGGCGACCGCGTTGACCAGGGCACCCTCGCTGAGCCGGACCGGTAGCTCGACCACCACGTTGATCGTCCCGACCGGCGCGCCGGCGGCCGGCGGCGCCGCGGCCCAGGCCGGTTCGCCGATCGCGACCGTGGCCGCCGCGGTGACCCCGTGCTCGGTCACGGTCGCCACGCGGGTGACGTCGAGCCCGGTGACCAGGGCCGTACCCGGCCCGCTCAGGCCCAGGCCGGACGCCAGCTCCGCGAGATGCGCGGGCACGTCGGTGGGGTCATAGGACATGGGTACCGTCGCATTGACGACCCAACGGCGGGTCCCGATGCCGCCACCCAGCGCGCCGGACGAGATCACGAGCGCCGGCTCGGCCGGCCGCCAGACGAGCACCGGCAGGTCCACGCCGTCCTCGTCACGCCAGGTGCACTCCATCGACACGTTCTCCATCGTGCCGTCGATCTTCCCGGGGTGGGCGTCCGGTGCCGGGTTTGGTGTGCCTAAACTGACCTGGCGCGGCGACACGCGGGCGGAGGTGCTCGGAGATGGACGAGGTACTGGCGCGCAGCGGCATATTCCAGGGAGTCGATCCGGAGACGGCGGAATCCCTCGTGAAGGACATGGAGACGATCGAGGTCCGAAAGGGCGAGGTCATCTTCAACGAGGGTGAGCCGGGCGACAGCCTGTACATCATCCTGTCCGGAAAGCTCAAGCTCGGCCGGCGGGCGGCCGACGGGCGGCAGAACCTCGTCATGGTGATGGGGCCGTCCGACATGGTCGGGGAGCTGTCGCTCTTCGACCCCGGCCCGCGCACCGCCACGGCGACGGCGGTCACCGACGCGCGCCTGGCCCGGCTGCGCAAGCAGTCCCTGCG
>Ga0137367_10005284_pt1 | contig 10460 bp, 11 predicted proteins | sample SagtaG_14_FD_104939 | JGI IMG/M metagenome (GOLD analysis project Ga0137367, IMG submission 104939) | Vadose zone soil microbial communities from Sagehorn Ranch, Mendocino, California, USA - Sage1_L_80_16 metaG | ecosystem: Environmental > Terrestrial > Soil > Vadose zone | place: USA... | reverse complement strand
TTCGCGCCGGCGATCGCCTATGCCGAGCGCGGCTATCCAGTCGCACCGGTTGTCGCGCGGTACTGGGCGCGTGGGGTCGCGGCGGCAAGCCGGCGCAGCGATCTAATGTACGCTGGTTTTCTGCCCACATTCGCGCCGGGCGGGGCGGCGCCCAGCGCCGGCGAGCGCTTCGCCAGCCCAGGCCACGCCCGCACGCTGCGCCTGATCGCCGAGCACGGGGCAGCCGACTTCTACTCAGGCGAGATCGCGCGGGCGATCGCCGGCTTCGCGCGCGAGACTGGCGGGCTGCTCGGCGCCGACGATCTGGCGGCCCACAGCAGCACATGGGTCGAGCCAATCTCGATCGGCTATCGCGACCACCAGGTGTGGGAGCTGCCGCCCAACGGCCAGGGATTGGCGGCGCTGATTGCGCTGGGCATCCTGGATGGCCTGGATGTCGCACGTACGCCGCGCGACTCGGCGGTGGCCTATCATCTACAGATCGAGGCGATGAAGCTGGCGTTCGCCGACGCCCATCGCTATATCGCCGACCCTGAGCGGGCCGATGTGCCGGTGGGCGGTTTGCTCGACCCGGCCTACCTGGCGCGGCGCCGCGCGTTGATCGGCGAGACCGCGCGCGCAGCCGAGCCTGGCGATCCGCCGCGCGGCGGCACAGTGTTGCTGTGCGCCGCCGACGGTGAGGGGCGGATGGTCAGCATGATCCAATCGAACTTCGTGGGCTTCGGGTCGGGCGTGGTGGTGCCCGGCTGGGGCATTGCACTGCAGAACCGCGGCTCCGGCTTTACGCTGGAGCCGGGCCACCCGAACCGGCTAGAGCCGGGGAAACGTCCTTACCATACGATCATCCCGGCGTTCCTGACGCATGGAAATCGTCCGATCGGGCCGTTCGGCGTCATGGGCGGCCACATGCAGCCACAGGGCCATATCCAGGTCGCAATCAATACGATCGACTACGCCATGAACCCGCAGGCCGCGCTTGACGCGCCGCGTTGGCGCGTCGAGGCGGATGCCGTGTTGGTTGAGTTAGAGACTGCGCGCCATGTGATCGAGGGGCTGGCCGCGCGCGGCCACAACGTACGGATCGAAGCCGAGCCGGGCGGCTTCGGGCGCGGTCAGGCGATCTGGCGCCTGGCATCGGGCGCATACGCCGCCGGCAGCGAGACGCGCTGCGATGGGTGTGCGGTTGGGTGGTGATGACTCCCACTCTGGAGATCGAAAGGCGACGAAGAGGTGGCCCGCAGCCTGTGGTTCCTGCTGATCACGCTGTGCTACAGCGGGGTATGGCTGGCGCTGGCGCTGGTATGCTCGATCGTCTACCGCTGCCGCTCGGCCAGAGCCTGATTTTGATCTGGCCGCATATCACCGGGCTGATCGCCGCGGCGATCCTGCTGTTCGCGCTGGGATATGTGCTATTCCAGCGCCAGGAGATCCGTGCGTAGCGTCTGCGCCGTGCGTGGTCTGTAGCGTGTTGCCGGTTGGCGCGGCCGGCTTAGAACAGGTGAACGATCAACGCCGGGCGGTTCCACCGCTCGGCGCTGTGTGCTGTTCTCCAGAGCACGCTATGAGACGGAGCGCGCATTCTGCGAAAAACCATCGCCCTCGATGCCCCAGCTAATGATCCGTTTTGGCCGGATGCGGAACATCTGCGGGTCGAAGTCCGGCCGAATGGTGGTGCCACCTGTCTCGAGCACCTCGGCCTCGCCGCGGATCTCGATGCCACGCGCTCGCCACGGGTTCACGGACACCAGATCGTCGATTACCAGGGCTACCCGTGGGTTGTGGCCAACATCTCGAAATTTCTTCCGTTTTGCGAAGTCATGGCCGCCGATATCGATCGTATCTAAGTCCGAGTTGTAACGGAATGATATCGGCACTACATGTGGCTGGCCGTCTGGGTCGACCGTGGCCATTCGGCCGAGCATCTGGCTCTGCAGATAGGCGATCTCGGCAGGTGTAAAGATGCTCATAAAGCCCCCTTTGGGATGCGCGACATGCCGCTGAGTAGGCCGACAATTGCGGCCGCGGCCACAAGGTGCATCGCGATCAGTCCGGCTTTGGTCGCTGTATCTACAGGCAGTGAGAGCGGACCGCCGAAGGAGAGCAGCAGCGCCACCGCCGACACACCCCAGAACCAGCCGATTGGTCGCTGTACGAATCGGTTCAGGATGGCTAGTAGCAGCGTAGCGCCGATCGCCGCGCCGACGCTGACTACCAGCACCATGACTACCGGCAGCGGTGCCATTTCTGTGCCAGTGCCTTGTGGTACAGGCAGCGGGAGACCGAGTATCATCCGCTCAATCGTAAAGACAGTTGTGTTGGCTACCGCTACGACTGCGGCAGCTAACAAACCGGCCCGCCACACACGGCCAGTGGGTGTGCGCGCCTGCCGGTCAGCGGGCGCTGGTCCACTCTTCGAGATTCCATGTGTTGTCATCGCATTCCTCCTTGATTGTATTGCGCCATCATTTCCAATAGCCTACGTGCGGCGACGCTCAAGCGAACTCACTTGCACAAATTTGTTAGCCGGCTAAGTAATTGACAGAAAAGAAGCCGGCTTTTAAACCGGTGGATTGGGATCCTACTGCTGCACGTTTGTATAGACTTGCAACAGCAAACGACGCAGTAGCAGGCGTTCCTCAATGGTAAAGTTGGCGAAGCTCCCGACCTCGAGCTCACGCCAGATCCGTTCGATTGGTGCGCGTAGCGCCCGGCCCTCGTCGGTCAGATAGACTCGCGACACGCGTTGGTCCTCCGCATCCAGGCGCCGCTGGACCAGCCCGGATCGCGTTAAGCGATCGAGCGAGCGAGTCAGGGTTGCTGGTTGGACACAGATCTCCTCGGCAAGCTCCGACTGCGTCATCCCATCAGCCAGCGACAGTTGCAGCAGGAGCAGCTCCTGCCCCACATGCAGCCCAATGTCGGCCAGCAGCGCCTGGGCCTGGTTGCGGTGGGCCTTGGCGATTTGCACCAGCAGATAGCTTAGTGTCTCGGTTATTGCTGGTGGAAGTCCACCATCGTGTGCCGGTTCAGTCATAGCGCAGAAGTTTTATTTAGCCGACTATATAATAACACGCAAACATAACTAGGTCAACCTGTACGAACGATCAGGGGCATGATAGCATTACGTTCGTCGAGTCCAACTTGCCGCGCCAATGCCTGCCGCAGTGCCGGCGCGGGCTGAGCCCCGACCAGCCGCTCGGCCACCTGGCCGCGCTTGAAAATGAGGTATTGGTCGAGCCGACGCTGGGCGAGATTCAGTGGGCCTTATCGCGCGGCGGCGTGCTGTGAGTCGTCAGGACGTAGCGCGCCCGCTGCCCAACCACCTCGAAGCTAAGCCGCGCGTAGACGCGCTCGGCGGCCGGGTTGTTCACATTGACATCGAGCAGCACCTGCTCGCCGCCAGCCGCGCGGAAGCGCCGAAGCACCTCGGCTACCAGCGCCGATGCGAGGCCATGCCTGCGCTCTTCCGGCCGCACGCCGACCTGCACGATCCACTCTTCGCAGCAGACGATGAAGCCGATTGGGCGCCCGTCCCGGTACACCAGCAGCGACAGCTCGGGAAGAAAGGTGTCGTCTCCGGCTACCCACTCGATCCACTCCTTGGCGCTCCAGACAGGGAAGCCCGGACGATCGCGGAACGATGCCTGGTATGCTTCAAAAAACTGCCCGGCCAGCATCGGCGTCCAGGTCTCGATCGTTATGTCATGTGGGAGCGAGTGATTCGGCAGCGGCGTATGGAGACCGCGGCGCATCACAGTTTCGCCAAACTGCTGTGTAAAGCCATAGCGTGTATACAGCTGAGCCGAGGCTTCGGTCAACGACTCGCTGGCAATACACAGCACCTGCGCTCGATCGGCAGGGCAAGCTGTCAACAGCAGGCGCGCCTGTGCGATACTCCAGCGGATCAGGAAGGTTCCGATCCCGCGCCGCCGATACGCGGGATGCACCTGCCCGACGATCAGGCCGCGATACTCCTCCGGCGCCTCGGCCAGCTGCGCTGCCGTGCACGCTATGAGCCGTCCACTGCGATCGAACGCGCCGATCGTCGCATGGGCCGGGGCGCTCAAATAGCGTCCTTCGATAAAGCCCGCGCTTGCCGCCAGCGGCAGGCCGCCATCGACGGCTAGACATGCAGATGTGAGCGCCGTGATCGCCGCGAGGTCGGCATCTTGAAGCGACCGCCACCCGATGTTCAGGCTGGTTGGTGGGATCAGATTGCTCGAATTATTGGTCATAGAACTGCGCCTTCTTCGGCTACTTCAACAACAACGCGCCAAAGTATAGCAGCCGAAGGAAGCGCAGTCATCGGTCATGCGACGGGTATGCTCAACCGAGCCACTCGTGCCACTATTGTGGAAGTGTCTTGCCCACCGCCTTGCGGGAGCCAGCCCAGGACCTGGCCAAGCTCGACACAGAGTTTGAGCGGATCAAGTGGTATCTGTGGCACGGCAACGCTTTTCGGGCGCTGGGGAAGGAGAACCAGACATGAGCACTGAAAGCACGTGTGATACACGCCCCGACGAGACCACTCAGGTGCTGATCGTCGGCGGTAGCCTGGTCGGCCTGTCCACCTCGCTGCTCCTGGCCTGGCACGGCGTTCGGTGCCTGCTACTAGAGCGGCATCCCGGCCGCCATCCATCCGCGCCTCGCCAGCCTGACCGCCCGCACCATGGAGCTGTTCGAGACGCTCGGCGTCGCGCCCGCGATTCGCGCGGTAGAGCCGCCGTTCCCCGAGGAGAGCGTGGTCCCGCGCGTGGAGAGCCTGGTCGGCCAGGAGTACGACCGTGTGAGCGTACTATAGCCTGGATCAACCGCTGTCGCCGGCTTAGCAAGGACTTCGAGCATCATCTCGAGAACAGCGAAGCCATGGTCTATTGGGCGTCTGTTCAGCGTATGCTGCACCATTTAGCGTCCCCAATGCACCAAGAACGACCACATCGGCGCAGGATGGCGACGATGGCGGGCTAACTGGATAAACCAGTGCACCATGACACTTGGATAGATGCAAGCTATCCCAGTTCATCCACCAAACGAAGCGCCTCGTCGCCAAGATCAAGCAAGAATGGTTGGACTCTGGCCCATTGTTCCAGAATGTCATCCAGTTGGTACCCAATCGTCGCCTCCATGGAACGAACACCGTCATCAGTCGAGAATGCGAGGGCGCCCATAAACATCGCCCATGCCACCCCGATCACAAGTGACGCGGTTACTGTGTATCCAAAGCGCGCTAACCGCATGTCGCCCTGCCAGCCAGCATCACGGAGTCCATCCACATAGGCTTCAAAGACGATCCGATCCATCTCGCTCGCCTGATCCCCGGCAACTGCCAGCCACGAAAGCCCAACGCCGGTGGTTATCCCGACTTCTTCACCCACGCCACCATACCCAACCATCGACCAGTCGATGGCCACCGTCTGTGCCGCAGCACTAGCGCCGTCGCGCGCGAACAAATTTCTCCGAAATGCATCGTGGTGACAGAGACAGACCGGCAATCGGTCGAGCAGCGCGAGCAACGTTTGGCGATTTGCCAGAAGCCGTTCGATGCGCTCAACACTTTGTTCGGTTAGCCAGCGACGGCCCGAATCCGACCGCGCATACTGTTGAAATCCCACGAGCAGTGGGACGGCTAACTCAATCCACTCGCGTGCGCGCCCACGATACATCCAGGACTGCTCGGCCGGAACGGCACGACCCGTAAGATAGGCTCCGTTAAACTGGCCTAGATGCCGGGCTGCGATGCCGTGTTGAGCCATAGTCCACGTCGTTGATGTTTCCTGAATATCCTCCAGCCAGATGCGCCATTCGTCATTAACGTGTTCAGTAACGCCATAACAGCGCGGCGCAACCAGATTGCCCGCAAGCTCAGCCAGAATGCCGGAGCGGTAGACCAGGATCTCCCGTTTCCAGTAGTTCCAGGCGGAAGAGATTTGGTTCGTACCAGTTGGATCGCCTGCCGACTTCGAGCCGCTGAACACCTTGACGATCATCGACCAAGGATAGACCTGTCCATTTGCCGTTGCAGAGCCAAGCAGACGAAAGAGTCCTAATCCCCCTGCGCCTTGGCTTCCTGAGCTAACCGAAACTGGTTGAACGTGCCAGTCCAAGAAATCGATGTGTGGGTTGGCGATTACTTGTGCCACAATGGGTGCAAGGTCAGCGCTCTGAAGCGCCTGCATGGACAGTTGCGTTCCTTGTTCCATACACCAGTGTCCTTTCACCAAGGCCATCGCCACAGAAGAAGCCGTCCAATACAGAAGGTGAATGGCGGATGGACAAGTAAGCAGAAGATCTAAACCGTAAGCCTTAGTGGTACCCTGAGCATTATTGTAACAGCGGAATAATCCCATAGTCCGCAGGGACAAACAAGCTGCCCTCAGTGGTGCCTTGTGGGGCGCTTCGCTGTAATCGGCGGGTTAACTCGTGTGCTGTGATAGCAAGGGACAAGTATTCTTGGAAGGCACGGCCGACCTGCTCAACTTCGTCGGCTGTTTCGTGGACGAACTCAAGACGAATATGCCGAATACCAGCCTGCCGCCACTCCTCCAGGTGCCGACTTCCTTCCTGCGCCTCGGCTCCAAATACTGTGTTGCGGCAGCCTACATCGGCCATAACCGGATGCTCACGGCCGTTTGTGTCCCGTAGTGCTACGCGGTGCTTCTCGCAGGGGTGTCCACAATCTTTGTAGCTGGTGCCGGTAGAGAGGAACCGGCAGAACAGGCAGTGCTCGGTATGGAAGACCGGAAGATGATGATACGCCACGACTTCTAATCTGTCCGCGCCAATAGCATGGGCTAGTTCGCTCACCTGCATTGCGTTGAGATCATAGCTCGGCGTCAGGCGGACAAGATTGAGTTGTAAGAATGCATCGGCTGATAAAACATTCGCCGCGTTCAGGCTGAAGTCGCCGATTAATGGCGGATGCGCCTCGTTTTGGAGCGCTTGCAGTAGCCCACTGGATCGCACCACAATTTCACAATCCAGCTTAAGTAAGAAATGGATTATCCGCTGTTCACTCGGCTTCAACACACGCGGACTGGCGACACGCGCTGTGATGCCGTTGGCACGGACCCGCTCTACCGCAGGCCGTAGCCCATATAGTTCAAGATAATCAAGGGTGATACTCGCTGGCCGCAGCGCTAACGCCGCATCTAGCTGCTCAGGTGTGCGAACAAGCAAATGCAGCTGGGGTATCCCGAACGCATCTATATCGGATGCGCGAGGCATATTCATCAAGGCCGTTTCAAGTGTTGCCAGCGGATCGTTGATGATCGGCGCGGGTAGCCGGCTTTGCAGTTTGGTCAATTGCTCGACAGCTTGTCGGCGCAAGGCATTCAGTAGCGAGGATGGCGCGAACGGGCGCCCATCGAGGTCCAAATCAAGATCGGCCAGTTCATACGGTGTGTTTCCCAGCCGTCCCAATTGCTCACGTAAGTATGTTATGTCAATTGTGCGGTTCTGGGCTGACTGTAGCGGCTCCTCAGAGCGGACAGTAACGCTTATATCCGGTTGCTCGGCCAATGCCCAGGCTGCTTCTAGTGGCGCACCTACGTGCGCGACCACGCGCAGACTCACTGGCTGTTTGTGGACTGGTGCGGCGGCTTGAGTAAATGGGCGCGCTACCCTGTCAAGGTCAGGATCATGGGTGCGCCACAGTAGGTCTCCAGGTTTGATCCGCATGGTGTTAATCGCACCATTGCCAAAGCGCAATTCGATCTGGTCGCCGCGTAGTCGGGTGACCTGGTAAATGCGCCCACCTTCTTCAGTCTCCTCAGGGCTACGCCAGCCGGCCGCGTCGAATACCACACCGTCACCGGCTTTCAGCGGTGCAGCGGCAAGCGCCGGCTCGGATGCAACGATTACGCGCTCGGGCATTATGTGAAGTACTTTGCCGGCCAGCACGCCACGATGGCGCGGCGAGCGGCCCTTGACGACAGCTTGGTGGTTTGTACCACTCACAAAGTAGTCGCCTAAGCCACGTGAATAGACCTGTTCAAGCTGTATTTCCTCAGCACGAGTAATGCTGAGCGGCATACCGGCCCATGCCTCATCAACTGCTTTGCGATAGGCTTGGGTTGTCAGCGCGACATAATCTGCATCTTTGTAGCGGCCCTCGATTTTGAGCGCCGATACGCCAATTTGCACAATTTCAGGAATATGATGGAGCGCATAGAGATCGCCGGGGGATAGTAAATAACGTGCGTCATCTAGCGGCTGTAATGCATCATCCACGATTAAATCATACGGAAGTCGGCACGTCTGGGCGCACTGCCCGCGATTGGCGCTTCGTCCACCCCAAGCTTCAGAGGAAAAACATTGGCCCGAGTAGGAAACACACAGCGCGCCATGGACGAACATTTCCAGCTCACAATCGGTCTGGGAGCGGATGGTGCGGATATCTGCGAGCGAGAGTTCACGGGCTAACACGACCCGGCTGACACCGAAGCGACGTGCCAATTCGATACCTTCAGCGGACGTGATTGACATTTGCGTACTGCCATGCAGCTCAACATCAGGAGATATTTGGCGTGCCAGCTGTGTAATGCCCAGGTCTTGCACGATCAGCGCGTCCGCGCCAGCTTCGATAATCTTCGCCAGCGAGCGAGCGGCTTCGGCCAACTCATGATTGAAAACGACAGTATTAAAAGTTATATATCCTCGGACGCCACGTTGATGCAGGGTCCGCATCACCTCAGGCAGCTCGCTCAGCGCAAAGCCGACCTTCGCGCGGGCGGTAAAGTGCTTGAGGCCAAAATAGACCGCATCAGCCCCAGCTTCGATGGCTGCCTGAATCTGCGGCCAATAGCCGGCCGGGCTCATGATTTCGGGTTTGCGGCTGGAAACCTGCATAGCAATCACATATATGAGACAAAGCAGTCGATATTATACCATCAATGCGAAGCGTATATAGAGAATGTATATAACAGCATCCCAAAACCAGGGCCTATGTTACTCCGAATCGCCCTCAGCAATGGCGAACGTGCTGGCCTGGCATTGTGACATGCGGAACGAGCACAGGTGCGGTAGAATAGCACACTGGCCACACTTCACAGAAGTACTCTGATGCTCTAATATTGGGAGACTGCATATGACCCAAGGCACAGCAGCTACACAGGCTGGCCCACAGATCACTGTTCATCCCCAGCGCGCTTTAGCTGATGCGCCTGTTCAGATTCGTCTGGTCGATTTTCCACCGCTCCAACTTCTGACGCTGCGTGCCAGGATGCGTGACCCTGCCGGAGGCGTATGGGCGTCGTATACGATCTTCCAAACCGATCCTCAGGGCAGTGTTGATGTTGCGACACAAGCACCTTTGAGTGGCACCTATGATCTGGCAGATCCGATGGGGCTGTTTTGGTCGATGCTTCCCCATTGGATGACCGCAAAGACAATCGATACTGTCAGGAGGAGAGCGGCGTGAGTGGTGAACAGCAAATCGATGTCGACATTCGACCATGGTCAGATGGCGACCTGCCGCTTCTCGAGCGACTGATGGGCGACCCAGCTATGACCGAACACCTCGGCGGGCCAGAGACTCCGGAGAAGATCCGCGAACGCCATGAGCTGATAATAATACGGACTTGTGGCTCCATCGTGGGTATCCATCGCAGCCTCCAAGGGCGGACAGATGGTTTATTCCGCGTTCGTCCGCGTTTGTCCGCATCCAATATCTGTACGTCTGAACCGTTACATGTCGCCCTTATCGGCGCTTGACGTGCCCGGTATAATAATATTACCGCAACCCTCCACCACGCGTTCCCAAGCGTTCCTGTACACGCCTGCACTTTGGCGGTACTTGCCATAGTCCGCCGGTTGTACATAATACAGTTTGGCAGAATCTGTTTCAGGTTCGTCGCCAGTATGCAGGATGCAGGATGCAGTTATCAATCGGCATGTCGATAGGAGAACTACTCATGGCGCGCTACAAGATGCGGCAACGGTTGATCTCGATTGGCGAAGACTTTGATATTACTGATGAGCGCGGCAATCCTGCTTATAAAGTCGATGGCAAAGTGCTGCGGATTCGCGAAACGTTTGTGATCGAAGATCTGCAGGGTCACGAAGTGGCGACGATTCGTGAAAAGAAGCTCGCACTGCGCGAAAGTATGAATATCTTACGCGGCGGCGCGACGATTGCGACGATCCGCAAGGCCTGGTTCGCACCGATCCGCGACAAGTTTGAGATCGACATGCGCGAAGGCCAGGATCTGGTGGCGCAGGGCAATATTCTGGATCATGAGTACGCGATTCGCCGCGACGGCGACACGATCGCAGAGATCTCAAAGCAGTGGTTTGCTTTGCGCGATACCTATGGGATCGATATCGCGCCCGGCGAGGACGACGGCCTGATCCTGGCGATTGCGGTCGCAATTGACGAGATGGCCCACGATCCGGACGAGCGGCACGATTAAAAAGTCCTTTATTGGCAGATTTCCAGCGCGGTTGCCAGATAAATCTCGGCG
>Ga0137367_10005281_pt1 | contig 10465 bp, 11 predicted proteins | sample SagtaG_14_FD_104939 | JGI IMG/M metagenome (GOLD analysis project Ga0137367, IMG submission 104939) | Vadose zone soil microbial communities from Sagehorn Ranch, Mendocino, California, USA - Sage1_L_80_16 metaG | ecosystem: Environmental > Terrestrial > Soil > Vadose zone | place: USA... | reverse complement strand
CACAAAGCGCGGGATGAGAAGCGTGCCGGGCAGAAACCCTGTCTTGGCGATGTCAGATACGCGCCCGTCGATGATCACGCTTGTGTCCAGTAAGATCGTGCGATTGAGATTTGTCCAAGAGGACGAGGAGCCGCCTTCCCCGCCGCGTCCGCTGAGAGTGCTGAAAAGTCCCATAATGTCGCCCTGGCGCATCACAAACAGCGACACACCCAGCCAGGCGAAAACGATCACACCCACAAACGGCAGGATTTCACCAAAAGGCGGAGGTAACAGCGACAGTGGAAAGGAGAGCAATGCGGCGGTCAACAAGCCTACAACTAGTCCTGTGAGCCCGGCAAAGAGAGTCTCCGCTGAAAGGCGACCAAGCCTGCCCCGAATGACTCGCGCCGGACGAGTGGTGATATAGGGCGTCAACACCAAGCCCGCCAGAGCACAAAGCAAGCCAACGATCAAAGCATAGCGAATTGATTCTCCCAGGCTATTTCCACCCAGACTATATCCCCAAAAACCGCCTAGAACTCCGAAAAATAGAAAGCCGACAATACGAAAAATAAATTCTGTGCTCATGCAATAACTCCTTACGTGCAAATAAATGCGAAATAATGACCAATATAATAGCATGTCTGACAGGGCAAGTCAATCGACCAATCTCTACTCATATAAAGTTGTTATAATCGTCTGACGCTAATAAATTATCTTGGGTTTATCATTTAATTTTAATAAACTATGACTTTAACCGATACTCTTAATCGTCCATTACGGGACCTGCGAATTTCTGTGACAGACCGATGTAATTTTCGGTGTGTGTATTGCATGCCGAAGGAAGTCTTCGGTCCCGATTACCAGTTCCTGCACCGTGACCAGATCTTGACCTTCGAGGAAATTACGCGGCTGACGCGTATTTTTGTGGATCATGGCGTCGGCAAGATTCGACTCACCGGAGGCGAACCGCTCGTCCGCCGCGATTTGCCGCTGTTGGTCTCCATGCTCGCTCAAGTCCCGGACATCGATCTGACTCTCACCACGAACGGCGCACTTCTCGCCAAGCAGGCGCGCGCCTTGAAAGATGCAGGATTGAAACGCGTCACCGTGAGCTTGGATTCCCTGGACGATGAAACGTTCAAGAAAATGAATGATGTCGATTTCCCGGTGCAAAAAGTGCTGGAGGCAATGGATGTGGCTGCGGAAGTCGGTTTGGGACCGATCAAGGTGAACATGGTCGTCAAACGCAGCCTGAATGAATCCAGCATTTTGCCGATGGCGCGCTACTTTAAAGAGAAGGGATATATCCTGCGCTTCATTGAGTATATGGACGTAGGTCACTCCAATGGCTGGCGTATGGATGAGGTTGTCTCGGCATCGGAGATCATCCGCATGATTCACGCTGAAATGCCGCTGGAACCAGCCGATCCAAACTATAAAGGCGAAGTTGCCGAGCGTTGGCGATACAAAGACGGAAGCGGTGAGATCGGAGTCATTGCCTCCGTCACGCAAGCATTTTGCAGTACATGCACGCGCGCTCGTCTGACAGCAGAAGGCAAACTATTTACCTGTTTATTTGGCATCAAGGGATTTGATTTTCGTGAGATGCTGCGAGGGGGTGCCAGCGATGAAGAACTCTCACAGGCGATCGCTCGCGTTTGGAATAAGCGGACCGACCGCTATTCAGAGATTCGTTCTGAAAAAACAACGTCCCTGCCGAAAGTGGAAATGTCACATATCGGGGGATAAACTATAGGAATAAAAAGCCTCGCAAGGCTCACCACTTATTGTAAAAGGAAATATTATGATCGAGCTATCCCAACTTTATCTGTTTGCGTTTGCAGCTCTGGTTCTATTGTTGATTCCCGGTCCGGCAGTGTTGTACATTACAGCGCGCAGTGCCAGCCAGGGACGCATAGCAGGACTCGTTTCAGTCTTAGCGATTGAAACCGCGAACTTTGCCCAGGCAGTTGCTGCGGCGCTGGGGCTCTCTGCCATACTATTGTCGTCTGCGCTGGCGTTTGATATTGTGAAATATCTTGGCGCGGCCTATTTGATTTATCTGGGGATTCGCAAGTTACTTTCTCCTGTCGAACAAACGGGAAATGAAGTCGTGCAGCGCGAAAACCTTTCGCGTATTTACTGGCAGGGATTCATGGTCAATATTCTGAATCCGAAAACTGCGCTTTTCTTTTTTGCTTTTTTACCTCAATTCGTCAACCCTGAAAAAGGACATGTCACCGCGCAGACGTTGTTACTGGGGGTCATCTTTGTGGGGCTGGCAATCGTCACGGATAGTATGTATGCTTTATTGGCGAGTTCCCTGGCAGGGCGGTTGAAAGGCGGCAAGAATTTTCAAAAAAGCGGACAATACTTTTCTGGATTGGTCTATATCGGGCTAGGGATTGCCACGGCACTGACAGGAGCCAAGAAATAATCGATACATGAACGCAAAGCCTTCGATTTAGATTCCTATATCGAGCATATTCAAACTCATCCCTGTTTTATTTGCGATATGATCGCGGGTCGACTCGGCGGCAATCATGTTATTTGTCAGAATGACATCGTCATTGCTTTCCTCAACAAATATCCCACGCTGTACGGATATACATTAGTAGCGCCTATCGCTCACAAAGAACAAGTCACCGGAGATTTCACGCTGGAGGAATATCTGGCACTTCAACGCGCCGTATATCAAGTTGCCGATGGAGTCCGGCGTACTGTCGCTGCGGAACGCGTCTATATTCTTTCGTTAGGTAGCCAACAGGGAAATCGGCACGTCCATTGGCATATTGCGCCGTTGCCGCATAATGTCCCATTCAAGGAACAGCAACTGGCAGCATTGAGCGCAGATAATGGTTTCCTTAATATTTCAGATCAAGAGATGACGGAACTGGCGCGGCAGATACGCCAAAACTTGCTATCGGATAGCTCCCCATAGGGTTTTCTAACCAAGTTCACAAGAACAGGGAGGATGAATTGTCCGTTAACTACAGTGAAGCGGTTAGGACTTTGTACCCGATTCCCCATAGCTCGTCACTCGATAATTCCAGGCGTTCAAATTGTGGAGAATTATGATTCTGTGCTGGATGTCGTTTTTGCATTCGCCGGTTTGATTGGGTAACAATTTCCAATACCGACAAAAATCTAGGAAAATTAGATTGGTGTGTCATGCCATGAGCAAAAGGAGGCTGGTAGATATGGCATCGCGATGTATTACGATTGGCGCATCCGCTGGCGGATTCGAAGTACTCAAGGATATCGCCGCTCATCTCCCAGCAGATTTAGCTGTCCCTGTTTTTGTGGTACTCCATATAGCGCCCTACGAACCAAGTCTACTTCCTGAAATCCTCGATAAGGTTGGTCCCTTACACGCTGTTCACCCCGAAGATGGGCAAGGCTTTGAACCGGGATTCATTTATGTTGCTCCGCCGGATCATCACTTGTTGGTAGACAATGAACGTATCGCTGTCAAACGCGGACCTAAAGAAAATGGCTTTCGCCCGTCGATTGATGCGCTGCTCCGCTCTGCGGCATACTCTTTTGGGTCGGGAACAGTGGGCGTTGTCTTATCTGGCGCGCTCAGCGATGGTACCTCCGGCTTGTGGAGCATCAAGCGCCTGGGCGGGATCGCCATCGTACAGGATCCTTATGAGGCGCGCTTTCCATCTATGCCTCGTAGTGCTCTCGAATATATCGAAGCCGATTACACCGCGCGTTCCACAGAGATCGCGCCATTGCTAACGCGGCTGGTACAGAACCAAACGGAAGCTCAAGGCATCCCGCAGATCAAAATGTAAAAGAGGATGTTAGACGGATTGCGAAAGAGATTCAGATTGCAGCAGGGATCAGCCTCCCTGAAAAAACGGTATTAGACCTTGGGGAATTGACGCCGTTCACTTGTCCTGAGTGTCGGGGCGCGCTGGTCAGAATTCGGGAAGGCAATTCGTTTCGTTTTCGTTGCCATACAGGTCATGGTTTCACTGCCGATGCGTTGCTGGAAGAAATCATGAAAACGACCGGTGAATTCCTGTGGCAAACCCAACGTGGCTTGCAGGAAGCTTCTATGCTTCTTGAACACATAGGTATGCATATGCAAGAACGCGGAGAAACGACAAAAGCCAAGAGATTTTTATCGAAGGCATTGGATCTCGATCAACGAGCCAGCGTTTTCCAAAGATTTGCAATTGGTCACGAGATTTTAAGTGAGGATAATATTGACGAGCAGCGCCCCGCAGATTGATAGTGAAAATTCATTTTGTTCGAAAACTGCTAAATTTTTTCTTTTCCCTTCTCTAGTATAATCCGCTGCATGAGTATCAAAACCCAACTAAATGATTCCATGAAAGACGCCATGAAAAGCGGAGATGAAGTTCGTAAGCGCACGGTGCGCATGGCACTCGCCGCGATCAAGCAGGTGGAGGTGGATAAACGGGTCGAACTCGATGATGCTGCAGCGATGAACATCCTGCAAAAGGAGATCAAGAACCGCCGCGAATCGCTCGAGGAGGCAAAAAAAGCGAATCGGTCCGATTTGATCGAAGCCAACCAGGCAGAGATCAAAGTGCTCGAAGTCTTTTTACCGAAAGCCATGCCCACTGAAGAACTGCGTGCTCTTGCCCAGGCTGCCATCACAGAAACCGGAGCGTCCTCTCCTGCTGATATGGGGAAGGTCATGAAGATCGTCATGGCGAAAGTTGCGGGCCGCGCCCCCAATGATATGGTCAGCGCGACCGTGCGAGAGCTGCTCCAAAAATAAGATGGGGAATCCCAACGCGCGTAATCGCCCTTTTCCTCCGCGCATCCGCACGCTGCAAGCCATCCTGCTTATCCTTGTAAGCATCATATCCTACGGAGCGCTGGTCTTACCCCAGTCAGTTAGCGCTTCTGCCTCTCCGATTCAGGCTGGGGAAGTTTCTCCAAGCGACTTTCAGGCGCCCACAACAAGAAGCTTTATCAGCGAAGTAAGAACAGAGGAAGCGCGACAAGCCGCGGAGAACGCGGTGCCCTCCAAGTATGGTTCCCCTGACCCATCGATTGCGCGCCGTCAGCTTGAACAATTGCGCACCGCTTTGGCTTACATCACGCTTATCCGTGCGGATGCAAATTCCTCCCTTGAACAAAAAACGAGCGATATTGCTGCGCTCAATGATGCCACCATTCCGCCGCAAACCGTCCAACAGATTTTGGCGCTTCCGGCTCCACGTTGGGATGCCGTCCAGCAGGAATCGCTGAGCGTGCTGGAGCAGGTCATGCGCCGCAGTATTCGCGACGTGGATATGGAAACTGTCACGCGCTCGATTCCCTCCTTGGTAAGCCTTTCCCTGGATGAGGATCAGGCGACCATCGTTTCAGAACTTGTTGCAGCGTTCACCACGCCGAACAGCATGTACAGTGAGGAGTTAACCCAAGCCGCCAAAAAAGCCGCTCGTGATAAGGTCGACCCGGTCGCGCAGGAATATAAAGCAGGTGAGAGCATAGTCTCGCGCGGACAGATCGTCACGGAGGCACAACTCGAAGCGCTGCGCGAGTTCAATTTGATCAAAGAACCAAGCCCGTGGCAGGATTACGCGGGAGCAGGCGCCCTGGTCGTGATGCTGGCGGCATTGGTGGCTTTATATTTTTCGCGCCGACGGTTACTGTTTCTCTATAACGCGCGTAGTATCGTCGTTGTCGGACTCCTCTTCATTTTATTTATAGCAGGTGTACGACTGATCATTCCCGGTCGCACGATTTTGCCATATGCATTTCCACTGGCTGCGTTGGGATTATTGATCGCCACATTATTTGGCGTGGAATCTGGAATTGTTTTTTCGATCCTTATTTCTTTTCTGGCGCCTTATCATTTACCGAATGCTCTGGATCTCATTCCCTATTATTTGATCTCTTCCGTGACCGGTGTTCTCGTGCTCGGTGCGGCACGGCGCGTGTGGACGTTCTTCCGCGCCGGCATGGCAGTGGCGGGCGCGGGCATTGCCATGCTATTGGCATTCCGACTACCATTTACGGCGATGGATCCGCTGGCGATCATGCAGCTAGCAGGCGCGGCAATGTTCAGTGGACTTGCTGCCTCAAGTATCGCCTTATTGTTGCAGTATTTCCTGGCGCAGACCTTGGGTCTCACCACCGCCTTGCAATTGATCGAAATCTCGCGCCCCGATTTTCCCTTGCTTCAATTCTTTTTGCGCAACGCACCCGGAACCTATCAGCATAGTTTGCAGGTAGCAAACCTTGCCGAGCAGGCAGCCGAACTGATCGGCGCGGATGCGTTGTTGACGCGCGTGGGAGCGCTCTTCCATGATGTCGGCAAATCGATGAACCCGACATTCTTCATTGAGAATCAGCCACAAGGAGAAGTGAACACCCACGAAGATCTTGACCCGGCAGAATCCGCCGCGGCGATCATCTCTCATGTAAATGATGGCGTGGCACTAGCACACAAATATCGCCTGCCGCGCCGCATTGATGATTTCATCCTCGAGCATCACGGCACCATGTTGACGCGTTATCAATTTACCCAGGCAGTAGAGAAAGCAGGCGGCGACAAAAGCAAAGTGGATGAAACGAAATTTCATTACCCCGGACCGCGCCCGCGCTCACGCGAAACTGCCTTGCTGATGCTGGCAGATGGATCGGAAGCGCGTGCTCGCGCCGAGCGTCCGCAGGATGATGAATCGCTTCGTAAGATTGTGCTCTCCACGATCGAGCAGGCGCAAAAGCAAGGTCAACTGGATAATACACAGCTCACTCTGCGCGATTTAAGTGTTATTACAGACTCATTTGTTACGATCTTACGCGGCACGCATCACCCGCGAATTTCCTATCCAAAAGAGACACCCGCTACAATGGACGTCAGCACGGAACCGAATAAATGATCAACATCGAATCCGAATTTCCCATTCCTAATGATGTGGTGGAAAATGCCGCGCAAGCTGTGCTCAAACATCAATCCCAATCCATGGATGTGGATGTATCCATTATATTGACAGACAACGCCCACTTGCATGAATTGAATTTGAATTATCTGGGAGTGGACGCACCCACCGATGTACTCTCCTTCCCCGCTTCTGAAACGGACCCGGAAACGGGCGCGCGTTATCTCGGTGACATCCTCATCTCCATTCCTCGCGCGCAGGAACAGGCAGACGCGGCCGGACATCCACTTGAATCTGAAGTACAACTTTTGATCGTGCATGGCATGTTACATTTACTTGGCTACGATCATGGCGAGCCCGATGAAAAAGCTCGCATGTGGAAAGCGCAAGGTGAAATCCTGGAATCCCTTGGACTCAGGAATATCAAAATTCACGAGGAATAAATATAATGATTCAGCCTTGCGAAGGTTTAAGAACCTTCGCAAGGCTTTTCCAACGAGTTATCATGACCATCAAAACTTTCATCACCTCAAGAATTGCATCCTTTGGATATGCGTTCCGTGGTTGGGGATACGTTCTCAGGACTCAGCAGAACGCGTGGATTCATTCGGTCTTCGCGATCCTTGTCATCCTCGTAGGATTTTGGCTCAAACTTTCACCGGTTCATTGGGCGATCATTATTTTGACGATTGCGATGGTCTTTACGGCTGAATTCATCAACACTGCCATCGAAGCCGTGGTGGATTTAGCGATGCCGATGCATCATCCACTGGCAAAAGTAGGAAAAGATGTGGGCGCCGGCGCGGTGCTCATCGCTGCATTGGCTGGCGTGATCATTGGTTTGCTCATTCTAGGTCCGCCGCTTTGGGCAAGAATATTGTCCCTCGTTACTCACTAATCACTGTTTACTGAAAACTGGAGGCACTATGTCGTTATCGTTTCAATTCGGTACTGTGGGTTCTCCAACGGGAACGCCGAAAAAGCCGGGCGGTTCGGTCGGTGCGATTCAATACAGTAAATCCATTGGATTGGAAACCTTTGAACTTGGATGGGTGCAATCGGTGCACGTGACCGAAGTGACTTGCGCGGCGATCAAGCAATGCAGCACCGATCAAACTGTGACGTTGAGTGTTCATGCACCATACTTTATCAACCTCAATGCGCTGGATGAAGAATGGTCTAAGAGTCGCAAACGTCTCATGGACGCGGCGCATTATGGGAACTTAGCCGGAGCTACAGATATTATCTTTCATCCCGGTTCCTATTTTGGAAACGATCCGGCAGAGGTATTGAAGCTTGCCATTCCACGCTTGAAGGGATGCGTGGATGAGTTGCGTAAGAAAGGCAACCCGGTCACGCTTCGCCCGGAGACAATGGGCAAATCAGCAATGCTGGGGTCGTTTGAGGACACGCTCGAGATGAGCAAGGCGATCAAGGGAGTTTTGCCATGTTTGGATTTTGCCCACCTGCACGCGCGTCCCGGCGATGGGACGATGAATACCGTCAAAGAGTGGACTCACCTCCTCGAAGCGTATCAATCGGTGCTGGGGAAAGAGGCGCTTAAGCATTTTCACATCCACCTTTCGGGAATCGAATATGGTCCTAAAGGCGAGAAGAATCATTTGCCGATCGCGGAATCTGATTTGAAATTAAATTATCTGTTCAATGTGTTGAAAGATTTTGGTTGTGCCGGGCGCATCCTGTGTGAAAGTCCCATCATGGAAGAAGACGCGCTCAACATGAAGAAAGCATGGAAGAGAATCAGTAAAGAAAAGGAATAAACTAAAACGCGGACCTTTCGGTCCGCGTTTTAGTTTATTCTGTCATTGCGAGGAGCGGTCTTTGCGACGAAGCAATCCCTATCTATGTGGAGATTGCTTCGCGGAGTTTATACTGAGCTTGTCGAAGTGCTCGCAATGACGGGATCGTCAATACGCTCGCAGTCGCGGCTCCTGCCGGGTTCCGCCCATGATAACCGCCAGCACCAAGCCTGCAATAAAGCCGCCAACATGTGCCATATAGGCAACGCCGCCGCCCGAAGTCTGTTCGGTTGTAGCGATCGCACCGAAACCGCTAAGGAACTGGAGCAGCGCCCAGAATCCGATCACAATAATCGCGGGCATCGGAATGACGCCTCTGCCCATCAGCACACTGACACTACCGCGTGGGAACATCAGCAGATAAGCACCTAATACACCGGCAATCGCTCCGGAGGCGCCGAGGTTCGGGACATTCGAACGAGGATCCACGAGCACTTGCGCAAACGTGGCAGCAATTCCACATAACAGATAGAAAATCAAATACTTGGTATGACCGAGGCGGTCTTCCACATTATCCCCGAAGATCCAGAGATAAAGCATGTTGCCAAGGATATGCAACCAGCCCGCGTGCATGAACATCGCCGTGAAAATGGTAATGAACTGTCCGGTGGGATCTGCAAGCAAATGCCGCGGCACCACGGACCATTTTTCAACAAACGCATCACCTGAACTTAATTCAACGAAGAAGAAAAGGAAGTTAATCAGGATCAACGCATAAGTAACCACTGGAGTAGTTCTGCGGGCAGAATCATCATCGCCAATAGGTAACATGGTAGCTCTCCTTTTACGTGCTTAACTGAGATTAACCTATGTTGTTATGCGTTTTTATACGTCATTGGGAAGGCATCGGATCGAAGCAGTCCCACGCGATGACTTACGGTGTTAGGGTTTCAGTTAAGTCTGATTCAGCTGTTGCCTCTGCTGTCGGCGTCAACTCTGATTCTGGAGTTGGTGTGGGAACTAAATCCGATTCGGAGGGCGTGGCGGTAATGGACGCGCCGATTAAATCTCCAGTGAATGGATTCAGTAGCTGGTAAAACCGTGATTGCGTTTCCCAATCTTTGACTTCGAGCGACACCATATTGTCACGTCCCCAATTGGTCAGGATGATGTCACGAGGTGCCATCTCGAGTGAGAGTTTGAGAAAGGTAGTGGCAATATCATAGTAACCAACCGCAGCTCCTTTCGCAGGATCGGTGATGACAAATACAAATCTCGGTTTGAAAGGCGACCAAATGATATTGCCAGCATACACCCCGTCTATTGTGTAGTGATGTTCAAACTGCTGCCTGTCTACCAGCGAGAAAGCACCAACAGTAACCGATGGTTGATCTGCATCAGCACCGCTGGATTGAGTGTAAGCAAGATAATCCTGATCGGGAGAGAAAGAGAAATCGTAATGACGATCTGAATCTGGAAGCACGATTTCCCATTTCCCGGTGCGGACGTCGATCATCGCCAATGCCGTGAGAAGAGAGATGCCATCCGGTGCACCGCCAGACAAAGGTGCAGGAGCAAAGTATAAAAACCTTCCGTTGCGTGACCACGCGACGGGATAGATCGTGCTGCACTCTTTGAACAATTCACACGGTAGCGTCCATGTGCGCGTGATCTCGGTGCTGACCATAAGAAGCTTTTTTGAATCACGCCTGGCAACCCATTTTCCGGTTGGAGAGAATAGCGAATCCTGAAAGCCTTCACTCAATACAGCCAACGGATCTTTTGTTGGCGTGGACATGGGCGTAAACGCGGGGACTGCTGTATATGTTGGGATATCTGTAAACGTTG
>Ga0137367_10005271_pt1 | contig 10471 bp, 8 predicted proteins | sample SagtaG_14_FD_104939 | JGI IMG/M metagenome (GOLD analysis project Ga0137367, IMG submission 104939) | Vadose zone soil microbial communities from Sagehorn Ranch, Mendocino, California, USA - Sage1_L_80_16 metaG | ecosystem: Environmental > Terrestrial > Soil > Vadose zone | place: USA... | reverse complement strand
TGTCCATCAATCGTTATCCGCATTCGTGCTGGCGCGCGATTTCCTCCACCTATGGCTTTGTCATAACCATTCCTGGGGATAAACTTAGGAGCAGGGTACATATATTGTTCCTTCGCTCCGAGCGGCCAGCGATAACTAAAAACACGCCTTACCGAACCGGCCATCACGGTCAAACGCGCACATTTGACCGCTAACACATCCTGACACAGGTGAAAAAAGAGGTCCTCCAGTCCCTGTTCAGTCTTTTGTAGATCAGTATGTAGCCAGTGGTGTAGATTTGTACTATGGATAAAAGGGCCGAGGAGCGCAATATAGCGATCATGCGCTGTATAACTGGTCCAGGTAAACATTGCGTAGACGCCAGTAGCAAGGGAGGTGATCAGCAACAGGCTACCGAGATCGCTACCCGTAAAATCTACGAGCAGCGCGATGAAAATAGCCACGGTAGTCGCTACGATTACAATACCCCGCCATTGCTCAAAGAAGCCTCGTCTGGCTAATGGACGTTCGATAAGAACGCCGTGTCGCACAACAGAATATCCAACCAGCAGAATAATGAAGGCCACAACCCCGGTGGCGAGTGTATCGAGAACAAGCAAATGTAAAGGGATAGCGTTAAGGGGCGGCAAAACAGCTAACGATGGCGTCCCGTGGTGTTGAAATTCAAACCAATCGACTATAGACCAGATGCCCACGATTCCAAGGATGGTTGTGAGGCCAACCATCAATACAGCAGCTAGAAATAAACCTGGACGCGCGAGATGCCACGAGAGAATAGGCTCCTGCAGTAGTTCTACATCGGTTGGATCATCCCAAAAAGCTCCAGAGAACACCTGGCGCACACTCGGTATTTTACCGGCGTCCATTTCGTCTTCATGCTCATTTCCTCTTTTCCCTATTCTACGCTTGCTATAACTCCACAAGGCACGCATGACGCGATTAATACGGCCCAGTGTAAACCAGGGTCCAATGGCACAGAACGTGACATAGAACAGAAAAAGCACCGGCAAGAGCACAGCCGGAGAAAACAATCCGGTGTTTGTATCATCATACAGCTTGCTGTAGGCTAACAAGCGTATTGTTCCCATAAAGGTAAACGTCGATTGATGAAGAATGAGCATCAACAAAAGGAAGCAACCGAGTAAGCCGCTACTTAGCAGAAGCAGGGGTCGCCGTCTCCGCCAATTTTCATTGATGAGGGCGGCATAATGTAGGCCGATAGCAAACCAGATATACGGCACGCAAATCGCAGGTAACCAGAGTAAGCGCCACAAAAAGTCTTGCGCAACGAGACCTGCATTCTGCACGAGTGGTTTGTCGATAAGTAGCGCTTGCAGAAAGAAGAAAAATGCAGAAAAACCCAGTCCCACAACACCCAGGCGCGCAATCCAGGTCCGTCGGTCTCCATTCAGCCAGACTGTTATTGCTAACCAGAGAAATGTCACCAGGTTAAAAATGGAAAGCGCCAGCGTGATGGTTTGAAAAAGGTGTGTCGGTTCAAGAAAGGTTACGAGCGACATATTATTCTTCTTTGTAGAGCGGTACCCAATCTCCCCTGCGATCCTGCACCAGTGCCGCTCCATTTTCAACCCAGATTATCATACGGTTCATCGTGTAGATGAGTGTCGCCCTTGCCCGCGCAACTTTGTCGTCCACTGCGGTCTCGCTCAATCCCCAGGCGGCATAGATACGGCCGTTCGTTCGGCTGACTGCACGTTTGTCGTGCAGGTTGAGGCGAGCCGCGATCTGCTCGTTGGTCATACCTTGAGCCAGCAGTTCCGCCACGCGCAGTTCGTTTGGCTCTAGCAGAGCGCGAGGAGACTGCTCATCAAGATCTCGCACCTCCTGCACTCTATCCTCGATTTCGGGATCAACCAGGCTGCGCCCACTGATGGCATCGCGCAGCAGCGGAACCAGCATACTGGGCAGCAAATAGTTGCTCTTGCGTACATATGCGTAGTGGGTCAGTATGCCAGAGGCACGAAACTCGCGATAGTACTCATCATCGTCCTGGATAGAATAAAAAACGACGGGTAAACGAGGACGCTCACGCCGAATTGCCACTGCGGCCCCTACCCCGCTCAGGGCATTGCGCCCTGCCTTTTCATCGTGCAATTGCACGTCCATCAAGATGACATCTATGTCGAGTTCGAGCGCCCGCGCCACCGCCTCACGGCCACTGGCGGCCTCGCCGACTACCTGTACGACACCCGTTGCCTGTAGACCCTCACGTAGTGCACTCCGTAGTGGTCCATGATCATCAACCAGTAATAATTTGATAACTGCCATCCTTTCCCTGCTCTCCAACAATTACGTATTTTACTGATGTTCTGTTATAAGTATATCAATAGGTGCAAACAAGGAAATAGTTTCTGAGGCCTGAAAAAAATGCACACGAGAACGGACTGCGCAAACAACAATTGTTCACTCTATCTCTGTCAGGCAACCAGGCGTGTTCGCTTTACGCTTGACCCACGGCAAACTATACGATATAGTGAAAGAAAATGGGCAAGGAAGCGTTGGGTACAACCAATACCGCTTCACCCCTACTTTAATTTTAGGTGATTTACATGACAACTTGGCAAACCAATAGCATCCACTTTGGTCTAGCGCTGCATAATCACCAACCAGTTGGTAACTTCCCATGGGTCTTCCAGCAAGTCTACGAGGAAGCCTATTTACCTATGATCGAAGCGCTAGAACGACATCCCAAAGTACGACTTTCGTTGCACTATACAGGTTCACTCCTTGATTGGATGGATGAAGCACAACCAGCCTTCTTGGAACGTATTTCACTGCTAGTTCAACGCGGGCAGGTTGAGATAGCCAGTGGCGGCTACTACGAACCCATCCTTTCTTCTATTCCTGACAGAGACAAAGTGGCCCAGATACGTCGTCTGACAGAACGTATTCAACGTGATTTTGGGACAGAAGCTAGCGGCATGTGGATAGCTGAACGAGTCTGGGAACCAGACCTACCTCATTTTCTCAGAGAAGCGGGCATTGAGTGGACAATTCTTGACGACGTTCACTTTAAGAATGTTGGATTAGAAGATCACGATCTCTACGGCTATTATGCCACCGAGGATCAGAGCAGCATCTTAAAAATATTTGCAACCAGTAAGTCGTTACGTTATACAATCCCATGGCGACCTGTCAAAGAGAGCATCGAGTATATGCGCTCTCTGGCAACACCTGATGGAAGGCGCATCATAGTAATGGGCGACGATGGTGAGAAGTTTGGTAGCTGGCCGGAGACCGGCCCATATTGTTGGGGGTCAGAAGGTCGCTCAGGATGGATCGAAGAGTTTTTCACTGCGCTTGAGCAAAACACCGACTGGCTTCACACAACGCCTCTAGGTGAATACGCGCGAAATTATCCCGCACTGGGACGTATCTACATCCCAACATCCTCATATATCGAAATGACAGAGTGGGCACTTCCGCCGCAAAAGTCCTATATCTTTGGCAAACTCCTGCACCAGATAGAAAAAGAAAAACGCGACGATATCCTCCAATTTATGCGCGGAGGCTTCTGGCGCAACTTCCTGGTACGCTACCATGAGATAAACAATCAACATAAGAAAATGTTGCGCGTCCATCATAAAGTGTATGATGCGGGCGCTACCCCTGAAACAGGTCTGGTACAGGTGTGGAAAGCTCAGGCCAACGATACCTACTGGCATGGCCTCTTTGGAGGCATTTATATGGGGCATGTGCGTTCTGCGATCTACCATCATCTGATTAAAGCTGAAAACGCCGCCGATCGCGCGCGTCACGGCGCTGACCATTGGCAACACTACGAGTATACCGACTTTGACCGTGATAGCCAGGATGAACTGCTTGTTGAGGGTGACCTGCAAAATCTCTATATCGATCCGCATCGCGGCGGCTCGCTTTTTGAGTGGGATATGCGTAGAAGTATGCATAACTTGCTCTCTGTCATGACACGTCACCAGGAAAGTTATCATGAGACGCTGCGCCAATTTGAGCAGGAACGTCGCCAGCATGAAGCGCCCATAAAGCCTCAAAATACCCGCGACAGTGCTGAACCTATCTCACCTCATAGCGCTGTCCGAACGAAAGAGCCAGACCTCGATAGGCACCTCGTCATTGATCGCTATCGCCGCAGCAGCCTGGTCGATCATTTTTTCGCTCCCGCTGTTACGTTGGAGCACTTCGCGCAGGGTCGACACGAAGAACAGGGAACCTTTGTTGAACTTCCCTACGCGACAGACGTCCAGCAGGATGCCAACGGTATCACCGTTACAATGACGCGCGCTGGCCAGGTAAAACGTCCGGGTGCACTGGGACCCCTCCCAGTACAACTTGAGAAGACGCTCTTCGTGCCTTTTGGCGAAGAACGGTTGATCGTGCGCTACATCATTCACAATAAAGGACAGTCACGGCTGCAAACACGTTTTGCCAGCGAATGGAATATTCATTTGTTAGGTGGCGGCGCCAACGATCAAGCCTATTATCATGTTGATGGGCACAACCTTGACGACAACCATTTTGATGGCTCAGGAGAGGTCTTGCAGGTACAGGATTTCCATATCGGGAATTACTGGATAGGGCAGGACGTCGGGTTCTCCCTGAGCAAAGCGACAACCCTCTGGCGTTTCTCTATTGAGACGGTCACTGGTTCGGAAGCAGGCTTTGAGCGCAACCACCAGGGTAGCTGCCTTACATTGCTCTGGCCTCTCTTGCTCGAAGCGCAACAAAGTTGGAGCGTAGAGATAACTTGCACCGGCCAACAACCGTAGTTCGTAACCAGGAGAGGGAAAAAAAGATGAAACGCGTGCTGGCGCTGCAAAATTACTGGGATGATCCGCCAGGCTACCTGGGTAAGATCATGCAAGATCATCATATTCCCTTTGACATCGTCAAGGCTGATGCAGATCCATTTCCTGATCCTGCCGGGTACGGCGCAATTATCGCCTTAGGGGGCCCACAGAATGCCAATGCCCACGACAAATATCCATACTTGTTACAGGAGAAAGCATTTTTGCGCGCAGTCGTCGAACAGGATATTCCCTATCTCGGGATTTGTCTTGGGGGCCAATTGCTGGCAAGCGCTCTGAATGCTCCCGTCACTCGCCATCATATGACCGAAGTAGGTTTCTTTACCGTAAAACTAACAAGCGAAGGGGATAAAGACCCTCTCTTCCAGGGGCTACCGGGCTATCAACAGGTCATTCATTGGCATGAAGATACCTTTGCTTTACCCGGTGGAGCTATCAAACTTGCGAGCAGCGAGAACACTGCCAATGAGGCATTTCGCGTGGGACAGCGAGCTTACGGCCTGCAATACCATATTGAAGTAACCCCAGAAATGTTCGACATCTGGTTTGGGGAAGAAGATCTCATGCTTAATATGAACCAGGCGTTAGAGCCAGCAGTCCTCGAGCAGGTCAAGCGCGATCGGCTGACGCACTACCAGCTCTTTCTTGAACATTCGCGCATCATATTTGAGAATTTCTTAAAGATCAGTGAATGTCTGTAGCGGCCTGGGCTACTTGACGACCAATACCGGGCAGCGGGCTTTCTCGATCAGAGAATGGCTGACGCTCCCCATAATGGCTCCCCTGAGCGGGCTTAGGCCGCGAGTCCCAACAACGATGATATCGGCATTGGTCTCCTCGGCGACTCGCAATATGCCCTCATCAATCTGGCTATCGATAACGACGCGCCCGGTGACGGTGACATCTGGCGAGGTAACGAGGCCGCGTACTTCTTCTACCGCCCGATCAACTATTTCTTGGGCACGTGCTCGTTCCTCGTCACTGAGGTCATGGAGATGTTGTTCCGGAGCAGGCGTTTGCATTCCAACACTCGACGGTGGCGATACCAGCAGGTGCACAAAGACAACTGTCACCTCCGCCTGTTGGCGGCGGTCTGCCACTTGAGCGCTGAAACGCACGGCACGTTCAGCATTTTCTGAGCCATCAGTTGGAACAAGAACATGGTGAATCACGGGCAGGCCCCTTTCCAAAAATACTTTCTTTGTTAGAAGGACGTTTCACTTCTCACTACGAACAGTCTACCCTACTTATGAGATTGTCGTCTAGTCTTCAAGAGCTTTCAATGGCAACATTGCACATTTTCTTCAGTTTTATCAGGCTCAACGTTTTATCCCTTTTCTTTTCCCCTTCATATCTGCTATACTTGCACACAATATATCCCATAATTTCATTCGGATCTCATCAATTCAAATACTAAGGCGTGTGGTAGCGGATTTCGCAAGGAGCACTCGACAAGGATGTCGCAACAAAAAACCAGTCGACTTAATCGAATCTCTATTGGAGGGGGCGCCTCCGAATTAACACCTTTCACCTTTGCCCGACATTCGGTGGCCTGTGAAAGGCACCCTGACCGCAACGAGGATAGCATCTTCACAGATGAACAAAGTGGTTTAGCTGCGGTTTTTGATGGAGTCGGGGGAAGCGCGGCGGGCGAAATTGCCTCACAAACTGCCGCGCGATCGACACGTAAAAGTTGGAAACGTTTTCTCCAACAAGTACAAAAAGGGCGCAGAGTACAGGGGTTTCTTGAGGAGTGCAGCGAAGTCGATCTCTGCAACATTCTTGAACAACTCATCATAGAAGCGGATGAACAGGTTCGCACTGAAGGAGCAGAACGCGCCGGAACAAGTGACCTGGCGACTACTGTTGCCATAGCTGCGCTTTGTCGCCAACCCAAATTAAAAGGCTACACAATGATCTTTGCCCATGTTGGTGATAGCCGCATCTACTTATTACGAGCGAATGAGACGCTGAAGCGCCTCACTAGTGACGACGGTTTGCTGGCAAAACTGGTAGAAAACCAGATCATCAATCAGTCGGACGCGCTCCGTATCGACCAGGCCATGCGGGCTGATCAGTTATCGGATACGGAATATAGTTACTTCCGCTTGCGTGGTGGCATTACCCAGGCTTTGGGTGGTCCGCAGCCGCCATCTATTCATCTTGACCAGGTCACTATCTACCCGGGTGACCGCGTTCTACTCTGTACAGATGGCATCCACGACAATTTGATTGAAAAAGAGATCGAAGATCTCTTGAAGACAGGAGCGCGCACTACGGCCGCACGCTTACTTATCGAACAATCTATTCGTCGCTCCCAAGAAGAACGTAATATCACCCTACGATCAAAACCAGACGACATGAGCGCTATCGTGATGACTTGCCGCTTTTAACACCTTCTCCATTACTTGGCTACGACATGGTTGCGAGCATACAGTAAGACGTAGAACATCCATATTTCACTGCTCTTCTACACTTCTTCGCTTTCCCAAAAGTACCATGCACCAGCGCTCTAGACATGTGCGATATTCTTGTATGTTACACTGCTATAGAAGTAACATCTCTATTGTATGTAGGAGGATTCGTATTCTGGTGAACAGGAAAATCCGCTATCTTACAGGGCTACTCGTGATGGTTTTTCTCACTAGCTGTGGCTATCAACAAAATGCCCAGTTGACTCCATCACAGCCATTAATAAGCGATAGCGTACATATAGTGCAAGAACAAAGGCCAACACCGACACCTCAATTATCGATCCTCACACACGTCACAACCCCTACACCCCGAGCATCAACAATCCCTTCTCTTGCTCCCCCTTCGAACATTCCTGGTTCAGGTTCAGGGCCTGCACCCTACGGTCCCCCGCCTCCTCTGACAGCTGAGGAGATCCAACTGACGCAACAGCTTTTTGCCTTGATCAATCACGATCGCGCCGTCCGTGGACTCTATCCTTTCATCTGGAATACTACCCTGGCAGGCGGGGCACGCTTGCACAGTTGGAATATGACACACTGCGGCTTCAGCCATACCTGTCCCGACGGACTCAACCAATGCACGCGCATTGCTAATGAAGGCTTCGCTGGCTTCACGGATTGCGGCGAGAATATTGGCCTTGCAGGGCCTTATCCGACACCCTGGGGCGGTGTGTATAATGTCCAGGAGAGTATGATGAACGAAGGGTCAACCGGCTGGCATTTTATTCACCTGACCAGCAAAACGCTCCACCGTATCGGGGTAGGTATCTTTGTGGATTCAAGAGGGTGGATCTGGTTCACTGAAGATATGGTGAGCTAACACGTACGCAAGTCTACAGGAGTAGTTGGAGCGAGAAGCTGCCACGAAACTCGAACCTTAACCCACGAAGATGTGATGTACTTCCCTGATATGTGCATTTACTGCAAGCGTCATTCCTACGGTGGAGTGGGAAAGGTATTGCGAGACAAAGGACGGACAAGCAGCACTGGACATGGGGCGTGATCCAGGACAAAGCGTGCTACATGCCCAATAGACTTTGGCCCGAGAGGCGATCCTCCATATCCTGGAGTGCGGGGGCAGATCACAATCAGGTCTGCATTCCATTCGGCGGCGCAGTTGACGATTTCCCGTTCTGGCCTGCCCTCCAGATGCAGTGTTTCCGCGCCAGGGAGATACCGTTGTCCCTCTTGCAAGATCTCTTGCGCTGCCACCGTTTCTGCCTGCCGCATTCGTTCATACAGTGGCCCGCTCGGCTGACGAGGGCGCAGTAGCCCTTCCCGTTTGCGCTCAATTTCCCCGTGGGGTCCGCTATCAGTCACATAGAGCAGGCCTATCGTACCATCATTCGCATTTGCTACCATAGCAACTGCTTTGCTCACTTGATCGATGTTCATGCCATCCAAACAGCAAAGAACACGCATACTCTTTCCCTCCTAACCAAGCAGGAGCCAGATTGCCAGGGCACCTGCTACAAGCATAAATGGAGTCACCATGATACCAACCTTGAAATAATCCAATCCCGAGACATCCAGGTTCCGCTGACGCAGGATGAGCAACCAGAGAATCGTGGCCAGCGAGCCAACCGTTGTCAGATTTGGCCCGAGATCACAACCGAATATCGTAGCGGCGATAAAGCCCTGCTGCACGGCTTGCGGAGTATGTTGCACACTCTGCAAAGAGGAGGTCATGACAATTGCCATTGGCACATTGTTAATCAAATTGGTTCCCAATGCCGAACCCAGTGTTCCTATCATCACTGCCCCGAAACTCGTGCCCCCGGAGAGATGGAATAGCAACTGGCCAAATTGCTCCGTGAGTCCTGTGCTTTCTACTGCCTCTACGACGATAAACATTCCTGCGATGAAGCCGAAGATTGACCAGGAAATCTGTTTCCCTGTGCTCCAGAGGGTGGTTTGTTTCCAGAACAATGCCGCGATAAACAGCAAGAGCGCACCACCCAGTGCAACGAGTGAGAGAGGAAATTGTGTTGCTGAGGCGATCACATAGGCAATGGCCACCAGGATCAACACTATGCATACATAACGAAAATACGCTTTATGTTTCACAGCTTCCTCTATCGAAGGGAGGCGCTTGATATCGAATTTCCCCTGGAGTTGCCCTCGATAGAGCCAGAAGAAGATCCCCAGATTGATACAGATAACGAGAAGACAGGGGAGCGAGAGCAAGCGGAGAAAGGTCAGCAGGTCAAGAGGGTAGTGCGACATGATGATGATATTAATCGGGTTGCTCACTGGAAGCAGAAATGAAGCGCTATCAGCGATGAAGGTGCAGGCGAAGAGAAACGGGAGCACAGGTAGTCTGAGGCGCGTAACCAGGCTATACACAATCGGCGTTAAGATAAGCGCCGTGGCATCATTCGAGAGGATCATGGATATCAAGCTTCCGAGCAGAAACGTGTTCAAAAAGAGGCGTCGCGCACTGTTTCTCGATAGCCGAGCCGCTTGAAATGCCAGCCAATCGAAAAGCCCGGCCACCTCTGCAAGTACTGAGATGCTCATCAAACCTAGAAAGAAAAAGAACGTGTTCCAGTCATGCGCCAGCGTGGAGAGAGCGTCAGCAGGGGAAACGAGGCCCAGGATGAGAAGGAGTCCTGCTCCCGCAAGTGCTATCAAAGCCTCGTTCGTCTTCCAGGGACGAACCATAATGCCAATCAATGTCAGACCCGCAATGAGCGAGATCAGCAAGGTCCTGGTAAGAACAGGAAGGTGAAAGAAGAGCAACAATGTATCATGTCCTTATGAAATGAAATCCTCTCCTTTCCCACAAGATAGGTACCTTTTTCTAGAAAAGGAAAGAAATTGAGACGGCAGAACAAGAGCCCCGAGCCATTCCACATAACGTATCTTATGCCATTTTTGTTAGCTGGGCAAGGGGTCTTATTCCACAGGATACTACATCTGTATGTCAAGCATCATGAAAGTCGATGTCTTACAAAGCAGAGCAGTTTGATGCGAAGGGGATCTTTCCTTTAATTTCTGCATAATTAAGATATGCGAGAAAGCGGCAAAGATATGGGAGAAAGAGTTGTTTTTTGCTCAAGAACCAAGTAAGATCGGTCGAAAAGACAGGAGACACCTTTGAACGAAACCAACATATCCCAGTGGACGGTGACAGCAGCGTATGCAGCAGCTATCCTCTTCGCCATTCACCTCGTCACCTATGTAATTGCC
>Ga0137367_10005270_pt1 | contig 10475 bp, 9 predicted proteins | sample SagtaG_14_FD_104939 | JGI IMG/M metagenome (GOLD analysis project Ga0137367, IMG submission 104939) | Vadose zone soil microbial communities from Sagehorn Ranch, Mendocino, California, USA - Sage1_L_80_16 metaG | ecosystem: Environmental > Terrestrial > Soil > Vadose zone | place: USA... | reverse complement strand
TCGTGCTGCACGGCATTGCCAGTGCCGCGCACGGTGATAGCCGGATAGGTGTCCGTGCGCGAAGTCGAATTGATCAGCAGGGCATCGCACTCGGTGTTGTTTTTGCAATTCTTCAGGTGCTTCGGCACGTGGACCAGGCCGCGGTAAGTGGCGCGACCTTTGCCGATGGAGATCGATTTGGAAATAATGTTACTGGTTGTTTCATCGGCAGCATGAATCATCTTCGCGCCAGTGTCCTGGTGCTGGCCGTCGTTGGCGAGCGCGATGGAAAGAACTTCGCCACGCGCTTTGCGACCCTTCATGATGACGCTCGGATATTTCATTGTGAGACGCGAGCCGATGTTGCAATCGATCCATTTTACCTCGGCGTTTTCCTGCGCGAGCCCGCGTTTCGTCACGAGGTTGAAAACGTTCGACGCCCAGTTTTGCACCGTGATGTACTGAATCTTTGCGCCTTTTAGAGCGATCAGTTCCACCACAGCGCTGTGGAGTGTTGGAGTATTGAATTTCGGTGCGGTGCAGCCCTCCATGTAAGTCACTTCCGAGCCTTCGTCGGCAATGATGAGGGTCCGCTCGAACTGACCGAAGTTTTCGGCGTTGATACGGAAGTAAGCCTGCAGCGGGTGTTTCACTTTCACGCCGGGCGGGACGTAAATGAACGAGCCGCCACTGAACACGGCGGAATTCAGCGCGCTGAATTTGTTGTCGGCGATCGGGATAACTTTGCCGAACCATTTCCGGAAAATTTCCGGGTAATTCTTCAGCCCCTCTCTCGATCCGACGAAAATAACTCCTTGTTCACCGACAGCTTTCTTAATGTTTGAATAGACCGCTTCGCTATCAAACTGCGCTTCCACACCCGCGAGGAATTTCCGTTCCTGCTCGGGAATGCCGAGTCGCTCAAATGTGCGCTTAATGTCGTCCGGTACTTCTTCCCAGCTGCGCTTCGGTTCGGCACCCGGGGAGAGATAGTAACGGATTTTGCCGAAGTCGATTGCTTCCAAATCCTTGCTCGCCCAGTGGGTTGGGAGCGGTTTTTCCAAAAACATTTTCAGGCCGCGCAGGCGAAACTCGCGCACCCAATCCGGGTCTTCTTTGACGTCGGCGATGTAATGGACGGTTTGCTCGCTCAGTCCGACTCCGGCATCGCGCACGTGAGCTTCCGGATAAAAGAAATCCCCTTTGCTTCGATCAATATTGACTGCTGATGTGTCGGTTTTCATTGCGTTACCTCGTATATGCTGATTCGTATGCGCCCTCCCGCGCCCAATCGTAGCCCCTCTCTTCGAGCTCCAGAGCGAGCTCTTTTCGCCCGCTCCTAACGATTCGCCCGCCTACCATCACGTGGACGTAGTCGGGGATGATGTAGTTCAGGAGGCGCTGATAGTGCGTTATTAACAGTATGCCAAGATCAGGGCCACGCAACGAATTGACTCCGTGCGCAACAGTCTTTAGTGCGTCGATGTCCAGACCGCTGTCGGTTTCATCGAGAACGGCGTATTTTGGCTCGAGCACGGCCAGCTGCAGAATCTCGGCGCGCTTTTTTTCGCCGCCGGAAAAACCTTCGTTGACCGCACGCGACGTAAACGACCGATCCATACCGAGCAGTTCCATTTTTTCGTAAAGCTTTGCGTAATAATCGGTGGCCTCGAGTTCTTCGCCTTCCGGCAGACGCGATTGCAACGCTGCACGGAGAAAGTTTGCGATTGTTACCCCCGGGATTTCGCTCGGATACTGAAAGGCCAGGAACAGGCCGCGTCGCGCCCGCTCATCCGGCTCCAGTTCAAGAAGATTTTCTCCGTCCATCAATACCTTGCCGGCGATGACATGGTAATCGGGGTGACCGGCCAAGACCTTGGCCAGTGTGCTTTTGCCTGAGCCATTTGGGCCCATAAGCGCGTGCACTTCACCCCGCGGCACGCGGAGGGTCAATCCGCGAACAATCTCCTGATCGCCCACGGTGATGCGCAGGTTCTCTATGTTCAGTTCCTTCATAAAGGCGAACAACCAATATACGTCGAATCGGCAGATTTGCGAATGCGTTAGCCCCGTCGATCGCGCGCTCTTTCGGCAGCACTGGCGTCCCCAGGTGTGCTGCCTTGCAGTCATCTTGGCACGTTGAGCCTAATCGCGTCTCGCAATGAGACAGCGATGATAGCCTTGATGATATCGGTCCCTTGGGCTGACGCGGCAAATGCTTTTGAGTCTTGGTGGCCGAGTGCCTGGGTCTTTGTAAACCTGAGAGTCGCTGTTTTTTGGCATTGCACGACCCACTCGAGTGATGATTAACTCTCCCCCAACTCCGAGCGGCTCAAATGACCAGCGCGATTACTGAAGCCCCTGTCGCTAACCAGAAATTGGTTAGGGGACTCGGCTTGCTCGACTCAACCATGCTGGTGGCGGGCTCGATGATCGGCTCGGGAATTTTCATTGTTTCGTCGATCATTGCCCGGCAGGTCGGCTCGCCGGGATGGCTGTTGGTTGTTTGGATCGTCACGGGGTTACTGACACTAACGGCTGCATTGTCGTACGGTGAATTGGCGGCGATGATGCCGAAAGCCGGCGGCCAATACGTGTATCTTCGTGAAGCTTTTTCGCCGCTGTGGGGATTCCTTTATGGCTGGACGCTTTTCCTTGTCATTCAGACTGGTACAATCGCGGCGGTCGCGGTTGGATTCGCGCGCTACTCGGGGGTGCTTGTTCCCTGGATTTCCGAGAGTAATTACTTGATCGCGCCGATCCGTTTCGGTGGGTATGCGGTGTCGCTTTCCACTGCACAGTTCGTCGGACTGGCGCTGATCGGCTTTCTGACATTCACGAACACGCGCGGCTTGGAAGTTGGCAAACTCATCCAAAATGTCTTCACCACAGCGAAAACTGGCGCGCTGATCGCGCTCATCGTGCTGGGGATTATCGTCGGGTTGAGATCGGGCGCAGGCGTGGAAAACTTCCAGCACTTCTGGACGCTGCGCGGAAATTTACAGGACGTCGGCGCGGGTCTAACCGCTGCCACCGCGTTTGGACTCTTCGTCGGCATCTGCGTGGCTCAGACCAATTCGCTTTTCTCGGCGGATGCCTGGAACAATATTACATTCACAGCAGGCGAAGTGATTAACCCGCGACGAAACGTGCCGCTCTCGCTAGCGTTTGGCACGTTTCTGGTGATCGGACTTTATCTGCTCGCGAACGTTGCCTATCTGGCGACGCTTCCGTTTGCGTCTATTCAAAATGCGCCAAGCGATCGCGTCGCGTCGGAAACGGCCAACGTAATTTTTCCCGGCGCCGGTGCGGCGATCATGGCTGTGGCGATCATGGTCTCAACCTTCGGATGCAATAACGGACTTATTCTTGCAGGAGCGCGCGCCTATTACGCGATGGCGCGCGACGGCTTGTTCTTTCGATCCGTCAGCCAGCTGAACAAATTCCATGTGCCGGCCTGGGGTTTGGTCATTCAAGGCATCTGGGCCGGCGCGCTCGTCCTGCCGCGCACGGTCAAGACCGACGCCACCGGCGCCGTGAGCGGCTACGGCAACCTGTACGGCAATCTGCTCGACTACGTCATTTCGGCCGCGCTCATTTTTTACATCCTGACGATCATCGGCATCTTTTTGCTGCGTCGACAACAGCCAGACGTGGAACGACCTTACCGGGCATTCGGCTATCCAATCGTGCCCGCTCTATACGTCGTCGGCGCGACCGTCATTCTTGTGGTCCTGTTCGCATATCAGACGGCGACCACCTGGCCGGGGTTGATTATCGTGCTGAGTGGTGTGCCCGTGTATTTTCTGTGGAAATTTCGGAGTAAAAGATCACCGCTGGCTTGACTTGCTCGGCCCATCCCGACTAGCACAACCAAAACAAACTTCGTTAATGAACTTACTTCGACGAAAAAGCGTCACGCAGCTTCAGGCTGATGCGCTGACGGATCATCGGCTGAAACGCGCGCTCGGAGCGACGAACCTGACGGCGCTCGGCATCGGCGCCATCATCGGAACGGGCATTTTCCTGCTGACGGGCACCGTCGCAGCGCAGAATGCGGGCCCAGCCGTGGTTTTATCGTTCGTTCTGGCCGGAGTGGCGTCGATCTTCGCGGCACTCTGCTATAGCGAGTTCGCCTCCCTGGTGCCGATGGCCGGCAGTGCGTATACCTACGGCTACGCCACGCTCGGCGAAGTTTTTGCGTGGATCATCGGATGGGACTTGATTTTGGAATATGCCCTCGGGGCAGTGACAGTGTCTATTGGCTGGTCGGGCTACGTCGTCTCGTTCTTGCACGATATAGGCATTGATATCCCGGCCCAGCTGTCGGCGGCACGCGGCACGTTGATTACGCTGGCCGACGGAACGCAAGTCGCGGCGATCTTCAATCTACCAGCTGTAATCATCATCGGTATCGTCACGCTCCTGCTTGTGATTGGCATTAAGGAATCTGCGAACGCAAACAACGTGATCGTAATCATCAAGGTGGCAGTCGTACTGTTGTTCATTGTCGGCGCGGCGCACGCAGTCAACCCCGCTAACTGGCATCCGTTTATGCCGCCGAGCACCGGTGTACGCGGACAGTTCGGCTGGAGCGGGGTCATGCAAGGCGCTGGAATTGTTTTTTTTGCGTATATCGGTTTTGATGCGGTTAGCACGGCCGCGCAGGAAGCCAAAAATCCGCAGCGTGACATGCCGATTGGCATCATCGGCTCGTTGTTGATCTGCACGGTCCTTTACATTCTGGTTTCCGGCGTCGCGACTGGCATAATGTCATACCACGATTTGAACGTGCCGGATCCGATCGCGGTCGCAGCGGATCACGCTGGGCTCGGTTGGATGTCGTCGCTCATAAAGCTAGGTGCCATCGCAGGCCTCAGCTCAGTCATCCTGGTGATGTTGCTGGGCCAGTCCCGGATTCTTTGGACCATGGCTGACGATGGTTTGATGCCGAAATTTGTGAGCAAGGTTCATCCAAAATTCCGCACACCATGGATCACAACAATCTTAACCGGTGTGGTGGTGGCATTCTTCGCAGCGATCTTGCCGATCCGCGATGCCGCGAGTCTTGTGTCTATTGGCACGCTGCTCGCTTTTGTCATCGTTTCTATCGGAGTGCTTGTGCTGCGCGTGCGCGAGCCGGAATTGCCGCGCAAATTTAAGGCGCCGATAGTTTGGTTCGTTGCGCCCATGGGTGCGCTGTCCGCGCTGTATCTGATGATCTCGCTGCCGTGGCGAACGTGGGAACGGCTCATCATTTGGTTCGTCATCGGCATGGTCGTTTACTTGTTCTACGGCGTCCGCCGCAGTAATCTCGCCAGGCAGCGCGTTTAGGCGGACAAAACCGGCGAGAAAACAACGACACTGCGCCGACTAGCCGGACAACCGCTCAGGAGCCGACTGAAGCCCAATCCACTTCGAATCCGCGCGATGGGCTGGTCGAAGTGAAATCGAGGAGCGCGCGGGTGCGCCTCGCGAGCTTTTCGCGATCGATCTTATGAAAAGCACGCAGCGCCGCTGCGATCTCAGATACCGAAGGGTGTAGCTCGCGAAGAATTTTTTTTTCTTCTCCGCTCATCGTCTCGTGCTGTTCGCTATTGACTGCGCGCTTTTGAAATTGCGACATGACGGTCGCCAACGCAGTCCCATTCGATATTCCGAAGAGATCGAGAAGCTGTTGGAAACCGATGTGAAACGGAATTGTGGCAAGATCGACGTCTGCGGTTTCGGCGATATCGTCGGGCGGCGTCACGATCTCATGCGACATCGCAACCGAATGCCACACGTCTGCCGGCTCGTAATATCCGATCTCAACCCGATACGTGGCAGGCGTTCCCGATGTCGTGAGATAATGCATCGCGGCCAAAGGTTCGACAGCCACGGTTTTTTCTTCGAGACCATCTGCACGATGCAGGCGAAGATGGACCTGTCGATCCACTGGCACTACTTTTTCAAACAAAGCCGGCCAATCGATATTCCAGCTGGCAAAGATCGTGCGCGGATCCCTTGCAATGGCGAACAGGATTCGCGCGCCATGTTTACGCGGTAGGCCAATTGTGTCAGGAGAGTCCTGTCGCTCCTCGGCGGCGGTAATGTGCACCACCGGCTTCCTAGAAATTCGGAATCCGCCACTAGTCTTCAATTCTTGCGCGTTGCGATTTCTTTTTGTTTCCGTCATTTTTCACATGGTCGTGCAATTTGCCGAAACGCCAAGTGTGATGTTGCCGCACAAAGGCAATTTCCTCGAAGTTTTCGCACTTCGATTTTTGAACTTTTCGCGGCTTGCTTAGCATGTAACAGAATTCGAAGCGCATGAGCCTAAAGGTGATCGATCTTATGGATGTTCCTAAACGCTGCGAGGAGCTCCGTGCTGGTGGCAAAAAGGTAGTTGCTACGAATGGCTGCTTCGATCTGTTGCACGTCGGTCATGTTCGGTATTTACAAGCTGCGCGGGCGCTCGGTGATTTTTTGGCAGTTGGATTGAATAGCGACGACTCGGTTCGCGAGCTGAAAGGAATCGGGCGTCCTATTACATCGGAGAATGATCGCGCGGAGCTTCTTGCGGCGTTGCAGTGTGTAGATCTGGTCACGGTTTTTCCACAGATCCGGGCGACGCAATTTATTGCCGCAGTCAGGCCCGCCATTTATGTCAAAGGTGGCGATTACAGAGCCGAAACGTTGGACGAAGAGGAGCGCACAGTATTAAAGGAAATTGGGGCGGAGATTCGCCTCATTCCATTTGAAGCGGGTTATTCGACTTCGCGCTTAATCGAACAAATATGTAAAGGCACGCGTTGAAATTTCTGACTCCCCATTCGTGTCCGTTAGTGAATAAGGGCATAACCAACAGGTGAAACGGCTACCAATTGGAATTCTCGGATCAGGAAAAGGAAGCAACTGCCGCGCGATTCTCGAGCGCATTCGCTCGGGCGACCTTGCCGCCGAAGCGCGCGTGGTGATTTCGGATGTGTTCGACGCGCCAATCCTTGATATCGCGCGAGAGTTTTCCATTCCGAATGCATATTTGGCACCCGGTCAATTTCGCACCCGTCTAACGCCGGAAGCAGAAGGTCAGCTTGTGGAAATGTTACGCGAAGCCGGCGTTCAACTTGTGGTTCTCGCTGGCTTTATGCGCGTGTTGCACGCGCCCATGCTTCAGGCATTCCCCCGGCGCATCATTAACATCCATCCGTCGCTTCTGCCGAGATTTCCGGGGCTCGAAGCGTGGAAACAAGCTCTCGCAGCAGGCGAAAGTGTGACGGGCTGCACGGTGCATTATATCGATGAGAAAATCGATCACGGCCAGATCATCGCTCGACAAGAAGTAGCAATCTTGCCTAACGATACGCCGGAAACTCTGCATGCCCGGATTCAAATCGCTGAGCGCGAATTGTATCCGGCAGCAATCGCCAAATTCTGTGAAAAATACCCGGCATCGAATGTGTAATTCGAGAAACGGCAGACGATCGAGCGTTGCAAAATTACTGCGCTACAGTTGTTCCGGTTTTTGCTCGCGCCTCAGCAGTTCTTCCAGAGCGACCGTCGGTTTTGTCTGCTGGTACAGCACGGCGTAGACCTGATCGATAATAGGCGTGGCGATCTTCAATCGCCGCGCGCATTCCCATGCGCTTTGCGTAGTCGGTATCCCTTCGGCCACCGCTTTCATCGACGCCGTAATTTGAGCCAGCGGCTCGCCGCGTCCGAGACGTTCGCCGACCGTGTGATTGCGGCTGCGATCACTGTAGCAGGTCACGATCAGATCGCCTGCGCCGCTCAATCCATAAAAGGCATTCGCGTTCCCACCCATGGCAACCCCAAGCCGAACGAGCTCGGCCAACGATCGAGTGACCAATGCCGCTTTCGAATTATCGCCCAGTTTCAAACCATCGCTGATCCCTGCCGCCAGGGCGAAGACATTTTTTAACGCGCCGCCCAGCTCGATAGAAACGATCTCTTGACTGGTGTAAATGCGAAACCGCGAACTCCCTAGCACGCTTTGCAAACTCGTCGCGCAATCAACGTCGTCGCAGCCAATCACCGTTGCCGTCGGAAGGTTCTGCGCGATTTCAACGGCGAGGTTTGGGCCGGATAAGGCTGCAACCCTGTGGCCCGGGAAAACTTCGCGCAGGATTTGGCTCATCCGCATGCCAGTCCGGTACTCGATCCCTTTCGTGCAACTCAGGAAGAGGGCGTGCGGATTATCGATGAATTTTTGCAGCCGGTTCGCGATCTGCCGTAACACAATTGATGGCGTAACAAAAACGATCAGATCTGCTCTAGCGCAATCGCCCAACTCGGATGTGACATCAACTGATCGAGGCAATTTGATTCCAGGAAGATAATCACCGTTTTCACGCGTCTTTTTGATATGTGCGACACGAGCGCTGTTGTGACCCCACAGAGAAATTTGTCGCCCGTTGTTTCCCCAGAGCCAGGCTAATGCCGTGCCCCAGGCACCCGCACCCAAGATTGCTGTCGTCTTGATCTTCACTTGCGGGTAAAGCGCGGTTCCGTACCACGTATGAGACGGGAAAGATTTGAATGGTGCCGCCAAATGACAACCGCCGCGATACAAAGCGACGAGTAAAACAGCGCTTTCCCATAGGTTTGATTTAGCCAAGTCATAATTGCAATCACGAGCGGCAGCGCGACTGCAGTTGTTACCGAGGCCACGGAGACATAGCGCGTTAGGAAGAAGGTTAATATCCAAATGCCGACACCAATCAGCGTCGCCAGCGGCATCAGTCCGAAAAGCGCGCCGGCAGAGGTAGCAACGCCTTTTCCGCCCCGGAATTTCAACCACAGCGGGAAGGAATGTCCGATCACAGCAGATACTGCTGCGAGAATCCCGACAACTTCGGGTGAAGTCGATTCCGGTCGCACGCTCGTTGCGATTGCGATCGAAATCCTAACCGCGCCTAAGCCTTTCAAGAAGTCGAAAACAAACACTGGATAGCCGTATGGTTTCCCAAGGACCCGCACGACGTTTGTTGCCCCAATGTTACCGCTGCCTGCTTTCCGGATGTCGATGCCTCTGATCCGACCGGCGAGGTAGCCGAAAGGAATCGATCCCAATAGATAGCTTCCGACCAATACCAGTGCTAGCGTGAGCATCAAGTCTTTTCGACGAATTGTGGCTCCTCTTGCTCCAATCGATTATGTTGTAAGTTGTTCTTCGACAACCAAATAGATATGATAGCAATATCCACTGGAGTGATTCCGCTGATGCGCGCAGCCTGGCCAAGTGAAGTTGGACGAAACCTTCTTAGCTTCTCTCTCGTCTCAGAACGAAGTCCGCTGACCTTGCTATAATCGAGCCCGTCCGGGATTGTTTGCTCCTGTAGGTATTCAAGCTTTCGATTTTGCTCCGATTGTCGGGCAGTATAGCCCTCGTACTTGAAATCGGTCTCGACCAGCTCCCAGATCGCGACTGGCACACATGAAACAATTTCAGGAGGCAAATCCCGGACACCGAAATCCGATCTCTTGAACAATTGCGATATTGGAATGCCTCCGAGCTTCGTCTCAGTAGATGTGAACCGAGCTTGGTCAAGAAGACGGATTTTCTCCTTAAAACGAGCATAGCGTTTTTTGGTGACCAGGCCTGCGGCAAACGCACGGTCGGTTAAGCGTTGATCAGCATTGTCGTGTCGCAAGAAGAGTCGATCCTCAGCTCGACTCGTAAACATGCGATACGGCTCTTCCGTTCCTTTCACGACGAGGTCGCTAATAAGGACGCCGATGTATGCTTCTCTCCTATCCAAAACAAACGGCGGACGCTCCTGAACTTTCAAAGCCGCGTTGGCCCCAGCGATGAGACCTTGGGCCGCGGCCTCTTCGTATCCCGAGGTGCCATTTACTTGGCCGGCAAAATAGAGCCCGCTGACCAGCTTGGTTTCCAAGGTAGGAAAGAGCTGGGTCGGCGGGAAATAATCATATTCGACGGCATAGCCTGGCCGCATGATCTCGGCTTGGGCTAATCCGGGAATGCTCTGAACCAATTCGAGTTGAACATCGTAAGGCAGACTGGTAGAGATGCCATTGACGTAATACTCGTGCGTATGCCGCCCTTCTGGCTCCAAAAAGATCTGATGCGAATGCTTATCTGAAAACTTTACCACCTTGTCTTCTATTGAGGGGCAATAACGTGGACCGGTGCCTTTTATCCTTCCCGCATACAGGGGAGATCGATCAAGATTTGCGCGGATTATGTCGTGCGTTCTTGGGGCGGTGCCAGTTATCCAGCAGGGAAGTTGTTCCACGTGGAACTTGCCCCCGCGAATCGAGTTTAACGTGAAGATCTCATCTGCGCCGTTGTTGAGTTCTTCATGCTCGAAGGCGAAAGTCGGGGGAGGCTCATCGCCCAGTTGAATCGTACAGCTAGAAAGATCGATAGATCGACCGTTCAATCTGCAAGGCGTGCCGGTTTTGAACCGGCCTGCTTGGAATCCAATCTGCCGGAGGTCCTCGCTTAGTGCTGAGCTTGCATCCGCCAT
>Ga0137367_10005256_pt1 | contig 10487 bp, 12 predicted proteins | sample SagtaG_14_FD_104939 | JGI IMG/M metagenome (GOLD analysis project Ga0137367, IMG submission 104939) | Vadose zone soil microbial communities from Sagehorn Ranch, Mendocino, California, USA - Sage1_L_80_16 metaG | ecosystem: Environmental > Terrestrial > Soil > Vadose zone | place: USA... | reverse complement strand
GGTTGCTCGATACTGCGTGGTCAGATTTTGGTTCGTGGGCGATTGTTCCATTTGAGGCGCTCGAGCCAAAATGGAAAGTGTTAACTGTTAACGGTCAATCCCCGATCCGCAAGAATTTTGATATTTCCAAATATCCGTTGGTTGTGAATTTCGATGTTCAATCGAATGGTGGATCACAGCTCACATCAAATTATGATCCGTCCAAGCTGACAACGGTCATCATGACAGGCATCACCGCTCTTGTTCGTGCCACCGCGTACACGATGGAATTGAAGAGTGTTACCTATCCGGGTGAAAAGATTCGTGAACTACTGCGCGAGGCGGATATTGCTCACGTGGCCAATCATGTTCCATTCTCCACGGGCTGTGCTTTTCCCAAACCTGATCAAGGCAGGCTTGTGTTTTGCAGTGACCCCAAGTATATAGATTTGTTTACTGACATTGGAGTTGATCTTGTCGAATTGACGGGCCATCATTTTGAAGATTACGGTCCCAAGGCAACACTGGAAACGCTTGCGATTTACAAAGCGCATAACATTGTATATTTTGGCGGTGGTGCAGATAAAGAGGAGGCAATCAAGCCTGCACTCTTCGAGGACCACAGTAACAAGATCGCCTTCATCGGTTGTAATCGACTGGATACAGGCGGACTGCCAACTGCCACCGATGATCGCCCCGGCGCGGCGCCGTGCGATTATCCGTATTTGAAGGGGAAAATCAGTCAATTGAGGGCGGAAGGTTATCTGGTCATCGCCACAATGCACTGGAATCAGAGTTATGGTTATCAGCCCGCGCCCCAACAGATCAAAGACTTTCGTTTCCTGGCCGATTCGGGCGCATCGCTCGTTTTGGGTAGTCAGGCACATTACGCACAGACGATGGAATTTTATAACAATATATTCATCCATTATGGACAAGGCAATTTGTTTTTCGATCAGATGGGCGATCAGAGTTGGATGCCGAAAGGGATTCGCCGCGAGTTTCTTGATCGTTACGTGATCTATGATGGAAAGTTAATCAGCATCGAACTAATCACGGCGATGCTCGAAGATTATTCACGACCGCGCTTAATGACAGATGCAGAGCGCGTGGGCTTCTTGCGCGAATATTTCTATTACAGCGGCTGGACATCATTAAATCCCACGTCGACTGCTACCATTACTCCAACATTGACTCCAATGTCCATCCCGCCTCTCGCGGGGAACTCGGTTCGGTCCGCGTTATCAACAGGGACGCCTACACCCTAAACCTTTCGCGCGCAGCGCGGAGTAAACAAGGAGTTTGCCATGACCATCTACGATATTTCTCTGACCATTTCGCCGTCTCTTCCCACGTGGCCCGGCGACCCGGGACTTGTCCTCGAACAATTTGAGTCAATGGACAAAGGTGCGCATGCGAATGTCACAAGCATCAGTTCGAGTCTTCATCTGGGTACGCATGTCGACGCGCCTCATCATTTCCTCAACGATGGTCGGACCGTGGAGAGTCTGCCTCTCGATGTGCTAACCGGGCCCTGTTACGTAGTGCAGCTTCCCGATGGGATCGATGCAATCACCGCCGAAGTCTTGGCCCGAACTGAAGTCAGTTCGGATATGAAACGCATCCTGTTCGGTACAAGCAACTCCCATGAGTGGGTGAAGGGTGCATCAAAATTTCAGGAAGATTTTGTTGCCATCACAGAAGATGGAGCGGAATGGCTCGTCGAACATGGCGTTCAACTTATTGGTGTGGATTACCTATCCGTTGCACCATATGGGGATTCGGAACCAACACATAAAGTTCTTCTCCAAGCGGGGGTCGTCATTGTTGAGGGCTTGAACCTCTCCAACGTGGTGCGCGGCTTTTATGATCTATATTGTCTACCGCTCAAGATCGCTGGCGCAGATGGTGCGCCTGCCAGAGCAATCCTGATTCAGTCATGATGTTATAACGGTCACAGGAAATTTCAGGGGGTAAGATTCTCAAAACATTTCCGATAAAGAGGGGAGGAGGCACAATGTCGCAAGACCGTAAATATTTTGGGATGACGATTCGGCAATTGGCAATCCTTGTTGGTTTGGGAGTATTTGCCTGTGTGTTATTCGGCGTGGTGGGCGTCTTTGCCCTACGCAGGGGTTTGAACGGGTTGTCGTCTCGAGCGCCACAAACTACGCCCACAGTACAGCTTACCGCTACACCGTTTGCAATCCCAACAATAACTCCCACTGGAACATCAACGCCCATTCCCTACGATCAATTAATTCCTGCTGGCTGGATTCAACACAAAACCGCGTTGATCGAACTTTGGTTACCAGCAAACTTCAAAGCTGCCGGGTCTGGTGCTGTCTCTGGCGTTTCAGGAAATTCTGCGATCCTGGAAGAAGCACTGATTTCCTCCTCCCAATCCTCCCTTTACAAAACATCGGTATCCATCTCCTATGAGCCGCTGACATCGGATACTTTGGAAAATTTTCTTAATGCAAGAATCTCCAGTATCTCAACAGAAGCCAACTTAACGGAACATCGGAAAGTATCTATTAATTCCGTAAACGCGTATCGTCTGATGTTTGAACGGCACACCAACAATGTGGACACGAATGGTCTAATGTTTGTCTTTCAGGATGGAAGCGTTGTTTGGTACGTCGAATATTCGGCTGAGATTACTGACTTTTATGAGATGTTGCCAATTTTTGAGCAGAGCATTAAAACTTTTCGAATTGTTAGGTGATCCGCCCTGCGTTGAGTGTCAAGCGCAGACAAGTGGTGAGTTTGCAATGTGCGCTTCGTCTACATGCAGGCGAAGTACACATCCTCCTTCCGCTAAGCGCGAGGGAAATTAATCGAAATAAATATTCAAGTCAGAACAATCGAAGCGATTGCCGCAGTTGGGACAGGTTACTTTGCAGTTCTTTTCGAACATCTCATGTCCGCAGCGGTCACAAATATAAACATGTTTTTGGTTCCACGCTACAGGCTTTAGCAGGGTCAGATCGAATTGACTGATGTTCTCTTTGCCAAGTCGATGTATTTCTTCCATGACCCTGCCTGCATTTATGCGCAATTCCTCCACCCGAATTCCTCTACAAAGGGCTGGCCAATCCTTGATCCATTTTTGACTTCGGTCATAGACCTTGACCGCGCCTTCATAGTTCCCGCGCATGATATGGAGATAGACCACGGCGATCTGCAAAATTCCCTTATATAAGTCGCGGACTTTTCCGCGCTCATCATTCCATGCAGTTTCGAGCGCTTCATGGGCCTCGAAGAATTCCCCGGCGTTAAACAGACGAATACCCTCCGCAGCTTGCGGATGGAGAGGAGCGTTACAGGGGTCATTTATGGAATCAGTCATAGCGAGGGTGTTAGTAATTATAGCCGTGATGGTAAAATTTCATCCCAACTATGAGATCTTTTTTTCAGAGGAAATTGTGGATCGCGCTGCTGGCGGTGCTGGCTCTGGGAGCTTTAACGGTACTTTCCTTCAGCATGGATACGATTCCATTCAACGAAGCACAACACTTTGTTAACAATGAGGCTGGGGACCTTCCACCAGTTACTGCCCAAGATGTGACGAATGCCTGGTCAGGGGTTGCACTTTGGAAGCAGGTCGTCGTGTGGGGATTGATCTCGTTGATGGTGCTCCTGGTGGGGCTGTTGCTTTCCGCTGAATTGCGCAAGAAATTATTCAAACTATTGCTAAGATTCGTAGCCACCGTGCTTGCAATTTTCTTTTTAATGCGATATTACGGACCCCAACTCTTAGCCCTACAACAGATGGCAGCTACGCTCGGACAGCAAGATCCACCTGCCAATGCGCAGCCCATGCCAACGTTTCAGCCGCCGCAAGTCTCACCCGTGTTTTCCTATCTGGTGAGTTTTGGGTTTGCGCTTTTATGGATCGCGGTGCTGTGGGGGCTTTATCAAGGTTGGAAAAAATATAATGCGTTAAACACAAAAAAACCATTGGATGACATTGCACGCATCGCCCGTTCCTCACTACATGATCTTTCGTCTGGAAGGGACTCCAGTGATGTGATTATCAACTGCTATCTGCGCATGAGCGACGTCGTTGCCGATAAACGTAAAATGCAGCGCGAAATTGCAGTGACGCCACAGGAGTTTGCATTGCGCCTCGAACGGGCAGGCTTGCCCGGCGACGCGGTGCGCCGGTTGACTCGTCTGTTTGAAATGGTGCGCTATGGTGACCGCAAGTCCGCGCCGAAAGATGTGAGTGAAGCAGTGAGTTGTCTCAACACGATTTTGCAGTATTGTGGAGAGACCATATGACACGGACTCGACGCTGGCTATTGATCCTTGGCGTTGTAATCATTGCCGCCCTCTTGGCATTCCCTCTGCGGACAACTATTTTCGAGATGGTTGTAGTTCCCATGGCTTTTATTGGATGGGAACTAGGATTGTTGTATCGCTCACTTTCGCAGGCGGTTTGGTGGTGGTTGATTTTTGCAATTGTGTTTTTCATGGTGATATTCAGTTTGCTGCCAAAGTTTAAGCCAACTCACAAAGAAGAAGAAAAATCCAAGCCGAAGCATGGCCAAGTGGAAGATCTCGCGATTTGGCTGGGACGTGCTAAAAGTGGTACCTATTTCAAGTGGTTGATCGCGAACCGACTCGGGAAACTCGCCTATCAGATTCTGCTTCATCGCGAAAGCGGGCGTCCGCGCTCGGTGTTTGCTCCGCTTTTAGGAACTGATTGGGAACCATCAAAAGAATTGCAAACCTATCTCGAGGTCGGTCTGCATGGATCATTCTCGGATTTTCCAACGTCAAGGCGTTCACTGGTTGCACCTCCAAAGACGCCGCTGGATTATGAAGTAAATGATGCAGTCGAATTTCTTGAATCACAGGTGGATAGTTCAAACGTTAGGTGATTGTTACCTGTACTTAATACCTTTAGCATGGGAGTAAATCGTGACTGACATTTCTAATGTTTCAACTGTTTCAACCTTGAGCAGGCAAGTGATCGCTGAAGTGGAGCGCGCTGTGGTTGGAAAGCGCGGACTCCTTGAGATGATGATGGCGTCTGTGCTGGCCGGTGGACACATCCTCTTGGAAGATTTTCCTGGTCTTGGGAAAACCCTCGTGGCACGCAGTTTCGCAAAGGTGCTTGGGTTGGAATTCAAGCGAATCCAGTTCACGCCCGATCTTCTTCCGGGCGACATCACGGGCGGATACATATTCAATCGCACAACGAATCAATTCGAGCTTCGCAAGGGTCCGATCTTTGCAAATATCATTCTTGCAGATGAGATCAACCGCGCTTCACCGAAAACTCAGTCCGCATTATTAGAAGCAATGCAAGAGGGGCAGGTGACCATTGAAGGCGAATCGCTTCCTTTGCCTGAACCTTTCCTTGTCCTCGCCACACAAAACCCGATTGAATACGAAGGCACGTTTCCATTGCCCGAAGCGCAGCTGGATCGATTTATGTTGAAGCTGGCCGTGGGCTATCCAAGCATTGAAGAAGAAAAATTGATTTTGAAGCGCAGGCGTGAGCGCAAACAGGATGAAGTCGTTCTGCGCGATATCGCCACCGCGGCAACGGTCCTGGAAATGAGCAATGAAGTAGAGTCCGTACATGTCAATGCTGATCTCGAGAACTACATTGCTACCCTTGTCCATGCCACACGCGTGGATCGAAGAGTCGCCGTCGGTTCGAGTCCGCGCGGGTCGTTAGCATTCCTCAAGATTTCTCGCGCCAATGCCGCCATCGACGGACGTGACTTCATCACGCCCGATGACATCAAGCGCTATGCGATTCCCGTGCTTGGTCATCGCGTGATTCTTCAGCCTGAATATTGGATGGCGCGTCAAGTTGTGGATGATGTAATTCGCGACACGTTGGAAAAAACGGCCGTGCCAGTCGTAAAATAACTCTTATCTCTATCCTTTCTCCATTGAATGAATCGCTCACTCTTTCTTAGTCTTCTCACGTATTCATTGCTCCTGGCGGGTGTGGCAACTGTACACGGCGGCTTTCTCACGCTGGCGTTGCCGCTTGTGACATATTTGTTGATCGGCTATCTGCAAACGCCCGAAGAAATCAAGTTACAAGCGACGCGTGATTTGAGCGTTGAGCGCGCCTCTCCGAAGCAAGATGTGAATGTGACGGTAACCGTGACCAATCGCGGTTCAACTCTGGAAGAGGTTCTCCTTTCGGACATGATCCCAGCTGGATTGATTGTCCGTTCCGGACTCAGCCGACACATGTTGAGGCTTGCGAGAGGTGAGTCCTACAGGATGGCGTATACCGTTTCAGGTCCACGTGGCGGATATAGCTTTGATGGGCTCGAGGCGCTGGTGAACGATCATTTAGCGGTTAGCAGTTCAAAGGTCCGCGTGGAAGCGAAAGGACGCTTGTTCGTCCTTCCGCCAGTAGTGCGCATCCGCAACATCGTGATTCGTCCGCGTCGCACACGGGTCTACGCTGGGACAATTCCCGCACGTGCAGGCGGCAGCGGAACAGAGTTCTTCGGCGTGCGCGAATATCAACCTGGTGATTCCCCGCATTCCATCAACTGGCGCGCCAGTGCGCGTTATACAGATACATTGTATGCCAATGAATACCAACAAGAGCGCGTGGCGGATGTGGGCATCGTGCTTGATGGTCGCTTGAAAACCAATGAGTTTGCGCGGGGTCATTCATTGTTTGAATATTCCGTGCAAGCCGCGGCTTCGATCGCAGATGCATTATTGAATCAGGGGAACCGTGTTGGGCTTTTGCTATATTCGACCTATTTGGGTTGGACGCTTCCCGGTTATGGCAAGATCCAACGCGAACGCATTCTGCACGCCCTTGCAAATGCGAAGACGGGTGATAGTCAGGTATTTTCTGATTTGGAACATATGCCAACGCGTTTATTCCCACCCGAATCACAGATTGTGTTTGTCTCTCCTCTCGTGGAGGACGATTTGAAGCCATTGATCCAGCTGCGTGCCGAGGGCTATGATGTACTTGTGGTGAGTCCCAACCCCGTCAAGTTTGAACTATCGTATTTGCCGTCTTCCAACGCAAGTGTCGATTTGGCAGGACGCGTCATTCATATGGAAAGACTTATGCTCTTGCAGAGATTACAACGTGCGAATATCCATGTCTTGGACTGGGATGTGACTGAACCGTTTGATTCACTAGTCAAGAGAAGATTGGGCCGCTCGCCTGTCTGGTTGCGGGCAATTGGGAGATAACTACTCCGATGGTCGAGTAGCCCCTCTGATTGAGTACAGCGAGCGTTCTTCTCGCTCGTATCGAAACCGAGGGCCTATCGAGACCGTCATGTTGCGGGAATTATAATATTGCTTGTTGGTCTCGATACGGGTTGAGAAAAGCGTTCAGCCCTACTCGACCAACGGATGGCTGGAGTTTTATGACAATCATCGCGCTACTATTGAGCATTCTTTTAGGAACAGCTTCACTTGCTATAGGATATGGGCAGGCAGGAGCAGCGGCGTATTCGCGCTTGTTTTTAGTGTTAGCAGCGATCTGGTTCTTCATGCATTTCCGTAAATGGTATTGGTTCTCATCGATTGCTTTGCTCCTGATTGTGGTTGCCGCGGCTTATGGGGTCTGGCGCGATTTCCCTACAGTATGGATGTTGCTCGGCGCGGTGGGCGGTTTACTCGGCTGGGATCTTTCTGATTTCGCGCGACGATTGAGCTATGCCGCGCCGATGGATGATACCTACAGCATGGAACGCCGCCATTTAGAGCGCGTGGGCATTGTCGCGGTGCTTGGCGTTGGACTGGCACTCCTGAGTTTATACGTCCGTATTCACAGGTTGGCATTTGAGGTTGCAGTGGGGCTATTGCTGCTCGCCGCGTTGGGCTTGACGCGGTTGGTGATTGGGTTGAGGAAGTATTGATGTTAGTGGGCTAATTTTATTCGTCTTGTTTATGGTTCTGAGCTACCTGAAATAAGGTTATTTGCATGCCGTCGGGGTCTTGCAGACGTACGTTATAGTCTCCCCAAGGAGTAATAATTGGCGGATGAACCAAAACCGCTCCGTGGTCAAGTAATCGCTCCAGCGCGGCTTTCAGGTCGGGCACTTGGAGGGCAAAACGAATCTGTCCGCTGATGCGCTGTTCTGCTTCGATCTGGTCAACTATCTCTGCCTGCGCTTCATCAAAAAGCTCCAGGGTAGCTTTTCCCATATCGAGAACCAGTGCTTTCCCTTGACCATTATTCCAAAGCGCAGCGGGTTTAAGTCCGAGTCCTTCGGAGTAAAATTTTGTCAAACGTTCATAATCGCTGGTTGTCAACGCGACGCGCAATTCAAAAACAGGTTGGTTTGATTTTGGGGTAGGCATAACAATAAATGATCCTTTCGTAAATAACGTCTTTTGCATCAGCTGAACTATGTTGTCCGATTTTTTCGCTGCTCATTCAAGAATGCAGTAAAGAAGGACAAACCCGCTCCAGCTAGGACACCGACAATTAACAAGATCAAAACCAGGACGATTGTTTTTGTCCACTCGTTGGCTTGAATTGGACCCATGAGGGGAATGATGATTGTAAACAAGACCCCTTGCAGAAAGCCTAGAAATCCCCCGGCGAGTGCGGCTTCCAATAATCGCCGCGAGGATGCTTCGCTCCTGGAACGCATCACACAAATGTTCCCCACGCGCAACGCGAGCAGCCATGCCATCGGCGTGACACATACCACTCCCGGATAGCCTGACCATGTCACAAGTAGGACCATTACCAGCCACGGCACGAACTGGCGGAGAGGAATTTCGATGACTGTTCGGAGATCTAGCATTGTGGGAGAAGATGACATTTGAGTTTGTTTTAGTTAGTATTGCTGCACGTCGCGAAGCATCCCCGAAGGGGGCTGTATTAGGCGGTTGTTTTTGCTCAATTTACCTTCACCTTAGCTGGAATAATTAAGGAGCCGGCGTTGAGATGGGCGCGATTAAGGATGGCATCGTTGCAAAAGCGGTTGGAGATGGAAGTATGGGAGTCGGCGAAGCATAGTAATAATGATCTCCAAGGTATAAACTACTTGATTGAAACGTTAAAAACGCACACAGGAAACCAGATATGAATCCAAGACTAATAAATGCGACCCACCATAAATCATTATGGCTGATACGTCTCTGGATGATACGAATCGCTAATAACCAGATGATCCAAATTAGTATGAAATAAAACAAAAAATCAATAAGGAAACCTGTGGGTCTGATTCCGCCGTTGATGATATCTATCGAAGTAATTTTGCCCCAACTGTTAGTGGGTGAACCACCTCCCCAGTTATCACAAATGAAAAGTACTGGAAAACCAGCCCCCAACATTCCTCCACAAGACGGATGCTCGGGATACTGGTAATTTGCAGAGATAGTCATAGCGAAAATTGCTAACAATATGATAACTAGACTGATGAAACAGCCACGAAACCCTTGTCGGAAAAATTGGTTTTCCTTCATGCGCATCACCTGTAGTAATGTTATTGAGTTCCTATTTCTTAGCAACTGACTGCCCATCGGTGTGCGTCTGCGAGCGCCCTGTAAGGGTACCCGTCGCGTGGCAGCACCGCCACGCTTTGCCAGGATTCGGTGCACCGCGTGAAGCGAGGCTGTGTTAGGCTACTTCCAACAAACATCTTCTAAGAAGCGCGGATCAATTGTTTCACCAACCATGCACCACATACTAAACCAGCATTGGCACCGAACTCCGCCGTAGACCAATCGGAATAAACTCCGAGTAATTTTATGCGATCATTTTTCATACCTACAACGGGAGAGCCAGTCATTCCTTCGGGAGGAGACGGATCGACAAAAAAGGTATTCGCTCTACGCATTCCTGGTTCATAGATTTCAGAGGCAATAAAGCCTGTTCGCCAAAATGCTGAACTGGTTCTATCGGTTCCGTCTGGTTCCCATCCAAAAGGATAGCCAATGATATGAACTGTATCAGGAGGACCATACTCTACATCGGTGTCAATCGCTGAAATGGGTATAGCGGAGACCTTAGTCCAATAATCTGTATTCTCGGCCCAAGAACCTTTTTCCATAACAATTCCCGGGAGTTTCCCACTAAAGAGAAGCAAAGTTAGGTCTACTTGGATGGGTAGAGCGACAATATCTACAATATGCTGTCTCTCATCATGTGTCTGATGTTCAATCCATTTTGGTGAATCGTTGTCATCATATAATTGCACGGTTATTTTCTTCCGTATACCCATCCAAAGCGGAGCAGCCTTTTCTCCTGCTCCTCCATGAATATGAACAGAAGTCTTCAAAAGATAAGGCTTCATATCGAGTTCTTTTTGTGCGCCCGAAACCACGTGCCAGTTCGTGATGAGATAATATTGATTGTCCACTTCTATCACAAAACCAGAAGCTGGCTTCAAGCAGCCACCATTTCTGGAAAACAAGTCCAGCTTAACCGATGAAAATGATAACGGATTGTTCATATGTTTCTCTTAAAAGCCGCCTAACAGTTTGCGTCCGTGAGCCGCCTGTAAGGGTACCCGTCGCGGAGCAGCACCGGCACG
>Ga0137367_10005247_pt1 | contig 10498 bp, 9 predicted proteins | sample SagtaG_14_FD_104939 | JGI IMG/M metagenome (GOLD analysis project Ga0137367, IMG submission 104939) | Vadose zone soil microbial communities from Sagehorn Ranch, Mendocino, California, USA - Sage1_L_80_16 metaG | ecosystem: Environmental > Terrestrial > Soil > Vadose zone | place: USA... | reverse complement strand
GGGATCGCGGCGACGGAGAAAGCGCGGCTGGGATCGCCGACGTTGAGCATCACCTGTGTGCGCGTTTGAGGCGCGCTGGCGGCGTCGACCCGCTCAACCTCAAAGGGGATGCGCCCGGCGTAGGCGCTGCCCTTCGATCCTTCGGCGCAGCAGACCGTCACTTCATCGCCGTCGCGCAGGACGACGGTCGCATTTCCCGCGCCCACGATGCAGGGCAGCCCGAGCTCGCGAGAGACGATGGCCGCGTGCGCGGTGCGCCCGCCCTGGTCGGTGACGAGGGCCGCGACGCGCTTCATCACCGGCTCCCAATCCGGATCGGTCATCTCGGTGACCAACACATCTCCAGCCTCAACTGTCGTCAGCGTCTCTGCGTCGCGCACGACGCGCACGCGCCCGGCGCCGATCTTCTCGCCGACCGCTTGTCCGGTCACGAGCGGCTCGCCAGCCTCGCCTTTCAAGCGATAGATCTCGGCTACTGCCGTTCGCGGCTTCGCCGAATGAACCGTCTCCGGTCGCGCCTGTAAAATGAACAGCTCTCCGGTCAGCCCGTCCTTCGCCCATTCGAGGTCCATCGGCTGCGGATGTTCCGCCAGCTCGGAGTAATGCTTCTCAACCAGGCAGGCCCAGCGCGCCAGCTTCAGGACCTCGTCGTCGCTGAGCGAGAGGCGGCGGCGCTCTTCCTCCGGCGTCGGCTCGCTGCGCGTGGCGCGGCTGCCGTCGGCGTAGACCAGTCGCACCTCCTTGGAGCCGGTTCTTCGCCCGATGATCGCGCGGCAGCCTTTCGCGAGCGTCGGCTTGAAGACCGTCCACTCGTCGGGTGTGACGACGCCCTGCACCACAAACTCGCCGAGCCCGTAAGAACCGGTCACGACGACCACGTCGCGGAAGCCCGATTCGGTGTCGAGCGTGAAGATCACGCCCGCGCCGGCCTTGTCGGATCGGACCATCGGCTGCGCGCCGACCGAGAGCGCGACCTGCAGATGGTCGAAGCCGTGACGGGCGCGATAGCTGATGGCGCGGTCGGTGAAGAGCGAGGCGAAGCAGGCGTGCGTCGCCCGTAGCAGCGCTTCGCGCCCGCGCACGTTGAGGAAGGTCTCCTGTTGCCCGGCGAACGAGGCTTCGGGCAAATCCTCGGCTGTGGCGGACGAGCGGACCGCCAACTCCGGTTCGCGCCCCAGCCGGGCGCAGAGCCGGTCGTAAGCGGCCAGGATCGCCGAGCGCAGGTCGTCGGGCAGCGGCGTCTCCAGCACGGCCGCGCGCGCCGCGTGCCCGCGCGCGGCGAGTTCGTCGACGTCTTCAGGATCGAAGTCGGAGAGCAAAGAGCGCAACTGGAATTCGAGGTTGCGTTCGATGAGCAGCCGGCGCCAAGCGTCGGCTGTGGTGGCGAAGCCGTCGAGCGCGCCGACGCCCATCGGCTTCAGTGCGTTGAAAAGTTGACCGAGCGAGGCGTTCTTGCCGCCCACGCGGGCGACGTCTTTCAGACCGATCTCGTCGAAGTCGAGCGTATAAATTGGTGTGGTCGCCATAATAAAACCTCTTCAATCCTCTCTGCGTAGCCACGTAGTGGCGCGCTTGCATTTTTTCAGGGCGTTGCAAAGCAACCTGAGCAACTCCTCCTAAGGCGCCGTCAGCAATCGCCTTCCTTACCCGTCTGTTTCTGGGCGGCCTCTTCGGCGCGTTCTGTCTCGAATTGATCGAGCGCCTCGAAGGCATGGCAGCCGTACATCGTCGCCGGCCCGCCGCCCATCATCATCGCGACGCCGATGGTCTCGACGATCTCCTGTCTCGTAGCCCCGGCGCGCAACGCGTCGTGAACGTGATAGGCGATGCAGGCGTCGCAGCGGGCGGCGATCGCCACGCCGAGCGCGATCAATTCCTTGCTCTTCCGGCTCAGCGCGCCCTCAGCCAATGACTCGCGGCGCAGTTGCGCGAAGCCTGACACGGGGCCTGCCAATTCTTTCGACAATCTCTTCATCATCAAATTGAGATGCTGTCGATATTTCGGAAAATTTTGGTCATTCATTGTTTACTCCCTTGGAGTCCTGCTTTTGAACGCTTTCCTGAAGGGCTCCCTTCGTGAATCCTTATGTGCAATGAGCGTGCCTAGGTAAAAGGAGGGTTTAAGCCCCGGAAAGAGATCAAATTGTGGAATCTTACGAACTTGTTAGCGGAAAATTCCGCAATAGAGAGGTAGCTTCGGATTGGCTGATAATAATGTTAGGCCGTTGGCGTAGGCGGGCGCATAAACGTAAGCGATCCGGCCGCAGCGGCCACTGAATAATTGCCGCGGCCGGATCGAAGGCGGCAGCCGTGTTGAGTCCGTCTGCGCCTGTTATCCGAATCGGCTATTTGACTTTGACTTCGATCTGCTTCGGCTTGGCCTCTTCACGCTTCGCCAATGTCACCCGCAGCACTCCGTCCTTGAATTCGGCGTTGACCTTGCTGGCGTCAACGAAGCTGGGAATAGTAAAGCTACGCATGAATTCGCCATAGCTGCGCTCGACGCGATGGTAATTCTCCTTCTTCGTTTCCTCGGAGAATTTGCGCTCGCCGCGAATCGTCAGCAGGTTGTTCTCGATCGAGACGTAAACGTTTTCCTTCTTCACTTCCGGCAGCTCGGCCTTGACCACGATCTCGTTGTCGGTCTCGTAGATGTCACAGGCCGGCGCCCAGGTGGCGAGCGACCAGTTCTCCTCGCCTTCAAAGAAACGCCTGAGCCTGTCCTCGAACGGGCGGAAAGGATCGAAGCCCATCAATTCGCGAGCGCCCCTCATCGGAGCCAAGCCCGTACCACTTTTGTTTGCCATAACAATTACCTCCATTGTTAATGATCTGGTGGTTATGTAATTCGATTGCTGAACTCGAATTGAGCAAGTGATATGCCGTTGAAATGCGCTCGAATTTGCAATGGGATACGGAGATTGACCGGTCAGCGCTGTGGGTTTTCGCGCGAACAGGTGGGCGACTTTACGCGATGTTTGCGGAATTATCCTTTTACTTTGCCAGCGCCCTGGCCAGTTCAAATAAGGCCGGATCCAGCGGTTTTCTGTTAGCCACGACTTCATCGAGCGGCGTCGCCGCGATCTCGCCATTGATCAAACCCACCAACACTCCATGCTCGCCGCGCGCCAGACGTTCAGTCGCCGCCGCGCCGAACCTCGTTGCGAGCAGGCGATCGAAGACGCCCGGCGCGCCGCCACGCTGAATATGGCCGAGGATCGTCACTCGCAGGTCGAAGCCCAATCGCTCGCGGTGATCCTTGAAATATCGCGCCAGCTTTTCGGCGTTGTACTCCGCGCCTTCGGCCACCACGACAATCGCGTGCGCCTTGCCGCGATCGTAAGCGGAGCGCAGCTCGGCGGCGATGAGTTCGGGGTCCGTTTCGACCTCGGGGATCGCAATTGCCTCAGCGCCGCCGGCGATCCCGGCCATCAGCGCCAGGTAACCGCAATCGCGCCCCATCGTCTCGACGAGAAAAGCCCGCTGATGCGACGAGGCGGTGACTTTCAATCGGTCAATAGCTTCGAGCGCGATGTTGAGCGCGGTGTCGACGCCGATGGTGATCTCCGAGCCGTACAGGTCGTTGTCAATCGTCGAGGCCACTCCCACGACCGGAAAATCCATTTGCGAGAGCGCATGCGAGCCCTTCTGCGAGCCGTCGCCGCCCGGCGCCACCAGCGCGGAAATATTGCGTTGGTGAAGCTGATCAATCGCCTTCTTTCTCGCCTCTTCCGTTTTGAACTCCGGACACCGCGCGCTCCCGAGCGCGGTTCCGCCCCGCTGGATTATCCCGCCGACATCTCGCGCGCCGAGCGGCGCGAAATCTCCGGCGATCAGCCCGGCAAAGCCGTGGCGGACGCCGAAGACTTCCCATCCGCGATCCAGCCCCGTGCGCACGACGGCCCTGATGGCCGCATTCATTCCCGCGGCGTCCCCGCCGCTCGTTAATACCGCGATTCGTTTCATTTCAACCGCCTCTCTGAAAGGTTAGGGACCTGTCGTAGTTAATGAGTCCGAATAATTGCGCGCTGCAACTTCCAGTCCAATCAAGGCAAACACAATTTAGTTTATGGCCTCAACTGGCGGGTAAGATTTTCCGCTATGAAATATCGCCCAGCCGTTGCGGAAATATCCCAATCGCGCGAGTGAGAGTCCATATCTCATCGCTCTCAGAACGTCGCAAATACGCTTGTTCTCCGGAAGATCAGCCTGCGGCGGCCTCAGGCACGCCCATTGCTGTTCCGACAATCGGGAGGTGTCGGCGCCGCCGCCGACTTGAATTTTATGATTGGCTTCAAACACATTCTTTGTCCCACCGACCTCACGCCGGAATCCGACGCGGCGCTGCGCTATGCGGTCGCCCTGGCCGGCGCATACGAGTCGAAGTTGACCGTCTGTCATTGCGCGGAAGCGCCGTCTCCTGTCGATGAGACTGCGCGCGGGAAGTTCGCAAAGCGTGTCGAGTCCTGCGTCAGGAGATGGACGGGCGTCGGCCATTGTCCGCCAGCCGACTACGAGGGGATCGCCATCGAAGGCGATCCCAGCGAAGCGATCGTCAAGACGGCGGCGGAGCACAGCGTCGACCTGATCGTGATGCGCTCGCGGCGGCGTCCCATAGCTGCGGCGCTCCTCGGTTCGGTCACGGAAGCCGTCTGTCGCACGGCCCCGTGCCCCGTCCTCGTCACTCACCCCGACGAACGCGAGTGGGCGGGACTGACTTCGTGTGAGATTGACTTGCGCAAGATATTGGTCGCGCAGGACTTTTCAATCGAGTCAGAGCTGGCCCTGCAACTGGCGATTTCACTGGCGCAGGAATATCAAACGGAGCTTCACCTGCTGCACGTTTTGCCGGTCGCGATTGCGCCGGTGGCTGCTGACCTGCCGCCGGGCGTGGAATCCGATTTCCATCGCGCGGCGCAAGCGCTACAGCGCTCGATCCCCGGCGAAGTCCATCTGTGGTGCAAAGTCGTTCTGGAGGTCAGGAGCGGACAGCCCTACCGCGAGATTCTAAGCTACGCCGAAGAGAACGAGATTGACCTCATCTGTATGGGCGTTCATGGGGCGGGCTTCGCGATGCGCGCACTATTCGGGTCGAACACAGACAGGGTGTTGCGCCAGGCCCCGTGCCCGGCGCTGATCGCGCGCCCGCTCAAACCGGCGTTTATCAACAACGGGCGGAAAAATGATTTTCAGCGCGAGCAAACCATCGGCTGACAGCAAGGAGGAATCTATGACTTACAAATCTGACGAAGAGATCCAGAGTGAGGTGCTGTTTCAACTCGACTGGGATTCGCGTCTCACAGGGAGCGAAATCGCCGTGAACATTAAAAAAGGCGTCGTCACACTGACCGGGACGGTTGACAGCTATGCGAAGAAATTGGCCGCGCAGAGTGCCGCCCACAGTGTTCCCGGCGTGCTCGATGTCGCAAATGACATCGAGGTGAATGTGACGGGAAACCTGCGGCGGACTGATTCGGAGATTGCGCGAGCCATTCGTCAAGCGCTCGAATGGGACGTGCTCGTTCCGTCCTATAAGATTCATTCGACCGTAACAAACGGCTGGGTGACGCTCGAAGGCGACGTCGAATATTACATCGAGCGGATAGACGCCGAACGCGCAGTTGCGCATCTGACGGGCGTGCGCGGAGTGACCAACAAAATAAAGGTCTGCGCCCCGGTCGAATCTGAACGCGTAAAGTTCCTGATCGAGGACGTGCTTGAAAGGCGCGCCGGCCGGGAAGCCAAACGGATCAGAGTGAGTGTCGACGAAGGAGACGTGACGCTGACGGGAGCGGTCAAATCGTGGGACGAGAAGAAAGCGATTCTCGGCGCCATCAGTCACGCTCCCGGCGTGAAGATGATCCACGACCATCTCTTCATCGACCCTTACGACGCGCGCTTCGCATCGGCGTGAGCGGTCAAGGGATGGCGTCGAAACCAGTCGCACGGACGAGGGGTCTACTTATGTCAGCTCAGGACCAAAGCTTTTACAGCGACGTGATTCGGTATTTTGATCGAGCCGCCGCCTTCACCCAACACCCTTCAGGGTTGCTGGATCAGATCAAGCGTTGCAACAGCGTCTACCGGTTTGAATTTCCGCTGTCTCGACCCGGGGGCGATGTCGAGGTGATTCAGGCCTGGCGCGTCGAGCATAGCCACCACAAACTGCCGGTGAAGGGCGGCATCCGCTATAGCCCGGATGCCAACGAAGATGAGGTCAAAGCCTTGGCCGCCCTTATGACCATCAAGTGCGCCATCGTGGATGTGCCCTTCGGCGGCGCCAAGGGGGCGGTGCGGATCGATGCGCGCAACTGCAGCGCAGACCAGTTGGAGCGGCTGACTCGGCGTTACACGCACGAGCTGGTCAAAAAGAATTTCATCGGGCCGGGCATTGACGTGCCGGCGCCAGATTACGGCACAGGCGAGCGGGAGATGGCATGGATCTTCGACACTTACCAGGCGCTCAATCCCGGGAGCCTGGACGCCGCGGCATGTGTCACCGGAAAGCCGGTAACGCAAGAAGGCATAAGGGGCCGGCGCGAGGCCACCGGACGCGGGTTGTTCTACGCACTTAGGGAGGCCTGCGCCCAAGGGGAAGAAATGCGGGCGCTGGGACTCGCCCCCGGAGTCGAGGGCAAGCGCATAGTGATTCAAGGGCTGGGCAACGTAGGCTCTCACGTGGCGAAGTATTGCCGCGAGGGCGGAGCCGTCATCATCGCGATTGCAATGCGCGAAGGGGCGATTCTGAATCCCAAAGGATTGGATGAGGAGAAGGTTCTTCAGCATCGCCGGGAACATGGCTCGATTCTGGATTATCCCGGCGCCAGGAACATCCCGCGGTCAACGGACGCTCTGGAATTGGATTGCGACGTGTTGATTCCGGCGGCGCTGGAAAATCAATTGACGAAGGAAAACGCGCCACGGATCAAAGCCAGGATCCTTCTTGAAGGCGCCAACGGCCCGACCACGCCTGAGGCGGAAGAGATTTTCCAGGGGAAAGGAAAGCTGGTCATCCCTCACGTCTATGCCAATGCGGGTGGCGTAACCGTCTCCTACTTCGAATGGCTGAAGAACCTCTCCCACGTCCGCTTCGGGCGAATGGAGAAACGCTACGAGGAGGCTGCCTATCGCCGGATGCTGAAGGCGGTGGAGTTATCCACAAGTCATCGGTTCACGGAGCCTGAACTGGATTTGATCACGCGCGGGGCGAACGAACTGGACATCGTCAATTCCGGTTTGGAGGAGACTATGGTGACCGCTTATCACGAAATCCTGGAGACGCGGCGACGTTACCCGGAGATGCGAAATCTGCGCACCGCGGCGTTCTTCAACGCTGTCGAGAAAGTCGCCCGAACGTACATGGAACTTGGCATCTTTCCCTGATCATTGCTCGACATTGACGCTCAAGATGTTCAATCATTTCGAGAGCGGATCGTTTGTTGCGGCGCCGACCTCTTCGCTTCCCGAGGCGCCAGACGGGGAGCGCAACTGGGATTACCGCTAACGGATTCCGCTCTCGTCAATGATCTTCAGAATTCTGCCCAGATCGCCACTCAGATGAGTTCCGCGCCCGAGCAGGGTAATGCTCAATTCGGCTAACATCGCATTACTCCTTCCAATCAACCGGAGACCCACGCATTTGTTTATCATAGGCGTCGTGCGGTTGATGTCCTGTTTCTATGAATGACTTCGCCCGCGTCAGGTCATCATCCATCTTGCTCTTCGGATCGACGCCGAAACGCGACGAGAATGGCGTACGGATGCGAAGATGCGCCGCATCGCGCGCGATCGCCCTATGTCTTCCGCCTCAGTCGGGATCGAAGATGTACATATGCGTCGATTCAGAGCCGCGGGCAAGGCGGTCATCGAGAAACCTGAGCAACATCTCACGGATAAGCCGTCACTCGCAGAATCGGTCAGCCACAGGCTGACGGCGGTCAACGATAGCTTCAGCAATGACTATGCCTCGCTTCGCACGACGAAGCGTTTTCTCACCGCCGATGGATCACAATAGGCGCGCCCACGTCTTCGGGCTATGTCGTGACAACGGCTTCTCGTAACCTTGGTTTTCTGAGGATAAGATCGAGGGCAAAGTAGACAAAGGCTACCGCGCCGACGGCGAAAACCATGTCGCCGATGATGCGCATCCATCGCAGTGACTGCATTACGCCGGTTTGCATGAATTCGGGGCTGCGCGCCGACCAGTATCCTACGGCTACCGATCGGTACGTTTGCAGCAAACCGATTGGCAGAAGGCTTAGCGCAATCTCCATCAGCAGGCCGACGTTGATCGCCCAGAAGGCGAGTTTAATCGGCCCTTCTTTCCAAATCGCCTCCGGCTTCATCGCGCGCAGGCTGAAGAGCGTCAGCGCAAGCCCCAGTGTGCCGTACACGCCGTAAAGCGCCCCGTGCGCATGGACGGCGGTCGTGTTCAATCCCTGCATATAGTAAAGCGCGATCGGCGGGTTTATCATAAATCCGAAGATGCCCGCGCCGACTAGGTTCCAGAAGGCGACGGCCACGAAAAAGTAGACCACCCATTTGTATTGTCGCAGCCAGTTGCGCGCCCGCGTGTGTTTGATGTTGTCCCAGGCCTGGAAACCGACCAGGGTCAGCGGCACGATCTCCAGCGCGCTGAAGACCGCCCCGAACGCCAACGCCACGGTCGGTGTCCCGGCAAAGTAAAGGTGGTGCAGCGTGCCGATGATGCCGCCGGAGAGATATACGGCGCCCGATAGCAAGGAAGCCTGCGCCGCTCGTTCGGCGTTGACGACGCCCAGTCGCGCGAACAGGAATGCGATCACCACTGTGGCGAAGACTTCGAAGAATCCTTCCACCCACAAGTGCACTACCCACCAGCGCCAATACTCGACGATGGAAAGGTGCGATTTCACACCCCAGAACAAGCCGGGGCTGTAAAACAGCGCAATGCACGCCGTCGTGATCATGTAAAGAACCACCAGCGATTTCTGGTTGTCAGTTCTCCGCAGCGCCGGGACCGCCGTCCGCGTTACCAGGAAGAGCCACAGCAAAAAGCCGGCGAACAAGGCCGCCTGCCAGACGCGCCCCAGGTCGATGTACTCGTAGCCCTGATGCCCGAAGTAAAACGAGGCCGCGCCTGTCAACCTGTGCGCGACGCTCAGCCATTGCCCCGCCATCGAGCCCAGCGCCACGACCAGCAGCGCGACGAACAGCCCGTCCACGCCCAACTTCTGATGTTTCGGCTCGTAGCCGCAAATGATCGGTCCTATGAAGAGCCCCGAAGCCAGCCAGGCCGTCGCGATCCACAAAATGCCCAGTTGCGTATGCCAGGTGCGCGTCACGGCATACGGCAGATAGTCGGCCAGCGGAAAGCCATAAAACCCGCCACCTTCGACGCCGTAATGCGCCGTCAGCACGCCCATTACAATTTGTACCAGGAAGAGCAACGTCACCAGCAGGAAATATTTGACGGTCGCTTTCTGTGAAGGCGTCAGAGCAATCCCAATCAACGGGTCGCTTGCAGGCGCCACGCGCTCCTCTTCTTTCTCCAACCCGGCCAAAAGCCAGACCATCGCTCCGATGCTGGCCAGCAGCATAATCACGCTAACGCCCGTCCAGACGACGGCGCCGCTGGTGGGCACATTGGCCACCAGCGGCTCGGAAGGAAAATTGCTGGTATAGGAGATCGTTTGATGCGGGCGGTTGGCGACTGAAGCCCAGGACGTCCAGAAAAAGAAGCTGTTCAACTGGCGCAGTTTCGTCGGGTCGGATTGCGCGTTGCGCTGGATGGCGTAGTTCTTCTCGCCGTTTGTAAAGACATCGGTGTAATGTTTGAGATTCTCTTCGAAGACTTCGGCGCGAACCGGTTCGATCGTGAGCCTGCCAGTTTGCGCGTCGTAGTTGTTCCTGCGCAGCGTGTACTGCAATCGCTGGCGCAATACAGCCTGTTGTTCGGAGTTGAGCGCGCCGTAATCTTTCGTGAATTCGGCATTCGCCCATTTCTCCAGAATAGACAACGCCTCGCGGTGCAGGTAATCAGCCGTCCAGTCCGGCGCCACATAACTGCCATGTCCCCAGATGGAGCCCACTTGCATTCCACCCATCGCCTGCCAGACGTTCTGCCCGTTGGAAATATCGCCCGCGGCGATCACCGTCTGTCCATCAGTCGTCACGACTTCTCTCGGGATCGGCGGCGCCTGTCTGAAAATCTCCGATCCGACCCAGCCCAACACCGTGAACGAAAACACAAAGACTGCGATGAAGACAATCCACAGCCGTTTCATATGCTCTCCTTTTGCCTCACGAAAGCCCCCAGGGTTAATTTGCTTCGGCGATCACCCGTGCCCGCACGGATGATTGGTCATAGCTCAACTCTCGCTTATGTCTTCCTATGCTGATGTCGGGACACTTTTGCTTTTTGGAGAAACAACATTCTTCGCCGCGTGAGCGGCGGCTGACTTTAGCCCAGCGCTTTAGCGCTGGGTAAGCTAGCCAAAGCGTTTCGCGTCACGTAGTG